>Ga0310811_10007748_pt1 | contig 13765 bp, 12 predicted proteins | sample YCmetagenome_FD_207642 | JGI IMG/M metagenome (GOLD analysis project Ga0310811, IMG submission 207642) | Soil microbial communities from experimental microcosm in Duke University, North Carolina, United States - YC | ecosystem: Engineered > Artificial ecosystem > Soil microcosm > Unclassified ... | reverse complement strand
GGCCATGGCACCGGCAGGAGCTGCAGCTCGCGCACCTGATCGCGGACGCCGGCTGCGCGGTCCTCGTCGTACCACCCGTAGGCTTCGCGAGTGGACACGCCGAACGGCGGCCGGACGAGTGCGACGAAATGGCGCGGCAAGTCGACGAGCGGATAGATTTCCTCGCCGCGGCCGAGGCCGAGCGCCGTCCCACCCGCCAGAAAGAACGGCACATCTGCGCCGATGGTGCCCGCGATCTCCCGCAGCAGCGACATGGCCGCACCGCCCCAGAGCCGGGCGAGGCCGACCAACGCGGCCGCCGCATCGGCGCTCCCGCCGCCCAGTCCCGCTTCGACAGGAATCTTCTTTTCAATCGTGATCTGCGTGTCGCGCACCTCGCCGGCGCGGCCCAGCGCCGCCCACAACTGGCCGGCTGCCTTCCACACGAGGTTCTGTTCATCGAGCGGGATCCCCGGCGTCCGGCACTTGAGCGTCAACGGCCCGGGACGTTCTTCGCAGACGAGAACGTCGTGCAATTCGATCGATTGAAAAACGGTTCGAAGCTCGTGGTAGCCGTCCGGGCGTACGCCAAGCACGCGCAGGTCGAGATTCACCTTCGCGTGCGCTCGCACGCTGATTCGCAGCCGCGGAGTGGGCATCCGGTGAAGGGATTTTACCGAAGCTCGATGGCGCCTGACGACCCGGCCTCTCCCATCGGGCCGGCACGGCGCAAATCTTCAAGAGTGATGGGGTCGGCGTCCGCAGGCACATCGGCGGTGAACGCACTCGCGTCGATCGCGGCGTTGACGTCCGGCTGCGAGAGGCGGAGCGTGATGTCGGCCGTGACCCGGCCACCATTCTGAACGACCAGGCGGATCGTCGTCGCGCGCTGCTCATCGAAGTCGCTGTAAAAGACACTGAGCGAACCCTGCGCTGCCGCAGCCACGCGCCACCTGTCGCTGACGCGCTGCAGATACACGACATGGTCGGGAAACTCGACCGCCGTCCACCCATTCGCGTACCCGCGGCCGGCCGTCGGTGCCGTGCCTCCCATCGTCCCGCAGCCATCGACGATGGTCCGCATTGCCGCGGCGCCCAGCGGCACTCCGACCAGTGCGTCGACGATCGACGCGGCCGGCGAGTCGCGAAGCACGCGGTTGTCGCGCGTCAGCACGAGCGTGCCGTGTTCGTCCGCGGCAGTCAGCACGAAGATCGGTTTGCCGAACGGCGCGATGCCTTCGAGGCGCATGCTCGCCGGCGCCGAAAATCCTGCTTCGAGGCGGCCGCGCAGCTTCGTGCGTCCCGCTTTGCCCGACATGGCGAGCACGGCACTGAACGTGCGGATGTCCGTGCAGCCCCGGGTCGCGTCGGTGTAGGCGGACGCAAAGTCGGATACGGGCGCGCCGTCGCCCGACGGAAGCGAGGGCGCGTGCGGCGGGGCGCAGGCGGCGAGTGACAGCGCCAGAACGAGTGGGACGACGCGCCTCATCGCTGCGCGTCGGAGATCTTCTTCTGGATGCGGATGCGATCAATCGATTCGCCGTCGCCCGACAGCGCACGCTGCCACGCCGCGACGGCTTCCGCCTTGCGGCGCTGCGCGATGCGCAGATCCCCGAGGTGATCCTGGATGACGGAGTTCTTCGGCTCCTTGTCCGCCGCGGCGGTCAGCGGACGATCGGCGAGATCGAGCTTGCCCTGGCGGAAGTACGCCCAGCCAAGGCTGTCGAGGAACGACGGGTTGTCGGGGTCGACCTCGAGCGCGCGCTGGATGTAACCCACGGCTTCGTCCAGCGCGGTGCCTCCGTCGGCGAGCATGTAGCCGAGATAATTCAGGGCGTCGGCGTCGCGCGGATTCTTGTCGATGACGCTGCGGAAGACTTTCTCGGCCTCCGCCTTCTTCCCGGTGCGATCGAGCGCGCCGCCATATTGAAAGAGAACCGCGGTGTTGTCGGGCGCGGTGCGCGCGGCTTCTTCCAGCACGGGTACTGCTTCGTCGAATGCATTCCGCGCCTCGAGGGCCACGCCGAGCACGTAGAGCACGCGAATGTCGTTCGGATTCGACGCTCTTGCGGCCCTGGCCGCCGATTCTGCAGCCGGCATGTCGCGGCTGTTGAGCAGCGCCATCGCTCGACGAGCGGCGATGTCGCCGTTGGTCGGCATCAACTCCTGCGCAGACTGCCAGGACTGAGCGGCGTCTTTCCAGCGGCGCTGCTGCTCCAGAATTTCGGCCTGCGCCACGCGCGCACGGATCTGCGACGGATCATCGGCCAGGACGGAATCGAGTGTCGCGAGCGCCTCTTCCGGCTTCCCTGCCGCCTGTTGTGCCTGGGCAAGCAGCAGCGCGCCCTGAATGAATCCCGGATTCTCGAGGAAGATGTGATGCAGCGGCGAGAGCGCATCGGCAGGCCGGTTGGCGCGCAAATACAGGCGCGCGAGCGCGAGATCGACCGAGAGCTCCTCGGTGCCGTCGGTGCCGCGCGCGATCTCGAGCGCCTTGATCGCCCGTGGCGAGTACGTGGAGAGATCGTCGGCCGTTCGCGCGGGCTGCCCTTGTTCGACGAGTGCCGCGAGGACGGAGCCGAGCACCCGGTTCGCCTCCCGGTTCGCAGGGTCGATCTTCAGCGCGTTTTCTGCGGCATCGATCGCTTCCACGGCCTTGTCCTGCCTGGCATAGAAGGCCGACAGTTCAGCGCGCGGCTCCGCGCTGTGCGGAGCGAGCGCGATCGCCTGCTTCAGCGCGGCTTCCGCGTCCTCCCCTTTCCCGCTGCCCTCGAGATATCGCCCGAGCAGGAAGTAGTACTCGGCGTCCGGCGCGTTCTGCGCGGCCGGCGGCGCAGGCTGCTGGAGCACCGGACCTGGCGACGCCACAAGCCAGACTGCCAGCAGTGCTGAACCGTAAGGCATAAGCACTCCTATAATGACGGCAGGCCCGGCGCCGACGCAAACTGTGGTTGAATGACACCAGACGAGGTTCCTGATGGCCGTCGACCCTGAGCTGCTCGAGATTCTCGCGTGCCCGAACTGCAAGACGAAAGTGGAGCTGGTGAAGAACGGCACCGCACTCAAGTGCCCGCAGTGCAAGCGCGTGTATCAGATCAAGGACGACATTCCGGTCATGTTGATCGACGAAGCGACGATCGAGCCGTAGCGTTCGCGCCGCGGGCGATCCTGCTCCTCCGGCTGCGACTCGTCGGCGACGTCGTCTTCACGACGCCGCTCATCCGCGCGCTGCGACGGGCGTATCCTTCGGCACGACTCAGCTACGTCGTGGAAGATGCCGCCGCTCCGATCGTCCGCACCAATCCTCACCTCGACGAGATCATTACGGTCCCGCGCGTCCGCGGTCTGCAGCGTATTCGCGAGGACCTCGCGCTCGCGCGCCGCCTGCGCAAGGGCCGGTTCGATCTCGCCATCGACCTGCACGGCGGTCCACGGAGCGCGTGGCTGGCGCGCTTGAGCGGCGCGCGCGAGCGCGTCGGTTATCGGATTCAGGGACGGTCGTGGATGTACACGCGCACCGTCGAACGGCCGCGCGAACTGCGGGCGAGGCATTCCGTTCGGAATCAATGGGATCTGCTCGAGGCAATCCCCGGATGGCCGGGCGGAGCGCCCGATCCCGACGTCGATCCCGTGGAGATACCCGTCGACCCTGCCGCAGACGCACGCGTGGCGGCGCGATTGAGGACGGCTGGCGTAGGAGACGGAGACACGCTCATCGTCCTCCACGTCAGCGCGGGCAATCCCTTCCGCCGCTGGCCCGAGCCATCCTTTGTCAATACCATCGTCGGACTCGCGGGACGGGATGCGCGGCGTCGAATCGTGCTCAGTTCCGGGCCGTCGGATCGATCCGCCGCGTCGCGGATTGCCCTCGCGGCGCGCGCAAAACTGGGTGACAATGGCGCCCGCGTGCTCGATGCGGGTGAGTTCGACCTTACAGAGCTGCGGGCGCTCATCGGCCGAAGCCGGCTGTTCATCGGCGGCGACACGGGGCCGCTGCACGTCGCGGCGGCGACGGCCACACCGGTGGTAGGAATCTATGGACCGACGCTTGCCGCGCGATCGGCACCATGGCGCAGCCGCCGCACGACTACCTTGTCGGTCGAGATCGAGGGCCTTCCCTGCCGTCCGTGCGACCAGCGCGTATGCGCGCCGGGTGATTATCGATGCTTGACGACGCTCTCGCCGTCGGCCGTTCTGGAAGCCGCCGAGAACGCACTGCGATGAACAGCGACGCGCCCGCCGAACGGCTCGAGCGCGCGGCATACCTGTCGCTGCTGGCGTTCGCGGCTGCGCTCCAGGTGTCGATCGCGGCAGCCGACATCCTGCTGACGATCTGCGCCCTCCTGTGGGCGTGGCTCGTCGTCCGAAATCGCGAGCGCGTCGAAGTGCCGCGGATGTTCTGGCCGCTGGCGGCGTACGGCGTCGCGACGATCATCGCCTCGATATTCTCGGTCGATCCCCGCACGAGCCTCGTCGACTGCAAACAGCTGGTGCTCTATCTCATCGTCCCGATCGCTTATCGGCTGCTGCGGGGACGCCGCAGCATGACTGCGGTCGACGTCATCGTCAGCGTCGGCGCGTTGAGTGCGACGGTGGGCATCGTGCAGTACCTGATCCTGAACTTCGACAATCTGGGAAAGCGTCCCGAAGGGGCCCTCGGGCACTACATGACGTATTCGGGGCTGCTGATGCTCGTCGCCTGCGCGGCCGTGGCGCGGATCATGTTCACGCGGCAGAACCGCGCCTGGTCGGCGCTCGTGCTGCCGGCGCTGGTGCTTGCGCTCGTGTTCACGTTCACGAGAAGCGCCTGGGTCGGTGCGTCGGTCGGAATCGGACTGCTGTTCCTTCTCCGCGACTTCCGGCTGATTGCGCTGCTGCCGGTGGCATTCGGCGTATTCCTGGCCGCAGCCCCGGCGAATCTGACTGCCCGTCTCTATTCGACGTTCAGCCTCACCGATCCGTCGAACATCGATCGGATGGCGATGATGCGATCGGGCATCCACATCATCAAGGACGACCCGCTGACCGGCGTCGGCCCGAACATGGTGATCCAGGTGTACCCGCACTACCGTGACAAGAGCGCGGTCAATCAGCTCAACCCGCATCTCCACAACGTGCCGCTGCAGATCGCAGCCGAACGCGGACTCCCGGCGCTCGCGGTGTGGCTCTGGTTCATCGTCACGCTGTGCGTGGACTTCCTGCGGCGCCGCCGCACGGGCAACGCGTCGCTGTCGAATGCCGGCCTCGCGGCGATCGCGGCGATGCTTGCGGCCGGACTGTTCGAATACAATTTCGGCGACTCGGAATTCCTCATGCTGTTTCTCGTCCTGATGACGCTGCCGTACGCAGCAGAGTGGCAGCCGGCGCCGACCGATCATGTCCGCGTCTGATCTCGCGTCGATCCTCGCGCGGGCGGACGGCCGATCCGTCCTCGTCGTCGGCGACGTCATGCTCGATCACTTCGTGATCGGGCATGTCGATCGCATCTCGCCTGAAGCGCCGGTTCCCGTCGTCACGTTCCACTCCGAGGAATTCCGGCTTGGCGGAGCTGCGAACGTGGCGCACAACGTGCGCGCGATGGGTGGCCGCGTGCGCATCGTCGGGCTCGTGGGGTCGGATCCGGACGCCGACCGCCTCCGCACGGCGCTGAAGGCGGCAGACATTTCCGCGCACCTGATCGATGACCCGGGTCGCCGCACGACGCGCAAGTTGCGCGTAGTGACGACCCGCAACCAGCAGGTCGCCCGGATCGATTACGAGCACGATGGCCCGACGGCTCGCGAAACCGAGGAACGGCTGACAGCAGCCGTGCACGAAGGGCTCGCGGACGCGGACGTCGTCCTCATCTCTGATTACCAGAAAGGCGCGGTGACACAAGGCGTGGCGCGAGCGGCGATCGACGGCGCGCGGGAGCGCGGCGTCCTCTCGCTCGTCGATCCCAAGGTACCGCACATCGATTACTACACCGGCGCGTCGCTCGTCACCCCGAACCACCACGAGGCGGAAGCAGTGACGCTGACCCGCGTTCGCACCAGCGAGGATGCCCGTGCAGCCGCGCATCGTTTCAAGGCCCGCGCCCGCTGCGGCAGCGTCCTGATTACCCGGGGGGAACACGGGATGTGGCTGCTCGCGGGGGACGATGAGTGCGACCTTCCGGCAGAGGCGCGCGAGGTGTCGGATGTGACAGGCGCGGGCGATACCGTGATTGCAGCGATGGCGCTTGCGGTGGCTGGCGGCGCTTCGCTGGTCGAGGCGGCACGCCTCGCAAACTACGCGGCCGGCCTTGCGGTGAGCCGCTTCGGCCCGGCGGCGATTTCCGCGGCCGATCTTCGCGCCGCGCTGGCCTCGCCCCAGCCTGCGGCCTAGCATTCCCGGATCATCGACACTCGTTCGAAATCAGCAGCAGCTCAGGGAGAGGTGCGCGCGCGAGCACGCTCCCGAGCTTCACGTTGAAGACGGGGTACCGGTTCAGCACGCATGTGCGGCTTCCGATCTCCGCCGCGAGCGCATGATAGTCATCGTCCGTCAGCACGCCATACACGCGGTCGCGCGAGTTGATTGCGGCAACGAACGAGGGTGTGTCGAAGTGCTCGTCGACGTGCCGTCCCAGGTAGTAAACCATGCTCGGCAGCGCCACCTGGTAATTTGCGACGACGTCGCCTGGCTGTAGACGGCTGGCGATTTCCCTGCTCAGCGCCGGCACCGGCTTGTAACGCTCGAACTCCGGCAGCACACGCAGCACGAAGACCCAGTTCACGGCGATGATCGCCGCCAGCAGCACGCCAGCCGCCCGAAACGGTCGTCCGGTAACCGCAAGCGCCGCACACATCACCCCGCCCACGATCGCCATGGCTCCGATTCCTGTCGCTCCGCCCAATGCGTAGACACGCCCGGCGCCGACGAAGACATACAGTGCGCCCAGTCCTGCGGCGGCGAGCAATGCCCCGACCGCGACGAGCGTCCCGCGCACCCACCGGCGCGCGCTGGCGTCTTCGCACGCGCGGGCCATCATGAGGCCGGCGATCGCCGCTGCCGCAGGCACGACCGGAAAGATGTAGAGGTCCTGCTTGCCGGCGGAAAGCGAAAAGAAGCCTACGATGACGACGATCCACGACCAGAGCAGCAGCTCCAGCGGGTTGCGGCGCCGCCATGAAAACACGGCTCCGCCAATCAGAAACGCCGACCAAGGGAAAGAGTCGCTGAAGAGAACGGGCAGGTAAAACAGCAATCCCCGCACCTGGCGCACGCCGGCGCCTTCGGTATATCGCTCGAGGTTTTCCGTCAGCAGGAAGGACCTGATTTGGGCCCACCCGTGCTCGTGATAGAGCGCCACGTACCACGGCAGCACGATGCAGGCAACAATGACGACACCGCTGGGAATCATCATGTCGCGTACGCGACGCAGTTGGCCGCGAACGGCGAGGTACAACGCAAACGCGAGCGCGGGGATGACGATCGCCACCGGACCCTTCGTAAGGGTCCCGAGGCCGACGGCGACGTACATCCAGCCGAGGTAACGCCGCCGTTCCGGATAGCGCTCGCTCAGTGCGAAGCACGTCAGCGTCAGCGCAAGGAACATGGTGAGCCAGACGTCGATGAAAATGCGTCGCGCAAACATGACGAGGCGCGGGTTCGCGGCGAGGCCGAGCGCGGCCCACAGGGCGGAATCGCCAATCCCTAATCTCCCATCGCGAATCCCCGATCCCACCTCCCGGCCCCCCGACCCCGCATCCCGCATGCCGAACTCCGCATCCCGCATGCCGCACTCCGCATCCCGCATGCCGCGCTCCGCATCCCGCATGCCGCACTCCGCATCCCGCATCAATCGCGGATCCGCGACGCGGGCGAGGAAGAACGCGCACGCGATGATGACCATCGCGCCGATCGCGATCGGGATCCGCTGTACGGCAACGGAGACGCCGAACACTCTGTAGAAGCCCGCGACGATCCAGTAGCTGAGGACGGGCTTGTTGAAGCGAGGGAGATAGTTGAACGACGGGTTGATGAAGTCGTGCGCGGCAATCATCTCGCGCGGCGTTTCGACGTAGAACGCTTCGTTCGCGTCCCAGATCGAGCTGCCGCCGAGATCCACGAAGTACACCGCCAGCGCCGCGGCCATCAGCGCGTACAGCAGCCAGCGCGGTGGTCGACGGTCGTTAATGTCTGAAATGGCGGCGCCCCGTAAAGACCATCGCGAGACCTCGCTCGTCGGCGGCCGCGATGACTTCGGAGTCTCGAACCGAACCACCCGGCTGCACGATCGCGGTCGCGCCCGCGTCCGCAATGGCGTCAACGCCGTCGCGGAACGGAAAGAACGCGTCGGACGCGACGACGGTGCCTTTGAGCGCACCTTCGCCCGCTTTCATGACCGCCACTTTGACGGCATCGACGCGGCTCATCTGCCCCGCCCCAACGGCAGCGGTTCTCGTAGCGGTCGTGAAGACGATGGTGTTGGACTTGACGTGGGCGCACACGCGCCACGCGAAGCGCAGGGCGGTCCACTCCTCGGGCGTCGGCTGCTTCTGCGTGACGACTTTGATCGACGCCTCGGAGCTCGACTCCGCCGGACTCGAGCCCGAAGACAATGGCCACGGACGCTGCGCTTCCGTAACGCGATCACGATCCTGGGTCAGCGTCCCGCCGAGGAACGAGCGCGTCTCCTGTCCCGTGCTGCGGCCCAGCAGATCGAAGTCCGCCGTCACGACCCGCATGTTGACTTTCTTTGCGAGGATCTCCTGTGCATCCGCCTCAATCGACGGCGCGATCACGGCTTCGATGAAGGTCGACGTGATGGCCCTGGCCGTGTCGGCGTCGACGGGCCGGTTCAAACCGACGATGCCGCCGAACGCGGACAACGGATCCGCTTCGCGCGCGGCGACGTACGCCTCCGCCGGTGTCGCGCCGGTCGCAACCCCGCACGGGTTCGTGTGCTTGATCACGACGCCGACCGGTTCGGGAAACTCCAGCGCGATGCGCAACGCCGCGTCGAGATCCAGAAGGTTCGTATACGACAGGCCTTTGCCCTGGTGCACCTTCCACGCACCGAACTGCTCAGGCAACGGTTCCCACCAGGCCTGCTGATGGGGGTTCTCGCCATATCGCAGCGGCGTCGAAGCCGTGACGATTTCCGGCGGCGCAGCCTGCTGCCCGACTCCACGCATGAACCGCCCCTTCTCGACTGAAATCGTGTGCAGCGTCCGCGCGATGAGTGAGTCGAACTCCGCCGTGTGGGCGAATGCCTTCTTCATCAGCTCGAACTTGAACTCGAGCGACGGACCATCCGGCCGCGCCATCTCTTCGAGTACGCGCGGGTAGTCGGCGGGATCGACGACGACCATGACGTCCTGGAAGTTCTTGCCGGCCGCCCGCAGCAGGGAGGGGCCGCCGATGTCGATCTGCTCGACGAGGTGATCGAACGGCGTATTCGGGTCCGCGGCGGCCTTCGCGAACGGATAGAGATTGACGACCACGAGATCGACCGGCGTGATGTGCTGCGCGGCGATGGCGGCGAGGTCGTCCCGGCGATGCCGGCGGGCCAATATGCCGGCGTGAATCCTCGGGTGCAGCGTCTTCACCCGGCCGTCCATCATCTCGGGAAAACCGGTGACGTCGGACACGTTGACGACGGGCAGACCGGCGTCGGCGATGGCGGTCGCTGTGCCTCCAGTCGACACCAGCTCCACGCCGCTCGCGGCAAGTCCGCGGGCGAAATCAATGAGACCCGTCTTGTCAGAAACACTCAAAACTGCGCGCATATTGAGAGATTTCCTTGACTTACCCCCGGCCGGCCCTTACTATTGCCGCGGCGCTGGCGGGCCAGCGTCGTAAGCCGAGGCCGCGCACTCGCGGTCTTTTTTTATGTTCAGGCCCAATTGCAAGAGGCAGGGAAAGTACGATGCGTATCACAGGCAAGGTCAAGTGGTTCAACAACGCCAAGGGTTACGGTTTCATTGAGCGCGACGGCGGCAGCGACGTATTCGTCCACTTCTCAGCGGTCCAAGGGAACGGGTTCCGGACGCTCGAGGAAGGCCAGGCGGTCGAGTTCGAGATCGTTGACGGTCCGAAGGGCCCGCAGGCCGGCAACGTCACCAAAGCAAGCTGACGCTCCGATTGGGGCCGGGAGGGTCGCCCGATCCTTCCGGCCCGGATCGTTCACTCCCCGGCTCCCTTCACACCCCGCGCCGTCAGGCTCACCTTTCCGTCCTTCACCGATACCCGAAACGCGACTTCGCTTCCGTCGCCGCGCCGCAGCTTGCCCACGCGTTCCTGCACGAGGGCCGCGAACTTGTGAAACGGCACCGCGGATTCGCCGACGCCGCGCCGCGCTTCCATCAGCGAATCGTATAACGCGTGCAGCTTGTCCATCTCGCGCAGCGGATCGCTGAACGCGGCAACACCCACGACCTTTGCATCGGCGGCCGGCGCCTTGCGGTCGTCGACGTCGGGCTTCGCGGGCTGCCGCTGCGCGAACGGTCCCGGGCGTCCCTCTTCACGGGCACGGAGCGCGCGATCCCACAGCTCCGTCAGCTTGCGATACCGCGTCTGCAGCGCATCGAGCCGGAAGCGATCGACGCCCGACTGGACATGCGTGCGTCCCCACCGCTTCAGCAGCGCGTCGACGCGGCCGCGCGTTTCCCACGGCGGACGCTTGGCGCGTCCGGCGAAGAACATGTTGTACTCCGCCTCGAGCTTCTTGATCTCGGCGTCGAGCGCCAGCAGATCCTTCTGGATTTCGGTGAGCTCCGGCATGACTATCGGATCAGAAACCAGATCAGCGGCAGCCACAGTTCTCGCGCATACGGCACGGGCCGATCGTCAATGAGCACGTCGGTGGTGTCGTATCGCCCCACGATCTCGAAGAGATCGCGCAGTCGCGCCGCGTCTTCCGGAAAGTAGCGCGCGCGATGCCGCGGACCGCCGGCAGTCGTCAGCACGCGATATTCGCGAGACGCCTGCGCCAGTGAAACGGCGCGATCGAACGCCGGGCCGTCGAATGGAGAGAATTCCAGCGTCACCGAGAACGGCAGCCGGCTGGTGCCGAACAACGCTTCGCTCAGCTCCGGGCTGAGCGCCGCCAGCTCCTCGTCGGTCGGCTGCTCGGGCAGATCGACGTACGGCCAGAACCGTTCGAGCGGACGGTAATCCGGCACCGGCGGCGTGGGCAGCGCGTTGGGATCGCGCCGGTCGTCTGGAGCATCCGTCATGGACATGAAGGCGGAATTGAAATGATATCCTGATTTCCCCGTGACGGACCTCCGCGTCATTCCTTCCATCGAACAGCTTCGCCAGCGAGAGGCCATGCTGGCGCTCGAGGCACGGTATGGGCGCGCGGCGGTCGTCGATGCGCTGCGCGCCGAGACCGCGGCGCTCCGGGAGCAGCTGGCGACCGGCGCCGTTGCGGCCGTGCTCGTCGACGAGGCGGTCGCGCGGATCGAGGCGGGCGTCGCGGCACGGCTTCGCGCGGCGATGCGTCCGTCGCTCGGTCGCGTCATCAACGCAACCGGCGTGATCGTGCACACGAACCTCGGGAGGTCGCCGCTGTCAGCAGCGGCGATGGCGCGCATCGCAGAGATCGGTGGCGGTTACACGAACCTCGAGTACAACGTGGAAACCGGAGCTCGGGGCCGACGCGACGTCCATGCGCAGCACCTCATCGCGCGGCTGACCGGCGCAGCCGCGGCGGTCGTCGTGAACAACAACGCGGCGGCGACGCTTCTGATGCTGGCTGCGCTCGCGGCGGGACGCGAAGTGGTCATCTCGCGCGGCGAGCTGGTCGAGATCGGTGGAGCGTTTCGCGTTCCGGACGTCATGAACCAATCAGGCGCGATCCTCCGGGAAGTGGGCACCACGAACCGCACGCGGGCAGCGGACTACGCCGCAGCGATCTCGGCACGCACCGCCCTCATCCTGCGCGTCCATCCATCGAATTTCACGATCACCGGATTCACCGAGCGCCCGCCGCTCGACGAGCTGGTCGCGATCGGCCAGCGCTTCAAGGTGCCGGTCGTCGAGGATGTGGGCAGCGGCTGGCTCGGATGGCCGGACCGCTCCGAACTGCCGGAGGCGCTCAGAGACGAGCCAATCGTGTCGGAAAGCATCGCGGCTGGCGTCTCGGCCGTGTGTTTCAGCGGCGACAAGCTCCTCGGCGGCCCGCAGGCCGGCATCATCGCCGGCGCCGAGGAGATCGTCGGCACCATCCGCCGCCATCCGCTGCTGCGCGCGCTGCGGGTCGACAAGCTCACGTATGCCGCGCTCGAAGCGACTCTCGAGGAGCACGCGATCGGACGCGGCATCGACGATGTGCCGGTCTTCCAGATGTTGAGGGCCGACGCCGCGGTCATCGGCCGGCGCGCACAGGCGCTCGGGACCGCGATCGGCGGCGCAGGGTGGCGCACGTCCGTGATCGACGGCGTCTCGACGATCGGCGGCGGCAGCGCGCCGGGCTCCCGGATCCCGACCCGCCTCCTGGTGCTCGAGCGGGACGGGGCAACGGCCGTCGAGATCGAGCAGCGGCTGCGTTCCCTCTATCCGCCCGTCGTCGCCCGCATCCAGGACGACAGAGTCGTGCTCGATTTGCGCACCGTTACCGATTCGGAGGAGCAACAGCTGGTCGAGTTGCTCCGCTGATTCACCGACTCACCAATTCACCACTTGTGCTGGTCGCCCTCACACGCGCCGTCCCGCCGAGCATCATCCGCTGCGAGCTGACGCACAGAGAACGTACGCCGATCGACCACGCGCGGGCCGTGCGGGAGCACGACGACTACGAACGCGCGCTCGAGGCGCTCGGCTGCCGCGTCGAGCGCCTGCCGGATGCGCCGGACCTGCCCGATTCGGTTTTCGTCGAAGATACTGCCATCGTGCTCGACTCCGTGGCGGTGATCGCGCGGTCGGGCGCCGAGTCGCGCCGCCCGGAGACGGCGTCGGTCGCAGACGCGCTGAAGCGGTACCGCGACGTCGTCTTCGTCAACGAGCCCGGCGTGATCGACGGCGGCGACGTCCTGCGGATCGGCAAGAGGATCTACGCTGGCCTTTCGACGCGGACGAGCAGCGAAGGGATCGCTCAGCTGCGGGACGCCGCCGCCCGCGACGGCCTGACGGTGATCGCCGTTCGGGTGGGAGAATGCCTGCACTTGAAATCATCGGTGACGGCGATCGATCACCGGCGGCCGACCGTCCTCATCAATCCCGACTGGATCGCTCCCGCCACATTCGAAGGCTGCGACATCGTCCCGGTCGCTCCCGATGAACCGGACGCCGCGAACGTGCTGCTCGTGGGGGACACAGTGCTCTGCGCCGCCGAATTTCCCCGGACGCGGCATCGTCTCGAGGAACGCGGCTTCAAAACGATGGCTGTCGCCGCCGGGGAACTCGCGAAGGCGGAAGGCGGGCTGACCTGCGGCAGTATTGTTTTCAGCGCGGGAGCCTTCGCCCCGCCGCACCCCGCTACGGCGGCGACATCACAGAATGGTCTGAATGGACTGGAGCGCGTAATCAATGACCCGCGTCGGAAGCACGCCGAGGTAGAAGGTCACGATCATTGCCGCCCACAGGCCGGTCATCGACAGCGCAGATACCACGGGGCGTGCGGGCGCCGCAGTCTCCTCCGTCATGTACATCATGACGACAATCCGCAGGTAGAAAAATACCGACACCACGCTCGACAGCACGCCGATGATCGCGAGCGAGTAGTGGCCTTCCTGGACGGCCGCGCTGAAGATGTACCACTTCCCGATGAATCCCGCGGTGGGCGGGAAACCTCCGAGCGACAGGAGGAACACCGTCA
>Ga0310811_10007747_pt1 | contig 13766 bp, 8 predicted proteins | sample YCmetagenome_FD_207642 | JGI IMG/M metagenome (GOLD analysis project Ga0310811, IMG submission 207642) | Soil microbial communities from experimental microcosm in Duke University, North Carolina, United States - YC | ecosystem: Engineered > Artificial ecosystem > Soil microcosm > Unclassified ... | reverse complement strand
GGCTTCGTCGTTCTGATCCTCGGATTTGCCTTTCATTGGCAAGCGACACGTGCGCGGGAAGCCGACCTCATCTACGAAACGGTCCGCAGCCGCATCGATACGGCGCTGAACCGTGGCCGATGCGGCCTTTGGGATTGGGATCTCGCTCGCGGCCGCATTTTCTGGTCGCAATCGATGTTCGACATCCTTGGGCTTGAGAACAAAAACGATCTCTTGTCGTTCGGTGATGTGAGCGCGCTGGTGCATCCCGAGGATGTGCGTCTTTACGACCTCGCCGTCGAACTTGCCGATGCAACCGCGACCACGATTGATCACGCCTTCCGCATGCGTCATGCGGACGGCCATTGGGTATGGCTGCGCGCGCGTTGCGAGCTGGTACGCCAGCCCAACGACCCAAGCCTGCACCTCATCGGAATCGCGGTCGACATCACCGAGCAGAAGAGCTTGGTGGAAAAGACTGTCGCGGCGGACATGCGCCTGCGTGACGCCATTGAAACGATCCCGGAGGCCTTCGTCCTATGGGACGCCGACAACCGGCTTGTCCTGTGTAACTCCAATTTTCAGGAATTGCATCGCTTGCCAGACGAGGCGATCACCGTCGGCGCATCCTACGAATCAGTGGTTGCCGCAGGCAGCCAGCCGGTTGTTCGCAACAAGATCATCAACGCGGGCCCGAGCATCCCCGGTGCGCGCACTTTCGAAGCTCAGCTTGAAGACGGCCGTTGGCTGCACATCAGCGAGAGACGGACCAAGGATGGCGGATACGTCTCGGTCGGCACCGATATCACTGCGTTGAAGACCCACGAGGAAAAGTTGATCGACAGCGAAAAGCGCCTGATGGCATCCGTTGCCGACCTGCGGGCATCGCAACAACGCTCTGCGGAACTTGCGCAAAAATACGCCGAAGAAAAGACACGCGCGGAAGAGGCAAACCAGGCGAAGTCAAAGTTCCTGGCCAATATGAGTCATGAACTGCGCACACCGCTGAACGCAATCATCGGTTTTTCCGAAATCATGGAGTCCGGAATGTTCGGTCCTCTCGGGGCCGAAAAGTATAATGAGTATTGCGGCGATATTCGTGGCAGCGGACAGTATCTGCTCGAGGTCATCAACGATATCCTCGACATGTCGAAGATCGAGGCAGGCCGGCTTCGGCTTGATTTTGACGATATCGGACTTGATACACTGCTTAACGACGCAATGCGCGTTGTCTCCGCGCGCGCTGAAGACAAGGCACTACAGGTCACCGCGCGAATATCGCCGCAGCTGAAATTGCGAGCCGATCGTCGCGCACTAAAGCAGGTCGCGCTCAACCTGCTCTCCAACGCCATCAAATTTACGCCAACTGGCGGCCGGATCATGGTTCGTGGGCGCGCAACGAAGCACTGCATCATTCTTTCGATCGCCGATACCGGCATCGGCATTGCCCGCGACGCTCTGGCCCGTCTCGGCCGTCCTTTCGAGCAAGTAGAGAGCCAATTGACCAAGAGCCATCAAGGTTCAGGGCTCGGTCTCGCAATCTCAAAGTCACTGGTAGAACTGCACGGCGGTCGCATGCGCATTCGTTCTACGCTGGGTAAAGGCACTGTCGTCATGGTGCGCTTGCCGCTAGAGCCGCAATGCCTCCTTCCACGCGAGGAAGCAGCCTAATTCACCACCGGATCCTGCCCCAAAATCCGAACAAAGCTCGCGCGCACCTTTCTCTGGGTATCAGCCAGCGTCGCTTCAAGGGTTGCAAAATCCGGCACGTCGGCAGCCCGCGCGAGAAGCCGTAGGAGGCCTGCCCCAGCCGTTTTTGGATCGAACGCGCCGGGCAGGCACAAGCGCAGAATCTGCGTCAGATCGTGATAGAGCTGAACCGCAGGACGAAGAACTTCCGCGTCCTCCACCGCGAGGACGTTCAATGTCTTCGCCTTGTCGAGCACACGCGCCGTCGACGTATCAAGAATACCTGGTAGGTGGTGGGCGTGGACAAGCTGCAAATACTGCGCAATGAACTCGATATCGATCAGCCCGCCAGCCACATATTTGAGGTCCCACCGGGCGCTGTCGCCTTTTTCCCTGGCAATCGCCGTTCGCATCTCGACGACGTCGCCGGCTGTGAGCTTAGCGTCACGCGGGCGCTGGAGAATGCCGGCAATAACGTCTCCGACTCGCTCCCGAAATGCAGTAGAAGCGGAAACAACGCGTGCTCGTGTGAGCGCCATATGCTCCCAGGTCCACGCCTCGCTCTCCTGATATTGGAGAAACCCGTCGAGCTGCGTGGCCAACGGACCTGCGCCGCCCGACGGCCGCAGTCGCATGTCAACCTGATAAAGCGCGCCATAGTTAGTTTGCGCCGTCAGAGAATTGATCAATCTTTGGGTCAAGCGGGCAAAATATTGCGTTCCATACAACGGTCGAGAGCCATCGGATTGCGGGTTCTGATCGTCAAAGTCGTAGACCAGGATAAGGTCGAGATCTGACGTGGCGGTCATTTCATAACCACCAAGCTTGCCCATCGCGATAACGGCTGACTCTTCGTCGCGCATGTGGCCATGGGTCTTTGCAAAATTGTCGCCCACAGCACGGTGAAGGGCACGAATGACTGCATCAGCCAGTCCTGCGAAAGCTTGCCCTGCCTGACGCGCCGTTACCGTCCCCGTCAGGATGCGTACCCCTATCAGGAACATGTATTCGAGCCCGAACATGCGGATACGCTCGAGTAAATCCTCGTCGTAGCGCGACTGTGCCAGTGCTGCGTCGAACCGCCGTGCGAGCTCCATATCGCCCGGTAGAGCTCCAAAAAAGCTGGGGTCAACGAGCGCGTCGATCACCTGCGGATGGCGCGCCAAGGTATCGCCGAGACGCGGGGCGGTCCCAAGGACGAGTGCAATAAGGGCGATGAGATCGGGCTTCTGCCTGAGGAGAGACAGCAAGCGCGCCGCGCCGTGCAGATTGGCAAGGAAATGATCGAACAGCACGAGAGTCGCATTCGGATTGTCGGTCCGCGCAATTTGCTCGAGCAATGCGGGAAGCAAAGCCTGAAGATGCTCTTGGGCCACCTCGCCTCGTAAAGAGCGGTGGCCACCATTCAACCATTCTCTAATGATGCCGGATGCTTCGAGCGGCGCCTTGAAGCCGAGTTCCGACAGCCGATCGAGTGTTTTATGGTCGTCGGCATCGCGCGGGAATGCCATGGCCGGACGCTCGGTTTCCGGCTCCTTTTCGAACAATCGCGCGTAGTAATCCTGCACCTTGTTCAGATGACCGAGAAGCACCGCAGCAAAGGCATTTCGATCATCAAATCCGAGAAAACGCGCAAAACGCTCCAGCTCTGCGCGATCAGCCGGCAAGCTCTGCGTCTGCTCGTCATTCACCATCTGCAGGCGATGTTCGACAACACGTAGAAATCCGTAGGCATCCTTCATGGCGTCGCGCGCCTCGACGTCGATCCATTTGTCCGCACAAAGTTTGTCGAGCGTCGTCAAGGTGTCGCGGTCGCGAAGATCCGGATTGCGGCCACCCGCAATCAATTGCTGCGTCTGTGCAAAAAATTCAATCTCTCGGATGCCACCCCGACCGAGTTTGATGTTGTGCCCCTCGACCGCGATTTCACCGTGGCCGCGGTAGGCATTGATCTGGCGCTTCATGGCGTGAACGTCGGCAAGCGCGACGAAGTCGAGGTATTTTCGCCACACAAATGGCGCCAGCTCGTGAAGAACTTCTTCGCCGGCCGCAATATCGCCGGCGCAGGCGCGCGCCTTAATCATGGCGGCGCGTTCCCAATTCTGCCCGACACTTTCGTAGTATGAGAGAGCTGCTGCCTTAGAGATTGCAACCGCGGTCGACGCAGGGTCTGGCCTCAGACGCAGGTCAGTACGGAAAACGTAACCATCGCCCGTCCGTTCCTGCAGAAGCTTCACGAGCTTTTGTGTGAGGCGGACGTAGAGCGTGGATGGTTCAGCATCCGCGGGCAATGCCGGTGCCGCTGGGTCGTACAGAACAATAAGGTCGATGTCGCTCGAGTAATTAAGCTCGAACGCGCCCATCTTGCCCATGGCGAGAACGATATAGCCGCTGGCTGCCTGCGGTTTGGTTTTGTCTTTCAGGACAAGTCGCCCTGCCCGGCCTGCTTCCGCCAACACAAATCGCACGGCGCCATCCACGGCGGCGTCGGCAAGTTCGCTAAGTGCATGCGCTGTGCGCATGATCGGCCAAACGCCGCCGATATCGGCGAGCGCGATCAGCAAAGCGCTTTCAGCTTTCATGCGGCGAAGCTCCCGCATCGCCCCTGCTTCGTCCTTGCTCGCCGCCGCTGCATCGCCATGGTCTTTCAGGAGCGCAGCAAAATGCTGTTCGGGATTCGCAAGTAGCAGCCGAACGAACCGGTCGGGATCACGGGTAATCAATTCCCAAAGATACGGCGAGCTTTCGGCCAATGCGTCCACGAGCGCGCCGATCATCGGCCGCTTGGAAATGATGCTTTTGAATGATTTGGAGTCGGCCGGCGATACCTCACCCAGCCAGTCGGATACGCGCGATCTTGCAGCATCAGGGTCGCTCAGCCGCGGGGCAGCCATAATCAGCTCGGCGAGCGCAGCGCCGTCAGCGGCGGCAGCTTTGTCCGATTTGCGGGCGCCCTTCTTGGGAGACGCCTTACGTCTTGCGGAGCGCGTCATCCGGAAATCTGTACCGGCCCTCGCTGAGGCAAAGCAATGATGCTTTTCAGGCCCGGTTTGTTGTCGGCCAATACCAGCTCCCCGCCATGCAGGCGGGCGACGGCTGCGGCGAGGCTCAAGCCGAGTCCTGAACCCGGCTGCGAGCGACTTTGTTCCAGCCGCACAAAGCGTTCGACCACACGATCGCGGTCACGTTCTGGAATACCGGGTCCGCAGTCGGTCACCGTCAGGAGAATTCGGTCACCTTCATTGAGAGCGCGAACAACAACTTCACGCGCCGCGCCGGCCACGTTTCCGTCAGTCGTGCCGGCATATTTGATCGAGTTGTCGACGAGATTGGCAAGCGCCTGGCTAATGAGCTCGCGATTGCCAATCACGGGGGCCGGCGTATCGGCTTCCACTTTTAATGCGAGACCTTTCTCGTCCGCCAGCGGTTCGTAAAGCTCTCCAACGTCACGGGCGATTTCCGCGGCATCGAACTCGCTCATATCATCGCGCGCCTGGCCGGACTCGGCACGCGCGATCATCAACAGAGCGTTAAATGTTCGAATAAGACCTTCGGACTCTTCAATCGTACTCTCCAGTGCCGCCCGGTACTCAGATTCATTTTTCGCCGTGCGCAAAGCCTGTTCGTTACGATTCCTGAGACGAGTCAAAGGTGTCTTGAGATCATGCGCGATGTTGTCAGTAACTTCCTTCAAGCCCCGCATCAGGGCCTCGATCCGTTCAAGCATCACATTCAGGTTTTCGGCCAGACGGTCCAGTTCATCGCCAGTGCCCGCGACTGGCAATCGCCCTCCCAAATCGCCACGCATGATCGTGCGCGTCGTCTCTGTCATCGCATCGACGCGGCGCAGAACCCGGCGGGTGACGAAGAGGCCACCAGCGAGACCCAGGACGATGACGATCGCAATCGACCACCGTCCGGCGGCAAGTACGATATTGTAGAGGCGTTCGCGCTCATCGAGATCGCGCCCGACCAGCAGACGAAACCCGCCCGGAAGCTGGAAGACGCGGACAAGCGCGTGATGTTCCGGGTGATCAGCGGCGTCGGCTTCATCGAGCCGTTTGTAGACGGTTTCCGTCCAACCCGCATTGTCCAGCGTGCCGGGTGGCAAAGCGGTGACATTTCCTGCAAGGGCCTCGCCTGCAAATGTCGTGACGAGATAAAGACTGGAGCCGGGACGTCGCGCGCGGGCGTCAACGACAATGACGAGCCGCCTGATTCCTCCCTGGCGATACTGTTCGGAGAGTCCGGTGATCTCGGCATTGACTGTATCGGTGATCTGCTCGGTGATCAGCCTGCGCGTGTTGAGTGCGAAATAACCGAGCAGAAATGCCGCGAACAGCCCGAAAACGGTCAAATAGACCAGCGTGAGCTTGAACGTGGTGGTGCGAAATAACTTACCGAGCGCCGTCACGTATCATGTATCCCGCGCCGCGGATTGTGTGCAAAAGCGGCTGGGAGAAACCTTTATCGATTTTCGAGCGCAAGCGCGAGATGTGCACGTCAATGACGTTGGTTTGGGGGTCGAAATGGTAGTCCCACACATTTTCCAGCAGCATTGTGCGGGTAACCACCTGCCCGGCATGCTGCATCAGGTATTCAAGCAGCCGAAATTCGCGTGGCTGCAATGAGATTTCCTCGTCTTTGCGGCGCACCTGGTGCGACAGGCGGTCGAGTTCGAGATCACCGACCCGAAGCACGGTTTCCTCGCTGCGGCCGACGCGGCGGCGGGCAAGCACCTCTACGCGCGCGAGTAACTCCGAAAATGAGTAGGGTTTGGAGAGGTAGTCGTCGCCACCGGCCCGCAAACCTTTGACCCGGTCGTCGACCTGGCCGAGCGCAGACAGGATCAGAGCCGGAGTCCCAATTCCCTTTCCCCGCAGCGCGCCGATCAGCGAAAGACCGTCTCGTTTGGGAAGCATTCGGTCGACGATCAGGACGTCGTATTGACCCTCAGCTGCCATGGTGAGGCCATCGTCGCCATCCGCAGCCGAATCGGCGACATGTCCAACCTCACGGAACGCTTTGACCAAGTAGTCGGCGGCGTCGCGATCGTCCTCAATGACCAGTAGGCGCATGGTGACCCGGTCCGGTTGCGCTTCAGCCACCCGGCTGAAAGGGCGCTGCCCGCTAATATCCGCAAAGGTGGGCATCGGTCACACCAATTCCTGTCATTTCGGTGGCGGGGTCAACTGCTTCCAGCCATGGGTCCCCTATTCGTACGCGAGGGGGTGGCGGAAACCGCCACCCCCTCAACGACTCCACCCCAGCGGGGGCGACGGATGCCAGGGTTGGAGCTCCGTTCGAAAGTGGCCCAATCAAGACCACTTCCGGAATTTAGCCGGGACGGGCGCGATGCCCGCCCCGTTGAGGTCGACCACCGGCGGGGGCGACGGATGCCGGCGGGACGTCCCCAAACTCGTGTCTCAGCCGCGGTCCAGCGGCAGCGCGACGAAGCGCGTGTTGTCACCCTTCTTGACGCGGACCAGGACTGTCCGTTTGCCTTGTGTCCGTGCAGTCGTGATGACCTCGCGCACGTCCGTTGGCGTTGAAACCGATTTGCCGGCGACCTCGAGAATGACGTCGCCAGTCGAGAAGCCGTGATCTGCCGCGACGCCACTCGAGTCGACCCCGGTGATCACCACACCCTCGACGCCGGCGCCCGTGACCCGAGCGGCCGGCGCAAGAGTGAGACCGAGCTTGCCAAGATCGGCGCCATTGTCTCCTTCGTCCGCCGACGCCCGCGCTTCCTTGGCGTTCGGCATTTCGCCGAGCGTCAGGGTCAGAACCTTTTCCGATCCGCCGTGCAGAACCGTTAGCTTGATCGACGCCTTTGGCGCCAATGACCCGATTCTCTTGGCGAGATCGCGTGCGTCCTTGACCGGCTTGCCGTCGACGGCAGTGATGACGTCTCCTGCGGCAATTCCAGACTTCGCGGCAGGACTGTTGGGTTGCGGCTCCGCGACGAGCGCGCCCTCGGCTTTCTTCAGCCCGAGGCTGTCGGCGATGTCCTGCGTGACCGGCTGAATCTGCACTCCGATCCAGCCACGAGTGACCGAGCCATGCTCCTTCAGCTGGGCGACCACGCTGGTTACAGTGTCGGAGGGAATCGCGAAGGCGATACCAACTGAACCACCCGATGGTGAAAAGATCGCCGTATTCACGCCGATGACATTGCCTTCGGTGTCGAACGTTGGACCGCCCGAGTTACCTTTGTTCACAGGCGCATCGATCTGAATGAAGTCGTCGTAGGCGCTCGCTCCGATATCGCGTCCACGCGCTGAAACAATGCCGGCCGTGACCGTTCCGCCGAGACCGAACGGATTTCCGACCGCAAGAACCCAGTCACCTATCCGCGGCGTTTTTTCCGACAGCTTCACGTAAGGGAAAGGTCCGTCCTCGACTTTGATAAGCGCGAGGTCAGTGCGCGGATCTGCGCCGATGACTTTGGCGGTATGAGTCTTGCCATCGTCGGTCGTGATCTGGACGCTCTCCGCCTTTTCCACCACGTGGTTGTTGGTCACCGCATAGCCGTCAGCCGAGATGAAAAATCCCGAGCCCTGGCCGGTAATCGTGTTGTGACGGCCGCCGCGCGGCATACCCTCGGGGGCATCGGGCATGCCAAAGCGCCGGAAGAACTCACGCAGCCCGGGAGGAACATCGTTGCTTCCGAGGCCGTTGGTCTGCGATCCGCCATCGACCTTGACGCGTACCGAGATAACTGCCGGTTTCACCTTCTCCACGATGTCGGCAAATCCAACGGGCGCTTGCAGCTTATGGGCCTGCTCGGAGAGGTTCTGGGCAAGCGCCGTCGGATATCCGGCACGAATGTCGAAGCTTGGGGCAGCTACGAAGGCTCCAATGCCGAGCCCGGCGATCGTCGTTGCCAGCAGCATCGCGCGGCGTACCGAAAGCGCGCGAGACTTCTTCCGGCTTTCTGGAGCGGGATTGACGCTCGGGTTCATTCGAAAATCTCCATCAGGATTCGGGTGGCGCGCGTTGCGCTGTTTCGAACCTGAAGATGGAGAGACGACCCTTACAGCGTCCTGTCGGCAGGATTAAAATTTGGTAAGGTGGGGATTATCGCGACGATTGAAATTCGTTCAGATAATCAATGATCAACGAGGGGGCTTTTCGACCAAAGTCGCAAGCCTGCGCTGCTCTTCGTTACTAAGTGTCGCAGGCCCCGGTTGAACCGTCCGGCGCCGGCGCACAGCGAAAAATAGGCCAACCGCGCCGCCAAGCAGTGCCATCGGCGGCAGTGCCCACAGAATGATTGTTCTGCTTTCAAGCGGCGGCTTGAGCAGGACAAACTCGCCGTAGCGAGCTACCAGGAAATCGAGCACTTGCTGATTGGTGTCACCTTTGGTGAGCCGCTCGCGGACCAGCAGCCGCAGATCGCGCGCAAGCGGCGCTTCGGACTCGTCGATCGACTGATTTTGGCAAACCATGCAACGTAACTCGCGCGACAGTTCACGAGCTCTCGCCTCCAGCTTCGGATCCTTCAGCATTTCTTCGGGCTGAACCGCCAACGAATTGCTTGACGCGATCAAGGCAAGCACAAGGGCGATTGCTGCAAGCCGGCGCATGCCCTACTCCGCCGCCTGCACGGCCGGCTTTGCCGCCGGCCTGGGAGCTCCGATCCGCAACCGTCGATCGGACAACGAAAGAGCGCCGCCAAACATCATCACAACCGCGCCAATCCAGACGAGGAGGATCATCGGCTTGTAATAAAGCCTGACCGCGACCGAGCCGTCGTCATTGACGTCGCCGAGCGACAGGTAGAGTTGGCTGAAGCCGTGGCTCAACAATGCAGCTTCCGTCGTGGTGGTTGCGCGCGACTCAAAGCTGCGTTTGGCCGGTTCCATTGCCCCAATAGGCACGCCACCTCGCCGCACGGTGAATTTTCCAACCAGTTCGCGGTAATTCGAACCCGAGCGTTGAACCAGCCCGTCGAAGGACAGATCGAAGCCTGACAGCGAAACGGTTTGCGAGGGCTTGAGCCCGACAATGCGCTCGCTCGCCCAGGTGCTGACGCTGACAATGCCCAGCAATGTCATCGCTATTCCGAAATGCGCGAAGGCAGTGCCCCAAACCGAGCGGGGAAGACCTGCCGCACGCCGGCGTACGACGGAGAATGGAACGCGAAACAGGCCGATGCGCTCGACGATATCGGTCACCGCCCCGGTCATGACGAAGAGCGACAATCCGATCCCGAACGGTGCCAGAACTGAGACCTCGCTTTCGGCTGCCGCAACGATTGCGATCGCGGCCAGACCAACGGCGAAGGCTCCCATCAGCCGCTGCGCAACCCCGAGAATATCGCCCCGCTTCCAAGCCAGGAGCGGACCGAATGGCATGGCAAATAGCAGCGGTACAAAAAGCGGTCCGAACGTAAGGTTGAAGAACGGCGGACCAACGGAAATTTTCGTGCCCGTTATCGCTTCGAGTGCCAGCGGATAGAGCGTGCCGACAAAGACGGTCAGGCAGGCTGTCGTGAGGAACAGATTGTTCAAGACAAGCGCGCCTTCGCGCGAAATCGGGGCAAACAATCCACCTTGCTTCAGCAGCGGCGCGCGCCAGGCGAAAAGTGTCAATCCCCCGCCGATAAAGATGATCAGAATCGCAAGAATAAAGACGCCGCGCGCAGGATCATTGGCGAATGTGTGCACCGAGGTAAGAACACCCGACCGCACAAGAAACGTGCCGACCAGGGAAAGTGAGAAAGCGAGAATAGCGAGCAGGATCGTCCAAACTTTCAGCGCATTGCGCTTTTCCATCACAACTGCCGAGTGCAGCAGAGCTGTGCCCGCCAGCCACGGCATCAGTGACGCATTCTCTACCGGGTCCCAGAACCAGAAGCCGCCCCACCCCAGCTCGTAGTAGGCCCAATAGGAGCCCATCGCGATGCCGACGGTGAGGCACATCCAGGCCGCGAGCGTCCACGGCCGCACCCAACGGGCCCACGCGGCATCGATGCGTCCTTCAATCAGGGCGGCAATGGCAAAAGAGAATGCGATCGAAAATCCGACATAGCCCAAGTAAAGAAGCGGCGGGTGAATGGCAAGGCCGATGTCCTGCAGGATCGGATTGAGATCGCGCCCCTCAAATGGCGCAGGCGCCAGCCGCAGGAACGGATTCGAGGTCAGCAGGATGAAGAGATAGAACGCGCAGGCAATCCAAGATTGAACCGCGAGCACATGCGCTTTGAGCGCTGCTGGAAGGTTGTTCCCAAAGAGGGCGACCAGGGCGCCGAACAGGGAAAGGATCAAAACCCACAAGAGCATGGAGCCCTCGTGATTTCCCCAGACGCTGGTGAACTTGTACACCAGCGGCATCATTGAATGTGAGTTCTCGTAGACCGTCGCGACTGAAAAATCCGAGGTGACGTAGCAGACCGTGAGTGCAAGGAACGATAAAGCAACAAATACGAATTGCGCGAGCGCGGTTGAACTGGCGAGCTGCATGAACGAGCTGTCACGCCTGTGGACCCCGATGACAGGAGCGATCGACTGGATCAGACCAAGACCCAGCGCCAATACCAATGAAAAGTGGCCGAGCTCGGGCGTCATTTAGCAGAGTTCCTCGGATCCTTTTGCTCGCCTTCTTGCCAGCGGCCGGATTTTTTTAGCGCGTCAACGACTTCGCGCGGCATATAGCGCTCATCATGTTTGGCAAGGACAGTATCAGCTGCGAATACCCCGCCTGTATCGAGCTTGCCTTCAGCAACCACTCCCTGCCCCTCGCGGAACAGGTCGGGGACAATGCCTTGATACCGCACAGCGATGTCGGTTTTTCCATCCGTCACTGCAAAACGCACGAGCAAGTTGTCACCACGCTCTATGCTGCCGGGTTTAACGAGGCCGCCAATGCGCAAGCGGGTACCTGGCGCAGGGTGTTTTTCCGCGACATCAGTCGGTGAGTTGAAAAAAACAATCGCATCACGCAAGGCGCTCAGCACCAGGGCCGCGGCAACCGCCAATACGGCCAGGCTTGTGCCAATCAGAGCCAGACGTCGTTGCTTGCGTGTCATTCCGTCTCAGCCTTCGAGTCCAAGGCTCTTGATCGTATCCTCGATACGACGGAGCTTGTCGGCATCGTTGGCAAGCGCCCGTTTTGCGGCACTGGCAGCGGAGATCGCCTTTTCTCTCTCACCGAGAACCAAATAGGCCCGCAAAAGCCGTTGCCACCCCTCGACGTCGCTTCCATTTTCCTGCAACCGGTCGGCAAGGCGACCAACCATATTGCGGATCATATCGCCACGGTCTTTCTCGCTCATGGCCCCGGCCGCGGCAATATCGTCCGGGGCCGGACCCGGCGCGGTATTGCTTGGAGATTGTGCATCGACGCGCGCCAGCGCTTCCCGCACCATCGGAACCCATGGTGCATCGGTTGGCGCATTCTTCATCATGGCGCGCCATATCTCGGCTGCTTTTGCCCGATCGCCGTCCTGCTCTGCCGCAAGACCGATGTAGAATCTGGCTTTGAGTCCTTCCGGATCGAGTGCCAGTGCGCGATCGAACGCCGATTTGGCCTCGACAGTGACGACGCCATTCGCCGCTGCAACCAGTGCCTCGCCGAGGTCCGAATGCCGTCCGGCATTCTCGCCTCCAAGCGTCATCAGCTTGCGCCGCGCGCTCACTGCGTCGGCGAAGCGACCCATCCGCAGGTAGATGGGAGCCAATACTTCGTAACCGCGGCTGTCGTCGGGGTTGCGCTCGAGATGCGCCTCCGCCTCAGAGACCAAGCTTGCAATTGAACGCCCTTGATGGGCTTCACGGACTCGCTCGGCCAACGGCTGGCCGGGCAACTGCGGGGATCCAAGTCCAAGATAAAAAACGGCGGCAATGCTCGGCAGCAAAACCACCACACCAACCGTCAGCGCACGGCGACGCCAGAGTGGCGATCCGATCGGCAAGGCGTAAGTGAATTCCGCTGCATCGGCTGCCGCAATAAGACGGCGGGAAACCTCCACCCTTGCCGCATCTGCTTCCGCCGCTCCGATCAGCCCAGCGGTACGGTCGCGCTCGATTTCATCCAGCTGATCACGATAGACAGCAAGCTCGCTGCCGCCCTGCGCATTCGCGCCCTGGCCGAGCGGCCACAGAACGGCAAAAATCGCAGCAGCTGTCATCAGCGCGATAACGAACCAAAGGGTCATGAAGCCTTCATTCCGCGTCGGGTCTCCACCGGAGGCAGCGCCGCAGGGAATACATTACGTTTGATCGTGACAGCAATGTGCTTTATCGCACAGGCGCACTGCAGCAAAAACGGCCTTTATGCGCGGGCCGCCTTGGTGTCGCCAATGACGGCAACTTCCGCCGCCTTGCCCAACAATGCGGCATATTCCCGCCCGAACACCTTGGCGCAGAACCGCACGGCTGCATCGACCTGAGATTGCCGGAAACTGCGATCGGCATCGCCGGCATGGCGCAGGCCCTCCAGCAACGCCCGGGTGCCATTGTCCAGGTACTGGCGTAATTCGCTCAAGGCGCGCTGTGTCATTTCGTTAATTGCGAGTTCGCCGGCAAAGTACCTGCAAATGCCGACAAATTCGACCAATGCCTCAACCTCGGCAACTTCGTTGGGGTCAAGCACTGAATTTGGACGAATTTCTTTTGCCTGGCGCGGTCGCAACAAATGCCGGACGCGGGCTGGCATCGATTCAATTTCAACACGCAGGATATCGGAAATGTGTGTGCGTTGAGCCGCCAGTGCGCGCCCCCAGGTACTGTCGACCGGAAGCGCAAGCTCCGTGCGCAAACCGCGCGCGGAATCGTGAATTGTCTTGAGAAGCGCGCCGACGGCAACGCCCTGCCCACTTCGAAGATCTTCGCGCAATTCCGCGACCATGCGTTCGAGTTCGGCCATGACGATATTGACAGCAACGCCATAATGCGTGTCGGCAACGCGCGCTGCCGTATCGCTTCCAGCCGCTTTCACTCCAAGCCGGATCAACTGCCATGGTGCGGTCATTCGGTTCATGACGGTCAGCAAGGCATAAAGGAACAGCTCGCCGTCACGCGCGGCCGCGCTTTCAATGAGATTTTTGCATTCGTCGAGCTGAGCGTTGGCAAGGTTCCCGATCTGGAGCGGCA
>Ga0310811_10007746_pt1 | contig 13767 bp, 15 predicted proteins | sample YCmetagenome_FD_207642 | JGI IMG/M metagenome (GOLD analysis project Ga0310811, IMG submission 207642) | Soil microbial communities from experimental microcosm in Duke University, North Carolina, United States - YC | ecosystem: Engineered > Artificial ecosystem > Soil microcosm > Unclassified ... | reverse complement strand
GAAATGATCGCCCGCCAGCCCTATTTGCCGCGCTTCATGGCCGGCGGCCCAGGCAACCCGCTCGGCGCCCGCGCCATGTATCTCGGCACCACCGTCTACCGCATCCATGGCACCAACCAGCCCCAGACCATCGGCACCAAGATTTCCTCCGGCTGCTTCCGCCTGGTCAACGCCGACGTCGCCGATCTCTATGATCGCGTGCCTGTTGGCACCAAGGTGATCATCAAGCAGAAGCCCGAACTGTAAGACGTTATTTCGATTGAGCATGATCTTTTCGGAAAGCCGCTTCACACTTTGCGCTAACGCGGCCCTCCGGGTCCGGATCATGCTCTTGCTCCCGCCCCGTTTTTTGCTCCTGACGAGAGAGACACATGTTTCGTACATTCCGAGCAGGCCTCACCATCGGGCTTGCGGTCGCCGTGCTGGTCGCGGCCGCCGCCATCACCTATGAGCGTTACGACACCCGCACGCTGAAGCGCACCCTCCGCCGCGGCGAGGTCTATTGCGGCGTCAACAAGGGCCTGCCCGGCTTCTCCATCCCCGACGACAAGGGCAACTGGACCGGCTTCGACGTCGATTTCTGCCGCGCGGTAGCCTCGGCGATCTTCGACGATCCGAACAAGGCGAAGTTCATCCCGCTCGATGCCAACGAGCGCTTCAAGGAGTTGCAGAACCGCACCGTCGACATCCTCTCGCGCAACTCAACCTGGGACATGTCGCGCGAGCAGAATTACGATCTCTATTTCCCGGCGGTCGCCTATTACGACGGCCAGGGCTTCATGCTGCCACGCTCGCGCAACATCGATTCGGCGCTCAGCCTCGACGGCAGCAAGGTCTGCGTGCAGGCCTCGACCACGACGGCGCTCAACCTCGCCGACTATTTCAAGGCCAACAACATGAAGTATGAGGAAATGAAATTTCCTCAGCTCGACCAGGCCGTCAAAGCCTACCAGGACGGCAAGTGCGACACCTTCACCGCCGACATCTCCCAGCTCTATGCGCTCCGGCTCAATATGCCGAAGCCCGCGGACAACGTGATCCTCGCCGACGTCATCTCCAAGGAGCCGCTCGCGCCGGTGGTGCGCCAGCGTGACGACGACTGGATGATGATCGTCAAATGGACGCTGTACGCGATGATCAACGCGGAGGAGCTCGGTGTCACCTCGAAGAACATCGACGAGGCGATGAAGTCGAAAAAGCCCGACGTGATGCGCCTCGTCGGCGACGAAGGCACCTATGGCGAGGACCTCGGCCTCACCAAGGACTGGGCCGTGCGCATCATCAAGCATGTCGGCAATTACGGCGAAGTCTATGACCGCAATGTCGGCGAAGGCTCCAAGCTGAAGATCCCGCGCGGCCTGAACCAGCTCTGGAACAACGGCGGGATTCAGTACGCGCCGCCGATTCGCTAATCTATCCACCTCGTCATTCCGGGACATCGCGAAGCGATGGGCCCGGAATCCATAACCACCGACGACGGTCTTACCGCGATTGCGCGCGAGAAAGAGCTGAAGAAATGGCGGCGGGATTGGAAGATTCGGCTGATTGAGGAGCAGAACCCGGAGTGGGGCGATCTCTATCCCGGGATATCCAAGTAAGGCCTGTGGTTATGGATTCCGGGCTCGACGCTTTGCGTCGCCCCGGAATGACAATGAGCTAATAGCTCCGCATCCGCGCCAGCCGGTCGGCGTGATAGTTCGCGTCGCCGAACAGCTCTTCGCAGACGCGGGCGCGTTTCATGAAGAAGCCGATGTCGAATTGGTCGGTCATGCCCATGCCGCCATGCATCTGCACGCCTTCCTGCACCGCGCGGGTGGCGGCGGTGCCGGCGCGGGCTTTCGCGACGGCGACTGCGTTCGCCGCATGCTCGAAATTGCCGTCGAGCGTTTGCAGCGCTTTCAGCACGGCGGCGCGAGTGATCTCGATGTCGATATAGAGCTGTGCGGCGCGGTGTTGCAGCGCCTGGAATTCGCCGATCGCCTTGCCGAACTGCTTGCGCTCCTTCAGATAGTTCACGGTGCGCGAGAACACTTCTTCGGAGAGGCCTACCATTTCGGAAGCGACCGCGCCGCGGCCGATATTGAGCACGCCTTCGAGCAGCCCAAAGCCGGCGTCGACCTCGCCGAGCACATGATCGGCATCGACCTCGACATGGTCGAACTCGATGCGCGCGGCGTTGTGGGCGTCGACCATGATGGTGCGCTCGGCGGCGACGCCCCTGGTCTTTGCATCGACCAGGAACAGCGTCACGCCGTCGCGCTCGCCGGCTGAACCGCCCGTGCGCGCCGCGACGATCAGGAGATCGGCGACATGGCCATCGACCACGAGGGCCTTGGCGCCGCTCAGCTTGAAACCGTTGCCGGCGCGCGTCGCCTTGAGCTCCGTCTGCAGCGGGCGATGTTTGGCACCCTCATCGATCGCGAGCGAGGCCAGCAGGTTGCCTATGGAAATCTTTGGCAGATATTCCGCCTTCTGCGCGCTATTGCCGCCGCGCGACAGCGCGGACGCCACCACCACCGCGGTCGACAGGAACGGCGACGGCATCAAGCTGCGGCCGATTTCCTCCATCACCACGCCGGCCTCGACACAGCCGAGTCCACTGCCGCCGAATTCTTCGGCTACCAGAAGGCCGGCAAATCCCATTTCCGCGAACTCCTTCCAGAGTTCGCGGGAGAAGCCGGTGGCGTCCTTGGAGTCACGCAGACGCCGCAGATGCGACACCGGCGCCTTGTCTGAGATCAGGCCGCGCGCAGAGTCGCGCAGCATCGATTGTTCTTCTGTGAGGACGAGGGCCATGATGTGTTTCCGCTTGTCGAACAAAATATTGGGATCGTCATTCCGGGATGGCCCGAAGGGCCGGGCCCGGAATCCATAACCACTAGCTGGGGTTATGGATTCCGGGCTCGCGACTACGTCGCGCCCCGGAATGACAGGTGGTGGTGCACTGTGATCAAGCCCCCGGCAGATCGAGAATACGCTTGGCGACGATGCCGAGCATCACCTCGCTGGTGCCGCCTTCGATCGAATTGGCCTTGGTGCGCAGCCATGCGCGCGGGCGGGCGCCGCCCCTGGAGCGCTCGCTTTCCCATTCCAGCGCATCGATGCCGCCGGCGGACATCAGAATTTCGTAGCGGCGCTTGTTGAGCTCGGTGCCGTAATATTTCATCGCCGAGGAGAACGCCGGATGCGCCTGACCGGCTTTGGCAAGATCGACCATGCGCTCGGCCGCCGCGGCCAGCGCCGCTTCATCCACCTCGAACGAGGCGATCTGGCCGCGCAGCACCGCGTCTTCCAGCCGCCCCTCGCCGTCGGTGCCGATGGAATCGGCCGCGATCTGGCCGAGCGGACGGCCGACGCCGCGTTCTCCCATCCCGGAGATCATCGCGCGCTCGTGCTGCAACAGATATTTCGCGACATCCCAGCCGCGATTGACCTGCCCCACCACATGCGACTTCGGCACGCGGACATTGTCGAAGAAGGTCTCGCAGAACGGCGAATAGCCGGAGATGAGCAGGATCGGCTTGGTCGAGACGCCTTTCGAAGCCATGTCGAACAGGATGAAGCTGATGCCGTCATGCTTCTTCGCCGCGGGATCGGTGCGCACCAGGCAGAAGATCCAGTCGGCGTAGTTGGCGTAGGACGTCCAGATCTTCTGGCCGTTGATGATGTAATCGTCGCCGTCGCCGACCGCGCGCGTTTGCAGCGAGGCCAGATCCGAGCCGGCATTCGGCTCGGAATAGCCCTGGCACCAGCGGATCAGCCCCGCCGTGATTTTCGGCAGATGCTCCTTCTTCTGCTCTTCCGTGCCGTATTTGAGCAGCGCCGGCCCGAGCATGGAGATGCCAAACGAGGTCAGGGGCTGACGCGCGCCGATCGCCGCCATCTCCTGGCGCACGATCTTGGCTTCCTCGCCATCGAGGCCGCCACCGCCATATTCCTTGGGCCAATGCGGCACCGTCCAGCCCTTGTCGCGCATGCGCTCGAACCAGACGCGCTGCGCTTCGGAAGAGAATTTGGCGTTGCGCCCACCCCAGAAGGTGTCGCTCTCGGACGCCATGGGCTTGCGCATCTCCGGCGGGCAATTGGCCTCCAGCCAGGCGCGCGTCTCTTTGCGGAATTTTTCGAGGTCGGCCATTTTTCGAACTCAGCTTTGGGGTGTTTCCACTGTAAAGATCGTTGCGCCGACCTTAGCCCGTGGCCCGCCGATTTCAATATCCCTCTGCACTGGCGGCAGCTGTCGCGCCCTTGCGCGATCGGCTATATCGGGTGTGCGGCAAGCCTTGAAAAACAAGAGGAAACGAAGATGCGGTTGAAGTTGCTTTCGCCAGGCGAAATGAACGCCGACCAAAAACAGACCTATGACGAGGCGATCGCGGGCAAGCGCGGCGCGCCGCCGGCGCCGATGATGGCCTGGCTCAACAGCCCGGAAATGGCCCGGCACGCGACGCGGCTCGGCGAGACCCTGCGCTTCAACACCATGTTTCCGGCAAAACTCTCGGAGATCGCGATCCTCGTCACCGCGCGGCACTTCACGGCGCATTACGAATGGTTCGCGCATAAGCGCCTCGCGCTGAAGGGCGGCATGGATCCCAAGGTCATCGAAGCGATCCGCGACCGCCGCACGCCTGTCTTCGACGAGCCTGCGGGCAAGACCATCTACGAGGTGGCGAAGTCGCTGCATGAGGGCCACGGGCTGTCGAAGGCACTCTATGCCGAAGCGGTGGAAGTGCTGAGCGAGCGCGGACTCACCGAGATCATCGGTCTCTGCGGCTACTACACGCTGGTGTCGCTGACGCTGAACACGTTCGAGTTCGGGCTGCCGGATGGGGAGGTATCGGAGCTGGAGTAGCTGCTTCCGTCGTCATTGCGAGGAGCGAAGCGACGAAGCAATCCATCTTTCCCCGCGCTGAGGCGTGGATTGCTTCGCTACGCTCGCAATGACGAATCGTGGCGCCGCCCGCGGATCATGATCAGCACCGCGGCCGTGAGCTCCAGCGCGATGCAGCCATAGAACGGCAGCGTGTAGCTGCCGGAGAGATCGCGGAGTACGCCGACGACGCCCGGACCGAACGCGTAGGTCACCTGCGCGATCGCGGTTTGCAGGCTGACCAGCACCCCGAAGGAATGCGGATCGAACTCGCGCTGCACGATCAAAGACGGCAGCGTGATCAGATTGCCGACCGAGAAGCCGAACACGCCACAGGCCGCGATCAGCGCAGCTTCACTCCGGAAATTGATCAGCACCAGCAGCGCCGCCGCCTGGCTCATGAAGGAGAGCGCCGAGGCGAGGCGCTGGTTGAGGCGGTCGATCACGGTCGAGAACAGCAGGCGGCCGATTACCGCCATTGCCGTGAGAAGCGCGATCGCGGTGGTGGCGCTGGCGCGGCCGATCACGGGATCGAGGAACGAGATCAGGTGCGCGATGAAGCCCACTTGCGCGAACAGCACCAGCGCGAACGCCGTCGTCACCGAGAGGAAGGCCATATCGCGCAAGGCCCGTGCGCGGATCTGCGTGCTCGAGGAGGTATCGGCGGTCGACGCCGCTGCGGCAGCCGACAACAGCGGCGGCTTGCCGACGAAAATCAGCACGGTCGGCACCACCAGGATGACCATCACGCCGGCGGCGATGATCATCGCGGTCGGAAAGCCAAAATGCGCGATCGCGATGACAAGCAACGGCACGCCGGCGATGCCGCCAAAGCTGGCGCCGTTCAGCGCAAGGCTGATCGCCATGCCGCGCTTCTGGTTGAACCACAGGCCGAGCGTGTTGGTGATCATGCCAAGGCTCATGCCGCCCCAGCCGAAGGCCAGCATTGAATCGGCGACGTAGAGCTGCCAGGGCTCGCGCACCTGTCCGAGCGCGGAAGCGGCGATCGCCGTCGCGCAGGTGCCCGCGATCAGGCAGCGGCGCGGGCCGAACTTCTTCACGGCTTCGCTGACGAAGACGACGACCAGCGCGCCGAACAGGTAGAAGAAGGTGGTGGCGCCCGAAATCAGCGACGCCGGCCAGCCGTGGGCGCGATGCAGCTCGGCGAGATAGACGCTCTGGCCGTAGAAGCCGAAGGCCCAGCCGAAGGTCGCGACGAGGAAGCACACCGCGACGATGCGCCAGCCCTCATAGCGGGCGGAGCTTTCATCGATCGCGATGGGGCTTGAGGCGTCCACAGATGGTCTCCTTGCTTCGGACGTCATCATGTGGGCCCGGATCAGGACAGCGCCAGATCAAAACGCTTCGAAGGTGATCGAAGTGTCAGCAGATGGCGTCAGATGCTCGGTTCGGGAAACTCGTCGATCTCCGAAAGACGCGTGCGGCGCTTGGCCCATGACACGAGGCCGAGCACGACGAGGCCGAGCAGCACCGGCGGATAGACCACGAGGTTGACCGCATCCCAGCCGTAATTCGCCAGCAGCTGGCCGGAGGCGAACGAGCCGATCGCCATCATGCCGAACACGCAGAAATCGTTGAAGGCCTGCACCTTGTTCTTCTCCTGCGGCAGATGCGTTTCCAGCACCAGCGCGGAGGCGCCGATGAAGCCGAAATTCCACCCCAGCCCGAGGACCATCAAGGTCGCCCAGAAATGCGGGGCGGTGATGCCGGTGAGCCCGATGGTCGCGGCAACCGCTTCAAGCGTCAGCCCCAGTGCGACGATGACGGGCGCGCCGAAGCGGGCGATCAAGGCCCCTGTGAAGAAGCTCGGACCGTACATCGCCACGATGTGCCATTGAATGCCGAAATTGGAATCGGAGACCGACAGCCCGCACATCTTCATGGCGAGCGGCGCCGAGGTCATGACCAGGTTCATCATGGGATAGGCGATGACGCCGCACAGCGCGGCCGCGATGAAGCGCGGCTGCCGCACGATTTCGAGCAGCGGACGGCCGCCGTGCAGGTCGGCCGGCGAAGGCTTTGGCGCATCGACGCCGACGAGGATCGCCATCGCCACCAGCGCCACCGCGGCCTGCACCATGAAGGAGAAGGCGAACAGATAAGGCGGCCAGATATCCATGGTCCATTGCACGAGCTGCGGCCCGAGCACGCCGGCGAACACGCCGCCCGCCATCACCCAGGACACCGCTTTCGGCCTATACGCCGTGCTGGCGCCATCGGCAGCGGCAAAACGATAGGATTGCGACACCGCGCCATAGAGACCGCCGATGAAGGTCGCGCAGCAGAACAGCCAGAACGAGGCGTGCAGGATGGCGAAGGCGCCGAGCAGGCCAGTGATCGCGCCACAGCCGGTGCCAATGATGAAGGCGACGCGGCGGCCATGGGCGCGCGAGATCGCGCCGGTCGGCAGCGTGCCGGCGGCAAGGCCCAGCACATACATCGAGAGCGGCACGGTCGCGAGCGAGATCGACGGCGCGAGCGAAGCGCCGATGATCGAGCCGGTGGCAAAAATGACCGCCGAGTTGGCTCCGGTCAGCGCCTGCGCCGCGGCAAGCCGCACCACGTTGGCCTTGACGCGGGCGTCGTTGGCAATCTCCGCACTGGCAGTCACATCGATCATGGCGTTTCCGGATAGGCCCGTCGCGGACCTCGTTTTGCGGCGGCACTATGGAGAGAGACGTCAACGCGATCAACCAGCGCAAACGGGCGCGGGCTATGCGCTGGCGTGTCCACCTCTGGCGCCACAAATACGCTGTCGTCCCCGCGAAGGCGGGGACCCATAACCACAGGCAGTTGTTGTTGCGCCAAGCTGGGACTTATAGCCTTCGCTATCACATCCGCCTGTGGCTATGGGTCCCGGATCGGCGCTCGCTAACGCTCGCTTGTCCGGGACGACAGCGGTGGAGCGGATGCAACGAACACCAGGATCAAATTGTTGGCCGGCATCTCTACCGTCTCACGCAAGGCGAGCCCATGCTGCGCGGCGAGCCGCTCGACGTCGGCAATATCGCGTACGCCCCAATCGGGATTGCGCTCGCGCAGGCTGGCGTCGAACACGGCGTTGGAGATCGCGGTGTGCTTGCCGTTGCGCTTGAACGGGCCGTAGAGCAGCAGCAGCCCACCGCTCGGCAAATATCGGCCGGCCCCGGCGAACAGGCCCTCCGCGACGCGCCAGGGCGCGATATGGATTACATTGGCACAGAATACCGCCCGCAAATTTCGGGGGCCGCTGCCGTCCGTCATCGCCTTGCACCAGGCAGGATCGGACAGATCGATCACCAGCGGCGGGCGGATGTTTGAAAGACCCGCATGCGCGCGCCAGCTCTCGACGCTCGTCAGATGCGCTTCGTTGAAATCGCTCGGCCACCAGGTGATATCGGGCGCCTGGCGCGCGAAATGGAGCACATGCTGGCCGGTGCCGCTGCCGGCCTCCAGCACGTCGCCTTTTGCATCCGCGAGGAACCGGTCCAGCACCGCCCAGATCGGCGCATGGTTGCGATGGAAGGCCGGGGCATCCAGCCGGCCGTCGGCCTCGACCCGCCGGCCGTCCTTGCCGAATTCCACCACGAATTCCGCCATCGCTGGCTCCACTCCAAACCGCGCCCGGCTTATTTTAACCTCGTTTGCCAGCATCGATAGTCCGGATTGCCAGGGCGTGGCCTTTGTGCTTTTCACCTCCTATATTCGCCCAAAATCGCCGCCGGAAACGCCCTTGATCCATCTCGCAAAATTCACCCTGGCCACGGCTGCGCTCGCGCTGTCCGTTTCCCTCGCGCAGGCGCAATCGGGCGCGGCCGACGGGCAGAAAATCGCCTTCGACCGGGCTAAGGGCAATTGCCTGACCTGCCACGACATCAAGGGCGGCGACCTGCCCGGCACGATCGGCCCGCAACTCAAGGACCTGAAGGCCAAATACGACCGGGGCGAGCTGATCGCGATCGTCACCGACGAGACCAAGCGCAACCCGCAGACGGTGATGCCGCCGTTCGGCCGCAACCACATTCTGACCGAGCAGGAGATCAACGCGGTGGTCGATTTCCTGCAGACGCTATGACGGAGATTTTGATGAGCAATGTCGGCCCCTCGTTCTCGCGCCGCCTGCTGCTGCAAGGCGCGGGCTCGGTCGCGCTGATCGGCCTCGGCTTCGGCAGCATGCCGGCGCTCGCCGCGGCCAATGACAAATATCCGGAAGACGCGTTCAAGCAGAAGGGCGACGCGGACGCGATCAAGGCGCTCTATGGCAAGACCGCGGAAGCCTCCGACAAGGTCAAGCTCGACGCGCCCGAGATCGCCGAGAACGGCGCGGTGGTGCCGATCGCGGTCGCGACCACGCTGACCGACGTCACCTCGATTGCGTTCCTCGCCAGCGAGAACCCGAATGCGCTGGCGGCATTCTATGTCATTTCCGAAGGCACCGTGCCCGCGGTGGCCAACCGGTTGAAGATGGCCAAGACCTGCAAGGTGATCGCGATCGTGGAATCCGGCGGCAAGCTCTACTCCGCGACCAAGGAAGTCAAAGTCACCGTCGGCGGCTGCGGCGGCTAAAATACGCGCATGATCCGGACCCGGAGGGCCACGTTAGTGCAAAGTGGAAACCGGTTTTCCGACAAGATCATGCGCAAGATACAGAGGTAACGATCAATGGCATCGACCATTCGCGTGCGCGCCACCGCTAACGGCGACATCACCGAGGTGCAGGCGCTGATCCAGCATCCGATGGATTCCGGCTTCGTGAAGGACGCGCAGGGACAGATCATCCCGCCGCATTTCATCCAGCAGCTCACCTTCGAGCACAGCGGCAAGACGGTGTTCCTCGCCAATTGGGGCCCGGCGGTCTCGAAAGATCCTTATGTGAAATTCAGCTTCAAGGGCGGCGCCAAGGGCGACGACCTCAAGATCAGCTGGGTAGACAACAAGGGTGCGAACGACAGCACCACTGCGAAGATCGGCTGACGATGCGCATGCGAGCCATCCTTTTTCCCGCCGTCGCCGCGCTCGTGAGCGGTACGCTCGCCTGCATCGCGGCGTCCGCCCTTGCCGCGCCCGACAAGGTCGATCCGGCCGCCGACGCCAAGGCGTTCCAGAAATACTTCACCGACAAATTCCCGAAGGTGAAGCTTTCCGATTTCGTCAACGGTCCCTATTCGATGAATGAGGACATGCGCAAGCAGTGGGAAGAGAAAGAGGAGTTCCCGCCTTACGAATTCGCGCTCGAGGCAGGCAAGGAGATGTTTGGAAAGCCGTTCAAGAACGGCAAGACCTATGCCGACTGCTTTGCGAACGGCGGCATCGGCATCCGCCAGAACTATCCCTACTTCGACCAGAAGGAGGGCAAGGTCGTCACGCTCGAGCTCGCGCTCAACCGCTGCCGCGAGGCCAATGGCGAAGCGCCCTACTCCTATGTGAAGGACGAGATGGCCTCGCTCACCGCCTATATGGCCTACACCTCGCGCGGCAAGCCGATGGATATCAAGATCCCGAACGATCCGCGCGCGCTGGAGGCCTACGAAAACGGCAAGCGCTATTTCTACACCCGCCGCGGCCAGCTCAATTTCTCCTGCGCCTCCTGCCACGTCCAGAGCCCGGGCCAGCGCATCCGCGCCGAAATCCTTGCGCCCGCGCTCGGGATTCTGAACGCGATGCCGATCTATCGGTCGGAGTGGAGCGGCATGGGAACGATCAGCCGCCGCTTTGTCAGCTGCAACAGCCAGACCCGTGCGGTTCCGCTGGAGCCGCAGTCGGATGAATATCGCGATCTCGAATATTTCCTGTCCTATGTCTCGAACGGCCTGCCGATTTCGGGTCCGGGAGCGCGGCCATGAGGAACTTGGTTATTGCCGCGGTGTTGCTAATGGCAGGCGCGATGCCGGCATTGGCGGCTTCCGAAGACGACTACAAGACGGCTTTTGCCGCGGCTGACGCTGCCGAAAAGCAGGCGAGCGCACTGCGCAATAAATGGACCACGACGGAAACACACCTCGCGGCAGCGAAGAAGGCCGCGGCCGCGGGCAATTTTGACGCGGCGGTTGCCGCTGCCAGGGACGCCGAGGCACTGGCAAAGGCGTCGGTGTTCCAGGCGACCAGCGAGAAGGACCGCTGGAAGGACATGGAAATCCGCTGAACAGTTCGAGGCAAGTTCGTTAAATGAAAATCCGCCGGCGGGATTTTCTGAAATTTTCCGGCGCCGCCGCTCTGTCAGGCGGCCTCCTCCGTGCGGCGCGCGCTGCCGACAGCCCCAGCATCTACGACGTCGAGCGCTTCGGCCACGCGCGCATCCTGCACATGACCGATACGCATGCGCAGCTACAGCCGGTGTTTTTCCGCGAGCCCAGCGTCAATATCGGCCTCGGCGAGATGGCGGGCAGGCCGCCGCACCTGGTCGGCAAGGCCTTTCTCGACCGCTTCGGCATCAGCCCCGACAGCGCCGATGCCTACGCTTTCACCTCGCTCGACTTCGAGAAATCCGCCGCCCGCTTCGGCAAGCTCGGCGGCTTTGCCCACCTGAAGACGCTGATCGACAAATTGCGCGGCGACGTCGGCCAGCGCAATTCCATGCTCCTCGACGGCGGCGACCTCTGGCAGGGTACCGGGCTCGCCAACTCGATGCAGGGTGCCGACATGGTGGAGGCGGCCAATCTGCTCGGCATCGAGGCGATGACCGGCCACTGGGAGTTCACCTATGGCGAGGAGGCGCTGCGCAAGAACCTCGCCAATTTCAAGGGCGAGTTCCTGGCACAGAATGTCTTCCTCACCGAGGAAGCCAAATTCAACGATGCCAAGGCGTTCGATCCGGCGTCAGGCCGCGTCTTCAAGCCGTCCGTGATCCGTGAGATCGGCGGCCACCGCGTCGCCGTGATCGGCCAGGCCTTTCCCTATGTGCCGGTCGCGCACCCCAAGCGCTTCACGCCGGACTGGACCTTCGGCATCCGCGACGACGAGTTGCAGAAGCTCGTCAGCTACCATCGGAGCACCGACAAGGTCGATTGCGTCGTGCTGCTCTCGCATAACGGCATGGATGTCGACCTCAAGCTTGCAAGCCGCGTCAACGGCATCGATGTCATTCTCGGCGGCCATACCCATGATGCCGTGCCGCAGCCGGTGCTGGTGAAAAATTCCGGCGGCACCACGGTTGTCACCAATGCCGGATCGAACGGCAAGTTTCTGGCCGTGCTCGACCTCGACCTCGGCAAGGGACGGGTCAAGGATTACCGCTACAAGCTCTTGCCGGTCTATTCGGAGCTGTTGAAGGCTGATGCCGCCATGCAGGCGCTGGTGGACCGGCTGCGCGCGACACACCCGAAGGGTTGGACCGACAGGGTCACGACCGCCGATCGCCTACTGTTCCGCCGCGGCAATTTTTCCGGCCCAATTGACAACCTCATCTGCGATGCCTTGCGCAACCAGCTCAATGCCGAGATCGCGCTGTCGCCGGGCTTTCGCTGGGGTCTCACCGCGCTCGCGGCTCAGCCGCTCGCCATGGAAGACCTGCTCGCGGAAACCGCCATCACCTATCCCGAGACTTATGTGCAGACCATGACCGGCGCCCAGATCAAGGACGTGCTGGAAGACGTCTGCGACAATCTCTTCAACGCCGATCCCTATTACCAGCAGGGCGGCGACATGGTCCGCGTCCGCGGCCTGACCTACACCTGCACGCCGGCCGAGACGATCGGCAAGCGCATCTCCGATCTGAAGCTCGACAAGGGTCACGCGCTCGAAGCCGGCAAGAGCTACAAGGTCGCCGGCTGGGCCTCGGTCAATCCGCAATCCGGCAAACCGGTGTGGGACGTGTTCGCCGACTACCTGCGCTCCGGCGAGACCCTGCTGCCCAATGGCAAGACCGTCACCTTGAAGGGCGTCGACGGCAATCCGGGGATTGCGGAATGATGCGCTTTTCGAACGTTCTTGCTTCGAAGATTTTTAGCGTTGCGGCGATCGTGGCTTCGCTCGCCGTCACGCTCCCAGCGGCGACACACGCGCAGCAGGTGCCGCTGCAGGACAAGCCCTTTGCCGAGCACAAGATCGTATTGCAACTTTCCGACAACGATCCGCACAAGCAGGCGCTGGTGATCAGCGTCGCCAACAACCTGTTGAAATTCTACGATCCCGACAAGGTCGCGATCGAGGTGGTGACATTCGGCCCGGGCATCGATCTGCTGCGCAGTGAGAACGCCAGCCGCAAGAAGGTCGAGAGCCTGATCAGCCAGGGCGTCCGCTTCGACGTCTGCCTCAACACCGTCGACACCATCGAGCGCGAGACCGGAAAGCGGCCGGACATCATGCCCGGCGCGACGCCGGTCCAGGTCGGCGTCGGGCAGATACTGTTTCTGACGGAAAACGGCTATACGCTGGTGAGGCCGTGAGCCCCATCGTCATTGCGAGGAGCGCACGAAGCCCAGGGTTTCGTCATTGCGAGCCAACGGGTCGCGCGAACGCGCGCCCGATGACAGGCTCCGCGAAGCAATCCATTCCCTCCGCTTGCGGCGCTATGGATTGCCTTCGTCGCTTCGCTCCTCGCAATGACGAGTCAATAACGAGGATTAAAGCCATGTTTCGCCGCCTTGCGACCGCCATCCTGCTGTCGATCAGCTTCGCCACCTCCGCGCTTGCCGCCGACGGCAAGACGCACCGGATCGCGATCCAGGTCGACCAGAACGATCCGAAGGTGATGAACCTGGTGCTGAACAATGCCACCAATGTGATCGAATATTACCGCGGCAAGAACGAGGAAGTTGACGTCGAGATCGTCGCCTATGGCCCGGGCCTGCACATGCTGCGCACGGACTCCTCGCCGGTGCAGGACCGCATCCGGCGGCTCAAGGACATGGCGTTTCCCGGCAAGATCCAGTTCTCGGCCTGCAACAACACCAAGCAGGGTA
>Ga0310811_10007745_pt1 | contig 13767 bp, 12 predicted proteins | sample YCmetagenome_FD_207642 | JGI IMG/M metagenome (GOLD analysis project Ga0310811, IMG submission 207642) | Soil microbial communities from experimental microcosm in Duke University, North Carolina, United States - YC | ecosystem: Engineered > Artificial ecosystem > Soil microcosm > Unclassified ... | reverse complement strand
CGGCGGAGCGGTACCTCGATTCGTGGAATCAGAGCGGCATGGACTGGGACGCGTGGGTCGAGGAGGTGCACCTGGCGAAGCAGGAGTTCGCCCGGCTGATCAACGCCACCGCCGACGAGATCGCGGTGTTCAGCTCCGTGTCCGAGGCGACCAGTGCCGTCGCGAGTGCGATGGACTTCGGCGCGCCACGAAACAGGGTCGTCGTCACCGAGGCCGAGTTTCCGACGATCGGTCACGTCTGGCTGGCCCAGGAGCGACACGGAGCTCGGGTTTCGTGGGTGCCGGTGTGCGACGGCGAGATCGATCCAGCATCGTATGACTCGCTCGTCGACGAACGGACGGCGCTCGTGTCGGCGTGCCATGGCTACTACCTCAACGGATTCACGCAAGACATCCCCCGGCTCGCTCGTCGCGTTCACGACGCCGGTGCGCTGCTCTACGTCGACGCCTACCAGACGCTCGGAACGCAACCCGTCGACGTGCGCGAGATGAACGTCGACTTTCTCGCGGCGGGGAATCTGAAATTCCTCATGGGCATCCCGGGCATCGCGTTTCTCTACGTCCGGCGCGACCTGATCGAGCGCCTCTCGCCGACGATCACAGGGTGGTTCGGTCGCGCGAACCCGTTCGCCTTTCAGGTCAAGCAGCTCGATTGGGCGCCTACGGCCGCGCGATTCGACACGGGAACGCCGCCGGTTGCCAATGCGTATATCTCGCGGGCGGGGATGTCGATCATCAACGAGGTCGGCCCGGATCGGATTCGCCGCTGGCTCGAGGTCCTCGGTCGCCGACTGATCGACGGCGGCCGGGCGCGCGGACTCACGCTGCACGGAACGACCGACATGGCCCGGAAGACGTCGACAACCGCGTTCGTCGTACCGGACTCGCACGCCGTTGAGATGACGATGCGGAAGCACGGCGTGCTGCCATCCGCGCGAGGGCCGGTCATTCGCCTCGCACCACACTTCTACAATACGCTCGACGACGTGGACACAGCCCTCGATGTACTGACCGCCGCAATTGGATCGGCGTGAGCGAACCGTCCAAGCCGCGCGAGACCTTTGCCTCGCGCCTCGGCACGCTGGCGACGATCATCGGAGTCGCCATCGGCCTCGGGAATGTGTGGCGCTTCCCGTACATGGTCGGAAAGTTCGGCGGCGCCGCCTTCGTTCTCTTCTACATCGTCGTTTCCGTCGTCATCGGCGTTCCCGCGCTGATGGCGGAGTTCGCGCTCGGGCGATTCACACGGCGAGGGCCGGTAGGTGCGTTCTCGCTCGGCGGCTGGCCGTTCGGAACGTTCGTTGGCTGGTTCTTCTTCGTCGTCGTCACCGCGGCGACGGGCTACTACACGGCCGTCATCGGGTGGGTGCTCTACTACGCGATCGGGCAACTCGCGCTCGGGCTGCGCATCCCGCTCGACGCGTCGGCGATCCTGCCGCCCGACACCGGATTCAATGCCAAGAGCTTCGTGCTCCAACTCGCGTGCACGGGCATCGTCATCCTCAGCTGCGCGCTCGTCGTCATCCGTGGACTCCGCGCCGGAATCGAACGGGCGAGCAAAGTCGTGCTGCCGATGCTGATGGCCGTGATTCTCATCCTCATGGTACGATCGCTCACCCTGCCCGGCGCCATGGAGGGCGTGCGTTGGTACATCCTGAAGTTCCGCTTCGCCGACCTCACACCCGCCGTGATGGTCGCCGCGATCGGGCACGCGATCTTCTCGTTATCGCTCGGCGGAACGTTCATGGTCGTTTACGGCTCGTACCTCGACGCGAAGGAGAGCCTCGCCGAGCCCGCGATCTGGACGGTGATTGGCGACACTGGATCGGCGCTGTTGTGCGGCTTCGCGATCATTCCCGCCGTCTTTGCCCTCGGACTCCAGCCGACGTCCGGACCAGGGTTGATCTTTGCGACGCTGCCGAAGGCCTTTGCGGCGATGCCCTTGGGCGCGCTCTTCGGTTGCCTGTTCTTCGTGGGGCTGTTCGGCGCCGGCTATCTGTCGGACGTCGGCGCGTTCGAGGTGCTCATCGCCGGTCTGACGGACAACACGAAGTTCAGTCGCACGAGATCGGTCTGGATCGTTGCCGCGACTGTCTTCATCTTGTCGATCCCACCGACGATCAACAACGCGATCTTCGTCCCGTGGGACCTCACGTTCGGGTCGGGAATGCAGACGCTCGGCTCACTGGTCGCCGTGCTCACCGTTGGGTGGTGCATCAAGCGGTCCGACGCGCTCCGGCAACTCGGTCCGCATGGCGAGAGTCCGGCGCCCGCGTGGCTGTACTACTGGATTCGCTTCGGCATCCCCGCGGCGATCGGCGGCACCGGAGTGTGGTGGTTGCTGTCGAGCGTGTTCAACAAAGTCACGTCGGTCTGATCGTTCACGAGGCGACATGCCCGTTTCCGTTTCCAGCTCCAAGCTGATCTACGAATCGCTCAAGGACGTCGGCGTACGTGTCGTCTCGGCGCTGCCGGAGACATGGCTCGTTCACCTCATTCGGATGTCGGAGGACGATCCCGAGATGACGCTCGTCCGTCTCGCGAAGGAGGAGGAGGGCGTCGGCATCTCCACGGGCGCGCACCTCGCCGGCGTGAAGTCGGCGATGCTGATGCAGAATCACGGCTTTCTCGCGTCAGTGAACGGCATCGTCTCGTGCGCACAGCTGTACCGCATTCCGCTGCTGATGCTGATCAGTCATCGCGGCGAGTTCGGAGAGCGTGATCCGTGGCAGACGGAGGGCGGCGGCGTCACCGAGCACGTGCTCGACGCGCTCCGCATCCCGCACGAACGACTCGACGCGAAGGATCACGTGGCGAGGCGCATTCACAAGGCACAGACGTTGGCGTATTCCGCGAGTCGGCCCGTAGCCTTGCTGCTCTGCCGCGATCTGATGTGGGAGGAAGCATGAAACGCCGCGACGCGATGGAGGCCGTGTACTCCAGGCTTGAAGGATGCGCTGTCGTGACGATCATGGGCGCGGTCGCGGCCGAGCTGCAGTCGATCGGCCACCAGCCGAACTTCTTCTATCTGCAGCACGCGATGGGACTCGCGTCGTCGATGGGGCTCGGCATCGCGCTCAGTCGACCCGAGGTCCCTGTGGTCGTATTCGACGGCGACGGCTCGATCCTGATGAACCTCGGCGGACTGACCACCCTTGCGCGCTATCGGCCCAAGAACCTCATTCACGTCGTCTTCGACAATGAGAGCCTGCTGTCGGTCGGCGGGTTTCCGACCGCGACGTCGACGGGCAGCGACATCGCTGGTATGGCGGCGGCGGCGGGAATTCCTCGGACGTCCACGGTGCACGACATCGGAGGCTTCGTCGCGGAGTTCGACGCCGCCCGCGCCGCGAACGAGCTCACGACGATCGTCGCCAAGGTCGAGGCGGTCGGACCGTCGGGGTACGTGACCGATCTCGCGCTATTAGAGAACAGATATCAATTCGCCCGCTACCTGAAATCGAGATAGGACTGGAGGCCGTACAATGTCGCTGCTCGTTCAGCTCGCCGACGCTCTGAATGCCGGCTCGGTGAAAGTCGTCGATCTCACGTCACCGCTCGGACCGGAAACGCCCGTTATCGGACTCCCGCCGCAGTTCGGCGCGTCGCCGGGCCTCAGCATGGAAGTGATCTCGTGCTTCGACGACAAGGGGCCGGCGTGGTACTGGAACGTGCTTCACCTCGGCGAACACACGGGGACGCACTTCGATGCACCGGTTCACTGGATCACGGGCAAGGATCTGCCGGACAACGCCTGTGACACGATCCCCGCTCGGCGCTTCGTTGGCCCGGCGTGTGTGATCGACGTCTCGCGCGAGGTCGCGGCGAACGAAGACTTCCTCCTGATGCCGGAGCACATCGCGGCTTGGGAAAAGACACACGGTCGCATTCCCAAGAACGCGTGGGTCTTTCTTCGCACCGACTGGAGCAAGCGCGCGGACGCCGCGTCGTTCCTCAATGTTCGTGGTGACGGGCCCCACAGCCCCGGCTTTCACAAGAGCACGTCGGAGCTACTCGCGCATGACCGCGACGTGCTCGGCGTGGGGGTCGAGACCGTGGGCACCGACGCCGGTCAGGCGGGGACGTTCGATCCGCCCTTCCCCAACCATACGACGATGCACGGCGCCGGGAAATTCGGACTCGCCAGTCTGCGAAACCTCGATCAGCTGCCGCCAACGGGAGCGATCGCCATCGCCGCGCCACTCAAGATCGTGCATGGAAGCGGCAGCCCGTTGCGTGTTCTCGCGTTGGCGCCGGGCTGATTCTCAAAGGGTTGGCAGGCTGATTCTCAAAGTCTGAGCTTCAAAAGCTTTGACCACAGAGGACAAAGAGGACACAGAGGACGCAGAGGAATTCCTCCGCGTCCTCTGCGTCCTCGGCGGTCCAAGCTTTTGTTTTTTATGGCGCTCTGATTTCCAGCTTCTACACCGCGCCGAGCGATTGATCAGCGGCGAGGACCGCCTTGAGCAGCACGTTCGCGCCATTCACGATGTCGGCCGGGCGCGAGAATTCCTTCGGGGAGTGGCTGATGCCGCCGATGCTCGGGATGAAGATCATGCCCATTGGTCCGAGCTGCGCCATGGCTTGAGCGTCGTGACCGGCTCCACTCGGCATCACACGCGACGAGAGGCCCAGAGCTTTCGCGGCGTCGCCGATGATGGCGCGCATGCGCGGATCGCTCGGCGCGGCGACGTTCGAGTGTAGATCGACGAAGGCGAACTGCGTTCCGTTCTCCTTGCCAAGCTTCGTCGCCTCGTCGCGAATGCGCGCGAACATCGTGTCGATCTTGGCATCGGCGAGGTCGCGCAGCTCGAGGGTGCAGACGACCTTGCCGGGAATGACGTTCGGGGCGCCTGGGAAAGCCTGGATGCGGCCGACGGTACCGACCTGTCGGCCGGGAATGCTGAGCACGATGCGATTCACCATCTCGACGAAGCGAGCGGCGGCAAGGAGTGCGTCGTGGCGCTGGTTCATCGGCGTCGTGCCGGCGTGGTTCGCGAAGCCGGTGACCGTGACCTCCCACTGCTTGATGCCGACGATCCCCTCGACGATGCCGATGTCGATCTTGTCCGCCTCGAGCGTTCCGCCCTGCTCGATGTGCAGCTCGAAGTAGCCGGCGATCGAGCCTTTCTGGCGTTTGACCCTGTCCAGCTTCGACACATCGCCGCCGATGAAGGCGATCCCCTGCTCCACCGTCTTGCCGCTGTTCGAGACCGTCTTGAGCTCGGCAGGCGTGAGCTGGCCGCTCACGGCGCGGCTGCCGTATAGTCCGCCCTCTTCATTCTGCCAGACGACGACCTCGATCGGATGTCGGGTGACGATGCCGTGTTCGGCGAGCGTCTGCGCAACTTCGATCGCTGCCGTCGAGCCGACGTCGCCGTCGTAGTTGCCGCCTTCGGGAACGGAATCGATGTGCGAGCCGAAGAGCAGCGGCTTGAGCGACGCGTCCTTTCCCGCGCGGCGGCCGACGATGTTGCCAGCGAAGTCGATCGTCGGCTCGAGCTTGGCGGCGCGCATCCAGTCGAGCACGACAGCGCGCGCGGCGCGATCGGCGTCGCTGTACGCCACCCTCGACACACCGCCTTGCGGGTTTTTGCCGAACTCCGAGAGCGCGGTGAGGTGCGCGTTGACTCGGTCGCCGTTCACACGGAGATCGCCCTGCGGCCACGTCCAACGGCGCGGCACGGCGCTCGCGGCTAGGCCACCAATCACGAGGGAATTGAAGTCGCGTCGATTCATGGACCTAAAGTGGCGAGGGCCGAGTGGATCCCGTAAGAGGAACTTCGTGACGGGCACATCGTAAAGGAAAATACCGGAGTCTGTCAGAAGCCGGTCAGGAACCTGGCACGTGTGATTGCGCCGCACCCATCATGCGGTCGAACCCACCCCCACTCAAGCACCCAGGAGACCGATGTCCGTTATGCCCAGTCGCCCGGCCCACCTGAATGCCGCGCTGTCGTTGGAACACGGCGTCCGGTGGTTCCCGCGCGAGCCGTACTACCTGCCGACGGCGAACGAGGTCTCGGTGTTCACGCGCTGTCACGAGCGCGGGCTTCCGGTGATGCTCAAGGGACCGACCGGCTGCGGGAAGACGCGATTCATCGAGCACATGGCGCACAAGCTCAATCGCCCGCTCGTGACGATCGCCTGCCATGACGACCTCTCGGCCAGCGACCTCACCGGTCGCTACCTGATTCGCGGCGAAGAGACGATCTGGGTCGACGGCCCGCTCACGATGGCTGCCCGCCACGGCGCCATCTGCTATCTCGACGAAGTCGTCGAGGCGAGACAGGACACGGTGGTCGTCATCCACCCACTGACTGACGATCGGCGCATTCTCCCGATCGAGAAGACGGGCGAGCTCATCGAGGCGGCACAGGGCTTTCAGTTAGTGATCTCATACAACCCTGGCTACCAACATGCGATCAAGGACCTCAAGCCGAGCACACGCCAGCGGTTCGTGACGATCGACTTCGACTTTCCCGCGGTGAGTGCGGAAGCCGACATCATCGCGCACGAGAGCGGCGTCAAGAAGTCGACGGCGGTGGCGCTCGTCGAGCTTGCGCATCGCATCCGCCGATTGAAGGAACAGGGTCTGTCGGAAGGTCCCGGGACACGCCTGCTCGTGTCCGCGGCGAGACTGATCGCCGACGGCATTCCGGCGCACGAGGCGTGTCGCTCGGCGCTCGTCGGTCCGCTGACGGACGATCCCGACCTGGCCGGGGCGATCTCGGACCTCGTTTCGGCGATTCTGTAGTGCAGGGCTGGCTCGCCGCCGGACGCCGGTGGACGATCAAGGGACGCTACACCCTCGTGCGTGCGGGCGCTCGCGTTCGCACCGGTCTGTTCGCCGAACGTCCGACCCTCGCGCTCGACCATGTGCAGCGCCGCCTCGACCTGATGCTGACGGCGATGTACGGTCGCCCTATTCAGATCACCACAGCCGACGATCAATCCAAGAATTGGCTCGCGCGAACCCTGAGGTTTCTGCGACGCGACCCGCGTGCGCGCGAGTCGACCCCCGGAGTCGATGGCGAAGCGATTCACCTTCCTGCTCGGCTCAGCGCGCGCGAGGGACTCGACGCCGCGGTGGCGCGCTATCGTCTGCTCGCCGTCGAGCAGGCGGAGCGGTTGGCGCGCGGCACGGCGGCGCACACGCCGTTCATGGATCAGATGGAGCAGGACCTCTTTCTCATGCGAGAGGGAGCCGTCGTCGACTCGCGCATCGCACAGGCAATGCCTGGAATGAACGCGACGCTCGCCAGCGAGCGGTTGGCGTCGCTGAGTCGCCGACCGCGCATGTATCAACTGACGCGTCAGGAGCGTATCGTCGAGAATCTTCTTCGCAGAGCGCTCGCACGACCATCTGAGGAATCCGCCGCCGCCGGGCCGGCCGCATCGCTTGCGTGGGCAAAGGAGATGGCGGCGAGCATTCGTCGAAGTCGCGGAACCTATCGCGGGCTTCCGCGAGTGGGCTTCTGGGGCACGGTCCTTCGCACGACCGAAACTCGCGAAGGCATCGGCATCGCCGAAGATCACTCGGCGAAATCGGCCGAGACGATGCCCAACCCGAACGCGCCACCGACGGATGACACGGACGACTCGAACATGGGCGGACGCCCGGACGATGGCACGGCGGATCCTTGGTCGCCGATCGATTCACCGAAATCGATGTCGAGCAGTCGCGGAATCGTTCTCGGGGACGACGAGCTGAAGATCATCGACGATGACTCGACTCGGCCGCTGGCCGGTGACATTGCCTACGACGAGTGGAACGCTGACGCCGGCGCGTACATTCGGCGCGGAGCGATCGTTCGGCTGTATGAGCCGGAGCTGGGCGATCGCGAGTGGGCGGTGAACACGCTGCACAGCCACGCGGCGCTCGTTCGTCGAGTCAAAACGCAGTTCGAGCGGCTCAGAGCAAGGCGGACGCTGTTCACACGACAGGCCTCCGGAGACGATCTAGACGTCGCCGCGTGCGTCGACGCGATCGTCGATCGTCGCGTTGGCCAGTCGCCGGACGACCGTTTGTATCTCGACGCGCGACCGGCACGCCGTGGCCTGGCGCTCGCGCTGCTCGCCGACGCGAGCGGGTCGACGGAAGCGGGCGTCAACGCGGGCCTTCGCATCATCGACCTCGAGAAGATCGCGCTGCTGTTGGCCGGCGAGGCGCTCGACGCGCTCGGAGATCTGTACGCCGTGTACGCATTCGCGGGACGGACTGCGTCGAACGTGAAGGTGACGACGGTGAAGGATTTCTCCGAGCGGAGCGGAGACACGGTGCGCAGTCGAATCGCCGGTTTGAGCCCGAGCGGTTTCACCCGACTCGGCGCGGCGGTGCGACACGCCACGCATCAGCTGGCGCGGCAATCGGCGGGGCATCGATTGCTGCTGATTCTATCCGATGGGCGGCCGAACGACGTCGATCAGTACCAGGGACAGTACGGCGTGGAGGATTCGCGTCAGGCGATCATGGAAGCGCGCGCGTCCGGCGTGTACCCGTTCTGCCTCACCGTCGATCGGGATGCGTCGGAGTACCTGCCGCGTATCTTCGGTAAGTCGGGCCACACGATTCTTCAACGCCCGGAGCAGTTGCCGACGGCGTTGCTCGGCGTAGTCCGCGCGTTGATCAGACGTCCGTAGTCGGCCACCTATCTTGGCCGCGGCGGTGGAATCCGCCTCGATGGCTCTAGCGAACCTCTGCGGCCCGTCCCGCGAACGTCCGGAACAGGTACCGCAACGACGGGATCAGAATCACCCCGCCTGCGGCGAGACCGATCAGCAGGAGGCGAAGCGTGATGGGCGGCGCGGCAGCCTGACGGATCGTGAGTGACGATGGCAGGATGAACGGATACTGCGACAGCGCCCATCCCCACAGGATGAAGCTCACCTGCGCGGCGGCAGCGATTCGCGCGACCTGATACCGCCGGACCCAAAGCGCGATGACCGCCGTGATCGCCGACGCGGCCGTGCAGAGGTGCAAGAGCATCGACCAGGGCGACGCCATGACACCTGCCGCGACGCGCGGCGCCCAAACTCGAGCCAGCAGGAGAGCGAGCGCCGCGAAGACGAAGACGACGAGCGCCGCGGAGAGAGCTCGAACGCGAAAGTCCTCTCGCAGTCCCTCGCTCTGCGCCTCGATTGTGAGGTAGACCGCCGCAAGGAACGCGAACAGTGCCAGAGCAAAGCCGCCGACAGCGAGTGGGAACGGTGAGAGCCAGGGCGTCACGTAGACGTCGACGAACGACCCGGTCTCCACGCGCGCCGATGCGTTGGCTACCGCGCCACTCGCGACCGCACCAATGACCGTGCCGAGCAGAATCGGCGTGCCGATGCTCGCGCTGGCGAACGTCGCGCCCCAACGATGCCGCACCGTATGTGAATGCTTCCCGTAGCTTCGAATGACGAACGATGAGCCGCGCAGCACGATGCCGAGCAACATGATGGTGAGTGGAATGTGCAGCACCACGCTCACAACCCCGAACGCCACCGGGAATCCGGTGAACAGCATCACGACGGCGACGATCAGCCAGACGTGATTCGCCTCCCAGATCGGCGCGATGGAGTTGGCGATCAGCTCGCGCTGCTCCTCGCGGCGCGGCTCGCTGGCAAGCAGATCCCACACTCCGCCGCCGTAGTCGGCGCCGCCCATGAGGACGTACGCATTGAGCGCGAGCACGATGATGCCGGCGACGATCTCCGGCACGCCGATCGACGCAAAGAACGCGGCGACGGTGCTCATGCCGTCTCCTTCACGATCGACGCGATCAGCACGACGACGATCGCGCCGAGACCTATGTAGAGGAGCGCGAACAACGTCATCGGGACGATGAGACCGGGCATGGGCGTGACCGCGTCGGCCGTACGTAGAATTCCGCCTACCGTCCACGGCTGCCGGCCCAACTCGGTCACGGTCCATCCCGCTTCGATCGCGATGAACCCGAACGGCGCGACGAGCACCAACGCGCGCAGGAGCCAACGACGATCGAACAATGAGACGTTTCTGATTCTCATCACGATCACGACGAGACTGACGAGCGCCATCACCGTTCCGAGGCCGACCATGATCTGGAAGGCGAAGTGCACGGGGAGGATCGGCGGCCAGAGCTCGCGCGGCACAGCGTCGAGCCCCTTGACCTCGGCGTTCAGATCGTGAAAGGCCACGAAAGACAGGCCCCGCGGAATCTCGATGGCAAAGCGGACGCGCTGCGCGGCGACGTCGGGGATTCCACCAATTCGGAGTGGCGCTCCGCGCTCGGTCGTGAACTGCGACTCGAGGGCGGCGAGCTTCGTTGGCTGCCATGCAGCGACCGTCCGCGCGCTGAAGTCGCCCGACAGCGGCTGCACCAGTGCCGCGGGTGCTCCAACCATGAGCGCCAATTTCATGGCGTGCCGATGAAATGTGGTGTCACGACCCTTGAGGATCACGAGCGCGTGGACGCCGGCCACCAATAGACCAGTAGCAGCATACGCCGCCAACAGCATGTGCAACGCCTGCTGGAAGGTCGACGGGTTGAACATGCCAGTGATCGGATTCAGATCGACGACCTTGCCATCGACGATCGTGATTCCCGTCGGCGTGTTCATCCAGGCGTTGACCATGATGACGAATACCGCCGACGCCGCGCCGCTGATCGCAACGATCGCCCCGGCGGCAAGGTGCGCGCGCGCCGAGATTCTGTCCCAACCATAGAGATACACGCCGAGGAAGATCGCTTCGGTAAAGAACGCGAAGCCCTCGAGCGAGAACGGCATTCCGATGATGGGGCCGGCGAATTGCATGAAGCGAGGCCAGAGGAGGCCAAGCTCGAACGACAACACGGTTCCCGACACCGCGCCAACCGCAAACAGGATGGCGCTGCCCTTCGCCCAACGTTTCGCCAGCTGGAGGTAGACCTCATCGCCCGTCCGTCGCCATCGCCACTCGGCCAGCACCATGAGCAGCGGCATCGCGATCCCGATCGCCGCGAAGATGATGTGGAAGCCCAGGGAGAGCGCCATCTGCGAGCGCGCGGCGAGCAGGTTGGACATGGGGTGTAATTAAACCGGGTTCTCAATACCAGTTCACACCATCCGTATCTTCCTGAATGTTTGACGACGATTTCGACCTGGAGCGCGACTTCCCGCTCGGCGACGGCACAGCGGACACGACCGGCACGATTCTCTGTCCCTACTGCGGCGAAGAGAACGAAGTCGCCCTGGACCCTGGCAGCGGCGACGCGCAGGACTATGTGGAGGACTGTCAGGTCTGCTGTCAGCCCTGGCGTGTCTCGGTACATTATCGCGACGACGGCACCGCGGTCGTCAGCGCAACGGCACTAGACGAGTGAGACTCCCGATGTCCGACATCACCGGCATTCATCACATCACCGCGATCTGCGGCAACGCGCAGGAGAATCTCGACTTCTACACGGGCTTGCTCGGCATGCGTCTCGTGAAGAAGAGCGTCAATCAGGACGACCCGGGCACCTATCACCTGTTCTACGCCGACGCCGACGGACATCCTGGCACCGATCTCACGTTCTTTCCCTTCAGGAATTCAGCGCCAGGCCGGCTTGGCCATGGCCTCGGGGTCGAGATCGCGCTCGCGATCCCGAGCGGAAGTTTCGACTACTGGTATACTCGGCTGACGCAGGGCGGCGCGAACGTCGCCGATCAGGAAACGCGACGCGGCGAGCGCGCCATCACGCTCATCGATCCGCACGGGCAGCGACTCGCGCTGGTCGAAACGGCCGACGAGCGGCTCTTTCGCGCGTGGGACAAGAGCCCTGTTCCAGCCGATCAGCAGATCATCGGATTGCATGCCGTCCGGGCGTGGGAGCACGAGCTCGAATCGACGGCCACGTTCCTCACCGGCGTGCTCGGCTTCACCGACTACGGCGAGGAAGACGGTTGGCATCGCTACGGGGTCGCCGGTGGCGGATCGGGGAAGCACATCGAGCTGCGCGCCATGCCCGACTCGGTTCGCGGTGCGTGGGGCATCGGCACCATGCATCACGTCGCTTGGCGCGTCGCCGACGATGAAGTGGAATTGAGAGTTCGCGAACGCATCCAACAGGCGCATCGACGCCCGACGGAGGTCATCGACCGCTTCTGGTTCAAGTCGGTCTACTTCCTCGAGCCGGGCGGCGTGCTGTTCGAGCTGGCGACCGACGGACCAGGCTTCACCGCCGACGAAGAGCTCGAGCACCTCGGCGAGCAGTTGGTGCTCCCGCCATGGCTCGAGGCGCATCGCCGCGAGATCGAAGGGATGTTGCCGCCGATCAGCACACCGGCGGAAGTCCGAGAATAGCTCAGAGGACGATGTCGCCGCCCTCGTCGTTCGACCGCGCGCCCTTTTTCACCTGCGCGGCCGATTCGGCGAGGGCTTTCTTCGTCGCGTCGGCGTCGACGGTGATGGTCAGCGTCGATCGCTGACCCTTCGCGGGACGCTCGTGCTGAACGGCCAGGACGTCCCCTTCCTTCGCGCCGTCGGGAATGACCCAGAGCGGCATCGTGATCATGTCCTTCCCATCGACCTCGATCGACGCCGCGCGCTCTTCGATCGAGTCGACGACCCAGCGATGTTTGCCGTCGTGCATGTCTAGGGACCGCGTCAGGGGACCGGGTTGCACTCCGCCTGCGTCGACCGTTTGTCGGACGCCCCTGAGAGATCGCGCGATCCGCGCTTCACCGCAACGGTGAACTTTCCGCCCGGCGTCCCAGGGCTGCGCAGCTCGATCGTACCGTTCTGATCGGTACGATACCAGTCGATGTGGTGCGCCCGATATCGGGCCTTGGCCTGCGCGTGCATGTGATGATAGGCGTTGTTCGACGCGACCGACGCCGTCGCGAACGCGGGCCGCATCGCGTTCAGGTACGCTTCGGTGATCCCGTTGCAGCTTCCGTGGTGGTCGGCCTTCAGCACGTCCACATGCATTCCTGGATTCCGGTCGTAGTGCGCATCGCCGAGGAACCAGTTGATCTCGTCCTGCTCGGCGTCGCCCGCGAGCCACATCGTGAATGACGCGGAGTCCGGGCCGACGAGCTTGATCGGCACGGAGCGATCGTTGGGGTTCGTCGCATCGGGCATCGGTCGCATGATGTGCAGCTTCGCTCCGCCCTTCATCGTGATCGTGCAAATCGGCGTGCCGTTGGCGCACGGATCGTCGGTGTCGCGATACACGAGCTCGTTGCGCGCGACGCGTGCGTTGACCGAATCGCGGAGGTGTCGCAGGTTGGCCGCCGTGTACGGATCCTTGTTCTCGAAGAAGTAGCGGACTTTGATGTGCCGCGCGCTCTCGAACAGCGTGCGCAGGCCCATGAGATGATCCGCGTGCTGGTGGGTGAGCACGACGACGTCGATCGTCGAACTGTTCAACCCCAACGAGTCGAGCAGTCGACCCATGCGACTCGGTTCCGGACCGCCGTCGATGAGCACTCGGCTCCCGCCATTCTCGATGAGCGTCGCGTCGCCCTGCCCCACGTCGAGCACGCGAACCACCAACTCGCTCGGAGCCGAGCCTCTCGCAGTGTCGTGACGGGTTGATCCTTCCGCTGGGGCACAAGCAGCCAGGCCCAGGGCAAAAGCCGCGATGAGCGCGATTGAACGTTTCAATTGATCGAGGTAACTGGAGGACGATTGCGAGCAACGCAGTATCACAGCACGTTGCCGATGAACCTCAAACGCGGGATTTAAGAAAAGCAAAGAAAACAAACAACGCAAAAGCTGTGAACCACAGAGGACGCAGAGGACGCGGAGGACTTCCTCTGCGTCCTCTGCGTCCT
>Ga0310811_10007744_pt1 | contig 13767 bp, 11 predicted proteins | sample YCmetagenome_FD_207642 | JGI IMG/M metagenome (GOLD analysis project Ga0310811, IMG submission 207642) | Soil microbial communities from experimental microcosm in Duke University, North Carolina, United States - YC | ecosystem: Engineered > Artificial ecosystem > Soil microcosm > Unclassified ... | reverse complement strand
TTTGAGTCGCGGTTTCGTAATTGCCCGGCCCTTCGGGCTCTCCCGCGGTCTCGGGCGTATCCGCCGTTTCGGGCTTTCCCGCCGTTTCGGGCTTTCCCGCCATTTCGGGCTTTCCCGCCGCTTCGGGCTTTCCCGCCGTTTCGGATTCACTCCGCCGTTCCAGCCGTCCGCCCAGCAAAGTTTTTTTCCGCATTCTCGCGCCCCGACACGCAGGGGTTTGGTGAGAAAACTTGCCACCTGTCCGCCGTAATCTTTCCAACCGAGAATCGTCATTTCACAGTGGGCCAGTACGCCCACGGGCGCCGTGTGCCCAACTGCACTGCCGAAGTCTTTCCGAGGTCTTATGCCGACGTTCACATACACTGCGCGCGCCATCAACGGCGACCTCAAGTCCGCGACCATCGACGCGCCCAGTCGCGACGATGTCATCAAGCAACTGCGTCAGCTCAAGCTGAACGTCGTCAAGATCGACGAAGGCACCGCCAATCGAAAGAAACGCGGCGGGTCGATCAAGATGCGCGACATCGTCATCTTCACGCGACAGTTCTCGACGATGATCAACGCCGGTCTGCCGCTCGTGCAGGCCCTCGACATCCTCGCGGCGCAGAGTGAAAACCCCGCGCTCAAGGAAGTCACGCGCCAGGTGATGTTCGACGTCGAATCCGGTAACACCGTCGCCGACGCGCTCCGCAAGCATCCGAAGGCGTTCAGCGATCTCTATGTGAACATGGTCGCCGCCGGTGAGGCGGGTGGTATTCTCGACACCATCCTCATGCGCCTCGCGGTGTTCATGGAAAAGAACGACGCCCTCGTCCGCAAGGTGAAGGGCGCCATGATCTACCCGGGCGTCATCATCAGCGTCGCGGCGATCGCGATCACCGTGCTGCTCGTGTTCGTCATCCCGACGTTCGAGAACATGTTCAACAGCGCCGGCATCGAGCTGCCGCTGCCGACACGTATCGTCATCGGGATGTCGCGTGCCTTGAAGAGTTATTGGTACCTCCTCATCGGCGCGGCCATCGGCCTCTTCGTCGCCATCAAGCGCTACTACGCCACGCCGGGCGGCAAGCTGAATATCGACCGTCTCATGCTGAAGATGCCCGTCCTCGGCGACGTGCTCCGCAAGTCGGCCGTGTCGCGCTTCACCCGAACGCTCGGTACGCTCATCTCGTCGGGCGTCTCGATTCTCGACGGTCTGGAGATTACCGCCAAGACGTCGGGCAACCGCGTCATTCAGGACGCGATCATGGAATCACGCGCGTCGATCGCCGGTGGTGAAACGATCGCCGCGCCGCTCAAGAAGTCCGCCGTCTTCCCGCCGATGGTGATCTCGATGATCGCGGTCGGCGAGCAGACCGGTGGTCTCGACGAAATGCTGACCAAGATCGCCGACTTCTACGATGAAGAGGTGGACGCGGCCGTTTCCGGCCTCCTCGCGCTCATGGAGCCCGTGATGATCGTCTTCCTCGGCGTAGTCGTCGGCGGCATGGTCGTCGCCATGTACCTCCCGATCTTCGATATGGTGAACGCGGCAGGCTGATGGCGTGAGCTCGAAGGGAGACGCGAAGAGGCCCCGGACTATCGGGGCCTCTTTGTCATTCGTCTCGTTCTGGAGTCGGAACTCCGATCGCACTTGCCATTGCGCCCCACACACGCCAAGCGAGTTCAGCCGCGCACCCTCGACAACACACCCCATACTCGTTTCGGCATGAGCCGGCAGTTGAATTATCAGATTCAAAATGTCACAACTCGGCCTCGCGCAACGCGGCGCCTTGAGCGAAATCCACTTCCGGGTTTCCTTTGACGGCCGAAGGCGACGCCTTCCGGGCGATCTCGACGCTGGGCCACCCGATCCTTGATCTTGGCGGAGGTGGGATATGAAGCGACTGCGCTATTCAGTCGTGGGGGGAACCGTGATGGCGGTGGCGGGCATCGCAACCGCACTGATGCTCGGCGTGAAGCGAACGGAGGCGGCGCCGGTCGGGTTGTCGCAAGCCGACCTGGATGTGATCGTGGCTCAAGCTGTCGCGAAAGCGGGAACGACGGCGAGCGGCTTCCGAGTCACTCCCACGGCGCATCCGACGCGGATGCAAATCGCCATCGTCGCCCGCGACGGCAAGCTCCTTCGTTTGTTCTCGATGACCGATGCATGGGTCGGCTCGATCGACATCGCGGTCGCCAAGGGTCGCACCGCGGCCTTCTTCTCGAGCGATCAAAACGCGCTGACGAGCCGGATCGTCGGTGTTGCCTCGCAACCGGGCGGTCCGCTCTGGGGAATCGGCAACTCCAATCAAATCGGCATCAGCGGCAGCCAGGAATTCCGGAATGGCATCATCACGTTCCCGGGGGGCGTGCCGCTGTATAAGGATGGGGTTCTCGTCGGCGGCATCGGCGTGAGCGGCGACGGCGTCGATCAGGACGAGACCGTGGCGTTCGCCGGCGCCATCGGCTTCGAGCCTCCGGCGGGTGTGAGCAGACTCGGCTTCTGACCCAAGAGACCGACGATCCGCCGTCGGGCGGCGGATCGTCGTCTCAGCGCGGTGCCGCCGCGCCACGACGCAGCCACGGACTCACCGGCTCAGGCATAAAGCGCCATCGCGCTACGTCGCTCTACGTATTTGGCTGGCCTGTGCCCCAGGGCATCGTTGATCGTAGTATCTCGATGGAGACCCTATGACCGTGAGACCCTGGTTCGATCACTACGACGCGGGCGTCGCGCACACACTCGTCCCGTATCCCGAACAGACGCTGCTCGATCTTCTCGCGGAGAACGCGCGAGCGCATCCCGATCATCCGATCACGTACATGAAAGGACGCGCGATGAGCTACGCCGAGCTCGATCGCCTGAGCGACGCGTGTGCGGCGGCGTTCGCCGCCCTTGGTGTTCGACCTGGGGATCGAGTGGCCATCGGACTTCCGAACATTCCGCAATTTCTCATCGCCGAGTTCGGAGCGTGGAAGGCGGGCGCCATCGTCTGTCCATTCAACCCGACCTACACCGATCACGAGCTGGAGGATGCGCTCCGAGCGACTGAAGCAGGATGGGTGATCGTCCTCAATCGTCACTACGAGAAGGTCAAACGCGTTCAGAGCCGCACGAACCTCGGCCGCGTCATCACGACGAACGTCAAGGAATTTCTTCCGCCGCTGCTCGCCGTCGCCTTCACGTTGCTCAAGGAAAAGAAGGCTGGCGACCGCATCACGCTGCGCGATGGTGACGTGCGGTTCAGCGAGCTGCTCGCGCGATATCGTGGCGTGGCGCCGCCGCCGGTGACGGTGAGCGCCGGCGATCCGGCCGTGATCCTGATGAGTGGCGGCACGACGGGCACGCCGAAGGGTGTCGTCGGCCGCCACGGCGGGATGACGATCGCCGGACGCCAACTGCAAGCGTGGCTTCGCCCGGCGATGAAAGAATGGACCGACACGATCATGTTGCCGCTGCCGCTCTTTCACACCTACGGCAACACGGGCGTGCAGGGTCTCGCCTTGATCAACCACAACCCGATCGTCCTCATCCCCGACCCTCGCGACATCGCGGATCTGCTCTCGGAGATCCAACGAACGAAGCCTGCGTTCATCTGCGCAGTCCCCACACTGCTGTCGGGAATCATGGCCCATCCGCGTACGAGCGCCGGCAAGGTGAGCTTCCGCTCGATCAAGTTGTGCTTCTCCGGCGCGGCGCCGCTGATGGCCGAGACGAAGCGGCGCTGGGAGCAGCTCACCGGCGGCGTCGTCGTCGAGGGTTACTCGTTGACCGAAGCCCAGATGGCGGTAATCGCGAACCCGGTGCTTGGCGAAAAGAAAATCGGATCAGTCGGCATGCCGCTCCCCGACGTCGACGTTCGGATCGTGGATCCGGATGCCGGCGATCGTGAGCTCGGAATCGGCGAGACGGGCGAGATCACAATCTCCGCGCCGCAGCTCATGGAGGGATACTGGCGTCGCGACGACGAAACCCGTCTCATGTTGCGCACGAACGCGGCGGGCAGGCGCGTGCTCTACACAGGCGACCTGGGCTACGTCGATACAGACGGGTACGTCTTTCTCGTCGATCGTAAGAAAGACCTCGTGAAAACGAGCGGCTACCAGGTGTGGCCACGCGAGGTGGAAGAGGTGATAACGAGCCATCCCGCCGTCGCCGAGTGCGGCGTCGCCGGACTGCCCGACGCTGCTCGCGGCGAAATCCTCAAAGCGTGGATCGTTCTGCGGCCGGGGATGTCGGTCACGCCCGACGAGCTCAAAGCGTTTTGTCGCGAGACGCTCGCTCCGTACAAGGTCCCGTCGCGCTGGGAGTTCGTCTCCGAGTTGCCGAAGTCTGCCATCGGAAAGGTCCTGCGGCGCAAGCTTCGCGAGCGCGAGCTCGATGGCTCGAAGCCGACCGTTGCCGTCATATCTTGATTGTGTCGAACGCTTCAGTTTCCGTGCTGTGGCCCGCGACGTGCCGATGAGCCCGCGGCTCAACCACACTCCCCATGCAAGCGGAACCGCTGCTGCAAGTCTCCGACGTCGTCAAAGAATTCATCAGTTTCATCGCGCTCTTCCTTGGCGCGGGCCCAATCGGTTTTCGCTACTTCGCACTCCGCGGCCGTAGCACCGACACCGACCGCGCGTTCTACGATGACGCCGCGAGACGCGCCGCGGCGATTGGTTTGGTCGGCGTGGTCATCGGGCTGGTGATGGCGTGGAGCGAGCTGCCTGATCTCGCCGCGCGTCGCCACGTCTCCGCGGGCGCGCTCCTCACGTCCGATCCGGCGACGATGATGCAGTTCGGCTTCCTGACGCTCGCCCTGATCGGGTACGCCCTGGCCGCCCTGCGCGGCGCTCTCGGTTGGCCCATCGCGGCGGTCGGGGTGATCGCCGGCGCCCTTCGCTTGGTCTTCCTCGGCCAGTGGTCGCGGCTGGTCAATCCGGTTCACTCGCTTGCCGCTGGTCTCTGGATCGGAACGTTGTTCGTGCTTGTCGTTGCGGGCCTGAGCTCTCTCTTCGCGCATGAACCGCGCGGCCGGCGCGGCCCGATCGCGGCGGACATGGTGAACAACTTTTCGCCACTCGCTCTCTCGATGGGCGGCGTCGTCGTCACGTTCGGCCTGATCACCGCCTGGCGGCACCTTCACGTGCTGTCGAATCTCTGGTCGACGCCCTACGGCTACGCTCTGATCGTCAAACTGCTTCTCGCCGCGACAGTGTTTTCGCTCGGCGCTTGGAACTGGCGCCGTCAACGCCCGACACTCGGTAGCGAGGACGCGAGCATCTCGATTCGTCGGTCGTCAATCGCCGAGCTGACCGTTGCCACTCTCGTCTTGATCGCCACCGCGATTGTAGTAAGTCTCCCCTCACCAAAAGCGTAGCCCCGACCTGCGAGGCCGCTCACGCCTGGTACCGGCGCGATGCTCCAGCGAATGAACTGCCGGGCCAACGCGGACACGCGCGGGCCAACGCGGGCTGGCCCGCGGCGCCACGAGCCAGGATGATTGAATGACGACCCTGGAAGGGTTCGAGCGGCGACGCGTCCCGGGGCAGTTCACAAAGATCAAAAGCCGTCGGTGCAATCTGCGTCCTGTCAGGGCGTTCAGCGCGCGATTCGCGATAAGGCGCTGACGAGTTGGGCACCGCCAGCGGTCGTGCTCAGTCAGTCCCGCTATTTGTCAGCTCCGCCGTCGTGGTTTGTTGTTGCGCAAGAAACTCTCTCACTCTCGGTATCACTTCTCGTCCGTAGAGTTCGATGCTTCTCATCGCCAGCTCATGGGGCATCGCCCCCGACGTGTACTTGAGATCGAACCTCACGGCACCGAGCAGCTTCACCGTCGCCGCGATCTTTCGCGCCACGCTTTCCGGCGATCCGACGTAGAGCGATCCTCGCTCCGCTTCTTGTTCGAACTCCGCGCGGCTCGTCGGCGGCCACCCTCGCTCCGCCCCGATGCGATCGCGCATCTCGCGGTAGTGCGGCCAAAGCTGCTCGCGCGCCTGGGCATCGGTCTCCGCGACATGCCCCGGTGAATGCACCCCGATCGGCAGCCGAGGAGCATCGAACTGCTGAAGCGCGCGATGGTAGAGTTCAACGTACGGCTTGAATCTTCTCGGATCGCCGCCGATGATGGCGAGCATGAGCGGCAGATGATAGCGCGCCGCGCGCACGACCGATTCCGGACTTCCCCCGACTCCGACCCACGTCGTCAGTTTTCCCGACTCGGTCGGCGGGTATACGCGAACCTGGTTGAGCTCCCCGCGCGTCTTGCCGCTCCATGTTACCGGCTCGCCTGTGCGGTTCGATTCGAGCAGCGCGGCGAAGAGCTCCAGCTTCTCCTCGAACAAAAGCTCGTACTGATCGAGCTTGTAGCCGAAGAGCGGAAAGGACTCGGTAAAAGATCCCCGGCCGAGAATGATCTCGGCGCGTCCATTCGACACGGCATCGAGCGTCGAGAAGCGCTGAAAGACGCGCACGGGATCGTCGGAGCTGAGCACCGTTACCGCCGTGCCGAGCTTGATCCGTTCGGTCTGGCCGGCGATCGCGGCGAGGACGATCTCCGGCGACGAGATCGAAAAGTCCGGACGGTGGTGCTCGCCAAGCCCAATGAAATAGATGCCGAGTTGATCGGCCAACACCGCTTCGGCGACGACGTTGCGAAGAACCTGCGCCTGTGGGAGGGGCTGGCCGTTTTCGCGCGTCACGTCGCCGAACGTGTCGAGGCCCAGTTCGATTTGCTCCATATGTGAAGTGTAGTGACGAGGGCTAGACGTCTTTGCCGACGCAGCAAAGGTTTTTTACTCTCGTGGGGCGTGGGAGGGTGACGCGCGTCGCAGCCGGGCGTCCAGCTTGGGGATCGACACCGAGCTCATGACGCCGCTGCGCTACGCCCTTCGCTCTCTGAAGCGGAGCCCGATTTTCACGGTGGTCGCGGTGCTCTCACTCGGGCTCGCGCTGGCCGTGAACACGACGATGTTCGCCCTCGTCGATTCCGTCCGGCATCCTTACATCCCGTACGATGAGCGACCCGTGTTTCGTGTGTCGTTCGTCGGCGGTGGAAGGCCGTGGCCTACGGCCATCGAGCGACTCGCGGCGCTGCAGAGCGGCCTCCATTCCGCGGACTCGATCCTCGCATACAAACTCGCGCCGCGGCTCGTTCAGGCGGGGAACGAGTACGAGGATCAGTACGTCGCCGCCGTTCCGCCGCAGCTCTTCGACATGGTCGGCGTGCGGCCGATGTACGGCCGTACCCTGAACGCGGCCGACGAGCGTCGCGACGCGATGCCGGCGGCGGTCATCAGCTACACGCTGTGGAACAGATTCTTCCGCGGGCATCGTCCGGGCGAGCCGGTCTCGCTCATCGTCGGCCCCACGAATTTTCAAGTCGTCGGCGTCATGCCACGAGGGATGCACTTTCCGTGGAACACGGACGTCTGGATCCCGCTCTCGACGCTGCCGGCGGATTCCGCGATCCGCGCCCTCGGACCAATGCCGCTCATTCGGCTCAAGCCGGGTGTCACGCGGCAGGCAGCCGAAACGGAGCTCAGTCTGATTGCCACTCGGCTGAGCGCGACTTACGCGCGGGGGAAGCCGATCGGTGGTCGTCTCACGGCTCTTCGTGAAGTCGATCGTGAGCGCGGCCTCGACGGCTTCAGCAAGTACATGTTGACCGTCGTCATCGCCGTACTGCTCATCGCGTGCGGAAACCTTGGGACGATGCTGTTGGCGCGCGGCATCGCGCGTCGTCGCGAAATCGCGATCCGTGTCGCGCTCGGCGCCAGCCGTCGCGTGATCGTCGGTCAGGTGCTCACCGAGTGCGGTCTGGTGATCGGTGGCGGAATCGTCGTCGGCCTCATTCTCACCCTCTGGGCGACATATCTCCTTCCGCACTTTGCAACGCCGTATGTGCCAAGCATCGGGGACCTGCAGCCGGTCCCGAGTTGGCGTGTCTTCTCGTTCGCGGTCGTGGCGGCGTTGCTCACGTTGGTGCTCGCCGGCGCCTTGCCCGCCAAGCGCGCCGCGGCGACCGATCCCGCCGAGCCGATGAAGGAAGGCGCCGGCACGTCGACTGGACGAAACCGCGACCGCTACAACCCGCTCATCATTGTGGAGGTTGCCCTCTCGACCGCGCTGCTGATGAACGCCGGCCTATTCATCATTCTCATGGCGCGGTATACGCGGTTCGACTTCAGCTACGCGGCGAAGAACCTGCAGACGGTGTCGATCGACGTCGGCGGAAAAGCGATCGCGGCCGACTCGGACGTCGGACGATTCTTCGACGGCCTCGAGGTGCGAGCGGCCCATCTACCGGGCGCGCGGGCGGCGACAACATCCGGCTTCGTGATGCCCGACGGCCGAATCGTGTACGGAGAGGGCGGCGCCGGCGGGCTTCGTTGGCTCAATGTGAAAGGCTACACGACGGTCAGCCCGACGTACTTCCCGACGATGGGGATCCCGATCGTCGATGGCCGTGGCTTCGAACCGGGTGATCGCGGCAACAGCGCCACGGTAGTCGTCGTCGATGAACTCGCGGCTCGCGAGCTGTGGCCGGGCATCGCCAGTCCGGTCGGCCGAATGATCAAGCTCGGCGACATCAAGTCGAAGCAGCCATGGGTACGCGTGATCGGCGTCGCGCGCGCGACAGATCTCTTGCCCCGCAAGGATCGGGACCTGCCGTCCGAACCACAGATCTATGCGCTTTACGGACGCGACGTGAATCGTACGCGAAATCTCATCGTGCTCGGCGACGGCAAGGGCGGTCAGCCGGCGCAAGCCGCGTTGAGCCTCGCGATTCGCCGCGAGGTGGAATCGTCGGCGCCTTGGCTACGCGGACCGCGGGTGCGCCGATGGCTCGAAGGCTTCGAGAGCTCGCGAAATACGACCGCGTTCATCGCTTCGCTGTTCACCGCGTTCGGCGTGTTCGGTCTCGCGCTGTGTGCCGTCGGCTTCTATGGCGTGCTCGCCTACGTTGTCTCACGACGGCTGCGCGAGCTCGCAATGCGCGTGGCGCTCGGTGCTCGGCGGCGCGATCTCGTGCGAGTCGTGATCCGGGACGCGGCAGTGATGGCGCTCGCCGGCGTCGGCATCGGGGCGTTCCTTGCTCTCGGCGTCACCGAGCCCCTGGCCGAAGGCATGTTCACTCTGCGCTACGAGTTGGTGATCGCGCTCGTCGGCGCGGAGGCCGCGCTATTCATAACGGCAGTCGTTGCTTGTCTCGGACCGCTGAAGCAGGCCATCCGCGCCGATCCCGCCGAGGTGCTGCGGGCGAGCTGAGTAGTCGTCAGCGCAAATACGCCGCCAGGGCGGGCACCGCGGTGCGCAGTTCCTTCGCGGCCAACGCCGCCATGAGCTCCGCGCCGAGCGGACGAAAGTGCGTGTTGTCCTCGACACCGTTCGGGTAGTTGGGATTCTCGCCGGGCTTGAGCTGTAGAAAGACCGCCCGCGAGGAGTCCGGGCCAAGCCGCGACAACGCGTCGCCACTCGAGCGGTGCATGTCGATCAGCGCCACTTTGCGTTCGGCGGCGACAGCACGGACGAGGTCCGGGTACTCGCCGTGTGTATCGACGAGCTGTCCCGACTCACCGAATTTCCGTCGTCGCACCGGCGTGAGCAGCACCGGTGTCGCACCCTTCGAGCGAACGTCGTCGACCATCCGCGCGAGGTTCGCGCGGAAGTCCGCGGGGGGTGTATAGCGGTCGGTTTTTTCCGGGGACTCGTCGTTGTGGCCGAACTGAATGAAGACGTAGTCGCCCCGCTTCACGCTGTCGACTATCGCCTGCCAGCGATGTTCCGAGATGAACGTGCGCGTGCTGCGTCCGTTCATCGCCCGGTTCGCGATCCGAACTTCGCCGGCGCGAAAAAATTGGCCGAACGATTCTCCCCAGCCGGTTTCCGGTCGTTTGTCGGGCTGCTTTTCCGCCATCGTCGAATCGCCCGCCATCCAGATGGTGATTGGATCCGGAGCGAGCGCGAGCGACGGCGCGAGAATCAGCGCAAGTGAAACGCTGCGTAGCCGGGCGAGCGTCATCATGCGCCAAACATAGGCGAGGCCGGTCGTGCGCGCGCGATCGGACCGTCCGCTCCGTATTGACACCATTGTTGTACTAGTACTAGACTACCAGGCGCCGGCCCCCACTCGGCGCCAGGACCGGCGTAGACTTCTTCGGTGCCGCATCGAGGGTCGCGTCATGCGCGTCGGTGATTTCTCCGTCGAGGTAGTGCCGCATCACGAGGGACGGGTTCGCGAGCTCGAGTCCGGACAGGTTTTGGCGCGGCCGGGACAAGTGTACCGTCTTCGGCTCCGCAATCACGGGCCGCTGCGCGCGGTCGTGCGGGTCGACATCGACGGCAAGTCCGTCACGGACAGTGGCCTGGTGCTTCGGCCGTGGAGCGTGACGGAGCTCGAGCGTCCGCTTCGCGATGGTGAGCACGGGCGCTTCACCGTCATCGCCGAAGGAAACGAGCGCGTCTTCGGCCCCGATGGCGGACGCGATAACGAAGCGCTCGGTCTCATCAAGGCTGCTTTCAGACGAGAGCTGCCTTCTCCGCCGTCGAACGAGGATGACTTTGTCGACGACGCGCTTTCGTTCGACAGAATCGCGGGACGTTCCTTCGACCCCGAGCCGTCCCATCGCCCGTCGCGCTTTTCACGCGGATGGTCGCCGCCGATGAATGTGGCCGGCGCAGGAGCGCCGTCGCTCGATCGTATTCCGGCAGAGCAGCGTCGAATCGTCGAACAAGAGATCGAGGGGGCGGCGGGCACAGGCCTGAGCGGACACTCCGACCAGCAGTTCGTCCCGATTCACATGGGACCGCTCGAGGATGAGGCGACGATCATCGCGCTCCGAATCGTCATCGGGAGCGAGGAAGCGATCGCCGATGAAGCACCGCGACCGTTGCACTCGCAGCGCGTGCCGGAGCGGCCGGCCGCGCGCCCGTAGCCGATGCGCGCAGCTTCGACTTCCATCCGGCGTCGCGCCTTGCCGCCGCGCAGCTCCGATCCGCGCCGGGTCGCCGCGGAGCGCGCGGCAACCGACGAGCTCGAGACGTGGCGTGAGCGAGCCATCCCGATCGAGAACGCTCCGCTCGAGGCGGACGATCTCGTCCGGCTGCTTCGAGATTGCGTCGCCGCGCTCGGACTCGACCCGGCGATCGCGGCGGAGTTCACAGTGGCGACGGTGCACTACTATCGTCGAAAGGACATCATCGATCCGCCGGATGGCCGAACCGCGGCGGCGCGCTACGACGTGCGGCATGTGTGGCAAATTGCCGCGGCGCGATTGGCCGGTTATTTGGGTCTCGTGACGTTGGCTGAAGCGAGAAGCGCGATGCGCGGCATGGCCACGTCCGAGCTGCTCGCCTTCCTTGCCGCGCGCATCGTCGACGCGCGGGCGCGCGTTGCTGTTCGGGCCACCGCGCCGGCAAACGCGCGACCTTTGCACGCTCCCGCGCCACCATCGGCACGCCGCATTGGAATCGACGCGCTAATCATTCCACTCACCGGCGACGCGTGGTGCGTCGTCCCGCGCGATCATGCGGCGCATCGATCGCCCGACGCCGCGCGCGAGCTCGTGAGCACGCTCGCCGCCGCATTTCGTCTCGATCATTCACGCTGAGGTTCGCATGACCACGATGCACGTGCCCTACATCATCGAGCGTTCGCCACGGGGCGAGCGCACCTACGACATCTTCTCGCGCCTGCTGATGGATCGTATCGTCTTCCTCGGCACACCGGTGAACGACGACGTCGCGAACATCTTGATCGCGCAGCTGCTCTTCCTCGAGGCGGACGCGCCGGGCAAGGAGATTCAGCTCTACATCAACTCGCCCGGAGGCAGCGTGCCGTCGGGGTTGGCGATCTACGACACGATGCAGCACATCAGCTCACCCGTTGCGACGACGTGTGTCGGGATGGCCGCGAGCATGGGCTGCTTCCTGTTGGCCGCCGGAAAGAAGGGCAGACGCGCGGCGCTGCCGCACGCACGCATCATGATGCATCAACCGTCGGGCGGCGCCGCCGAGGGCTCGGCGTCCGACATCGAGATCGTGGCGAAAGAGATCTTGTACAACCGCGCCAAGCTCTTCGAGCTGCTTGGCAAGCATACGAGTCAGCCACTCGAGCGAATCGAACGCGAGTTCGAGCGCGACCGCTGGTTTTCGGCCGCCGAGGCGCGCCACTATGGGCTCATCGATACGGTGGTCGAGGAGGCCGGTGCGTTGAGCGCGGCGGTCGCCGCCACCCGTCACACGGAGCCGGCCCGCTGAGCGCTATCTGAACTTCCCGAACCCGAACCCGAACGCCACGTACTGACCGTTAAAGCCACCGCGCTCGACGGCCGGCGTGTCGAGCGCTCCGACTTGGCGGACGCCGAGCAGCAGGTAGCTCGTCATGTATTTGAACAGGCTGACCTCGACGCCCGCGGCCGGAGCGAAGTATGTCGCCGTCGACTCACCCTCGGTGCGATACTCGACGGCTCCGCTCGTCTCGCGATGTGTGTACTGATATGACGTCGTAAGCCCTCCGAACGCGACAGAAACCATCGGGTGGAGGATCGAGCTGTCGCGCCAACGTTTCTGAAGCTCGAAACCGCCCCAATCCGCGTGCAGTCCCGGATGGAATGTCTCGCTTCCGGACGCCAAGTAGCTCGTGGTTGGCGAATCCATGTGCGAGCCTCCAATGGCAGACAGCGTGTACGACGGCCAGCGACAGAAAGCGATCGCGATTCGAGCCTCGATGATCTGCTGTGACCGACCGTTCATGATCGCCGACCCGCCGTTCTCGTCCAAGTGCAGGGCAGCGACGCGCATGCTCGAGAACAACGTCCGGGGCGCAGGGGCGGGGCCCGTGCTCAAAGTGTCCTTCTTGCAGCCCGCGACGGCATTCGCCAGCGGCGCGGCAAGCAACAATAGCGAACAAAGGAGTCTCATCGTCGGGCCTCGTCGGGGCAGGGGGGACGCCGTGACGATATCGTCGGCTCGGCCAATCGACCGTACGTCATGTGACGTAGCGGGGCTCACCCGCTGCCGTAGGCGCAGCGGACGCGCATCTTTACCGCGGATGCGACACACATCATTTCGCGCGATCGCCGCGACAGCCCTGACGTTCGTCGTTGCCTGTTCGGGATCCGGCGGCATCAGCGCGCCGCCCGTCGTGACCCCGAAGCCCGACACGGCGCTACCGGTGATCACACGCGAGATGCGCGGTCTGTGGGTGGCAACCGTCGCGAACATCGACTGGCCGTCGCGAGCGGGACTGGCTGCCGACCAGCAGCGCGCCGAGCTCACCGACATCCTCGATCGCGCGGCGAGCCTCGGTCTCAATGCGATCGTTCTCCAAGTGCGATCGAATGCCGATGCGCTCTACAATTCGCCGTTCGAACCCTGGGCCTCGCAGCTGATGGGCACACAGGGGTTGGATCCGGGCTACGACCCGCTGAGTTTCGCCGTGTCCGAAGCGCACGCCCGGGGGCTGGAGCTTCACGCGTGGATCAACCCCTTTCGCGTCGGCAATGCGAGTGACAGCACCCGCTTCGCGCCGAACCACGTCTTTCGCCAGCGGCGGGATCTGGTCCGCGTCTACGGTGGATCGCTTTGGCTCGATCCAGGCGAGGCCGACGCGCAGGACCGCGTCATGCGCGCCGCGCTCGACATCGCCCAGCGCTACGACGTCGATGCCATTCACGCCGACGATTACTACTACCCCTACCCGGTTACCGATGCATCGGGCCGAGTGATCGACTTCCCCGACGACTCGACTTATGCGCGCGCCAACACCACGCTCTCACGAGCCGATTGGCGTCGCG
>Ga0310811_10007743_pt1 | contig 13767 bp, 12 predicted proteins | sample YCmetagenome_FD_207642 | JGI IMG/M metagenome (GOLD analysis project Ga0310811, IMG submission 207642) | Soil microbial communities from experimental microcosm in Duke University, North Carolina, United States - YC | ecosystem: Engineered > Artificial ecosystem > Soil microcosm > Unclassified ... | reverse complement strand
GTGCGGCTGCAGGCCGAACTCGGCGGGAAAAACGTGTCCGTTGTCCTGGCGGACGCGGACCTGGACATGGCCGCGGCGACGGTGGCCAACGCCGCGTTCGCGCAGGCGGGCCAGCGCTGCACCGCTACTAGCCGGCTGATCGTGGACGCCGCCGTGGCCGCGGCGCTCCAGTCGAAGCTGCAGGACCAGCTCGCCAAGATCGTCGTTGGACCCGGGCTTGACCCGGCAACCACGATGGGCCCGCTGTCGTACGCGGCGCACCGCGACGGCGTCCTTGCGCACATCGAGCGGGCACGGAACGAAGGCGGCACGGTGCTGGCCGGCGGCAGGCGGCCCACGGCTGACTCGCTCGCGTACGGCTGCTACGTCGAGCCGACCCTGGTCAACGTGACCCCGGCGCAGTCGCTGTGGCGCGATGAGGTGTTCGGGCCCGTCCTCGCGGTCACGACCGCCGACGGTTTCGACGAGGCGGTGCGGCTCGCGAACGACACGGTCTACGGGCTGTCCGCCGCGGTGTTCACCACCTCGCTGACGGCGGCGAGCACGTTCATCGAGCGGGCCGAGGCCGGGCAGGTCGCCGTGAACCTGCCGACCGCCGGCTGGGACGTGCACCACCCGTTCGGCGGGTTCCACGAGTCCGGCTCGGCCTTCAAGGAGCAGGGCGCACCCGGACTCCGCTTCTACACCAGGATCAAGACGGCTGCGGTGAGGTTCGCGTGGTAGCCGGCCATCCAGGTGGTACTACCAGTGCCATGACGCAAAAAAACGCCGCAGGCGGCACGGGCGGGACATCGGCACCAGTAGGCATCATCGGGGCGGGAATCGTCGGGCTCGCGGTGGCCAGGCAACTCGCCTCCGCCGGGATTCCCGTGGTGGTCTTCGAGAAAGAAGCCGAGGTAGCCCAGCACCAGACAGGGCACAACTCCGGGGTAGTGCACGCCGGGATCTACTACGCGCCAGGCTCCGCCAAGGCGAAGATGACCAGGCGCGGCGTCGCCTTGCTCCAGGCGTACTGCAAAGAGAAGGGCCTCGTGTACGACGAGCGGGGCAAGCTCGTGGTCGCGCGGAACGACGATGAGACCGTCAAGCTGCGGGAACTCGAGCGGCGCGCGACGGTCAACGGCGTGCCCGGCGTCCAGTGGCTGGACCAGGCGGCTTTGCGGGAGCTTGAGCCGGAAGTAGCCGGCGTGGCAGCGCTGCTGTCCCCCTCAACGGCCATCGTCGACTATCCGGCGATAGCGCGCTCTTTCGCCGCCGACGTGACCAAGGCCGGCGGTGAGGTGCTGACAAGTACCCCGGTGACCGCCTTGCAGGTACGCGGCGACGATGACGTGCTCGTGGAAACACGCGGCCGTTCTGTAAAGCTTTCTCGGCTGGTCATCTGCGCCGGCCTGCAGGCCGACCTGCTGGCCGCCACGGTTGGCGACAAGCCGGCGCCGGAGATCATCCCGTTCCGCGGCGAGTACCTGCGGCTGCGGCCGCATGCCGTCGGCCGGGTCCGGCGGCTCATCTATCCGGTGCCCGACCCCCGGTACCCGTTCCTCGGCGTGCACCTGACGCCGCGCGTCGACGGCACGGCCGATCTCGGCCCGAACGCCGTGCTCGCGCTGGCCCGTGAGGGGTACCGGCGCAGGGACGTGTCGCTCGATGAGCTTGGCCGGCTGGCTTCTTCCACGGCCTTCTGGCGGCTGGCCCGCAAGCACTGGATGACCGGGGTTCGCGAGATGCGCGGCTCGTTGTGGCGGCGCGCCTACCTCGCGGAGGCCAGGACGTACCTGCCCTGGGTGCAACTGTCCGACGTGACCTCAGCGCCCGCCGGCGTGCGCGCCCAGGCGGTCGACCCGAGTGGTGCGCTCGTCGATGACTTCCGCATCAGCCAGGTCGGCCCCGTCACGTCCATCCGCAACGCGCCGTCCCCGGCGGCAACGGCGTCGATGGCGATCGCCGAGCACATCGTCGCCGAGCTTCAGCTTCCGCTAGGAAAAGAAAGGTAGTCAATCTGTGTTCATTGTCGATACTCAGGTGCACATCTGGAAGGAAGAGACCCCGGACCGGCCGTGGATCCCAGGCGCTCGTGAGCGCATGCGGCTCAACGGGCACCGGGAGGAGGCCTTCACCTACCAGGAGTGCATCGACCTGATGGACGAGGCCGGCGTCAACCGGGTCCTCATCGTCCCGCCGTCCTGGGAGGGCGACCGGATCGACTACGCCCTTGAGGCGTGCGAGGCACACCCGGGCCGGTTCGGCATCATGGCCCGCGTGCCGCAGAACAAGCCGGCCGAGGGTGCGGCACTGATGCGCGAGTTCGCCCAGAACCCGCACGTCAAGGGCACCCGGCTGACCTTCCACCGGCCCATCGACCGGAACTGGATGATTGACGGCACGTGTGACTGGTACTGGCCGCTCGCCGAGGAACTCGGCCTCGTGACGATGGTGCACGCCCCAATCTGGAAGGCGGAACTCGGCACGATCGCCGACCGGCACCCCGGCCTGAAGATCATCATCGACCACATGGGCATCATGGCCCGCTGCGTCGACGACGCGATCGGCTACTGGGTCCAGGAAACCGCCGACCTGCACACGCACCCCAATATCTACGTGAAGGTGTCGGCGCTCCCCGGGTACTCCACCCACCCGTTCCCGAACCTGAACATCGCGAAGTACGTGCGCGAGATGGTGGACAAGATGGGCCCGCAGCGCTGCTTCTGGGGGACTGACCTCACCCGGCTGGTCGAGCACGGGCTCACCTACACCGACACGATCGAGCAGTTCACCAAGCACTTCCCGTTCTCTCCGGAAGAGCTTGAGTGGATCATGGGGCGCGGCATCTCCGAGTGCCTCGGCTGGCCGATCCCGAACGGAAATGAGTGACGCGACCCCGCTAGATGGCGGGGACGCGGTGCTCCAGGCCGCCACGGACCTGGGTGCCGACTTCATCTTTTCGTCGGCCGGGTCTGAGTGGGCGCCCGTCTGGGAAGCGCTGGCCCGGCGGGACGCGGCGGGCGGGTCGGGCCCTCGGTATCTCGACCTGACGCACGAAACGCTTGCGGTCGCGATGGCTACCGGATACGCCAACGTGACCGGCCGTGGGCAGCTGGTCCTGCTGCACGCGGCGGCGGGACTCCTTCAGGGGGCTAACGCCATTCACGGGGCGCTGCTCACCGGTGCGCCGATGGTGATCTGCTCCGGGGAGTCCACTGGGTACGGCGATGCGGCAGGGCCTGATCCCGGCTCGCAGTGGTACCGGAACCTGTCGGTCGTTGGCGGGCCGCAAGCGGTCGCCGCGCCGTTTACCAAGTGGGCCAACGCTGCCGCCGACGTGTCGGTCCTGTACGGGATGCTGAAGCGGGCCGGGGAACTCGCGGCGCAGGCGCCGGCCGGGCCGGTCTACGTGAACACGCCAGTCGAGGTGCTGCTGGCGCCCTGGCGGCCGGCCGGGGTCAGCGCCGCCCCGGCGACCCGCGCCAACAACACGGTGGCCGTAGCAGAAGACGTGGACCTCGCGGTCCGGCTACTGGCCGCGGCGGCACGGCCAGTGCTCGCGGTCGAGACGGCCGGCCGTGATCCGGAGGCGTTCGCGGCCCTCGTAGAACTCGCTGACCTGCTTGCCCTGCCGGTGGTCGAGCCGCAGTCAGCGGTCAGTTCGAGTTTCCCGCGTTCGCACCCGTCGCACGCCGGCGGCGAACTGGGGCCGCTCGCGGCTGACGCGGACCTGGTGGTGCTGCTCGGCTGCCGGTCACCGTGGTACCCGCCGAGTGCCAAGCCGGGGAACGCAACCGTGCTGGTGATCGACGAGGTGCCGCACCGGCCGCACATGGCCTACCAGGTGCTCACCGCCGACCACTACGTCAGCGGGGCGATGGCGCCGACCCTGCGCGCGCTCATCGCCCGGCTGCACGAGTGGGGCATCGACGAGGAAGCGGTCAAGTCGCGGCGGGCGAACCTGGCGGCCACCTTCGCGAAGAGCGAGGCGGCGCGGCACGCGGCCGAGTCGAAGGCGCTCGCCGCTACGGAAGGACCCGTTGACCCGGCGGCGGTCGCGGCCACGCTGCGGGAACTGATCGGCGGCGACGCGCTCGTCGTTGACGAGACCATCACGCACAGCCGGGTCATCACCCGGCACCTGATGGCCGACACGCCAGGCCGGTACCGCTACGTCCAGGGCGGCCTTGGCCAGGGCCTCGGCGTGGCGCTCGGCGCGAAGCTGGCCGCCGGCGACCGGCTGGTTGTACAGACCGTGGGCGACGGGACCTGGCTCTACAACCCGGTACCGCAGGGACTCATGGCGTCGGCCCAGTACGGCCTGCCGCTGCTGGTGGTGGTCTTCAACAACAAGAAGTACCTGTCCATGCGGTTCAACCTGACCCGGGCGTACCCGGAGGGCACCTATGTGCGCGACGGCGCCGGCTACGGCGTGGACCTGTCCGCGCAGCCGGATGCCGCTTCCGTCGCGGCCGCCTGCGGCGCGGCGGGCTTCACCGTGACGACCCCCCCGGAACTGGCCCCGACCCTGGAGAAGGCCATCGCGACCGTCCGGGCCGGCCAAACCGCCGTCGTCAACGTCCACCTCACCCGCTGACGCGGTCTCTCCGCGGACTTCGGGCCACTTAGCGCAAAGCGGCCGGCCGATTTGGACGGGTTTGCGGAACGCGAAGTGGCCCCAAGTCGAAATGATCACAGGAGGAACACCGATGCCTGAAGGAACTACCGGTAAGTCGGCGAAGGTAACCGTCAGCGCGGCGGACCTGCGCGGGCTCGTCGCGGGGATCTTCGCCGCCCGCGGGTCGCGCGCGGCGGACGCCGCGGCCGTCGCGGACGCACTGGTCTGGGCTAACCTACGCGGGGTTGACTCCCACGGGGTATCGCGGGTGCCCCGGTACCTGGAACTGTTCGACAAGGGCGAGTCAGTGGCGGACGCGGTGCCGACCGTCGAACGGCCCCGCGCGGCGATCGCGATCGTCGACGCGCATGCCGCACCCGGCCCGGTCGCGATGAACCGCGCCGCCGACGAGGCGATCGCCGGCGCGCGCGAGTGCGGCATCGGCTGGGCGTCGGTGCGCGGCACGGTGCACACCGGCGCGATCGGCTACTACGCCAGCAGGATCGCCGACGCCGGCATGGCCGCCGTGGGCGTGGTCGCGGGCGTGCCCAACATGGCCTACGCCGGCGCGAAGGGCGCGGCCGTCGCCACCAGCCCGCTCGCGGTCGCGGTGCCCGCGGGCAAGCACGAGCTCGTGCTGCTCGACATGGCCACCGCCGTCATGGCGCTCGGCCGGATCGCCCAGCTCAAGGCAGCGGGAAAGGAACTGCCGCCCGGCGTCGCGCTCACCGCCGACGGCGAGCCGACCACCGACCCGGCCCTCGCCAAGGTGCCCACCCCGGTCGGCGGCGCCAAGGGCGCCGGCATGTCCCTGGTCTTCGAAATGCTGGCTAGCGGCCTCACGGCCAACCCGATCGTCCCGTCCTACCACGCGGGTTCGAAGGAGGGCCGCCGCCACCGGCAGAACGGCTTCCTCCTGGCGATCGACGTCTCGGCGTTCCTCCCGCTCGAAGAGTTCACCGGGACGATCGACGAGACCGTCGACGCGATCAAGTCCCTACCGCCCGCCGCGGGCACCAGCGAGATCCTCGTCCCGGGCGAACGCGGCCGCCGCACGGCAACCGAGCGGGCCGCCGACGGCATCCCGCTTGGCCCGAAGGTCTGGCGCGAGCTGACGGAAATCGCGACAACCCTCGACGTCCGGGTGCCGTCTCCGCTCAGCTAGTGCAGCGGGGGCTAAGTCCGGGATTGTCAGGGTCTTTGAGCTGTGGTCCGCTGAGGGGAGGGGACGCGCGGCGAGGAGGCCAGCGTGAAGGTCAGTCTCTTTGAGCAAGTGCCGTATCGGTACCTGCCCGACGGCTTCGGGGATCAGTACAGCTCAGCGGTTACACCGCCGTATCACATCGTCGACCCGGCCCGGATGCAGGAGTCGCTCTATTCCGCGTACGCCGAGCTCATGCATGGGGCGCGGGCCGGGTTCGACGGGATCGTGGTGACCGAGCACAGCCAGTCCTCCTACGACATGTCGCCCAATCCGACCCTGCTGGCCTATGCGGTCGCCACGGCGGCGCAAGCCGAGGGCCTTGATATCGCGATCACGATCCTTGGCCGCTCGCTCGGCAAGACCCGCGAGCCGTTGAAGATCGCCGAGGAGTACGCGCTGCTTGACTGCGTGAGCGGCGGGCGGCTGATCGCCGGCTTCCCTGTCGGGCTCAGCTACGATGCCAACCTCAACGCGTCGCTCCCGGCGATCGAGACCCGCGAGCGCGCCCGCGAGCACCGGGAACTGATCCTCAAGGCCTGGTCGACCATGGAGCCGTTCCCCTGGAACGGGCGGTTCGAGAAGTACGGCCTGGTCAACATCTGGCCCCGGCCAATTCAGCAGCCGCACCCGCCGGTCTGGATCCCCGGCACCGGCTCGCCGGGGACGCTGCGCGACATCCTCCGCAACGACTTCGCGTTCACCTACCTGAGCTGGGACGGCCCCAAGCTCGTGGGGCGCGAGGTCTTCGACCGGTACTGGCACATGGCGGATGAGATGGGCCGCGACCGCAACCCGTATCGGCTCGCGTTCGTCCAGGTGGCCGCCGTCGCCGAGACCGACGAGCGGGCCGAGAAGGAGTACGCCGAGCACCTCATGGCGCTCTACCACGGCGGCCTCGGGGCGATCCCGGGCACCATGATGGCCGTGCCGGGCTATGCCGAGCCCGCCGCGATCGAGGCGATGCTGCGGGCCGGCGGGCCGGATGGGATGCTCGCCCGGATGAAGACGGCGACCTTCAAAGACATCGTTGACACCCAGGTCGCCATCGTCGGGAGTCCCGCGACCGTGGCTGACCAGATCGAGGCGTTCGTCCGCGAGTTCCGGGTGGGCAACCTGCTCATCATGCTGCAGAACGGCTCGATGCCGCGCGGCCTCACGGAGAAGAACATCTCGCTGTTCGCTGAGCAGGTGCTGCCCCGGCTGCGGCCGATCTGGGATGACGAGGGCTGGGTCAATCACTGGTGGCCCAGGGCGCAGGGCACGGCAGCTGCCGCGGGAGCGGACAGCCGCCCGGCTGGCGGGGAGGCGTGATGACGGCGAGTGCGGCTGCGGTCCGCGATGAACCCGTACGGGTCTGGGGCGGCCGACTGAACCTGCACGTCAAGGTGGCCGGAGAGGGGCCGCCACTGATCTTCTTCCATGCGTTGTCCGGCTTGACCTGGGAACCGCTGCTCGACCAGTTCGCCGCCGAGTACACCGTGTACGCCCCGGAGCACCCGGGCACGTCGCCTGGCGAGCCCCGGGCGATCGACGAGGTGCAGACGTTCTGGGAGCTGATGCTCGTCTACGAGGAACTCATCCGCGCGCTCGGCCTGGAGCGGCCGCTCGCGGTCGGCCAGTCGTACGGCGGGATGGTGGCGGCAGACCTGGCGGCCACGTTCCCGCAGCTGTTCTCCAGGCTCGTGCTGCTCTCGCCGGCCGGCTTGTGGCTCGACCATGCCCCGATCCCGGTCATGCAGATGGTGGCGGGGCCGCCGGGGGATTTGCCGAGGTACATGTTCGCGCACCCGGAAGGCCCCGGCGCGCAGGCGATGCTTGCCCCGCCGGCCGACCCGACGCTGATCCCGGCGGCGATCGCGCAGCAGACCTGGAACATCGGGTGCACGACGAAGTTCGCCTGGCCGATCCCTGACCTTGGTCTCGGCCGCCGGCTGCACCGGGTCGCCGTGCCGACGCTCGTCGTCTGGGGCCGGCAGGACGCGCTGATCGCGGTGGACTACGCGGCGGAGTTCGGTAGCCAGATCGCCGGCAGCCAGGTCGAGATCATCGACGACTGCGGGCATGTCATCCAGGCGGACCAGCCAGCGGCGACCTGGACGACGATCAGCAAGTTCCTAGCCACTTAGCTTTACTTACTGCAAAGTGAACTTTCCCACTGCAATGCAAGCTAAGGTTGCAGGCCTGGAGGCTCACGGCCGCCCAGAAGCGGTCAGCATTATCTGGACAGGTCCGCATAATCGAGGCAGCCTCACTGTTGAAGGGGTGACATTGGACCAGCTCACGATCATGCGCAGCTTCGTCGGGGTGACGAAGTCGCGCAGTTTCAGCCAGGCGGCGCGGCAGCTCGGCATCTCCGGCTCGCTGGTGTCCAGGCACGTCGCCGAGCTTGAGCGTTCCCTTGGCGTGCACCTCGTCAACAGGACCGCGCGGACGATCAGCCTGACCGAGGCCGGAAACCGGTACGCGGAGTTCGCCGCCCGGATCATCGACGAGATCGACCGGGAAGAGGCGCAGCTGCGCGGGCTGCGCGACAAGCCCGAGGGTCAGCTCGCCGTGATCAGCCCGAAGTGGATCGGCAGTAACGACGTCGGCGATGCGATCGTCGCGTTCTCGACCAAGTACCCCAAGATCCGCATCAGGTTCGAGGTCGGCGGGATGTCGGAACGCTCGTACGAGTTCCTTGACCAGGGGTTCGACGTTGCCTTCCACACCAGGCACGTGCGCGACTGCAACTTGATGCTGCGGAAGATCGCCGACCTCAAGTTCTCGCTGTGCGCGGCACCCAGCTACCTGCACCGGGCGGGCCACCCGAAGCAGGTGAACGACCTGTCCGAGCATGACTGCCTGGTCAACACCAACGACCCGATCTGGCACGTCATCCAGGACGGGCACGACGTGCACCTGAAGGTCGCCGACCCGGTGTACTCGTCCAACAGCTATCAGACCCTGCGCAAGGCCGCCATCGCCGGGCGCGGCGTCGGGCTGCTGCCGATCCGCCTCGTCGCCGACGAGCTTGCCGACGGCACCTTGGTCGACGTCATCCCGGACGTCGATGTCCCGGACCGTCCGCTCTACGCGCTGCACTCCCCCGGCACCCAGACAACCGCCCGGGTCCGGCTGTTTCTCGACTTCGTCTCGGAGTGGTTCCGCAAGCAGGCCCCGGCCCAGCAGGCACAACACGCGAAGCTCGCCGCGGTCCGGTCCGCGTAACCCGGCGAGAGCTCAAGATCCCACGTAACTCGTCGTGCGGAGCACGACATCGGGGGGTACGGGGGGTCGCCCCCCGGGAGATACGCAGTTTTCGAGGGGTTTGCGCGCCCGATACGATGGCGCACTTTGCCATCGGGCGCGCGGAGCCCGCGAAAACTGCAAGATATGGGTTCGGTTGCTGCTTGATCCACGCATCTATGCTTCCAGCCAGTAAGCCCTTTTGAGCAGTTGAGGAGACGCTGGCAATGACGGTCATGCGCGTGGAACGGGTCGTCTACGGCGTCCCTAACCTCGACGAGTGCGTCCGCTTCTTCACCGATTTCGGCCTTGAGCCGCTGGACGGAGGCGGGAGCGAGGCCCGGTTCGCGACGCAGACCGGGCAGGTCGTCGAGCTGCGGGACATCGACGATCCGAGCCTGCCGCCCGCCGTGCAGCCCGGGGCGAGCCTGCGCGAGATCGTCTGGGGCGTCGACACCCAGGAGGCGCTCGACAAGCTGGCCATGAACCTGCTGTCGGACCGGTCGATCTACACCGACGCCGACGGCGTGGCGCACACCGTGGACGAGACCGGGTTCGGCGTCGGCCTCGCGGTCAGCCAGCCGCTCACCGGGAAGACGAGGTTCCCTGGCAGCAACCGGAGCGGGAACGTCAACCGCTGGAACGAGCCGATGAGCCACCCCGGCCGGGTCCGGCCGCTGCGGCTGTGCCACGTCGCCCTCGACATCGTCAAGGCCGGCAAGGAAGAGGCGGTCGCTTTCTACACCGACCGCCTCGGCTTCGTACCGACCGACCGGGTCGCCAAGGTCGGCGTGTTCATGCGCGCCCCCGGTGACACCGACCATCACACGATGCTGCTCTGTCACCGCCCCGATAAGAACGGGATCAACCACTGCGCGTTCGAGGTCGCGCGGGTCGACGAGGTCATCGTCGGGGCCAACGACATGATCGAGAAAGGCTGGCACGAGGCCAGGCGGCTCGGCAGGCACACCGTGGGGTCGAACATCTTCCGTTTCATCCACGCGCCATGCGGCGGGCGGGTCGAGTTCGCCGCCGACATGGACCGGGTCGACGAGAACTACGGCCCCAACGACTACGAGGAAACCCCGCCGCACACCATCTGGACGCTGCGGTCTTGATGCAGGTCCGATGGCAAAAACCGCTATCGGCCGCGCGAAAGGAAGGTGAGTATCAATGAGCAACCTTGTAGTTGAATACCCCGAGATCAAGCTCTACATCGACGGGCAGTGGACGGACGGGGGCGGCGGGCGCGGAGACGACGTCGTCAACCCCGCGACCGAGGAGGTCATCGGCCGGGTCCCGTTCGCCGAGGCGCCGGACATCGACGCCGCCATCGCGGCGGCCAAGGCGGCCTTCCCGAAGTGGCGGGACGCCGGGCCCGACTTCCGGTCCGGGATCCTGCTCAAGGCCGCGGCGCTGCTGCACCAGCGGGCGGACGAGATCGGCCGGGTCATGACCCAGGAAGAGGGCAAGCCGCTCGCGGAGGCGGTCGGCGAAGTCCACCGGGCGGCCACCGGGCTGCAGTGGAACGCCGAAGAAGGCCGCCGCGCCTACGGGCGGATCATCCCGAGCGGCCCGGACGAGATCCTCTCCGTGCGGGTGACTCCGGTCGGCCCGGTCGGCGCGTTCGTGCCGTGGAACTTCCCGGCCGGCGGCCCGATGCGGAAGATCTCGGCGGCGCTCGCGGCTGGCTGCTCCATCGTGATCAAGCCGTCCGAGGAGGTGCCTGGCACCGTCTCGCTGCTCGTCCGGGCCTTCGAAGACGCCGGGCTGCCCGCTGGCGTGCTGAACGTGCTGTTCGGCGTGCCTGATGAGATCTCCCGCAAAGTCATCCCCGACCCCGCCATCAGGTTCATCGCGTTCACCGGCTCTGTGCCGGTCGGCAAGCACCTGGCCGGACTTGCCGCCAGCGCCATGAAGCCGGCCCACATGGAACTCGGCGGGCACGCGCCGGTCATCGTCTGCGCCGACACCGATCCGGTCAAGGCCGCGCGGACCGCGGTCCGCGCCAAGATCGTCAACGCCGGGCAGGTGTGCACCTCACCCTCCCGGTTCCTGGTTGACCGGCGGGTATACGACGCGTTCACTGAGGCGTTCGTCGCGGCGATGGCCGCGATCAAGGTCGGCAACGGCCTGGAGCCGGGCGTGCAGATGGGGCCGATGGTCAGCCACCGCCGGCTGGCCGCCGTGCAGAAGCTCATCGAGGACGCCGTGAGCGCCGGCGCCCAGGTCGCCACCGGCGGCCAGCCGATCGCGGGCAAGGGCTACTTCTACCAGCCAACCGTGCTGACCGACGTGCCCGCGAGCGCGGCGATCCTGCATGACGAGCCGTTCGGCCCGGTCGCGCCGGTGGCCGCGTTCGACGACCTGGACGAGGCCATCGAGCTCGCCAACTCGCTGCCGTACGGGCTCGCCGCCTACGCGTACACCGACTCGGCCGCGACCGCCGAGAAGCTGATCGCGGGCTACGAGGCGGGCATCCTGTCCATCAACCACTGCGGCGGCTCGGTCCCGCAGGCGCCCTCTGGCGGCTTCAAGGAGAGCGGCTACGGCCGGGAGGGCGGTCCGGAGGGACTTGAGGGGTTCCTGGCGACCAAGCGCGTCTCCCACAAGCTCAAGCCATGACGACCTGGTGCCGGTTCGATGACTCCGGGATGCCGGTGTACGGAATCGTCGAAGATGGGGTGGTTACCACAGTCACTGGGAACCCGTTCTTTACCTGGGAGAAGGGTCACCGGCGGATACCTCTCGCCAACCTGCGACTCCTGCCACCGGTGATCCCCAGTACGTTCTTCTGCGCGGGGCTCAACTACCGCGCGCACGCGGAGCGGGCGGCCTACGGCGGGCACGCCGTCCCGGAGCGGCCGGAGATCGGGTACCGCGCGAACAGCGCGCTGACCGGGCACCTGTCGCCGATCATCCGGCCGTCGGACTGTGACGAGCCGCTGGTGGCGGAGGGTGAGCTGGTCGCGGTGATCGGGCGGCCGCTGCGCCACGTGACCGCGGCGGAGGCGCGGGACGGGATCTTCGGGTGGACGATCGGGAACGACGTCAGCGTCCGGGGGTGGCAGCGGTCCGACCGGACCTTCTGGCGGTGCAAGAACAGCGACACGTTCAAGCCGATGGGGCCGTTCATCGTTACCTCGGATGAGGTGGATCCGCTCGCGTCGACTACCTCGGTCCTGGTGGACGGGGCGGTGCAGGCGTCGTTCCCGACCGGGGACCTGCTGTTCGGGCCGTATGCCTACATATCCGCGATTTCCCGCTACATCACGCTTTCGCCGGGCGATGTGGTCTGGCTGGGAACCGACGAGACGGCGACCGTGCTCCCCGGGCAGGTCGTTGAGATCACGATCGACGGGGTGGGGACGCTAGCGAATCCCGTCGTTGCGGAGCCGAACAACTTGGAGGAGTCATGAGCAAGAAGCCTGCCTATATCCATCACGTCAACTTCCCGACGACGAACCCAGAGCGGACCATTGAGTGGTACTCGAAGGTCTTCGGGATGAAGTACATCAAGCCGAAGTCGAACACCAAGGTCGTGCTGATGACCACGGGTGCGTTCGATCTGCACTTCACCCCGGTCGAGGAAATGGACCGGATGGCCCCCTACCACTTCGCGATGGAGGTGGAGGACTGGGATGGCTTCCTTGCGCACCTAGACGAGCTGGGCATCCGGCACACCCGGGTCATCACCCGGCCGGAGAACAACTCCCAGTTCTGCTACATCCACGACCCCGACCACACCATGATCGAGCTGGTCTTCCATGCCCGGCGGCCGTACCCGCCGGTGCCGCAGAAGTCCGAAGCGCCTGCTTCGGCCGGGGGCGGTGTCGGGGGCACAGCCGGAGGCGCGGCCGAGGGCGGGGCCATCTCGGCGGAAGACGCGCGGGCCGAACTCGCCTCCCTTGAGGGGCGGTAACCGCACCGATGCCTTACGCGCTTGCTGGCGACGCGAAGATCTACTACGAGACCCACGGCGCGGGGCCCGCCGTGCTGTTCGTGCACGGCTCGGGCGGCCATCACGCCGCCTGGTGGCAGCAGGTCGCCGCCCTGTCCCCCGAGTACACGGTCATCACCATCGACTTGCGCGGCTTCGGCAACTCCCGCTGGGAAGCCGACCACGACGCCCGCAACTTCCCGGGCGATATCATCGCCGTCCTTGACGCGGTCGCGGCTGACGACGGCCCAACCAAGGCGGTCCTAGTCGGCCAGTCGATCGGCGCGGCGGCGGCACTGCGGGCCGCGCTGAACCGGCCCGACCGCGCCGCTGGCGTGATCCTTGCGCACTCGCTCGGCGGACTCCAGCACGAGGAGCTGACCGCGCTGGTGAAGGCCGACCGCGCGGTCGCGGAGAAGCTGCCGGTCCTCGACCGCCTGCTTACGCCCGGGTTCCGCGCGGACCGCCCCGACATGGCGTTTCTGTTCCGCCAGATGGGCACGTTCAACACAGCCAAAATGCAGGACCTGAGGAACCTGAACTCCGACGGCCCGACGGTCGAGGAACTGGCGACCGCACCGTTCCCGCTCATGCTGCTCGCGGGCGAGAAAGACGCGGTGCTGTCCGAGGCCACGGTGCGCCGCGCGGGCGAACTGCTTCCAGGGGCACGCGTAGAGATAGTAAAGAACGCGCCCCACTCGATGTACTGGGAGACGCCACAGCTATTCAACGACGCGATAGCGAGTTTTTTGAAGGATGTCGCGACGGCGTAGCCCCGCTCTCACGCGCAGCGGG
>Ga0310811_10007742_pt1 | contig 13770 bp, 9 predicted proteins | sample YCmetagenome_FD_207642 | JGI IMG/M metagenome (GOLD analysis project Ga0310811, IMG submission 207642) | Soil microbial communities from experimental microcosm in Duke University, North Carolina, United States - YC | ecosystem: Engineered > Artificial ecosystem > Soil microcosm > Unclassified ... | reverse complement strand
CGCCCGAGGTCGTCGCCGTCGCCGATTATGCCGGCTCCACCGCCGAGATGGCCAAGTTCGTCACCGAGCGCCAGCCCGCCCGCGTGGCGCTGATCACCGAATGCTCGATGAGCGACAACATCGCGCAACAGAACCAGGCCATCGAATTCGTCCGCCCCTGCAATCTGTGCCCGCACATGAAGCGCATCACGCTCAAGAACATCCGCGCCGCCCTGGAGACGATGCAGACCGAAGTGCAGATCGAGGCGGAATATGTCGCCCCGGCGCGCCTGGCCGTCGAACGCATGCTCGCCGTGAAATGACCCCGCCCCCCATCACCATCATCGGCGGCGGTCTCGCCGGGCTGATGGCCGCCCTCGCCGCCGCCCCCGCCCCGGTGCGGCTGCTCAACCCCATCGGGCCCGGCGACGGCGCCGCCAGCGCCTGGTCGCAAGGCGGGCTCGCCGCCGCCGTCGGCGAGGATGACAGCCCGGCTCTGCACATCGCCGACACGCTCGCCGCCGGCGCCGGGCTGTGCGACGGCGCGGCGGTGCGGCGCATCATCGAGGCCGGCCCGGGCCTGATCGAGCTGCTGCTCCGCTCCGGCGTGCGGTTCGACCGTGATGCCGCGCAGGCGCTCGCCCTCGGCCTCGAGGCCGCGCATCAGCGCCCGCGCATCCTGCACGCCAATGGCGACCAGACCGGCGCGGAAATCATGCGCGCGCTGATCGCAGCCGCAAGCGCCACCCAATCGATCGAATTCGTGCCCGCCGCGGCGCGCCAGCTGCTGCTGCGCGACGGCGAGATCGCCGGCGTGCTGGCCGAAACCGCAACCGGCCCCCTCACCCTGGCGGCCGACCGCGTGCTGCTCGCCACCGGCGGCATTGGCGGGCTGTTCCGCTACAGCACCAACCCGCCCACCGCCATCGGCAGCGGGCTGAGCCTTGCCGCCGAAGCCGGCGCCCGGCTGCAGCATCTGGAATTCGTGCAGTTCCACCCCACCGCCTTGGATGCCAGCGGCCCCTCTTTGCCGCTGATCTCCGAAGCCGTGCGCGGCGAAGGCGCAATGCTGGTCGACGAGACCGGCGCCCGCTTCATGGCCGGACGCGACCTCGCCCCGCGCGACGTGGTGGCCCGCGCGGTGTTCGCGCATCAGGCCGCAGGGCACCGCGTGGCGCTCGACGCGCGCATGCTCGGCGCGCGCTTTGCCACCCGCTTCCCCGCCATCCACGCCATCTGCGCCCGCGCCGGCATCGACCCGGCAACCCAGCCGATCCCAGTGCGCCCGGCGGCGCATTACCACATGGGCGGCGTGGCGGTGGACGCCCAGGGCCGCACCAGCATCCCCGGCCTGTACGCCGCCGGCGAGGTCGCCTGCACCGGCCTGCACGGCGCCAACCGCCTGGCCAGCAACTCGCTGCTCGAAGCCGCCGTGTGCGGCATGCAGGCCGGCCAGGACATGGCCGCCCGTGCCGCCCGCCCGCCCCGCAAGCTGCCGGAGCTGACCCTGCCGCCCCGGCCGGACGCCGAGAAGGTGCGCGACATCATGTCCACCCATCTCGGCGTGCTGCGCGACGCCGAGGGCATGCACAGCGCCATCGCCCAGCTCACCCCACTCGCCCCCCACAACAGCGCCGCCAAACTCGCCCTCCTGATCGCCCAAGCCGCCCTCGCCCGAACCGCTTCCGTCGGCGCGCATTTTGTGAAACAGGCGGCCTGACACATGGTTATTTTCGCTCGATCGTGCCCGGGCCCGTCGCACGCTCCGATGTCGCCCGATCCCGCATTTAAGGATTTTTCATGATGCTGACCAAACTGCCCGATTTGTTGATCGAGCCTTGCGTACGCGCCGCCCTGCTGGAAGATCTCGGCCGCGCCGGCGACATCACCACCGATGCGGTGATCGATGCCGACACGCAGACGCGGCTCACTTTGACGACACGCGAAGCCGGCGCCATTGCCGGGCTGGATTTTGCCCGCCACGCCTTCCGCCTGGTCGACCCCGCGATCAGCTTCGAAAGTCTCCGCCCTGACGGCGCGCGCGTGCAGCCGGGCGAAGCGATTGCCCATATCGCCGGCCCGGCGCGCGGCGTTCTCACCGCCGAGCGCGTCGCGCTGAATTTTCTCGGCCGGCTCAGCGGCATCGCCACGGCGACCGCCAACATCGCCGACCGCATCAGCCACACGCGGGCGAAGATCACCTGCACGCGCAAGACCACGCCGGGCCTGCGTTTCGCCGAGAAATACGCGGTGCGGGCCGGAGGCGGCGCCAATCATCGTTTTGGCCTCGATGATGCGGTGCTGATCAAGGACAATCATATCGCCATCGCCGGCGGCGTGGCCATCGCCATCCGCCGCGCCCGCGCGCAGGTCGGGCATCTGGTGAAAATCGAGGTCGAGGTCGATACGCTGCGCCAACTCGAGGAAGCCCTGCTGGAGCGGCCGGACGCTGTGCTGCTGGACAACATGACTCCGGACATGCTGCGCGAGGCGGTGGCGCTGATCGATGGCCGCGCCATTGCCGAAGCGTCCGGCCGGGTGACCGCGGACACGGCCCCGACGATCGCGGAAACAGGCGTGGACCTCATCTCCGCCGGCTGGCTCACCCATAGCGCGCGGGTGCTGGATATCGGCCTGGATTTTCTGAGCGCTCACGAAGCAAGCAGCAAGACAAGGCTGATTCTTGTGAACAACAAATAGTTTTTGTCAGTGTGGTCCATGCTGGTTTCACCGGCATGGGTCCAAGCTCACGAAAGTTTTTGGCGCCGATTTTTCAAAAGCGGCTGCTTTCTTCTCTAAATTTCCAGCACCGCCGCCAAGCGCTCCAGCGCGCGTGTGAACAGCTTGCCATCGGCGGTAGCACGCGTCAGTACCAGCGCTCCCTGGATGCCGAGTACCGCATGCTCGGCCAGCTGCGTGGCAGTTTTTTCATCTTTGCCGACGCGGATGAGTGCACCGGCCAGCGCCGAAATCCAGCGGACAAAATAGCGGTTGATCGCCTGCGGAAAGCGGTCCCGGGTTTCGTCCAAGGCAAAAGCGCCGATCAGGCAGACGCGTTGGCCGGCACGAAAATACGCATCCACCGCCTGCCACATGCCGGCGATGGCCGCGCCCGGCTCTTCCTCCTCCAACGGCTGAAAAACATGCGCGATGAACCAGCGATCGACGTGATCGAGCACCGCTTCCGCCATCTCCTCCTTCCCTCCGGGGAAGAAGTGATACAGGCTCCCTTTGCTAAGGCCCGTGCGCGCGGTGATGCTGCTCAGCGTCGCCCCCTCATAGCCGAGCTCCCTAAACGCTTCGGCGAGCAGAGGAATGGCGTCACTCTTTTCAAAAACCGTTTTCACCATAGAGTCGGCATGCCGAATTAGAGGCCGAGTTCGGAAAGACCGGCGTGATCGTCCGGACGCCGCCCCAATGGCCAGAAGAATTTGCGGTCGCTCTCCTTGATCGGCAAATCGTTGATGCAGGCGTAACGATGGTGCATCAGCCCTTCCGCATCGAATTCCCAATTCTCGTTGCCGTAGGAACGAAACCAGTTACCACTGTCATCGTGCCATTCATAAGCAAAGCGCACCGCGATACGGTCGCCGGTAAACGCCCAAAGCTCCTTGATCAGACGATAATCCAACTCCTTGGCCCATTTACGGGTAAGGAAAGCAACGATGTCCGCGCGGCCGGTCACAAACTCCGCGCGGTTCCGCCACACGCTGTCCGGCGTGTAGACCAGGGAGACACGCTGCGGATCGCGGCTGTTCCAACCATCCTCAGCCATACGGACCTTGGCAGTTGCGGTTTCGAAGGTGAAAGGCGGAATAAGAACGGCCATTAAAAACTCCTGCGCTAAACCGATTGGTCTAATTTGTACCAATCGGTTTACTGCCTGTCAAGGAAAACCGCCATGGTGCCACAGGCCCAAAGGGCCGCCTTTAAAAAAGCGGCCCTTCTCTCGCTCAGCTGTTCACCAGGCGAATTTCGTTGCGGATCGTACCGATGCGGTCGATTTCGGTTTCCATGATGTCGCCCGGCTGCAAATATTCCGGCGGGGTGCGGCCGGCGCCGATGCCAGACGGCGTGCCGGTAGCGATGATGTCTCCCGGTTCCAGCGTCAAACCGAACGAAAGTTCGGCAATCAGGCGCGGCACCTTGAAATACATCTGCCGCGTGTTGATCTGCTGTTTGACCACGCCGTTCACCCGCGTGGTGAGATTCAAATTGTTATAGTCGATCTCGGCGGCGGGGATGATCCACGGGCCGATCGGGCCGTGCCCGTCCAGGCTCTTGCCCTTGAACCATTGCCCGCCATGGTCCACCTGCATATCGCGCGCCGTGGTATCGTTGATCACGCTGTAGCCGAACACGTAATTCATGGCGTCGCTTTCGCTCACATTGGTGCCGCGCTTGCCGATGATCACCGCCAGCTCGCCCTCCCAGTCGATCATTTTCGAGATCGCGGGATTGTACGGAATCGGATCGAACGGGCCGTTCACCGTATGCGTGCCCTTGGTGAAGAACACCGGATGCTCCGGCAGCTTGGCCTTGGCGGCGCGCGCCGTGATGCTCTCGTGGAAATGCTCGAGATAGTTCCAGCCGACCGCGTAGACATTGCGCGCCGGCACGGGGATCGGCGCATAAAGCCGCACACTGCCGACCGGAAGCGTACCCCCGGCGGCCGCGCAGCGCCGCGCCTCGGTCAAGGCCTGCGGCCCCGCGGCGATCAGCGAGATCATGCTCGACGGGTTGAAGCTCAGCGTCATGCTGTGCGCTCGCGCGGCGGCGCCGACATCGATGACCATGCCCGCGTCCGTGACCACGCCCACGCGCGCCGGCGCGCCAGGATGCGGGCTGAAGGTGACGAGGCGCAACGTTTCGCTCCCATCGGCCGATGCCGGCAACTGAATCACGTTCTTCGCGACGACCGGGCTCGCCATCAGCGAGCCGACCGCGGCCCCCGTGCCGAGCTTCAGAAAATTGCGTCGTGCGTTATCCATATCCACGTCCCCTGTTATTTATGCTTAGACAGTTGTTAGAAACTTGTAATGAGCTGGCGGATCGCCTGCCCCTGGTGCAGCCGCTCCATGCCGAGATTGATGTCGTCGAGCCCCAGCCGATGCGTGACCAGGCGGTCCACCGGCAGAAGGCCGCGCCGATACAGGCCGATATAGCGCGGCAGATCGCGGATCGGCACGGCGCTGCCCATATAGGAGCCGCGGATCGTCCGCTCCTCGCCGGTCAGCGTGACGGCGGGAATGGCGAACCGCGCCTGCGGCGGCGGCAGGCCGGCGGTGACAAGTTCGCCGCCGCGCCGGATGATCTGATAGCCAAGTTCCAGCGCCGCCACGGCACCAGCCAGTTCCAAAACCGTGTCCACGCCGCCCTTGGTGGCATCGCGCACCGCCTGCACCACATGCGCGTCGGCCGCGTTGAACAGGTCGGTCGCGCCGAAGGACTTCGCCACCGCCAGCTTCTGCTCATTGGTATCGAGGGCGATGATACGGCCCGCCCCGGCGGCCACCGCGCCCAGCAACCCCGCCAGGCCGACACCGCCGAGGCCGATGACCGCGACCGTACTGCCGGGCCGGACCCGCGCGCTGTTGAACGCCGCGCCGACGCCGGTGAGCACGGCGCAGCCGAACAACGCCGCCTCTTCCAGCTTCAGGTCTGGCTCTACCTTGACCAAGGAATGGCGAGACATCACGGCATATTCGGCGAAGCAAGACACACCGGTCTGGTGGTTGAGCGGCACGCTATCGCACGCCAGCCGGCGCGCCCCCGACAGCAGCGTGCCGTTGACATTCGCCTGGCCGCCGGGCTCGCACAAAGCCGGCCGCCCCTCGGCGCAGGGCAGGCAGTGGCCGCACATCGGCACGAACACCGAGACGACATGATCGCCGGGCCGCAAATCCTCGACCTGCGGGCCCACCGCCTCGACGATGCCGGCGGATTCATGGCCGACCACCATGGGGAGCGGCCGCGGGCGCACGCCCTCGACCACAGACAGATCGGAATGGCAAATGCCGGCGGCGGCAATGCGCACCACCACCTCGCCGGGACCGGGCGGGGCGAGATCCACCGTCTCGATGGTCAGCGGCTTGGTCTCACCATAGGGATGCGCCAGGCCCGAGCGGCGCAGCACCGCGGCGCGGATCTTCATGCGCGCCGACTCCCTGCCATGCGGCAGCCGCGAGGCTTTAGCACCATGTTATGCTCCCTTCCCTATAGCCAAACATACTAACAGGCGTATATTTATGCGCGGCGCGAAAAAGACTCTTCCCCCGGCCGCCGGCCGGCACGTTCCTAACCCAAGTTTATGATTCCAGGCGGAAAAATGTGACGGAACTCATTGCCTGTCAATCACGGCGCGCTCACGCCGGCGTGGCGCAAGATGGTTCGCGTTCCAGGAAACCGCGACATTACGACGCACCAAATAAAAAACCCCTTTCAAGAAAAGTTTTTATACGGTTACGATTCACAGCCGCATATTAATTTTTAGATTTACGGAAAAACGTGATCATGGCTCGCCTTGACCTCGCCAATTGTTTTTGGAACATTCAAACACAACCTTAAGTAATCAACCGAAGGGATGTGCGGTGGCAAGCGATCGCGGCAACGAAAAGGCGGAAGAAACCGCTATCCGGGATTTTTCGGATATCTGGGAAATCGCCCTCGCGGGCAGCGGCGCGGGCATCTGGGACCGCAGTTTCGTCACGAATCAAATTCGTTATTCCGCCGCGTGGTTTGCCATCCTCGGCTATCCTTACGACACCCGGCAACTTCACGTCACAGAATTTTATTCAAGGCTTCACCCTGACGACCGGCCTCATGTCCAGGCGGCGCTCCAAGCTCATTCCGATCGAAAAACGGCGTTCTATGAAGTCGAATACCGGATCCGCTGCAAAGACGGAACCTATAAATGGGTCCTCAGCCGCAGCGGCGTCACTGAGCGCGCCGAGGATGGCACGCCCCTTCGCATGGTCGGCACCACGACGGATGTCTCGACCACCCGTTCCATGGCCGAGCAGATGAAAGAGCAGAACGCCAAACTCCGGGACAATGCCGCCAAACTGTCTGCCCTTTCGCGTGAACTTGGCGAGCGGACCCGGGAGCTGAGAGCCGCCCACCGCCTGGCAAAGATTGGCGTCTGGCGCTGGGACGTGCAGGACCGCGCCATCCATGTCTCACGTGAACTTTGGCGATTCATCGGCCTGCCGCCCACCGACGCACCGGCCACGTACGAGCAGATCAAGTTGTTGCACCACCCGGATGACTATCATGATGCCCTCGCCGCTTATTATAAGGCGCTGCGCACGAAGGCGCCGGTCACGCTCGAATGCCGGTTCATCCAGCCGGATGGCGCCGTCCAGCATGTCCTCACCCATGTGGAACCGATCGTGCGGCCGGATGGCAACGTCACCCAACTGCGCGGGACGAGCCAGAATATCACGGCCTACCGGCACATCGAGGCGGCACTGCGCGACAGCGAAGACCGTTACCGGCATATGGTGGAGCTGCACCCGCAAATTCCCTGGACAGCGGGGCCCGATGGCGACGTCCTGGAACTCGGGGCGAAATGGCACCAACTGACCGGATTGACGCAGGCCGAAGCCCCGGCGGGCTACTGGATTGCCGCGGTTCATCCCGATGACCGCCCCCGCGTGGCGGCATTGTGGTTGGACTGCGTGGCGAACGGCCGCCCTTTGGACTGCGAATTTCGCTTCATCGCGCATGACGGCCAAACCGGATGGTTTCGCGCCCGCGCCGCGGCACGGCTCAGCCACCAGGGTGAAATCCTGCGCTGGTACGGCACGTTGGAAGATATCACCGACCGGCACAAAGCCGAGTCCGACCGGCGCGCCACAGAGACGCTGGCCTTCCGCGTTCTGGAAGCGACGAAAGATGCGGTCATCGTCTTCGACAGAAGCGGACGCGCGAAATATGCCAATACGCAAGCCACTGAGCTTTTCCGGTCTTATGCGCCTCTGGCCAACCGCGGCATTGGTGAAATTTTCCAGTCCGAGCCAAAATCTCATCTGAAGCAGGCCCTCTGGCGCGGGGTGGAGTCCGGCGAAAATTCTCATGCCACTTTTTTTTGCGAGGTTTTGCGCCTCTGGATCGAAGCGACCATTTACGCCGATGCCGAGAACGTTTCCCTGTTTCTCCGTGATATTTCGGACACAAGACGCGTCGAAGAGCAACTGAGTTACGCCGCCAGTCATGACTCCCTGACGGGCATTCTCAACCGTGGCGAATTCTTCGCGCGCCTCCAGGAGACGATCGCTCAGCAACCGGCGGGCCGGCGCACCGCGCTGTTCTGCCTGGACGTCGACAATTTCAAAGGCATCAACGACGTGCATGGCCGCCCGGTCGGTGACGGGCTGTTGCAGCAGATCGTCGAACGCCTCGCCTCCCTGCTCCGCCCGGACGATCTTCTGGCGCGATCCGGGGGTAATGAATTCATGCTGGCACAGACCAGCATCGCCACCGAGGAAGAAGCCGAAACCCTGGCGGCGCATATTCTTCGCACCATGGCACGCGGCTTCCTCGTCGATGAGCTGGTCATCGCGATCAGCATGTCCATCGGCATCGCGACGGCGACGTCCGCGGCCACGGACGCCGAAGCGCTCTATAAACAGGCCGATATCGCGCTCTACCAGAGCAAGACGAACGCGCGGGGAAATTTCCGTTTCTTTCATCCCGATATGCAGAAGAAATTCGATCGGGCGCATCGGCTGCGGCTCGATTTGATGACCGCCCTCAAGAAGAACGAATTCTATCTCGAATTTCAGCCGATCATCCGCACATCCGATGGCGCGCTTGACGGCGCCGAGGCGCTGTTACGATGGCAACACCCGACATGGGGCCTCATTTCTCCCGCGGAGTTCGTTCCCATCGCCGAAGATAGCGGGTTGATCTGCGAAATCGGCTCCTGGGTACTCCATCAGGCCTGCCTTGCCGCGCAGAGATGGTCCACGGCGCTCAACATCTCGGTCAATGTCTCGCCCCGCCAATTCGAACTTGGCGACATCGTTCAAACCGCCGCCGACGCGTTGCGCCGCTCCGGCCTGGCGCCGGCGCGGCTGAAGCTGGAAATCACGGAATCCGTGTTCATATCCAAGGAATCGGCGAGTTTATACATGATGAACGAGTTGCAGAATCTTGGCCTCAGCCTCGTCCTGGATGATTTCGGAACGGGCTATTCCGCGCTGTCCTATCTCGACACGTTCCGCTTCGACCTGGTGAAAATCGACCGGTCGTTCATCGCGAAATCCGGCAATGCCGAGGAGATGCAACCACTTCTGGAGGCGATCATCGGCATCACCTCGGCCTTGAAATTGCCCGTCACGGCGGAAGGCGTGGAAACGTGGGAACAGTTTGAATGCGTCCGGAAACTGGGCTGCCAATATGTGCAAGGCTATTTGTTCGGCAAGCCCGCGACAGAAACAGCGTTTTCGCGGGGCTTGCGGGAGCAGCGTCGCGCCGAAAGTTTTTAGCAAGCGATGAAACCAGCACGGCCCAAAGTTAACAAAGTTTTTTTGCTACTTTTTGTTCACAAAAAGTAGCCTTTCTTGCTTATCACTCCCAGGACAACGCGCCGCCATTCTGATACTCGATCACGCGGCTTTCGAAAAAGTTTTTCTCTTTCTTGAGATCCATCGCCTCGGACATCCACGGAAACGGGTTCGCCGTGTCGGCGAACACCGCCGGCAAACCGATCTGCGCGCAGCGGCGATTGGCGATGAAATGCATATATTGTTCGCACAATGCTGCATTCAGGCCCAGGAAGCCGCGCGGCATCGTGTCGTGGCCATAGGCTGACTCAAGTTCCGCCGCCTCCTTCACCATGGCGCGCACTTCCTCTTGAAAAGAGGGCGTCCAGAGATGCGGATTTTCGATCTTGATCTGGTTGATCACATCGATGCCGAAATTCAGATGCACGCTCTCGTCGCGCAAAATATATTGATACTGCTCGGCGATGCCGACCATCTTATTGCGCCGGCCGAGCGAGAGGATCTGCGCGAAGCCGGTATAGAACCACATGCCCTCGAAGACCACGTAGAACGCGATCAGGTCGCGCAGCAGCGCCTGGTCCGCCTCTTGCGTGCCGGTGCGGAAATTCGGATCGTCGAGATGGCGCGTGAAATTCAGCGCCCAGGCCGCCTTGGCGGTGATCGAGGGCACCTCGCGATACATGTTGAACAGTTCGCCTTCATCCAGCCCCAGGCTCTCCACGACATACTGAAACGTATGGGTGTGCACCGCCTCCTCGAAGGCCTGGCGCAGCAGATATTGGCGGCATTCCGGATTGGTGAGATGGCGGTAGATGGCCAGCACGATGTTATTGGCCACCAGGCTTTCCGACGCGGCAAAAAAACCAAGGTTGCGCTTGATCGCATGCCGCTCATCCTGGGTCAGCCCGTCGCGGGACTTCCACAGCGCGATATCGGCCTGCATGGAGACCTCGGTCGGCATCCAATGGTTATTGCAGGCGGCGAGATATTTATCCCACGCCCAGCGATATTTCAGCGGCAGCAGCTGGTTCACATCCGCGCGGCAATTGATCATCGCCTTTTCGTCGATGGAAACACGGCCGCCGGTCGGCGCCGCCACTTTATTTTCCGTTCCAGGCCAGTCGAGCATCGTCATCTTCTTTCCGCTAGAGCCAGTCACATCGCCTTTTATTGGCAAGCTTCGCAGGTGGGATCGTCGATCGCACAGGCCTTGCCCCAAGGCTCGGGGGAAGATTCCGGCGCCACGCTCACGGCCACCGCATTGAGCTTGCCGTCGGTGCCGCGCAACGTCGATTTCTCGACATGCGTCGCGGAACGCGACCGCAGATAATAGGTCGTCTTCAAGCCGCGCTCCCAGGCCAGCCGGTAGAGCGCGTCCAGGATCCGGCCCGACGGATTGGCGATGTAGAGGTTGAGCGATTGCGACTGGTCGAGCCATTTCTGCCGGCGCGCGGCAGCCTCGATCAGCCAGGCGGAGTCGATTTCGAACGCGGTCGCGTAGAGCGCCTTCAGATCGCCGGGAATGCGGTCGATCGCGCCGATGCCGCCATCGAAATATTTGAGGTCGGAGACCATGACCTCATCCCACAGCCCGCGCTGCTTCAGGTCGCGCACCAGCGCCGCGTTCACCACCGTGAAATCGCCCGACATGTTCGATTTGACGAACAGGTTCTGATAGGCCGGCTCGATCGATTGCGAAACGCCGCAGATGTTCGAGATGGTCGCCGTCGGCGCGATCGCCATGGTGTTGGAATTGCGCATGCCGATGCGCATCACCCGCTCGCGCAGGCCGGCCCAGTCGAGCCGTGACGAACGGTCGAGGTCGAGGCCGCCACGAGCCTGCGCCAGCAGCTCGACGGAATCGACCGGCAGCACGCCCCGCGACCACAGCGAACCTTCAAAGCTCGCATAACGGCCGCGTTCCGCCGCCAGATCGACCGAAGCGGAAATCGCGTGAAAGCTGATCGCCTCCATGCTTTCATCGGCAAAGGCCACGGCCGCCGTCGAGGCATAAGGCAGGCGCAGCGTCTGCAGCGCGTCCTGGAAACCCATGATGCCGAGCCCGACCGGGCGATGCAGCAGATTGGAATGCCGCGCTTCCGGGATCGTGTAGAAATTGATGTCGATCACGTTGTCGAGCATGCGCATGGCGGTCTTCACCGTGCGCGCGACGCGCGCCTGGTCCAGCCCGGTCGGCGTCACATGCGCGGCAAGATTCACGGAGCCGAGATTGCAAACCGCCACCTCACTCGCCGAGGTGTTGAGCGTGATCTCGGTGCAGAGATTGGAGGAATGCACCACGCCGACATGACCCTGCGGCGAGCGGATATTGCATGGGTCCTTGAACGTCACCCAGGGATGCCCGGTCTCGAACAGCATGGTCAACATGCGCCGCCACAAATCCGTCGCCCGCACGCGCTTGAAAACCGTCATCTCGCCGCGCGCGGCACGCGCTTCATAAGCCTCATAGGAAGCCTTGAAGGCGGGGCCGTAAAGATCGTGCAGGTCCGGGGTCTCGTCCGGCGAAAACAAGGTCCAGCCCGCATCCGCGGCGACGCGCTGCATGAACAGGTCCGGCACCCAGTTGGCGGTGTTCATGTCGTGCGTGCGGCGGCGGTCGTCGCCGGTGTTCTTGCGCAGATCGAAGAACTCCTCGACGTCGATATGCCAGGTTTCGAGATAGGCGCACACCGCGCCCTTGCGCTTGCCGCCCTGGTTCACCGCAATCGCGGTGTCGTTGGCGACTTTCAGGAACGGCACCACCCCCTGGCTCTCGCCGTTGGTGCCTTTGATATGCGCGCCGAGCCCGCGCACCGGCGTCCAGTCATTGCCGAGCCCGCCGGAATATTTGGCGAGCAGCGCATTGTCCTTGATGGATTTGAAGATGCCGTCAAGCGAATCCGGCACCGTGGTGAGGAAGCAGGAAGAAAGCTGCGGGCGGCGCGTGCCGGCATTGAACAAAGTCGGCGTCGAGGCCATGAAGTCGAACGAAGACAGCAGATCGTAGAACTCGATCGCCTTGGCCTCACGCTCGGTTTCGCGCAAGGCCAGGCCCATCGCCACGCGCATGAAGAAAGCCTGCGGCAGCTCGAAACGGATGCCGCGCACATGCAGGAAATAGCGGTCGTAAAGCGTCTGCAGGCCGAGATAATCGAATTGCAGATCGCGCACGGGTTTCAGCGCGGCGGCGAGGCGCGGCAAATCGAAACGCCCGAGCTCCGGGTCGAGCAATTCGGCGGCGATGCCGGCCTTCACGTAATCATGAAAATAGTCGCCATAACGCGCCGTCATTTCCGTGTGCGTCGCTTGCACCGGCGTGCGGCTGAGAAAGCTCAGCGCCTCGCGGCGCATCTTGTCGAGCAGCAGGCGCGCGCTCACCTTGGCATAGTTAGGCTCGGTCTCGATCAGCGTGCGGGTGGCGAGAATCGGCGCCAGCGCCAGCTCATCGAGCGAGATGCCGTCATAGAGATTGCGGTGCGCCTCTTCGAGAATGGGCACGGCCTGCACATCGTCCAACCCCTCGCAGGCTTCCGCGACCACGGCGGCGAGCCGCGCGACATCGAGCGGCACCAGCGATCCGTCCTCCGCTGTCATGCGCAGTGGCGGCGCCGGCGCCGCCACTGCCGCTTCCTCGGCCTCCCGGCGCGCGCGCTCTTTGGTCCGCTCCTCGCGATAGAGCACATAGGCGCGGGCGATTTTGTGGTGCTCACCCCGCATCAACGCCAACTCAACCTGGTCCTGCACGTCTTCGATATGGAAGGTGCGCCCGGCATCGGCGCGCCGCGCCAGATTGGTCACCACCTGGTCGGTGAGGCCGGCCACGATGTCATGCACGCGGCGTGAGACGGCGGCGTTGTTGCCTTCGACCGCCAGAAAGGCCTTGGTCATCGCCACAACGATTTTCGAGGCATCGAATTCGGTGACCGCGCCGTTGCGGCGGATCACCTGGTAGGACGGGGCCCCCAATGCTGCGGACACGGGACGCTCGGTTTCGGCAGCTGCTGACATCGGTTTAACCCCATCTGTTGAAGACGAGGCACAGCCTTCGCGAGCCGACATCACGGCATGGCGGCCGTTGCCCACAAGCGATCACCGGACACCCCGTCCGCGGAAAATTGCCGTGGCCACACGACCTCCCAGTGCGGAAACGGCGGCGGCGCTGCCTTCGGCATACCCGCCACCCCTTCCCGAATCACTTTTCGAGTCGACCACGTTAACTAGATATTGTGGCAATTACGCCGCCGGCGTCAATATGCAGTAGCGCCCGCCCTGCGAGCGATGC
>Ga0310811_10007740_pt1 | contig 13772 bp, 15 predicted proteins | sample YCmetagenome_FD_207642 | JGI IMG/M metagenome (GOLD analysis project Ga0310811, IMG submission 207642) | Soil microbial communities from experimental microcosm in Duke University, North Carolina, United States - YC | ecosystem: Engineered > Artificial ecosystem > Soil microcosm > Unclassified ... | reverse complement strand
TGCTAATTATCGAGGGTGAGCAAGGAAAGCGGAAAAGCACCGCTCTCGCCGCTTTGGTCGGTCAAAACTGGTTCGCCGACACGAAACTCGACCTTGGGAAGGTAGACGCATATCAGGCGCTCCGTGGCAAGTGGGTAATCGAGATGGCCGAGCTCGACGCCATGAAGAACCAGGAGCTCACCCGCATCAAGGCGTTCCTCACGAGCTCGAAAGACTCCTACCGCCCGAGCTATGGCAAGCGCACCCGTGACTACCCGCGTCAGACGGTTTTCGCTGGCACCACGAATGAGGACAAGTACCTACAGGACCTCACAGGCAACCGCCGATTCTGGCCGGTAGCCGCTGGCGACATTCGAATCGACGACCTGGCCAAGGATCGCGACCAGCTTTGGGCCGAGGCGTTCCAGGCGTTCCAGGGCGGCGCTGTTTGGTGGCTCGACACGGACGAGCTCATTGCCGCTGCCGAGGGCGAGCAGGACGAGCGCATGGTCGATGAGCACCCCTGGACGCCCATCATCCGAGACTGGGTCCGCCGGTGCGCCAACCCCAACCCGCTGTCACGTCCTCACGGCTCCGAGGATGTAGAATTGAAGCACGGCTTGACGACAACGCAGGTGCTGCTCGGAGCGCTTGGGGCTCGACGGGACGGCATTGGGAAGCCCGAGGCGATGCGAGTCGGGACCATTCTGCGCCAACTTGGCTTTAAGTCTCACCAGGTTAGGAACGGAAAGCTCAGGGAGTGGCGCTACTTTCACCCGTCACGACCTGCCTTAACCTCGGACGAAGAGGTTGTGACACCGGACCAGCAGGAATTGTGGTGAAGTCACGTTGTCACAACTGTCACAACCTATCTCCATATGACGTGGGGAGCACATCATGTTCCCAGAAATAGAACTCATGAGAAACAGGTTAGGACAGGACGTGACACGTGACAGACGGCGGGCCGGATGGTTGCCCGTCACCACCGATCCAACTGGTCGCGTACGCCCGCGCGAGGCCACCAGGGTCACTTTTCACCCGGGTCAGACTTGACTCAGTGACAGAAACCTGACATTCGTACGTGCGTGCCCGGCCAAGCGTCCGCATGCGCGACCTCCCAGCGAATTCCTGGCGTGGTTGAGACGCGCGGAGCTGGTACGGCGTCGATAACGGTGCTGGACGTGCGGCCGAAGCAGTACAGCGACGAGCAGGTAGCGACTGCAGTCGAGGCGCTGGCCAAGCGAGCCGGCCCAGTAGCCTCTCTGGTGCGCCGCAGGACGGAAGAGACGTGGCAGACCGTCCGGGCGGACCTGAACGCCGTAGCAGGCGGCCAGGCGTCGGCACGGGCCATGGTCTTGGCGCACCACGCGATGCGGGCGCACCAGGCGCTCGAGCTCCAGTCGCTTTTTGCCGAGGTTGCATTCGGCGAAGAGCAGGAGCTGGCCGACAAGCACATGCGCAACCAGGCCGGGCTGGCCATCGTCGCGACGGACGCGCTGAACAAGGCGTACGAGGCGGCCAGGGAAGACGCGAAGGCCAGCAGCAACCCGGTCACCGGGCTGATGAGCAGGCTGGGTCAGACGGCACCCATGGGTCAGGGCATACCCGGGGCGGGTGTAGGTGTGTCTGCCGAAGCTCCCGAGGTGTCCCCCTTTTCGATGGGGGGTGGCATCGATTCTGGGTCCCTCCCCCTCAAAACCCAGCCTATTTCCCACGAATCGTCCCTGCCCTTCCGTCGCGTGGACGAAGCGAAAGGCACGCGATGAAGCAACCCGAACTGGCCCGTTCCGGCAGGGGCGCTTCCGTCCCGGCGCCGACCCCGACTCAGCCCGTCGTACAGCCGCCGAAAGACGTCGTGCTCGCCGCGTTCACCCCACGCGAACTCGAAACGCTGCGTTCGGTCTGCCGCGATTCGGAAAACGAGATGGGGCTGCGGGCGCTGAATGCCGGGCTGGCGCGGGGCGGCAAGTGACCGCCGCTGCCCTCACCGAGGAAGAAGTCCCGACCGCCGCCGAGGTCGAGCGCGTGCTGACCGAGCAGCGTCAGCTTCAGTGGCTCCGCGCGGTTCAGGAGATGATTGCCGACGAGCCGCACCCCGCGAACGTCCGGGTCAGCGTGATGCCGTCGCGCGAAACCGAGGGCGACGTCGAGATCCACCTTTTCACTCAAAGCCCTTACCACCTGTCCGTCGTCAAGGTGCCGCGGGAATCGAAGAACGTGGAAGAGCGGCTGTACCTGCCGGGGCTGATGGCGCACCAGCGTGCGGTGGCGAATCTGGGGGGCCGGCCGTGAGCCAACAGCACAAAGACCCCGCCCCCGTTGCTGGTGTGCACCTGGTCAAGACGACCTCGCGCGAGGAGGATTCGCTCGCCTCGGACGTGGTCGACATTCTCCAGGACGGACTGCGCGGCGGGACCGATTGCGACGTCGGCGGGGTGGAAGACCCGGCCATGACGACGCTCAAGGCCGACGAGCTGGCGCGGACGGAGCACGAATTTTACAACGCGCTGGCGCGGCGGGTTCGGGAGCGCTGCCCGTGGGTGGACGGCCGAATCGGACTTGGCGTTTCCGAGCTCGGCAACCGCGATGGCTGGCGCTTCACGGTGCGCGACAAGGACGGGCGCCCGTTCGAGGTCGAGTTCACCTACTCGAACATCCGCGAGATTGCGCTGACGCAGCGGAGGGCGACGATTAGTAACTTCCGCAAGGTGCTCGACAAGGTTTGTGACAAGCTTGGCGACGAGCGAGCCAAGTATTTCGCGCGGCGCGACGCGGTGGAGCTGCACTGATGCTCCGCTGCTCTTTTTTTTGCCGAGTCACTGACAAAAGGCTGACATTTTGAACGCGCCTCTTTCGTCAATGACGGAGGCGCTTCTGACTTCGAACGAAGCGTTTGGCCTGACGACGGCCACGCCGCTCCAGCGAGCGATTTGCCGAGTGTCGGACGGCGTTCCGATCGGCGACCTCTGGAACGACCCGGGCGTCCGCGAGGGCTTCGGTGACGTGCAGCCGACGCCGGGCGTGATGCCGCGAACGCTCGTCATCCTAGCTGCAATTCGTGGCGCCAAGTCGATGATCTCGGCAGCAAAGGCTTTTGGCTGCGCGCTCACGTGTGACGTGAGTGGGCTGAAACCAGGCGACGAATTGCGCATTCCTGTCCTGAGCGTGGACAAGGATTCGGCGCACCAGGTGTTCAACCACCTGGTCGGTACGATTCAAGCAAAGCCGCATTTGCGCGAGCACTTGGCGGGCGAACCGACCGCGGACAGCGTGCTGATTCGCCACCATTCGGGCCGCGTCGTCGAGGTGAAGGTCACGGCGATGAGCAAGTACGGCACGACGCTAGTCGGGCGCTGGCTTGCGACGTGCATCTTTGACGAGGCGCCTCGCATGGCCGGGCAGGAAGACGGCGTGCGCAATCTGGACGACGCGCTTCATGCCATTGCTGGCCGCATGCGCCCGGGCTCGCAAATCATGATCATCGGCTCGCCGAACGTGCCTTTCGGGCCGGTGTTCCAGATGAATCAGGACCACTTCGGGCGGCCGAGCGAAAGCATCGTGGTGGTGCGCGGCACGGGCCCGCTACTCAACCCGATTTGGTGGACGCCGAAGCGGTGTGAGTGGACGCGGGTTCACGCGCCGCGGTCGTACGTGACAGACGTGCTCGGCAAGTTCGCCGACTCGGAAGACCAGCTCTTCAGCAGCATCATCGTGGACGCGGCGATGCGCAAAGGTCCGGAAGCGGTCACTCCCCGTCCCGGGCATCACTACGTTGCAAGCATGGACCCAGCGATGCGCGGCAACGGCTGGACGCTGGTGGTTCTTGGCTGTGACGGATTGGCCGAGAATGGGGAGCCGCACTACTACGTAGCTCTCTCGAAGCAGTGGCGCGGGAGCAAGGCGGCGCCGCTTCGTCCAGACCTCGTGCTGCGCGAGGCGGCGCGTGAGCTGAAGCCGTACGGGCTCAAGGAAGTCTGGTCGGACGGCTACCACATCGATTCGCTGCGCGTGATTGCTGAGCAGGAGGGGCTCGAGATTTGCGAAGCGGTGATGACGCAAGAGGACAACGTTCACCGCGTCGAAAACATCCGCATGTTGCTCGAGAGCGAACGGCTCGAGCTATCACCGGACCGGCAGTTGCGCGCCGACCTGCTGCGCGTGAAGCGCAAGGTGAACCAGAAGACCACGACGATCGGAATGCCGGTAACGGCGGACGGTCGCCATTGTGACTACGTGCCGCCGCTCGGGTTGTGCTTGGCGTTCCCGCCGCCGACTCCGGCTGTGACGTTGCGCGAGAAAGACCCGGGACTCGAAGCGGCGTTGCGCGCGGTGGCTGCACAGAACGACCGCGGCAACTTGGCCAGGACTGTTTTCAGAGGTGGGCTAAATGGTTGACGATGAACGACTGAAGCAACTACGCGCGCTCGGTATCAAGAGCGTGACGTTCTACAGCAACGAAGAAATTCACTCGGTCGAGTTCTTCCCGACCATTTCGCCGCTCAACTTGGACACGCTCGTGCCGCCTGCTCACAGCGAGGTTGACACGATCGCGCCGCCCGCCACGGAGCCCGAGGCGCCGCCTCTCCCTGGCGCCTTCGCTCGCATCCTCAAGCGCGGGAGCGTCTCGTGATCGCACAGCAATGGTGGTTCGCCCATGCCGGCTACCTCAAGGAAGGCGCCGGCAGCTCCGACCTGGACGCGCTCACCGCCGACGCCGAGCAGGTTCGCGACCCGGCCGCCGACGTGACACGCCTCACTCGCCAGCTCTGGGAAGACCAGGGCCGCAATCGCCAGCAACGCCAGCTGGACTGCGCGGAGCTGTACTATGGGTGTGACTGGAGCGGCGATGACGACGACGGCGCGACCCGCAACGCGCTCGGCGCGGTCGGCATCAACCCAAACCCGACCGGCTACAACGTCATCCAGAGCATCACGGACACGTCCGTCTCGCGGCTCGTTCAGAACCGCATCCGCCCGCTCATTCTGACCGAGGACGGAGACGCCGACGAGCAGCAGCAAGCCGAGGAGCTGCAAGCCGTCGTCGAAGGCACGTTTTGGGACGCCAAGATTTACGGCGAGCTCGGGGAGCACGTCTGCTTTGACGGGCACCTGTCCGATGCTGGCGGCGTGAAAGTGTACCCGGACTACGCGGGCAAGCGCCCCGTGCTCGACCGCATCGAGGCGTGCCGCTTCATGGTGAGCACGCGCGAGTCTCGGCTAGGAAAGCCCCGCAGCGGCTTCTACTACGACGCCATCGACCGCTCTCAGCTGCTCGCGATGTTCCGCGACGCAAAGCCCGAAGTGCTCGAGGCCATCGCCAACGCGCCGCTCGCTCCGCGTGACCTCAGCCACAGCCACGCCGACAAGAACGAGACGTTCGTTGACGACGTGGAGATTTTCGAGGCGTGGCACTTGCCCAGCTCGAGCGTGGACCGCGATGACCCGAAGTCATGGGGCCTCAACGAAGATGGCGAGTTCGACCCGACGCTGAACCCCGGACACGACGGGCGCCGCGTGTTGTGCATCGAGGGCATGACGCTCATCGATGAGCCGTGGCCGTTTCCTTACTTCCCGATCGCTTGGTTCAAGCCGCAACGCAAGCGCCGCTCGTACTGGTCGCGCTCGGTGCCGGAGATGTTCGCCGGCCCGCAAGTGATGCTCAACGATATCGCGCGCAATGTCGCCGAAATCATGCACTTCCACAGCCACCCGCGGCTGATTGTCTGGAAGAACGCGAAGCTGAACGTCGGGAAAATCACGAACAGCAACAAAGACATTCTCGAGTCGAGCGTACCGCCGAGCCAGGCCATCTACCCGCTCGTGCCGCAAGCCGTCCCCGGTGAGTACCTCTCTCGCGAGAAGGAAATCATCGCTTGGTGTGAGAAAGAGTACGGCCTGAACGAGATGGCGATGACGGGGCAGAAGCCTGCCGGAATCGACCACGCGCCGGGTATGCAGCACCTCAGCGACGAACTGAGCGCGCGGCACACCACGAAGATGCACGCCTGGGAGTTGTTCCACACCGACCTCGCCCAGCTCGTCATCGACTGCCACCGCATGCTCGCCAAGCACTGCAAGCAAAACGGCGAGGACTACAAGGTCATGCTTGGCGGCGACCGTGATTTGCGCTCGGTCGACTTCATCAAAGCGGACCTCGGTGGCAGTGCCGTCTACCGGGTGAAGTGCTGGCCGACCAATTTGCTGCCTCAGACCCCGGCAGCGAAGGCGAACAAGCTCATCGATTGGATGCAGGCCGGATTCATCACGGCCGAGCAGGCGCTCACGCTGGTTGATCATCCCGACGTCGAGGCGCTCATCGGCGACCACATCGCCAAGCGGCTCAACATCGAAAAGAAGATCGCCGGCTTGCTCAAGGGTGAGCCGTTCGAGAAGTGCATGCCGCACCCGTACCTCGACCTGGAGCTGTGCCTGAGCATCGCCTCCTCGCGGCTCAACAAGTACGAGGCGAAGGGCTACCCCGAGAGCAAGCTCGACGCGCTTCGGCGCTTCTACGAGACGGCGCAGCAGCTGGTCGACGCCGAGAAGGCCAAGCAGGCCGCCCTGGCTGCCCCGCCTGCGCCTCCCGTCAACGGACCACCGATGGGAGCGCCGCCCGGCGCCGGGCCTCCCATGCCGCCGCCACCCGCGCCCATGCCCCAAGCGGCCTGAGAAGGACTACCCATGTCAGAAGCAGTAGCAGCAGCAGCGACCGCCGCAGCAACCCCGGCGGCACCGCCTCCCGGCGGCGAATCCGTCAGCGCCATGACTCACGGCCTGGACGCCATCCTTGGCGACCTGAGCGCTGAAACGGCAGAGGCGGCCGACTCGGCGGAGACGAATACCGGGGAGGGTGATGGCGGCGAAAACAGCGCCGAGCCGGCCGAGGTCAAGGATACGGCGAAAGAGCCCTCGGCACCAGACGATGAGATTTTCTCCGAGGAGGCGCTCGACACTCGAGAAGGTGTCATCAAGGCGAAGATTCGGGTGCAAGAACTGCGGAAGCTTCAGCACCAGAAGTACCTGGAACTGAAGGGCTACGAGCGACACGTCCGCGGCAAGGCCGAGAAGCTCAAGACCAAGGTCGAGTCGTTCAAGAGGGACAAGGCCACCTTCGACTGGGAACGCAATACCATGCGTTCCAATCTTCAGGGCATGTACTCAGGCAACAAGGAGCTGATGGTCGCCTCCCTTGGCCAGCTCACGGGAAAGGACGGCATCGCGGCGGTCGAAGAATTCATCAGCGTTCTCACTCACGGTCAACGCCCGAAGCTGGAGCCTCACTTGCAGCAAATGCTGGACGAGCAACGTCGCCAGATCGAGGAGTTGCGCAACGGTTTCGCGAACGAGCGAACCCAAGCTCAAGTGCAGCAACTGGAAGGGCAAATCGAGCACAAGCGCCAGGCAATCGCGCACACCGTGCTGAACTCGACCACCACTCCGCACCTGACGCGCATCTTCAAAGATGATCAAGCGCGCTTGACTAGTTTCATCGAAGATGCCATCGTCAAGACCAACGGAACCGTCCCCATCCAAACCCTTCTGGGTGACATGGAGAAGGAACTCCAGTCGCACTTCGGTGCGGCACCCCCACAAGGGGCCAGCGGTGGCACCGCTCCAAAACAGCCGCATACGGCGCAGAGTTCGCCAGGGCGTTCGGTAGGGCCAAGCGTGGCAGCAGCTGCAACACAGCGCGCTCCCAGCGAAGAAGAGTCCCTCCGAGCATTGGCAAATGACCACGAATTTTTAGCGCAGTACGGGCTCTGACCAACACATCGAGTCGCCCGACGCGCGGGAGACTCTGATGGCCGTAGCGACTCAAACAAGTCAGCTGGCGCTCTACAAGCGCATGTATCCCAAGGGGATCGCCGACGTGATGTACAAAAAGTCCATCGCGCTGGCGGACGCCAAGAAGAAGACCGACTTCGGCGGCGAAGGCGCGTACATCAACGTGGCGACGAGCGGTACGAGCGGCGGTAGCGCCGACTTCCCGACCGCGCTGGCCAACCAAGGCCCGTCCACGCAGAAGCGCTTCTTCATCACGCACCGCACCGAGTACCAGGTCGCATCCGTGACCGGTCAGGCCATCGCCACGTCGATGAACGACAAGATGGCGGTGCTGAAGGTGCTGAAGGCCGAAATGGACAAGGCGAACTACAAGTTCACCCTGTCTCTCTCGAGCAAGTTCCACGGTGACGCCGGTGGCGCTCTGGCTCAAATCACTTCGAGCTCAACTGTCGCGTCCACGACCATCACGGTCACGAACCCGAGCGACCTGGTGAAGCTCGAAGTCGGCGACTGGATCCAGACGGCCAGCGACAACGGCACGGGTTCTTCCCCGGCTGGTGTCAACTCAGGCGTCAACGGCAACCAGGCCCAAATCACCGCCATCAACCGCGGCACGGGCACCATCACGCTGGCGAACAACTGGAGCACGTACGGCGCCGGAACGAGCCACTACATCTTCCGCCCCGGTGACTACGCGAACGCTTGGTCGGGCCTCGGTGGCTGGAACCCCATCACCGCTCCGACGTCCGGCGACTCGTTCTTCGGCATGGATCGAAGCGTCGGCGACCTGACGCGCCAAGCGGGCGACCGCTACAGCGCGAACAGTGGCGGCAGCTACGAGGACTCGGTGCTCAACGCGACTGCGCAAGCGGCCGTGCTGACCAGCCGCCTGCCTCGCGGTTACGCGCACCCGCTGGACTTCAACCAGCTGGTGAAGGAGCTCGGCTCCAAGCGCATCGTGGACGCGAAGAACCGCGAAGGTTCGACGGGCTTCAAGGGCATCACGGTGTACACGGCTGCGGGCGATTGCGAAATCGTTCCGGACCCGTTCGCGCCGAAGGGCTACTGCCGCCTGGTCGACCCCGACGACATCACCATCATGACCGCGGGCGAGTGCCCCGGACCTCTCAACTGGGGCGGAGCGCAGTCGACTCAGGTGCTTGCGAACGCCGATGCCGTCCAGTTCCGACTGGGTGCGTACGGCAATTACGGATACGAGATGAACAACGTTCCGATCGTCATCACGTGGTGAGGAGGAGCGAACAATGACTGTCGCAAACGTACTCAAAGAGTTCAAAGGCGTTTACGCGAACGACCAGGCAACTGGCGATGCGGACGTGCAAGACCTGTTGTCGGACGGCATCTGGAACATGCCGATCACGCTCGATGCCGCCGCCGGCACCGACTACACGTACGCGCTCATCAAGGTCCCGTTCAACGTGCAAATCATCGACGTGACGATTTGCCCGGGAGCGGCACTCACGGCAGCGGATGCCACCGCGAACACCATCACGTTGGCCAAGGCGGACGGCGCTGGCGGGTCGGCTACCACGGTGGCCAGCATCGTCACCAACGTGGCGAGCGGCAACTGGGTTGCTGACACCTTCAAATCGATGACGCTTTCGGCGACGGCAGCGAACCTGCTCGTCAACGATGGGCAGATTCTGACCCTGAAGAAAACCCACGCCAGCACCGGCACCGTCACGCCAGCAAGCACCTGCACCGTTCGCTACCGAAAGGTGTAATGCATGGCCCAGCGAACCTGGCTCGAATCGCCGAAAACGCTGGACCGCAAGGTCTACGAAATCAACCTGACGTTCCTGCCGCAGGGTACCAGCAACACGGCTTACACCGTGGCGGCAGGTACCCTGGTGGGTGGCAAGGGCGTCGCCAGCGTCGTGCGCAACGCGACGGCAGGCGAGTGGCTCATCACGCTCCAGGACCCCTACAAGAAGCTGCTGAGCAAGTACGGGTCGATTCAGATGGCTTCGGCCACTGACCTGACCTTGCAGTTCGCCACCATCGCCAACCTCGGCACCACGTCGGCAGTGACCGTTTTGGTCCGTGCCCTTGCGGCCGCGACCCCGACGGACATCGCCGCAAACGCCAACAACAGCGTGAGCGTCACGCTGTGCTTCTCGGATGCGGATTCCTGATGGCAGGCACCGGCATCATGGCGCTGCTCGCGAAGCCCAAGGGCGGCGGCTCGAAAGGGCCGCCCGCTCCGGGCGGTGACGAGGCGGGCAAGTCCGGAGGCGGCGGCGAAGTCGGTTCGGCGTTGCTCGACATGTTCGACGCGCTGAAGTCGGGCGACGCAGAAGGCGCCGAACTGGCCTTCCGCCGCGCGAAGGAAGCCTGCGACGACCCCTCCGAATACGAGGAGACGCCGGGCGAGGAAACGGGAAGCGAAGAAGACGACGAACTCGGACTGTGAGGCAAAGCCGTGGCATCCAGCGTGACACTCCTACAATTGCGCACGGATGCCCGGCTTTACGCCGACCAGCGCCCTGGTAGCTCGAGCTCGTTCATCAGCGACGCCGAGCTGACCCGGCTGGTGAACATCAAGGGTCGCGAGCTCTATGACCTCCTAGTCGAGGCGCGCGGCTCGGCCTACTACGCCACCGAGGCCACGATCGCGATTGTCGGCGGCACGTCCCGTTACGACCTACCTTCGAATTTCTACCAGCTCGATTCTGTCACGCTCGAGTGGACTGACCAGGACCATGAGCTGATGTTTACGGTCGGCTCGACGCGGCTCCGAATCGCCTACGAGTCGACCTGGCACAAGTGGTCGCGCTATGACGCCAAGGCGTACCGTCTGCGCGCTTCCCAGCTCGAAATCCTGCCCGAGCCATCCAGCGACGTGACCTGCAAGCTCCAATACGTGCCGGTTTACGTGGACCTGGTGAACGACGCTGACACGTTCGATGGCATCAACGGCTGGGAAAAGATGCTGACGGTCGGCGTGGCCATGGAGATGCGCGAGATCGAAAAGCGCCCGTCCGCGACGCTGGCGAACATGTACGCGGAACAGCTCGCGCGCATCGACGTGATGAAGAGCGAGCGCGACGCGGAGGCGCCGAAAGAGATTGTCGATGTTCAGCGACTCCGGGCACGCCGCGGTTGGTACGGCTCGACCTACGACAACACCTTTGACCCGACCTTCGGATGACCGCGCAGAGCACCACAGACCTGCTGGCTCGCGCGAATCAGATTCGCACGGAGACCGGCGGCTTCGCGAACACCGCGAGCCGCGTGGGCGGTCTCTTGCGCGACATGATCGACTCGCAGCCGGTCTACTCGTACAAGGCGACGGGCAACAGCACAGACCAGGCGTTGCTTCAGGCCGCCATCACAGCCGCGACCACGCTTGGTTTCACAGTCTACATCAACGGCACGGTCAACCTGTCCTCGGGCGGACTCACGCTGCCCAGTGGCGCGACCGTGGTCATGCACCAGAACGCCGTTCTGGACATCTCGGGATCCGCTGACGCCACCTGCGCGCTTTCGGCGACTGGCACGGAGGGCGCGACGCTGGCGCTTACCGCGAACGCTGCCAAGGGCGCTACTTCCATCAGCCTCTCGGCTCCAAACGCTGCCACGTTAGCCCAGGGCGATCTGATTCGCATTTGTTCGAACAGCGTGTTCGACGCATCGAGCACCAACAGCAAAATCGGCGAGCTGGTCCGGGTCGCCTCGGTGTCCGGGACCACGGTCACGCTCGAGACGCCATTGCGTGGCGGCGCCTACAACACCGCGAACAGCGCCACGGCCAGCAAGGTGACGCCGGTCCGGGACATCTGGGTATCAGGCGGAAAGATTCTCGGCGGCGGCACGGTAACCACGGCCGGAGTCGACAAGGACCACCGCGGAATCCAGATTTTCCTAGGCGAGCGGTGCGTGGTCGAAAACGTCGATTTCGAGCGCACCGACCTCGTAGGCATCTGGTTTCAGGACTCCATTTTCTGCCAGGTACGCGGCGGTCACGCGAAGGATTTCGTCAACGATCAGCAGGCGTACGGCGTGCTGTTCGACAACGCCTGCCAGGATTGCGAAGTGGACGGCTTCACTGCCGAGCGCGTTCGTCACATCACGACCACAGGCAACAGCACGAACACCAAGGGTATCACCCGGCGCATTACTTGGCGCGGGATGAAATGCTACTCGACGACGCCCGCGCGCGGTGGCGGTGGCGGCGACGCTTTTGACACGCACACGGCGGCCGAGGACCTCAAGTTCGCAAAGTGCGTGAGCTACAGCTCGACTGGGGCTGGATTCAACATCGAGTGCCCAAGCGTCACGCTGGAAGACTGCGAATCGTATTTCTCGACCGACGCAGGCTTCGTGCTGCACAATGAAAGCGACCAGGAGTCGGGGTTCACCCTGACCAACTGCCGCTCCGTTCGTTCTGGAGCCGAGGCATACCGCGTGACGCATCCGACGCGCGGAGCCACTGCCGCCGTCCGTTTCCTGCGCATGACGGGTTGCGTTGCTGAGGATTCTACCGGAATCAGCTACTACGTCGCGAATACCGTCAGCACTGTGACACTGCGAAACGTCTCACTGACCGGGTGCACCGCGATCGGCTGCACAAACGCGAACGCAAGCGTCTGGATTCAAAACGTCGATACCGGTGACATCGATGTGACCGTTGTCGAGCCGACCCAGGTTGCTGCGCAACTCGTTCGCATTCGCGACTCAGTGAACGTCAAGGTGAGCGGTTCACTGCGGCACGCTGCGAGCGCCACGGGAATCGCGGTCTACATCAACGCGACCGGCGCCGGGTTGTGCCAAAAGATTCTGGTTGAAGGTGTGCGCGTGGGCGGCGCCACCCCGGTTGGGCTGCGCGGAGTTTTCGCCGACACGAACGCGCAGAATTGTCGGCTCGGAGTGAATGACCTGCAAGAGTGCAACACCCCGATCGATCTACAAAGCGGCACGGGGCACCGCATCTATCAGCAGCCCAGTGTATCCGGGAACAACGGCGACAACAGCATCACGCTGACTGTGAACTCTGCCCAAGTGCAGATGTTCAACTCGCCGCTGACCGGGAACAAAACGGTGGCGCCGCCCACCGCAAGCCTCACGGACGGGCAAGAGTGGACGGTAGTGCGCACCGCCAACGCTACCGGCGCATTCAACCTGACCGTCTTTAGTGACAAGGTCCTGAACGCGGCAGGCATGTCGGTGACGTATAAGTACAGCGCCTCGCTGGCAGCGTTTCAGCGGGTGGCGGCGAGCACGCTATGACCCAAGCCCGAGAGCCCAGCCTACCCGCTACGTCGGACAGCGCGGAGGGTCAGCGCCTAGTTTCAGGCGTGCGCAGCTTTGTCCAGACCCTGCTGCGCCTTGGCATTTTCCTAACTCGCTCCGGCGTCGAAAAAGGCGTCCAGCGCCCCAAGTACGGTCAAGTTGGCGCCAGCTTGGTTTGGGGCGAACTGAACCGAGTCGAACTCGGTGCCGACGCCGCCATGCAACTGCCGCGAGTCGACCCGCGTTTCATCGGTGCCCCGCTCGACGTCGTGCTGATGGCTACCGGCAACGCGCTTACGCTTGTTCCGGTTGGCTATGGCACGGATGGACGGACCGTGCCGCTAATCAACGGTGCAGCTTCGGTGACGTTCAACAAGGTCGGCCTGTACGTGCTCAAGACGGACGGGGCGAATTGGTGGATGAATGCCCCAGGGTGAGCAGAACACCGCCATCACGGTGCCTGTCATCCCGGGCATGCGTGACGACCTGGAGCCGTTCGCGGCGCCACCCGGGACCATCACAGTCGCGCGCAATGTACGTTTTCCGGCAGTCGGGGTCGTGCAATCGCGACGCGGTCGAGCGGCGTTGAGCACCGCGAGCGCGGCTGATGTGAGCTACTCCGATGTGCTCGACACGTCAAAGGGACCCGATTTTCTGCACCCATGTGGAGACGGCTTCGTTTTTGGCGCGAGCGGGTTCTCATACCTCTACAGCGCTTCGAAAGGTGTGTCGGTTGGCGGCTCGTACGCGAACGC
>Ga0310811_10007739_pt1 | contig 13772 bp, 11 predicted proteins | sample YCmetagenome_FD_207642 | JGI IMG/M metagenome (GOLD analysis project Ga0310811, IMG submission 207642) | Soil microbial communities from experimental microcosm in Duke University, North Carolina, United States - YC | ecosystem: Engineered > Artificial ecosystem > Soil microcosm > Unclassified ... | reverse complement strand
CAACGTCCGCTGGAATCGCTTGATGACCTGTCCTTATTTCACGAATAGCATCCCATGTGGTACCGCGGATCGGAAAACATACGCATAAAGCAAAACGATTACGCCGACGATGGCACAGAGAGCCACTGAGTGCCACGCCACAAATCGGAAGATGATTCCTTCATTCCCCACCTGCTCGGTGGCAGCCGTGGCAATGGTTATGGACTGCGCGTCCACCATCTTTCCCATCACCCCGCCGGCGCTGTTGGCTGCGCACATCAGAATCGGGTCGATGCCAAGTTGTTGAGAAGTGATTCTCTGCTGACTGCCGAAGAATGGATACAGCCATCCCGTGCGCGTGAATGCCAACCCCAGAACTGCGTCCAGTCCCGAATAGCGTGTCACGTAGCCCAGCCCTAGCATAAAAGAGATCGCAATCATCGCTAGCCGCATTCGTACAAGCGTTTTCCAAAAGATCCTCATCAATAGCCACGGACTAAGGCCGAGCAATAGCCCGGAGACGATGGCAGCAAAGAAACAGCCAGTCCCTGTGGCTGAGAGCCAATTGAAATCGTATCGGGCAGACTCGTGTGTCGGCTTCGCGACTACTGGGGCCGCGCGAGAAATGGCGTTGTGCAAATAAGGCACATCCCATCCCGGCGGCCCGGAACGGACTTTACCATCTGCAAGAACGACGCGAAAAGCCGGTGTGGTGGCTTGGTTCATAGCTAGTTTTATCCGAGGCAAGCCCCAGAGAAGTACAAACAGTGACAGGATTGCGAAAGGCATCCATGCTTTAAAGACTTGTCCCACACGATAAGTACGCACTTTGACAAATCCATCAAACCTCTCCGCCACCCACTCGCCGCCCACCTGGTCGGAGATCTGTGTGACTGGTGGAGCGAGCGCGCCAGTCGTCTCGTCATAATCGAAGCGCCATGTTTTTTTCGGCTTCCAAAATCGCAGGAAAACCAATACGGCGACAATCGACACCACCCCGCCCATGATGTCAACCAGATTGCTGTCCACATAATTCGACCAGAAGAACTGGGTAAGGGCGAAGGTGGTTCCGACGACCAGAATGGCGGGGAAAACTTCGAAGGTTTCCCTCCAGCTGACCATGCTTCTCACCAGCCAAAAGGGCACGATGATCGCCGTGAACGGTAGAATGCGTCCAATCATGGCGTTGAGATCGGATTCAGGCAGAGCGGTCACCGCTGCCAGCGTGTGCACCGGTGTACCGATGGCCCCCCAAGCTACAGGGGCGGTGTTCGCGATCAGGTTCAGCGCAGCAGCATGGAACGGCTTGAACCCGAGCCCGATCATGAAAGCACCGGCGATTGCAACCGGTGCCCCAAAACCGGCGGCTCCCTCAATGAATGCGCCAAAACAAAAAGCAACCAGCAAGACTTGCAACCGACGATCAGGAGTAATTCCAGCGACAGATTCTTTCATGATTTCGAATTGCCCAGTCTCGACGGAAATGTCGTAGAGATATACCGCAGCCAGTACAATCCAGGCAATTTTCAATATCCCGAACGCAACGCCATATCCAAAACTGATGGCCGCCAGCGCTGGAGGCATCTTGAAGAAGAAGATTGCCACCGCAACCGCGGTTGATGCGCCCGCTATCGCGCACCAGTGCGGCTTCACTTTGAGACCAGCCAACAGCCCGAAAAGGACGACGATGGGTAGGGCCGCGATCAGCGTAGAGAGCCACCAGTGCCCAAGGGGGTCGTAGGTTTGGGTCCACTGCATGACAACCTCCTGCGAGCCGAGTCTGACTCAGCTCATCATCTCCAATTCCAATCTTCTAAGCCGAACAAGGCCGATATCGTAACACCGGGCGCAACCATGGATGTTTATCAACAGTCAATGCGCCCCAGTTCACCTCCAACGAAATTGACACTACATATGCCATGGCATATCATCCGGGCGCTTCACTTCTGCGCACCCAACTAAGGAGACTCCCTCGGAATGAATCGGCGCCTCGCTGGACGCTGCGCTGTGCTGGTGCTCATCGGCCTGTGGTGCACTACGCCAACTTGCGCACAATTCTTCGACGGGTTCGACAATCTGAAACTTGATCCGGACAATGGCTGGTTCTTTAAGGCTGGAGACGGCACCGCAACCATGGACTTCCGCCAAGTAGGACCGGGCTATGCCTCGATCTTTGTAGATGGAACAACCGACAGGCGGGGAATCTGGTGGGCGCTGATTGAACGAAAAGTATCCGACAATATGGACCTCACGCTGTTGCAAAGACCGGGCCACGAATTTCGCATTGAAGCGCGAGTCCGGTCGAGCCATGCGCCGCGACGGATAAATCTCCAGGTATTGACGCAGCGAACCACGGACTATGAGTCACAGCTGATGGAATATGACATTCCAGACACCGACAAGTGGCACACATTCAGCATGACGACTCACAACTTCGATGCCAAGCCCGGTGACACAATTTTTGGTCATATGGCGCTGATGGATTGGGGGCTGGAAAAATACCGGCTCGATGTGGATTACGTAAAAGTGGACATAGTTGACACGGCGACGGCGGGGCCCGACAAAGGAGAGGCGGTTCCTTACCATCCTCCGGTCGCGGACTCGAAGGAATTTAGTCAGAAGATTCCAGTTGTGGCGGACAGTTCGATCGACATCGAAAACACGGATGTCAGCAGCAACGACTGGTACGTCCAGGATGCGTCAGGCAACAAAATCAATCTGCTCACGGTTGATGGAACTCACTACGTGATCTTGCGTTGGGACCTGCGCAAATTTGCTGGAAAGAAGGTGGCCGGGCACGGATTGCTGGAATTGACGACACACTCGGTGCAGCAAAAAGCGGAGCGCATCAAGGACTTCGGACTCGTGAGGGTCGTCGAAATCTTAGGAGGCGATCCTAACTGGGACCAAGCAACGGTGACCGCTGACAGCTTTTGCCACTATCAACCTCTGAATCGCGTGCTGAATACGCAGATGATCATCGATTGGCCGATTACTGAGGGAGATCTTGGGAAAACTTATTTGACCATCGGCCATCCCGTGTTACAACGCCTGATTGATGGGAAGGCTTTAGGTATTGCGATTAAGCCGTTGGGTGCGATCAACGCTTCGTTTTATTCGATGGAAGATGAAAACGGAAAAAATAGCGTACAACTGTACTTCAATCTTGAGAAGTGAGCGCGTATGGCCACGCGACAGTTCCTTGAGTACGGAGGGTTCATGAGCACTTTGCGAACGCAGTTGTTCGTCCTTTTGCTGGTAGGTCTGTTCACTGCACCCACGCTTGCCCAGGGCCAACCAGCGAAGCAACCACCTCCAGCACAACTGGCTCCGAAGACGGTGCCGGACGAGGTGCAACTGTTCATTCCGTACAAGCGATATTCCCGCGAAGACAATCAGCGGATTCTGAAACTCTATGAACCGTTACGAGTGTCGGACGTATCCGACGGAATGGACGTGATTGGATTGCAGGACATCGGCATCGCCGACCAAGCCATCCAGCCACTTTGGCGCGACACGCAGAATTTCACTCACAGGATTGTTGGGATTGCGGTAACCGCACGATATGTGCCAACGAACAAGCGGCTTGCGAAAACTCCTCCCGAAGAAGTGGACAAGTGGTATGACAACATCACCGGAGAACCCTTCATGGATGCGCTTTTTCCAGGGTGCGTGCTGGTGATTGATGCGGAGGGCGACGGAGATACTCGTAGCATTGGCTCTACTAACATTTTGGACTGGCAAAAACTGGGAATGTTAGGAGTCATCACCAGCGGCGGTCTGGCAGACAGCGACGAGATCATCGCTCACAAAGTCCCCGCCTATAACAAACGAAAAGGCCGTGGGTTCCGTCCAGGCCGAAACGAGATTGAGTCCGTAAATCGGCCAATCAACCTGGGCGGCGTGCTTGTGCGTCCTGGAGATGTGGTTATGGCGGATGGCGACGGCGTTATTGTTGTCCCACGCGAGCACGCCGAAGAGGTTGCAAAAGCCGCGATGCAATTCCTCGATAATATCGGTCTGGAGCGTTATCAGAAAATGCAGAAGGGAGAGAAGCCGTGAATGGGTGCGCGCGTGGCTATTTTGTACCGCGATCATCGTGTAAAGGCGGAGCGAGTAGATGAAAGTCGGATTCATTGGCTTGGGAGCGATGGGCTTGCCGATGGCCAAGCGAGTTCTCGGCGGCGGGCACAAGGTGTACACGACCTTCCATCGCAGGCGTGAGCCAGCGCAGGAACTTGGGGCAATGGGTGCTGAGGTTCTCCAATCTCCGGGCGAAGTCGCCCAAGCCGCGGACGTGGTAATCACAATCGTTCCGGCGGATGCGGAATTGAAGGAGACGATCTTTGGAAAGGCAGGAATTCTGAAGGGATTCGCTAACGGTAAAGTGCTGATTGAGATGACGAGCGGGACCGCTTTGGCGATGCGAGAGGTTGATGAAGCGATCAGGGCAAAAGGTGGTTCTGTTCTGGATGCTCCAGTGAGCGGTGGAACTTCCGGGGCCGAACAAGGGACCTTGACGATCATGGTCGGTGGCGACGAAGCATTGCTCGAACGCTGCCGGCCATTGCTTCAGACGATGGGAACCTGCATCGTGCGGGTCGGGAAAGTGGGTCAGGGCAAGGTCGTAAAGATCGTGAACCAGATGATGGCCGCACTCCACCTGCTTACGATTGGCGAGGCATTCGCGCTTGGAATAAACAGCGGCGCCGATCCCGCCACCTTGTATGAAGTAATCAAAACCTCTTCCGGATACTCCAAGATGATGGACTTGCGGCTACCTGGTTTCCTTTTGGATGGCTCGTTCAAACCGGGATTCAAGTTGGACTTAATGAAGAAAGATGTGAACCTGGCACTCGAATCCGCAAAAGCTTCAGACACTCCCCTTCCTCTAACCTCGGTGGCTGCACGGATTTTCGCTGATGCCAGTGCTTCTGGCAAAGGCAGCGAAGACTTTTCTGTTGCCGCACAATTCGTAGCCGCCTTGGCGGGTGTGAATTTGAGCGAATCCAAGACCAAGTCAGCATGACGATTTCTCCCGAGCTCATTCGCCAATTGGCGGAATTCGATGCTGCCACTCTATACGAGGCAGCCGGCCAGCGAGGAATGGTGAATCCATCGATCAAGCCCAGGTGGCCCGGGGCCAAGGTCTGTGGTCCAGCGGTCACGGTGAGCTGTCCGCCGCGTGACAATCTCATGCTGCATCATGCGGTAGCGGTAGCCGCCGCTGGCAGCGTGCTGTTGGCAACTGCCGAAGGATATGAAGACGCTGGAGCGTGGGGAGAAGTGCTCACCGTGGCGGCCCAAGCGAGAGGGATTTCGGGGTTGGTTATCGACGGTGCGGTACGGGACATTGAGGCAATAACGGAACGCCGCTTCGCTGTTTTCAGTCGCGGCCTGGCCATTGGCGCATGCAAAAAGGAACAGATCGGCACATTACACGAAACCATTAATCTAGGCGGCGTTACGGTCCATTCGGGAGACATCGTCGTCGGCACTGCTGATGGGGTGGTTATCCTGGAGAGCGGATCGATCGAACAAATCCTGAAAGATGCTATTGCGAGAAGAGAGCGTGAAGCGGAAATGTTCCGTCAACTCCAGGCAGGAAAAACCACGATCGAAATTCTGAATCTTCCCCGTTGGGTTCGTCCTGGCGGGACGGCATGAGGGAACCGCGTCGCTATCGGCCGGAAGCTATTCACGAATTCTGTTGCGCAATCCTTGAGAAATTGAAAGTCCCGCGTGAAGATGCCAGGGAAGTTGCTGACTGCTTGTTGCAGGCAGATCTGCGCGGCGTGGATTCGCATGGGATGATCCGGCTTCCGGTTTATGCGGAGCGCATCCGCAAGGGTGCCGTTAACCCGCGACCAGTTCCGCGCGTAGTTAGCGCAAGCCCGTCAACCGCCCTATTGGACGGAGACAATGCGCTTGGTGCAGTAGTCGGATCGAAAGCGATGGAAAAGGCGATCGAGCTATCCGCAGATGCCGGTATCAGCTTCGTCGGCGTCCGCCGCAGCAACCACTTCGGAATCGCGGCGTTCTACGTACAGAAGGCAGTCCGTAAGGGATTGATCGGATGTGCCGCTTCGAACGCTCCTCCGCACATGGCGCCTTTTGGTGGCCGCGCGCGGTTCCTCGGAACGAATCCTTTTGCGATTGGAATTCCGGCGGGCAAGCAACCACCGCTCATCTTCGACGCTTCCACTAGTGTTGTGGCACGCGGGAAAATTATCGTCGCAGCGAAGGAAGGTAGGGCGATTCCGCCTGCGTGGGCGATCGACCGCGACGGAAATCCAACCACCGATGCAAACGCAGCCCTTGCAGGGTCGGTCCTGCCGTTCGGAGGCCCGAAGGGATCAGCCATCTCATTGATTATCGATGTACTGTGCGGCGTGCTGACAGGATCAGCCTTTGCCCTGACTCTGAACACACTCGAAAACTTCGAGGCTGAACAAAACCTCGGGCACGTCTTTGTGGCGATGCGAACTGACATTTTCGTGACGGCTGAGGATTTTGCTTCGCGCATGGACAAAATTTTGCAAACTTTAAAGGCATCCCCGCCCGCTCCGAATACCGAGCAAGTGCTTGCCCCGGGAGAAATTGAGCGGCAGAACGCGGAAAGAAATCAGAAGTTCGGAGTTCCCTTGTTGCCGACCGTCGTAGATCAACTCTCTGTGCTGGGAGCGGAATTGAACGTCAGCTTTCCTCATGTGGCGACCATGGAACAACCGGCGGAGATCCACTCGTGATCCGATTGAATCCGGAACAAAGGTTTAACTTCTTACCCGTTCCGACCGACATTCATTTCGGCCATGGTGTGCTGGCTTCTTTGCCGGAAAGAATCCGATCGCTTGCCGCTCAGCGAGTGTTTTTGGTTACAGATGCCGGCATCCGGAATGCAGGCATTCTGCAAAAGGTCCTTGATCTTCTTTCATCAGCACAGATTGGCTGCGAAGTGTATGACGAAGTAAAGCAAGACTCTGGATCAAAGCTGATCGCCGAGGCCGCGGAGCGTCTTCGCAAATGTAAAGCGGAAGTTATTGTGGGAATTGGTGGTGGAAGCTCTCTCGACACGGCAAAAGCAGTGGCGACGCTTTTGACCAATCCTGGGACGATTCTCGATTACACGGGGCTGCACAAGGTGAAGAATCGTTTGCCGCCGGTGGTTGCGATTCCAACCACTGCGGGAACGGGAAGTGAAGTGAGTCTATGGTCGGTGTTTACGAACGATGACAACGGCTTGAAGGTCGCAGTGGGGAGCATCCACCTCTATCCGACGATCGCGCTGTGCGACCCCGAGCTCACGTTGAAGTTGCCGCCATTAATTAGTGCCGCCACTGGTATGGATGCCTTGGCGCATGGGATCGAGTGCTACACCAATAATGCCTGCCAGCCCATTTCTGCCGTGTTGGCATGGAATGCGATCCAGCTCATTGGCGGGCACCTGAGAAATGTAGTTTTGAACGGAGCAAATCGCGATTCGCGATATGCCGTTCTTCTTGCCAGCACGATGGCGGGAATCGCGATGAATCCAACTCGCCTGGGACTGGCTCATGCCCTGGCGATGCCGCTTGGTAGTTGGGACATCCGCATTCCGCATGGTATTGCCATCGCCGTAACATTGCCGAGAGTCATGAAGTTCAATTGGGTGGCGGCTCCGGATCGCTTTGCTGCAGTCGCGCGCGCGCTAGGACAGCCAGTGGAAAGGTTATCGCCGGTTGATGCAGCGCAATGTGCCGTGGCCGCAGTGGAGAAACTGGCGGGCGACATCCAAATACCGAAGGGGTTAGGCGAATACGGCCTTCGTTCCAGTCACATTTCGCGAGTGATTGATGAAGCGATGAAGAGCGGGAATGTCGCGGTAAATCCTCGACCAACCAGCAAGGAACAACTGACGGCGGTGCTTGAGGAGAGTCTTTAATGGAGCGGTATCTCAATTACATTGCTGGGAAATGGGTTGCGCCGGAAGGAGGAGACTATTATCAGTCCCATAATCCTGCCTGCCCGCCGCAAGTCCTCGGCGAATTTCCCCGCTCAGGCGCGGCGGATGTAGATGCGGCTGTGGCTTCCGCCGAGGCTGCGCGTGCGGTCTGGGACCAAACCCAGGCGCCGCAGAGGTCGGCAATACTGCTGCGCTTTTCTCGGCTTTTGCAGGACTCCAAGGATGAGCTGGCGCGGATCGTGACCCTTGAACAGGGCAAAGCACTCAGCGAGTCTGGTGGCGAAGTCACGCGCGCAGCAACTGAAGCCGCTTTTGCGGCGGGCGAAGCGGTACGTTTATCGGGACAGACATTTCCGAGCGAACGCGCCGGATTCTCGTGCTACACAGTTCTGCAACCGCTAGGCGTAGTAGCTGCCATAACACCGTGGAATTTCCCTGTAGTTAGTCCAGTCCGAAAAATTGCTCCGGCGCTGGCGTGTGGCAACACCGTAGTGTTGAAGCCGGCCTCTCTGACTCCGCGTTCTGCGGTATATCTCACCAGCCTGCTGGAGAAGGCCGGGTTGCCTCCTGGCGTTCTCAACCTAGTGATTGGTTCCGGCGAGTGTGGAGAAAGATTGATCTCGGATTCTCGAATTCGCGGGATCAGCTTTACGGGATCGACTGCTGTGGGTGTACGCATTGCTGAAAAGGTTGCTGCTCGCATGGCTAAGGTACAACTCGAACTTGGAGGAAAGAACCCTGCCATTGTTCTCGATTGCGACGATCTGGACGGAGCGGCACAAGAAATTGCGGCAGCGGCATTTCTGTGCACCGGCCAACGATGTACGGCGCTCAGCCGCGTGATCGTGGAGGAGTCACAAGCGGACCAACTACGCGAGCGTCTAGTGGCCCATATGGCGAAGATTCGCGTCGGCAACGGGCTAGACCCGCAAACCACTATGGGGCCACTGGTAAGTCGACAGCAACTGGAAACAGTAGCGGGCTACGTACGCAAAGGCCGGGAGGATTGTTCGGCTCTGGTTGTTGGCGGACGACAACTAACCGAGAACCCTGAAAGTGAAGGATATTTCTACGCGCCAACGCTCTTCGACCAGGTTTCAGCGAGCTCTGCTCTCGCGCAGGAAGAAATCTTTGGACCAGTCCTTCCAATGATTCGTGTAAAGAATGCGGAAGAAGCGCTTCAAGTCGCCAACAGCACACGTTACGGTTTGGCTGCTTCACTGTTCACGCGTAACCGGCACTTGGTGAATGAAGTTGTGCAGCTCGTTGAGTCCGGAATGGTTCACGTGAACCATGGCACCGCCAGCCAGGCACACGTTCCGTTCGGAGGCGTCAAAGACTCGGGTCAGGGAGCGTTCTCCATCGGCCCCACGGTGAAAGATGCATTCACGAATGTGAAGACGGTGTACATCAAGTGGTGAAAATGGGTCCTTGGTGAAGCTCTCCACGGCTGGGGCTGCTCTGGGCCCAGCTAGCGTGAACATGACGACGCCCACTAACAAGCGATTTCTCGTCATAGCCTCACTGTTTCTGCTTTCGCTCATCCTTTATATCGATCGCGCTGCGGTTTCGTCGGCCAAATCCGCCATCGCTGGCGAGCTTGCGCTTTCCGACACGGAGATGGGCTGGGTTTTCGGCGCATTTTCCCTTGGTTACGCCTTTGCCCAAATCCCCTGGGGATGGTTCGCCGACCGAGCAGGACCGCGGTTGGCGCTAGCGATCGTGGTGGCACTGTGGAGTGTTTTCACGACGCTGACAGGAACGGCCAGCCGACTCGCTTGGCTGTTGTTTATGAGATTTCTGTTTGGCGTTGCCGAGGCTGGCGCTTTCCCCGGCTCAGCGAGAGTCTTCTACAACTGGTTGCCGGACCGCGAACGCGGTATCGCTAACGGCATTCTCTTCTCCGGAGCACTTTTGGGCGGAGGTCTGGCATTCCCTTTGTGCCAATGGCTCGTGACAGCTTATGGATGGCGAGTGGCATTCTATTTCCTTGGCATTCCGGGCCTGTTCTGGGCAGTGAACTGGATGATCTGGTTTCGCAACTATCCGGAAAATCAGGTCGAGTGTGGCGCTCCGCTCACAAACGAGACGCCGCTTCTCCAAGTTTTTCGGTCCTGGAAAATGGTAAAGGCCATGTTGCAGTACTTCATCGGCAACTTCACATTCTTCGTTTGCATAACGTGGATGCTTCCCTACCTAGCCGAGCGTTACTCTCTAACACCCTCGCAAGCCGCGCGCTTCTCGATGGTGCCGATGCTTTCCGGGGCATTAGCAAACTGGGTCTCTGGATTCTTTGTGGACATGCTGTACCGATCGCGCTTTCGACTTTGGTCACGACGGCTGCCCGCTACGCTGGGCTTTTTTCTGGCAGCTTCAGGAATTTACGCAGTCTCGATCGCGAACAGACCAGGAGCAGCCGTGACGGCTTTTGCCGTTGCAATGTTTGGTGTTGAGATGACGATCAGCCCCAGTTGGGCCTACTGCATTGACATTGGCCGTCGGAACTCCGGCTCAATCTCGGCGGCTATGAATATGGCGGGAAGCTTCGGCGCCCTGGCCAGCGCGAACGCCTTCCCGTGGCTGCAACGCTGGACGGGAAATTCGGGAACCTACTTCCGAATTGCTGCTGCATTAAACGCACTCGCGATCCTGTGCTGGGTCAGCATGGGTTCCGTCCGCGGCTCAGACTCAGCGCGGACGTCCGAGAATGGCCGGGTAACCTCCGGCAGGTGAATCTCGCAGTTGACCTCTAAGAGAACTCAAGAAGCGGAGCGTCGCATCTTACCGCGTTATCGCAACTTTGCGTCTTTTATCGCCCGGGGTACCGCTTTTCCTACTGAAGCAGGACAGTTTAGGATTTACTCGCTCACAAGCAGGTCGTCATCGGTAATGATCTCCCCTCCTTTTGATCGATTGGATTATCCCAGCCTCCGTCAAAGTGTGTACTTGAATCAGGCAGCCCTGGGATTGATCAGTCAACCAGCAGTAACCGCAATGCACACTTTCATAGACAACGTTGCTAGGCATGGCAACCTTTACATGTCCGATAGAGATGAGATGGCATACTGCGAAACGCTCCGCGCAGACGTATCGCGATTGCTGCATTGCGACTCCACGCAAGTCGCAATTGTCGCTAGCGCAAGTGAGATATTGGGGCAACTTCCGATGTTGCTTCAGCCGAGACGAAAGAGCACAATTCTGGCCATTTCATCAGACTTTCCTGCGATAACTAGGCCGTGGCTTCGTCTGGCTGCTCTAGAAGGCCATACGGTGCGCTTTGTTGATGACCAACCTACGTGCGATTTGACCGATACACTCGTTCAGGCAATTGATGAGAGTACTTCTGTCGTTGCGGTGAGCAGTGTGCAATACGCTACGGGCACGGTAGTGGATATTTCTCGGCTGCGCCAAAGCACTGCCCAGGTGGGTGCACATTTGGTTGTAGACGCTACGCAAGCGGCAGGTGCAGTGAGGGTGGACGCAGCGGCGTGGGATGCTGATGCCGTCGTTGCCAGCGGCTACAAATGGCTTGGTGGACATGGAGGCGTTGCACTGGCAATCATGTCGCCACGCTTGCTTGAGCGAATCCCACCTTTACCGGGTTGGATGGGCGCGTCGGACCCCTTTGGATTTGACGCGACCTCTGTGTCGCTAGCTAATGATGCGCGGCGCTACACGCAATCAACAATGTCTTATGCCTCTATGGCTGGCCTGGTGGCAACAATTGGACAGTTGCTGTCCGTGGGTGAACCTCGAATTGAGGCACATGCGCGGAGTTTGGCAGCAATGTTGATTAGCAGAGCCAGCAAGAATGGTTGGCAACCATTTCGTGGGGTTGGCGATCCTGCCGGATCTCCACACCTCATTTCACTGGGCCGCCCTCGCGAAAGCGTAGAAGCAATTGTGGAAAGACTTCGTAGTGACAATATTGTGTGCGGTACACGTGGCGGACGCATTCGGATCTCGCTTGCGCCGTACAACGACGAAAGTGATGTCAACGCCCTTATCGAAGCTCTTGCAGGAGCAGGTTCGTGATCCCGCGTCGGTATGGCAATCCGGGATTGTTGACGAAAGCAGGCATTATCACAACTTTGCGCTTTCCATTCGCCTTTTGCGATCTCGATAAGTGATGGAGATATCTTGCAGCCGATCAAAAACGCTCTAGGCTAACGCTGCTGCGGGGAATGTAATCCCCAGAATGGTCGTGGGATTCCCCGCGTGTGCCGTCGGCGTGACGCTACCTTCGTCCCTCAAGCAAGATCGGCCAGAGCCAGTCATTTGAGGCCGGTCCTCAATTGTTTCCATTACAGAAGCGGTCGTGAACTTAAGCCACGTTTTGTAGTGCCTGCGGAAGTTTGGCTCCAAGAATCTCGGCTTTTTCGACGGAAGGCGTCTCGGCTAACAGGTCTGATGCACTGGCAAAGAGTGCTTTAGCAATGGGCCCGTTGAGGTGAGCTTGCCTCCCGGCTTCATCGGCGAACGCGTCAAAGATGGCAAACGTGGACGGCCCCAGACGCAATGCGAACCACACCGGTGTGGCCGCCTCCTCATTTGCCATTTGAAGACTTTGCTTCAGGAAGACGGCAACGTCTTTCTCCTTCCCTGGTTTTGCTTCGAGCCGTACAAACAATCCAACTGAAACCATTTCAATTCTCCTTTGCCAAAGTGTCGGTTTGCGAGATTAGAGCTAGCGTCATCTATTTCGAGTAAAGGCTAGGTAGCTTTATCAGTGCTGCCAGAGATAAAGTTCTGCCTGCGTCTCGTGCCACAAACGGAAGGTCCCCCTCTTACAGGTTTGCGATGGCGACGTGCGAAACGTCGCCATCGATTTAGATGCGCGTCGGTAGTGGGCCGCATTGTCCGCTACCCAAACTCCGTCAATTGGCAGCTATTCCGTTGGCTCCGGCAGCTGCATGAAAGCTGGGGACTTCTCCCAGCGCCGTCAGTTGTCCATCCTCCGCAATGCCAAAGATGCTCACGATACCTGTTCCCGAATCCAGGCTGTAGAGGAACTTGCCATCTGGAGTGATCGCGATGTCAAGGTTCGCGCTGCCTGCAGGAAGAGTAGCAAGGATGGTGCTCCCTAAAGGACTCAGTACCCCGTTGGTGCCAACAGCGAACCCGGATATAGTGGACGATCCAGCATTCGATGTGTACACGAAGCGTCCATTCGGAGCGACGGCGAGCCAGCAAGTTGCCGCTCCGAAAGTTGGAACACTCGGGCTCAGGGCTGAAAGGGTGAGATCGGGAAGAACCGCGTAGGAAGAAATGGCGGAAGCGTTGTTCCCACCTGCGGGTCCAGTCTCAGCAACGAGTGCGGCACCGTTGGGAGCAAAAGACACCGCGAATGTACCTGGTCCGCCTGCTGGACTTGCAACAATTGGACCAAGAGTTTCGTTCACACGGACCTGGAACGCATCAATTCTGTTAGTCACCTTCTCTGTGACGAGCAGGGCTCCTCCATCGGGGCTGAATGAAAGAGATGCCGCTCCCGAGTTCGCAGTTGTGAGAAATGCAATCGCGTTTGGGATTCGTTGCAGCTTGCCGTTCCGGCCTAGATAAAAACCAACGACGTTGCTGGTTCCCCCGGCGTTGACGACGTACACGAGATTTCCGCGTTGGGCAACAGCAATGGGCTCGCTGCCACCGCAAGGAGTGATCTCCACCAGTTCAAGCGCTGCCTGATGAACTCGAAATACGCTCTCCGCTAGCGAAGACTGACGGAATCCAAATGAATGCGTGGGGAAGGGGCCAACATCCCGCCATAGCGGCACCTGTAAAGCAAGGGAAATGTGCGGAGCCTCGTTCCGTTTTCGTAACAAAAAATTAATTCTCCGTCCAGGTGGCGGGA
>Ga0310811_10007738_pt1 | contig 13773 bp, 11 predicted proteins | sample YCmetagenome_FD_207642 | JGI IMG/M metagenome (GOLD analysis project Ga0310811, IMG submission 207642) | Soil microbial communities from experimental microcosm in Duke University, North Carolina, United States - YC | ecosystem: Engineered > Artificial ecosystem > Soil microcosm > Unclassified ... | reverse complement strand
AGTTCGGCACGGCTTCGAGCGGCAACGGCATCGTCCGTACTCTAGGACCAGTGACGGTCCGCAGGGCGTCGTATCGCTCGCTCGGCTCTCTGCAGCGCGACCTCTCGCGCTGCCGTGCCTGCGTCGAAGCGGGCTTTCCGATCGAGTCGCCGCCCGTGCGGGCGCCCGAGGGCGCGCAGAGCGCCTATCTGTACGGACAGGCGCCCGGCATCGTGGAGGGCGAGGAGCGCCTGCCGTGGCGTGGACGTGCCGGCCGCACGCTCCGCCGCTGGCTCGAGCTCGACGAGGACGCCTTCTATTCCACCTTCTACTGCGCGTCGGTGACGCGGTGCTACCCGGGCCGCACGCCGTCGGGACGGGGCGACCGCACGCCCACGCCGCGCGAGCAGGAGCTCTGCGAGTTCTGGCGCGACTGGGAGCTCGAGCTGCTGCGTCCGAAGCTGATCGTGACCGTCGGCGGTCTCGCCCTGCGCCGCCTGCTCGGGCTGCCGACGCTCACCGAGTGCATCGGCAGGCGCTACGACTTCGACGGCACACCGGTCGTGCCCCTCCCCCATCCGTCCGGCGCGAGCAGCTGGCCGAACCTGCCGGCGAATCGGGAGAAGCTCGACGCGGCGCTCGCGCTCGTGCGCTCCGAGCTCCGCCGCTTCCAGCGTCCGCCGCGCATCGGGAGCCCCTGACCGCAGGGATACCCTGCGAACGTGAGTGCCGTCCCGTACCGCGCGACGTTCGTCCGCCTGCTCGGATTCCTGCGCCCCTACCGCACCGGGCTCGTCGCGTCGATCGTGCTCGCGGTCGGCTCGCAGGCGGCGCAGATCGCGCTCGTCTGGGTGACGGGGCGCAGCGTCATCGACTCGGCGCTCCTCCACCGGGACACGCATACGCTCTGGGTGGCGGTCGGCGCGATTCTCGGCCTCGGCGCGCTGCGAGCCGCCCTGATGGCCGGCCGGCGGCTCATCTCGGGGCGCCAGGCGCTCGACGTCGAGATGGACCTGCGCAGCAGCCTCTACGCGCACCTCGTGCGGCTCTCGTTCGGCTTCTACGACCGCCATCAGACCGGCCAGTTGATGTCGCGCGCCTCGGTCGACCTGCAGGGCGTCCGCTTCTTCCTGGGCTACGGGCTGATCTTCTTCTTCCAGAACGTGCTGACGGTCGCCTCGGTGACTGCGGTGCTGTTTTTCTTCGAGTGGCGGCTGGCGCTGATCGTGCTGGCCGTGACGCCGGCGCTCGTGGCCCTCGCCTACCGGTACAGCCACGTCGCCCACCCGACGCTGCGGGACGTCCAGCAGAAGCTCGCCGATGTCGCGACGGTCGCGGAGGAGAACATCGTCGGCGTCCACGTCGTCAAGGCGTTCGCACAGGAGCCCGCTGAGCAGGAGAAGTTCGTCCGCCGCTCGGAGCACGTCTTCCGGCAGACGCTCCGCGCCAACCGCCAGCGCGCCACCTACGTGCCGCTGATCTCGTTCGTGCCGCTGCTCGCGCAGGCCGCGGTGCTCCTCGCGGGGGCCCGCATGGTCGCGCACGGCACGCTCTCCCCCGGCAGCTTCGTCGCGTTCAACCTCTATCTCGCGATGCTGGTCACACCGCTGCGCTCGCTCGGCATGTGGATCGGGCAGGCGCAGCGCGCGACCGCCGCCGGCGAGCGGATCTTCGAGGTGATCGACGAGCCGGAGGAGGTGGCGAACCGGCCCACGGCTTCCGAGCTGCCGGACGGCGACGGGGCGATCCGCTTCGAGCACGTGTCGTTCGAGTACCTGCCGGGCCGCCCCGTGCTGCGCGACGTCGACCTCGCGGTCGCCGCCGGCAGCACCGTCGCGCTGATCGGCCACACCGGGTCGGGGAAGACGACTCTGACCTCGCTCGTGCCGCGGTTCTACGACGTGCAGAGCGGGCGCGTCACGATCGACGGCATCGACGTGCGCGACGTGACGCTCGGCTCGCTCCGCCGCGAGGTGGGAGTGATCGCGCAGGATCCCTTCCTCTTCTCCGCAAGCGTCCGCGACAACATCGCCTTCGGCCGCGCCGGCCTCTCGCAGGCCGAGGTCGAGAGCGCCGCGCGCGCCGCGCAGGCGCACGAGTTCGTGGCGCGCCTGCCCAACGGCTACGACACCGTGATCGGCGAGCGCGGCATCACGCTCTCCGGCGGGCAGCGCCAGCGGATCGCGATCGCCCGGGCGCTCGCGGTCGACCCGCGCGTCCTCATCCTCGACGACGCGACGGCCTCGGTGGACGCGACGACCGAGGCGCGCATCCGCACGGGGCTCCGCGCTGCGACGAGGGACCGCACCACCCTGATCATCGCGCACCGCCTCTCGACGCTGGCGCTCGCCGACGAGATCGTCGTGCTCGACGACGGCCGCATCGCGGCACGCGGCACGCACGACGAGCTCGTGCGCTCGAGCCCGGTGTACCGGGAGATCTACGAGCACGGCCTGCTCGAGCGCCAGTTCGCCGACGCCGTCGAGGCGCGCGGCGACATGGAGGACGTCGCATGAGGCTGCACCAGGCCGGCAGCCACCTGATGCACGTGCGTGCCGGCGAGGTCGACGACTGGTCGTGGGGCAAGACGCGTCGCCGCCTCGGTCTGCTCTGGCGGCTGACCCTGCCCTACCGCGGCCGCACGGCGCTGTCCGTCCTCTCGCTCCTGACGGCGACTGCGACTGCGCTCGCCCCGCCGTACCTCGCGAAGTACGCGCTCGACGACGCGATCCGGCACCGCGGCGGGACGCAGCTCTACCTGGTGGTGGCGATCTTCGTCGCAGCCGGCCTCGCGAACTGGGGCATGACGTACGTCGAGACCTACCTGACGGGCTGGGTCGGCGAGCGGATCCTCGCGGATCTCCGGAACCGGCTCTTCGAGCACCTCCAGCGCCTGTCGCTCGGCTTCTACGAGCGGAACCGCGCCGGTGTGATCATCAGCCGCCTGACGAACGACGTCGAGGCGATCGACCAGCTCGTCACCGACGGCGTCACGAGCCTCGTCCAGAACACGCTGACGCTGATCGGCACCGCGATCATCCTCTTCGTCCTGGATTGGCGGCTCGCGCTCGCCACCTGCGCCGTGCTGCCCCTGATGAGCGTCGCGACGGCGATCTTCCGGACGCGCTCGTCGCGCGCCTACGCCGCGGTGCGAGAGCGGCTCGGGCTCGTCACCGCGACGCTCGCCGAGGACATCGCGGGCATGCGCGTCCTCCAGGCGTTCACTCGAGAGGAGCCCGCCTACGAGAACTTCCGCGCAGTCGCGGCGCACTACCGCGAGGCGAACATGCGGACCGTCGTCCTGAACGGGCTCTACTTCCCGTTCGTCGACCTGTTGTCGTCGATCGCGCTCGCAGTCGTGCTCGGGTACGGCGGCCACCTCTACTTCGGCGGCACGCTGACGCTCGGAACGCTCTTCGCGTTCATGCTCTACGTCCAGAACTTCTTCGACCCGGTGCAGCAGCTCTCCCAGCTCTACAACACGTTCCTGTCGGCGACCGCAGCGCTCGACAAGATCATGGGTGTGCTCGACGAGCAGCCGGAGGTCGTCGACCGCGAAGGGTCGCGCGACCTGGCTCGGATCGAGGGCCACGTGCGCTTCGAAGGCGTGCGCTTCAGCTACGGCCGCGGCGACGAGGTGCTTCACGGGCTCGACCTCGATGTGCCCGCCGGAACCACGGTCGCGCTCGTCGGCCACACGGGCGCGGGCAAGTCGACGATCGCGAAGCTGCTCGCGCGCTTCTACGAGCCGACGCACGGCAGGATCACGATCGACGGGCTCGACCTGAACGAGGTCACGCAGGCGTCGCTCCGCCGCCAGCTCGGCGTCGTCCCGCAGGAGGGCTTCCTCTTCGCGGGGACGGTCGCCGAGAACATCGCGTTCGGCGAGCCGGAGGCGACGACCGACCAGATCGTGAGCGCGGCGCGCACCGTCGGCGCGCACGAGTTCGTCCTGCGGCTCGAGGACGGCTACGAGACGCAGCTCGGCGAGCGGGGCACACGGCTCTCGCTCGGCCAGCGCCAGCTCGTCGCCTTCGCCCGCGCGCTGCTCGCCGATCCGCGGATCCTGATCCTCGACGAGGCGACCTCGTCGGTCGACATCGGCACGGAGCGGCGGATCGAGCAGGCGCTGCGCATCCTGCTCGCCGACCGGACGGCGTTCATCATCGCGCACCGGCTGTCGACGATCCGGAACGCCGACCTGATCGTCGTCCTCGAGCACGGCCGCATCGTCGAGCAGGGCTCGCACGACGAGCTGCTCGAGCGCCGCGGGCTCTACACCTCGCTCTACGGCGACTGGGCGACGGACGTCGCGTAGCGACGCCAGGCCTGCACCATCGCGATGCGCTGCATGATCGTCGGGTGGTTCTCGAGCAGCACGTAGTCCCACGTGGGCGGGCTCGGCTGGCTCAAGGTCGTCGGGACGAACCGCACGAAGAGCCCCGTCGCGGCGGCGGTGTCGTGCGTCGCCTGCAACGCCGACCAGTCGGCCTCGGCCTCCATGTGCCTCGTCACGATGTTCTGGAGCGGCTGTCCGAGCACGGTGAGCCCGACGAGCACGAGCAGGGAGAGCGGAACGGCCTCCGGCCGGCGCATGCCGCCGCGTCGTCGCGTCGCGAGCGCGATCAGGAACGTTCCCGGGAACGCGAACAGCGCGTACCAGCCGACGTCCTTCCAGATGTGGTCGTGCGCGAGATGGCCGAGCTCGTGGGCGATCACGACCGTCACCTCGCGGTCGGTGAAGCGTCCGTCCACGAGCGTGTCCCAGAGGATCACGCGGCGGCTCGGGCCGATGCCGGTCGCCTCCGCGTTCGGGAGCGAAGTCACGTCGTGCACGCTCTCGACCTCGATCGGGGCGTGGCGCACGTGCTCGATCCGCTCCAGGCGGGCCGCGGAAGCGCGCAAGGCGGGCTGCTCCAGGCGGTGGGTGCTCGTGAGCCACGGGTTGAGGAACGCGAAGAGCAGGGCCAGCCCGATGAAGGCGGGCGCCGCGGGGAGCCACCACCAGTCGCCGACCGCGCGAGCGAGGCCCATCACGATCGCGAGCGCGAAGCAGAGGAAGACGAACTCGCCGCCGAGCGCGAGCCAGTTGCCGAGGACGAGGCTCGCGTATCCGATGGAGGTCAGGTGGTGCCGGCGCTCCCACCAGAGCTCGAGGATGCTGAAGGGCACCTGCACCGCCCAGAGCAGCGCGAAGCCGAGCATCCCGAGCAGCATCCCCGTCCCCATCCGGCCTGCCGCCGACTCCCGCGCCCAGCGCAAGCCGTAGCGCGCGAACACGAGGAGGGCGCCGAGCGTCGCAACCGTCGCGAGCAGCCAGTCGACGCGCTCGAGCCGCGAGTACGACGCAGCGGCGCTGAGCTGCCGCGGGCTGAAGTACGCGTGGGGGTCGAGGTGCGGAAGGTGCAGCGCCGGCACCGTGGTCGACGTCCAGAGGAGCCAGACCGCCACCGCCCACGCGGTCGCCAGGACGCCCGCAAGTGCTGCGCGCGCAGCGAGGCTTCGGCTCACGCGGCGTCGTCGAACGAGAGCTGCGGCTCCCCTGCGCCCTCGAGCGGGCTTGCATGCGGGTACGCGTCGGTGAGCATGAATACGTATGCGTTCAACTGCGCGGCGTACCGCAGGGCGTAGGCGGCGAGGTTCCGCAGCCCCCACGGTGCCGAGCCCGTGCCGAGCGCCACGAACCACGTCAGGACCGCGGTGACGCCGAGGGCCCAACCGAGCACGCTGTTCACGAGCAGCGCGGGGACGGCCAGGATGAAGCGGAAGCCGGTGACCCATCGGTTCTGCCGCTCCGGGCCCGGCAGCTCGACGTCGAGCGGGTACGAGCCGCGCACCCCCGCGAAGCCCGGAAACGGGTTCGCGACGAGATAGAGGAACGCGTAGACGTGCAGCGAGTAGCGCACGTAGCGTGAGAGGAAGGCGTGGAGCGCAGCCGGCGGCCTGCCGGTGAAGAGGGTCGCGAGCCACACGAGGATGCTGACGAGCACCGCGGCGACCGCCCACAGTACGAGCCAGACCACGTGCGGGATCGCGAGCGGCAACCGGAAGAAGACGAGCACCCGCGAGCGGCGGAGGTCGTGCGCCTCGCCGACCAGGTGCACGGGATGCAGCGGCGGACGCTCGACGCTCTCGAGCAGCGCCGTCGGGTCGGCGTTCGGGTAGCGGTCGGTGACGAGGAGGAGATAGGCGAGCACCTGCGCGCTGTAGCCGATGCTGTACGCGCCCGCGTCTCGAAGGCCTTTCGGCATCCGACCGCGGGCGAGGCTCGCGAACCAGCCGAGGAATGCTGTGATCCCGGCCAGCGCGCCGCCGAGACTCGCGCCGAGGCGGCCGCCCGTGCCCCGATACGGGACGCGGACGGCGCCGAGCCCGCCGAGCGTCAGCGCCACGAACACCGACGGCAACGCGAGCAGGACGCGGAGCAGCGTCTTCCAGCGAAGCTGCGAGGCGGGCGGCGGCAGCGTCACGTCGACCGGGTACTCCCCCTCCTCTCCGACGAAGCCGGGATACGGATTCGCGGCGAGCCAGAGGTAGGCACCGAGATGCGTGACGTAGCGGATGTAGGCGCACATGAACCGGTGCAGCGAATCCGGCGGCCGGCCGAGTGCAAGCGTCGCGACCCAGTTCGCGATCGCGGCGAGGACCACCACGACCGTCCACAGGAACACCCAGATGAAATGCGGGATCGCAAGGAGGAGCCGGAAGAAGACCGTGACACGACTGCGGCGCAGGTCGTCCTCGACGACCAGCCGGACGGGGTGCTCGTCCATGGGCGGGAATCTACTCGTCGCCCCGGCGTACACTCCGATCGTGGCAATCGACAAGGAAACCGCCGACCGGATCGACCAGCCCGTCGCCGAGGAGGCAGAGCACGAAACACGGCTCACACCGGTCGAAGCGGTCGAGCGGATGCGAATCAACGTGCCTGTACGTGGGAACCGCAAGCTGCGGACGCTGATCGAGCGGGTCAACGAGGACAAGAAGCTGAAGGCGTGGTGGCACGTCTCGAACGTGAATGCGGTCGCGCGGATGGGGATCAACGACCACTCGTGGGTGCACATCCAGATCGTCACCAACATCGCGCTGAAGCTCTTGCGTCAGCTGACGAAGCACCACGTCGAGCCGTCGCTCGTGCGCGACTTCGGGATGACGCGCGACGATGCCGAGATCGTGGTGACCCTCGCCGCGTTGACGCACTGCGTCGGGATGTCGATCCACCGCCACGGGCACGAGGACTTCAGCCTCTTCCTCGCCGAGCCGAAGCTGCAGGAGCTCCTCGAGGGCATCTACGACGAGCCCGATCGCACCGTGATCGTCTCGGAGGTGCTGCAGGCGATCATCAGCCACCGTGCCGACGGGCAGCCGCTGACGATCGAAGCAGGCCTGATCCGCGTCGCGGACGCGCTCGACATGGCCAAGGGCCGCTCGCGGATCCCGTTCGAGCGCGGCCGCGTCTCGATGCATTCGCTGTCGGCGGCGGCGATCGAGGACGTCACGATCAGCGACGGCGAGGAGCGTCCGATCCTGATCGAGATCCTGATGAACAACTCGTCCGGGATCTTCCAGGTGGACGGGCTCCTGAAGGCGAAGCTGCGAGGCTCGGGGCTCGAGCCGTATGTCGAGGTGGTCGCGCACATCGACACCGAGACCGAGCAGCGCCTCGTGCAGCTTTACCGCCTCGAGGTCTGACGGCCGGGGAGGCTCCCGGCTACAATTCCCGCCGACCCGTTGCGGGATCGTCTAACGGTAGGACGCCGGTCTCTGGAACCGGAAGTTGGGGTTCGAATCCCTGTCCCGCAGCCTGATCGCCCAACCCGATCACGCAGCCTGATCACGCCGCCTGCCCCCGAGCCTGCCCCCGAGCCTGCACCGTCTCGCAGCCTTGAGCGACCGTTGAGCCGCCCGCCGTAGCGTCGGCAGCCTTAGCAGCCGTCGCCCACAGGAGGTGGGATCATGCTCAGCTCCACTCCCGGTCGTCCGATTCGTCGCTTTCTGCTTCTGGCATGCCTGGCCGGGGTCGCGGCCTCGTTCATGCTCGCGAGCGTGGCGAGCGCCGCACCGATCCCGACGAACGTCAAGCTCTCGCAAAGCGCCCAGTTCACCTTGTCGTACCAGATCGACGTGCAGGTCGCGTTGAGCTGCACCGCCGGCTACGGCTTTTTCGTCAATGTCAACGTCGTGCAGCCACAGGGGTTCGGCTTCACGATGTTCGGCGGCGGGTCTTCATCCGGCCAGTGCACAGGACAGCAGCAGAAGCTCGCGGTGCCGGTGTACACGTTCGGCGGCGGGCCCTGGCTCCTCGGCGATGCATCCGCCGGCGTCGTCGCCTGCGCCGGGTCGTGCGCGGACGACACGAGACAGATTCACATCGGGCTGTAGCCCCGAAGGCCCCGGGGAGGGCGGCGGCTCTCGCCCTCCCCGAGCTATCCACGCTCAGTCGACCATCGGGGATCGGGCGGCAAGGTCACCGGAGGTCCGGCGCCCGGCCGGCGTCTACTCAATGGGTGGCGGGTGATGCAGCTGCGGTCCTCGCCATCCTGACCAACGCGGGGTTGGTCGGCGCCGGGACGGAACGCCGCGGGCGGGTCCCGGCCCGACCAGCCGAGCCCGACCAACCGATGCCCGACCGAGCCGACCTCGAACCGGCCGCGCCCGAGGGCTCGGCGGGCGCTATCTGGCGACGATCCGCTCGAGGACGATCGCGACGCGCCCGAACTACACCGGCGTCTCGTGCGTGTAGTGGATTTTCCTCGCAGCGAAGGCGCAGTATTGGCAAGGGAAGGCAGGCCCGCTTGAAATTCTATTGGCGACCGGCGCGTGCGGCGTGGGCGGACGCATCTGTCAGGTTCGTCGGGAAGGAGGATCCGGAATGAGACGGATCGCCTGGGCAACGGCTGCTGCAGTCGCACTTGGACTTGCGATCGGCGGTGTCTCGCTGGCTTCAAAAGGGCCGTCGAACAACGCCAGCCCGCTTGTCCTCAGCCTGCTCAGCCGTGCTACTGCCATAAACAACTTCGTCGACACCGGCCCGGCTGGATTTAGCGCCGGTGATATCTACGTCTTCTCCGATCGGCTTTTCCTGGCCAGCGCACCAGACCAGCAGATCGGTACCAGCGACGGCCGCTGCATCCTGATCGATCCGAGCGCGTTCACCTTCGACTGCTCGTTCACGAACCACTTGACAGGAGAGGGTGGGCTGGCGGCGGGTGACGTACTCGGCGCGGGCACACTGAGCCTCGTCGAGGGAACCACAAGCACCGTCGGAATCGTCGGGGGCACCGGCTTCTATCGCACTGCTAAGGGCGATGCGATCATCAAGCTCGGGCCGTTCGAGGGGCCGCATGAAGTGACGGTCAACCTCGTCCTCAACCCGTAGGAGCGCAGGTCCTAGAAGCGAGTCGCGGAGAGCCGGTCAGCGCGACGGCTCCCGCGCAAGCACGCCCCCCGGCCCCTGCGACACGGGCGGGCACGACTCGAGGCTCGAGCGCGTCTCGGGCGGTGCCTACGCGTTGAGCTCGGCGAGGCGCCGGGCAACCCGGGCCGCGGCCTCGGCGAGCTGGACGGACGCCTCGGCATCCCCCGCCACGCTCGAGGTCAGCTGCGCGCGCACGCGCTCGGCGAGCTCGGCCACCTCGTCGGCGTGCGCGGCGATCTGCTCCGGCACCTCGATGATCCGGGCGCGCGTCTCGGCAGTACGGTCGGCCATGAACGCCGTGTACGCGTCGGCGTCCTCGTCGGCGAGCTCGACGAGCCGCGTCACGAGCGCCTTCGCCCGGGTCACCGCCTCCTCGTCGCCTGCGAAGCGTCCCGCCAGCTCGGCGAGCGCCGCCGCCAGCGCCGCGGTCAGCGCGGTCGCAGCCCCGCTCGCCGGCGTCGGCGTCCGCTCGCCGAGCGCGGCGAGGAGCTCACCGACTCGCAGCTCGTTCAGCATCCGAGTGCGCGTGGCGATAGAAGTCCACGCGCGCAGGCTCGAGCGGCGTGTTGCCGAGAATCAGGTCGGCGGCCTTCTCGGCGACCATCATCACCGGCGCGTAGATGTTGCCGTTCGGAACGTACGGGAACACCGACGCGTCCACGACCCGGAGGCCGTCGACGCCGCGCACGCGCATCGTTCCAGGGTCGACGACCGAGCGCTCGTCGACGCCCATGCGACACGTGCAGGACGGATGCAGCGCGGTCTCGCCGTCGCGAGCCACCCAGTCGAGGATCTCCGCATCCGTCTCGACCGCCGGCCCGGGCGACGTCTCGCCGCCGTTGAAGGGGTCGAAGGCAGGCTGGTTCAGGATCCGCCGCGCGACGCGTACGGCCTCCACCCACTCACGGCGGTCCTGCTCGGTCGAGAGGTAGTTGAAGCGGAGCGCCGGGTGGACGCGGGGGTCGGTCGACACGATCTTCACGGAGCCGCGCGCGTCCGAGTACATCGGGCCGACATGCACCTGGTAGCCGTGGTCGCCGGCGGGCGAGGTCCCGTCGTACCGGATCGCCACGGGCAGGAAGTGGAACATCAGGTTGGGGTAGGCGACGTCCTCGTTCGAGCGCACGAAGCCGCCCGCCTCGAAATGGTTCGTGGCGCCCGGTCCGGAGCGGAAGAACAGCCACTGCGCACCGATGAACGGCCGCTTCCATTTCTTCAGGGCCGGCTGCACCGACACGGGCTTCGTGCACGAGTACTGCACGTAGACCTCGAGATGGTCCTGCAGGTTCTCGCCGACGCCGGGCAGGTCGTGCAGGACGCCGGTCCCGAGCGCGGCGAGCTCGCCCGCGGCGCCGAGGCCGGAGAGCTGCAGCAGCTGTGGGGAGTTGATCGCGCCGCCGCAGAGGATCACCTCGCCGGCACGTACCGTCTCGCCGCCGACCTGGACGCCGACCGCACGCGTCCCCTCGAAGACGATCCGCTCGACCAGAGCCCGGCAGCGGAGCTCGAGGTTGGGCCGCGCGAGCACGGGATGGAGGTACGCGCGCGCGGCACTCAGCCGGCGGCCGCGATGAATCGTCCGGTCGAACTTCGCGAAACCCTCCTGCCGGTAGCCGTTCACGTCGCTCGTCAGCGAATAGCCGGCCTGCTGCACGGCACCGAAGAAAGCGTCGAAGAGCGGGCTCTCCGCCGGGCCCCGCTCCAGCACGAGCGGCCCGTCCCCGCCGCGATAGTCGTCCGCGCCGGCGAGGCAGCTCTCCATGCGCTTGAAGTACGGCAGGCAGTGCGCGTAGTCCCACTGCGCGAGACCAGGCTCGGCTGCCCAGCGCTCGTAGTCGAGCGGGTTGCCACGCTGGAAGATCATCCCGTTGATCGAGCTCGACCCGCCGAGCACCTTGCCGCGCGCGTGGTAGACGCGCCGCCCGTGCATGTGGGGCTCGGGCTCGGACTCGTAGCGCCAGTCGTAGTGCTTGTTCCCGATCGGGAAGGCGAGGGCGGCGGGCATGTGGATGAACGCGTCGAAGCGGTAGTCCGGCCGACCCGCCTCCAGCACGAGCACGCGCGTCGACGGGTCGGCGCTCAGCCGGTTCGCGAGCGCGCAGCCCGCCGAGCCTCCGCCGACGATCACGAAGTCGTACGTCACGACAGGGTGACCGTCTGCAGCTCGGTGAAGGCCTCCATCGGCGCTGCGCCGCCGACGCGGCCGATGCCGCTGGCCGTGCCCGCACGACCGCCGAACGGCAGATGCGTCTCCCAGTAGTTCGAAGACTCGTTCACGTTCACCCAGCCCGTCCGCACCGACTCCGCGAAACGAAGCCCCTTCGCGACGTCACGCGTGAAGATCGCGGCGAGCAGGCCGTACGGGGACGCATTCGCGAGCTCGATCGCCTCCTCGAGTGAGTCGATCGTGACGACCGGGGCCACCGGGCCGAAGGTCTCCTCCTGCGCGACAAGCGAGTCGGCGGGGACGCCGTCGAGGATCGTCGCCTGCCAGTACAGCGCCGTCGGATATCCCCCCGCACGCGCGCCTCCGCTGACGAGCTCCGCGCCGCGCTCGAGCGCGTCGGCGACGTGCTCGTCCATCTTCTCCGCGACCCCGGCGTTGTTCAGCGGCCCGAGCGTCGTCGCCGCGGCGAACGGGTCGCCGAGCACGACCCGCTGCGCGACGAGCCTTGCGAGCTTCGCGACGAACTCCTCGCGGACCTGCCGGTGGACGAGCAGGCGCTCGCCGGCGGTGCAGCTCTGGCCCGCACAGAGGAAGCAGGCTGTGATGGTCGCCTCGGCGGCGAGGTCGAGGTCGGCGTCGTCGAGGACGACGACGGGCCCGTTGCCGCCGAGCTCGAGCACGGCCGCCTTGCCGGCGGCCGCCTCGGCGACCTTGCGGCCGGTCTCGGTCGAGCCGATGAAGCCGACGCCGTGTGTGCCCGGGTTCCGCGCGATCTCGTCGCCGACGACGGCGCCGGGCCCCGTGACGAGGTTGAAGACGCCGGGCGGCAGATCCGCCGCCACGACGCACTCCGCCAGCGCGACGGCGGCGATCGCCGTCGTCGAGGCCGGCGTCCAGACGACGGTGTTCCCGGAGGCGAGCGCCGGCGCGACGAGCTCGGCCGGCATCGTGTACGGCCAGTTCCACGGCGTGATCACGCCGATCACGCCGCGCGGGCGCCGGAAGAGCAGCACGCGCTTGCCGGGCGAGATCGAGTTCGGGAGCCTGCCCTCGAGCCGCTTCCCGTCCTCGGCCGCGTTCCGCCAGTACTGCACGAGCTCCTCGACCTCGTCCTGCGCCTCGCCGAGCGGCTTGCCCTGGTCGAGCGTCAGCGTGCGGGCAAGATCGTCCCGGCGCCGCTCCACCTCGTCCGCGACCCGGTGCAGCGCCGCGGCGCGCTCGAACGCCGTCGCAGCGGCCCACCGCTCGGCGGCGCGGTTCGCTGCTCCGATCGCGAGCCGGGCGTCGTCGCGCGTCCCGCTCGGGACCTCGCCGATCGTCTCCCCCGTCGCGGGTGAGTCGGCGGTGAACGTCTCGCCCGAGAGCGATCCCGTCCACGCACCGTCCACGAACATCTCGGCGACGGCCATGCGCCTAGACGCCGCGCGGGCTCTCGTCGTCGACCACGACGCGCATCAGGTCGCGGATCGAGACGATGCCGACCGGCCTGCCGCCGTCCAGCACGGGCAGATGCCGGAAGCCGCCGTGGATCATCACCGCGGCCGCCTGCCCCGTCGACTCCGAGACGTCCACCGTCTCGGGGTCACGCGTCATCCACGCTGCGACGTGCGTTCCCTCGACGCCGCCGGTCGCGACCGCGCGCAGCACGTCGCGCTCGGTGAGGATCCCCGAGACGCTCTCACCCGACAGGACGAGCGCCGCGCCGACGCCGCGGTCGCTCATCTGTCGCGCCGCCTCGGAGAGCCCCGTGGTCGGGTCGACCGTCAGCAGATTCCGCGACATCACTTCGCCCACCGTTGCCATGTTCAGTCTCCCAGCTCGGTACGCCGCCGATCGACGTACGCCTTTAGCTCCGCCTTCGTCGCCTCGTCCATGGGCGGCTCCTCGTACTCCTCCAGCGTCTGCTTCCAGACGTCGTTCGCGCGCGTCGCGGTGTCGCGACCGCCGTTCCGGTTCCACCGCTCGTAGTTCTCGGTCGAGGACACGAGCGGCCGGTAGAAGCATTCACGAAAACGCTCCAGCGTGTGCACGGCACCGAGGAAGTGGCCTCCCTGCCCGACCTCCTGGTGCGCGGAGTAGGCAAGCGTCTCCTCGTTGATCTCGAGCGGCTGGAACACGTGGTAGAGCATGCGCAGAAGCTCGACGTCCGTCACGAACTTCTCGTAGCACGAGACGAGCGCCGACTCGAGCCAGCCCGCCGAGTGCATCA
>Ga0310811_10007737_pt1 | contig 13773 bp, 14 predicted proteins | sample YCmetagenome_FD_207642 | JGI IMG/M metagenome (GOLD analysis project Ga0310811, IMG submission 207642) | Soil microbial communities from experimental microcosm in Duke University, North Carolina, United States - YC | ecosystem: Engineered > Artificial ecosystem > Soil microcosm > Unclassified ... | reverse complement strand
GCGAGGACTTTTCCAAGGCTTCCGACCTCGACCAGGACGCCCATGAGAATATGTATGACGGTGGCGAGGCGCCGGCGCCAGCGCGGGTGGCGGAGGGTCCGCAAGGGTCCTTGACCGACTGGACGAAAGTGGGCTCGGGCAACGCCTATGAGGGCGAGGATGGCATTGAATCCTCGGTCGCCGCCGCGGCTTCGCTGAAGGATCACCTGGAAAGCCAGCTTTCCATCGCCGCGCTTCTGCCCGAAGACCGCATGATCCTTCTGGCGCTGATCGATGCGGTCGATGAAACCGGTTACCTGCGCGCCGACCTGATAGATGTCGCCAATCGTTTGGGCTGCGAACGGGAAGATGTCGAGGCCGTGCTGGGCGTGCTGCACGGTTTTGATCCTGTCGGGGTGGGCGCGCGCGATCTGGCCGAATGCCTTTCCCTGCAGCTCAAGGCCCGTGACCGGCTCGATCCCGCCATGCAGGCGCTGCTGACGCGGCTCGATCTGGTGGCGCGTCGCGACATGTCCCAGCTTTGCGCTTTGTGCGGCGTGGATGCCGAAGACATTGCCGACATGATTTCGGAAATCCGCCAGCTGAATCCCAAGCCGGGCCTGGCCTTTGGCAGCGAACCGGTGACGCCGGTGGTGCCCGATGTCTTCGTCAAGGAAGGCCCCGACGGCAGCTGGCAGATCGAACTCAATTCGGAAACGCTGCCCCGGCTTCTGGTCAACAACCAGTATTACGGCACTGTCTCCAAGACGGCGCGCGACAAGGAAAGCAAGACCTATCTGGCGGACTGCCTCAACAACGCCAACTGGCTGGTGAAGAGCCTGGACCAGCGCGCCAAGACCATCCTGAAAGTGGCAAGCGAAATCGTGCGCCACCAGGATGCATTCCTCACCCACGGCGTGCGCCACTTGCGGCCGCTCAACCTGCGCATCATCGCCGAAGCAATTTCCATGCACGAGTCGACGGTCAGCCGCGTCACCTCCAACAAATATATCGCCACGCCGCGCGGGCTGTTCGAGCTCAAATATTTCTTCACCGCCTCGATCCAGTCAGTGAATGGAACCGAATCGCATTCGGCCGAGGCCGTGCGCGACCGGATTCGCGAAATGATCGAGAATGAGGAACCGCGCGAGATTCTCTCTGACGACCGTATTGTGTCGCTTCTGACCGCGGACGGCGTGAATATCGCGCGCCGCACCGTGGCCAAGTATCGCGAGGCGCTGCGGATTCCCTCATCGGTTGAGCGCCGCCGCCTCAAGGCCGGCGAGACTTTGGCCCGTTAATTTGGCCCGTTAATCAGGCGGCCAAGTCAAGATTGACATTGAGGGGAGGGGGGCCTATGAACCCGCCGCTTTTGGGCGAGGGCCTCGGATAGGGGCAAAAGCTTTCCGTCAACGTCACGCCTTTCGTCATCGGGATTTTTGATGAACATTGCCGATCTGCTCGCGCCCGATGCCGTTTTGCCGGCCCTCAAGGCGCAGTCCAAGAAGCAGTTGCTCCAGGAACTCGCGAGCCGCGCCCATGGCCTGACGCGCCTGTCCGAGCGGCGCATTTTCGAAACCCTGGTGGAACGGGAACGTCTGGGAACCACCGGCGTGGGCGCCGGTATAGCCATTCCCCATGGCCGCATGACCGAAGCCAAGGCCATCACCGGCATCTTCGCCCGGCTCGAACACGCCATTGATTATGAAGCGGTGGACAGCCAGCCGGTGGATCTGGTGTTCATGTTGCTGGCCCCCGAAAATGCCGGCGCCGACCATCTCAAGGCGCTGGCGCGGGTCTCGCGCCTGCTGCGCGACAAGTCGGTGTGCGAAAAGCTGCGCACCGCCAAGTCGCCCGAAGCGCTCTATGCGATCCTCACCGCTGATACCAGCGGCGCTGCTTCGGCAGCCTGACGTTACTTTAGCAGCGTCACTTTCTTCACAATAATGGGCGTGACCGGAGCCTGACCCGGCATCGGACCATTGTCGCCGGTCGGCACCTGGCCGATCGCATCCACCACATCCATGCCGGATGCTACCTGGCCGAACACGGCATAGCCGGTGGTGTTGCCGGGATCGTCCGGCTTGTGGTCGAGCGGGGTGTTGTCGGCGAGGTTGATATAGAATTCCGCCGTGGCGCTGTCGGGCGCTTCGGCCCGGCCCATGGCAACGGCGCCGCGCAGATTGGAAAGCCCGTTATTGGCTTCCAGTGGCAATCCGCCGGGATGGATGCCACGGCCTTTGCCGTTGGCGTCGAAGCTGCCCATCTGGATCACAAAGCCCTTGGCGACGCGGTAGAAGGCCGTGTTGTCGTAATGCTTCTCCCGCACATAGCGCAGCACATTGGCCACGCTCTTGGGCGCGCGCACCGCATCGAGCTGGATGGTGATGTCGCCCATGGAGGTGGAAATCAGGATCTTCGGTCCTGTCATCGGCGGATTGGTGGGCGCCGGTGTGACGGCCTGCGGTGCCGGCGCGGGCTCTCCTGCTGGTGGGGCTGCGGCGGGCTGCTGATCGCCCGGTGGTGGTTGCTGTGCCGGCTCCTGGGCAAAGGCGGGCAGGGCCGCGAGCAGAACAAAACCGATGATGAGATTGCGCATGAATTTTGGCCCCTGAATTTTGCCGAAGCATAGCCAAGCGCCCAAAAACAAAAAAGCCGCGAGACTGTCCTCGCGGCTTTCTGCATTTCCGTCTTCCGGCCTTAGTGGACGCTGACCGGGGTGAGTTCGTTCTGCACCGCCGCGCCATAGGCGGATGCATAGCCATCGGTGAAGCCCAGCACGCTCCCGTCTTCGGCGTGCAGGACATAGAGCTTCATGCCGTCGGGCAGATCTATGTTGGCTGGAAGCAGGCCAAGGCGATGCGCCTCGTCGCTGCCCGTGGGCTTAATATAGGCGATACGGCCGGCCACAAATTGGCCATCTTCCAGGTCATCGCGTTCAAATCTGTCCGTCATGTCAAACCTCCAGTCCTGATTTCTATCTCCCGCCGGCTGGGCTGGACCTGCTTGCGGGCCAAATCGATCTTCAGCAATCCGTTTTCCAACGCGGCAGATGAAACTTCGATGCCATCCGCCAGGACGAAGCTGCGCAAAAATTGTCGCGCCGCAATGCCCCTATGAAGGAACGTTTTGCCGTTTTCTTCCGTCTTTACGCCCCGGACCACCAGCTGGTGATCCTCTTCGGCGACGCTAAGCTCTTCTTTTGCAAAGCCTGCGACCGCCAGCGTGATGCGGATATGCCCCTCTTCGGGCGCTTCGATATTGTAGGGCGGATAGGATTCACCGCTTTTTTGCGCGGTGCGTTCCAAAAGCCGTTCCAGATGCTCGAAGCCCAAAAGATAGGGACTTCCAAAGATCGTATGCCTGTTCATGTCCCAGCCCTCCTTTGAGCGGCTGTCCGGTCCCAGTGTGGCAACCGGTAGAACAAAGATGGGGTGCCGGAACCCCTATTCAAGATGTTGGGGCGCAGGAACAATCGCTGGTGGCCCCCATCTTTTGAAAAGAGTTCCCGCGGGTTGAAGCCGGGCGTTCTGGCAGGCACAAGGCCGTCCATGCTGGTGATCTGGGATGGTGCGGGCGGACGGCGAGTGTTTCAGCGCCCCTTGGAGGTCATCCGGGCGGACAGCCCTGCTGACGTACCGGGGGCGATGCGGGCCATTGAGGCCGCTTTGGGGCAGGGCAACCATATCGCCGGCTGGCTGGGCTATGAGTTGGGTTATGCCTTGGAGCCCCGGCTGGCCGGGCTGGTCCCGGCGGTCCCCTTGCTGCGGCTGGGTGTGTTTCAGGCGCCGGAAAGCCAGATGCCGAAGCCCGCGGGCAGGGCTTATGCCGGTCCGCTCATCCCGGAATGGGATGACGCCGCCTATGCCCAGCGCTTTGCCAGGGTGAAGGCCTATATCGCTGCCGGTGACATCTATCAGGCCAACCTCAGTTTCCGCGCCCATTTTCCTTTTCTGGGCGATCCGCTTGCCCTTTATGAACGTCTGCGGGTAGAGAGCCAGGCCGCGCACTGCGCCTTTGCCGATGACGGCAAGCGCCAGGTGCTGAGCCTGTCGCCCGAACTATTTTTCGATCTCGCCGCCGACGGCTCAATTGTCGTCCGTCCCATGAAAGGCACGCTCGCGAGGCACAGTGACGACGCGGCCGAGCGGGCGCAGCTTGCGGCCAGCGCCAAGGACCGGGCCGAGAATCTGATGATCGTGGATTTGATCCGCAACGATCTCAGCCGCATCGCCGAGCCCGGCAGCGTGATGGCCTCCGATCTCTTCAAGGTCGAAAGCTATCCCACCCTGCACACCATGGTCTCCACCGTGGCGGCGAAGAAGCGCGCCGGCATCGGCGCGGCGGACATCCTGCGGGCTTTGTTTCCGTGCGGCTCCATCACGGGCGCGCCCAAGATCCGCGCCATGGAAATCCTGCACGAACTGGAATCCTCGCCGCGCGGCGCCTATTGCGGCGCGCTAGGCTGGTTCGCGCCCGCCCCCAACAACCAATTCTCGGCGCGCTTCAACGTGGCCATCCGAACGCTGACGATCCGCGGTAACCAGGGCGAGTTGGGCATCGGCGGCGGCGTGGTGCAGGACTCCGACGGCGCCGGCGAATATGCCGAATGCCGGCTGAAGGCACGTTTCTTCGAACAGGCCCGCCGGCCGATCGAACTGATCGAAACTCTGCGGCATGACCGGGGCTTTGTTCGACTGGAGGCGCATCTGGCGCGGATGCAAAATTCCGCGGCGGTGCTGGGGCTGTCCTTTGACGAGGCCGCGGCACGGGCCGCGCTGGAGGAAGCGATAGCGGGCCACACCGGTCGGGTAAGGGTCAGGCTGACATTGGACGAAGAGGGCCTGCACCGGGCGACGGCCCATGACCTTGTGCCTGATCCGCTACACTGGACTTTCCGGCCGGCGGAGTGGCGCACCAACAGCGGAGATGCGTTGTTGCGCCACAAGACGAGTTGGCGCGAGCTTTATGACCAGCCGCATCCCGATTGCGATGAGCTGGTTTTCTGCAATGAGCGCGGCGAACTGACCGAAGGCGCGCGCAGCAACCTCTTCATCCGGCGCGGTGACGTGCTGCTGACCCCGCCGCTGGAGGCCGGATTATTGCCAGGTGTGCTGCGGGCGGAATTGATGGCACAGGGCAGGGCGCGTGAAGCGGTCCTCACGCCCGATGATCTCGACGGGGAAGTTTATCTCGGCAACTCGCTACGCGGGTTGATCAAGGGGCTCAGACTTTAGCCGCCAGCACGGATAGGAGTGCCACGGTTTCCGGCAGTACCCAGCCTCCCACCTCGACCATATGGCCGGCGGCGATGTCGGCATTCGCCGCGGCGGCCAGATCCTGCTTGCGGAAAGTGTCACGCAGACGCGCGGATTGGCTGGCAATGTCGAAGGAGCCCGGCAGCTGGGCTCCGAGCTTTGCGGCCTGCTCGCGATCGGTCAGCCGCGCCAGCAGATCATCATAGGGTGTCGGCGCGTAATGCTTCACGAACAGATCGGTGAAGCGATAGAGCCCCGCCGTTACTGCTATGCCCCCGGCTGCGATGGCCGCCATGACATCCCGGCGCTTCATGCCATCACCTTCTTGAGGTGATCGGCCAGCCGCAGGGTGAGGGCGACGAGATTAAGCGTGGGATTGGAGGCGCTGTAGCTGGGAAAGGTCCCGCTCCCCGCCACATAGAGATTGGCGATCCCGTGGACCAGCCCGTCAGGGTTCACGACGCCCTGTTTGGGATCCTCGTGCATGCGAGTGGTGCCGAGGTGATGATGGCCCCAGTCCATCGTCTTCATCCAGTCCTGGCGGTCCCTGCAATTGATGCGCAACAGGCCGGTGCGGCTGGCCAGAAGCTGCCGTCCCAGCTCCGTCAGGGTGCGGCGGAAACGGTCGAAGTCTTCGTCCGCAAGGCGCATGTCCAGCTTCAGGCGCGGCAGGCCCAACGCATCTTTCTCTCCGGTCAAGGTGAGGCGCCGGTCGGGATCGGGGGCGAGCTCCATGCCGCAGCCCAGCGAATAAGCCTGCGCATTGGCGGCATTGACACCCAGCGCCAGCGCCGTGGTGATCACCGCGGCCTTACCGATTTCGTCCAAATCCACAGGCTGTTCGACCGTGCTGAGCGAGCCGGCGACTTGCGCCTTGCGGCGGAAGGCCATGGTCGGCGCAAAGGTCGCCCGCATGATGGCGCCATCGTCAAGGGTCTGGTTGCTGCCATAAAAGGCCGCCAGCGGCCCGGCGAAGGAAACCAGGGTGGCAACGTCGCGGGGAGTGGGATTGTCGGCGAAGAAACGGCCCACCAGGTCGTTCTGGTTGCCGACGCCGGCACTGACCACATCGTTGGAGGCCAGCATCACCCGCGCATTTTCCATCGCGCCGGCCGCCAGTACCGTCATACGCGGCCTTACCGTGAAATGCTTGCCGGTCAGGGTTGCGATATCCAGATGATCCACGCTGGCGCCGTTGGCAGCCAGGCGGATGCCGGTGACATTGGCGTGGACGTAAGGGGTGACGTTTTTTGCCGCCCGCAATTCATCGCCATAGCGATGGCCGAACTGGGTTGGCAGAACGCTGTCGCGGGTCTTGGAGAACTGAAACCAGCTGGTGTAGAGGCCGCCTTCGCCCAGCGGCAGGACGGGGCCCGTGGCGCCGGCCATCACATCGCCCTTCTGGTCGTAGATCCAGGGGCCCGCTTCGACGAGCGCCTGGGCGCGGGCATAATAGGGCTCCAGCGCCGCGCGGCCGAAAGGCCAGCCGGAATGCGGCATCCAGGGCTTGGCCTCGAAATCGATCGCATCCATCGGGCGGCACCAGCCGCCCCAATGGTTGGTGCCGCCGCCCAGTGCGCGCATCCGGCCCACCTCCAGTGCCTCATAACGCACGCCGGTCTCCGCGCCGGTATACATCTTCTGGATTTCGGGATCGAAACTGGTGCCGCCTGATTCCAGCAAGGCGATGGAAAGCTTGCTGTCCTTCAGGGCCAAGGCCAGGGAAACGCCCGCGGGCCCCCCGCCGACAATGGCCAAGTCCGGCGTCAGCACCTGACCATCGGGAATCGTGCGGGCGTCAATAAAAGCGGTCAAAACAGCAAGGTCCGGGGAAACGGGGCCAATCTATCGCGCCCGTTGGAAAACTGTCTTGTCTTAATTGTGTCGAGATGAAAGCACGCAGGATTTTGGCCGCTGGCCAGGAGGGAGGAGCGATGTGGGCAGGAAGCCCATGAGCGACGAACTGGTGTCTAGCGGCAGCGTGGGCACGCCAGCGGCCAAAAGCCAAGTGCTCAGATATCGTCGGCATGGCCGGCATTAAAGCCGCCATCTACGGCGATGGCCTGGCCGGTGATCCACTGGGACTGGTCCGAGATCAGCAGCAGCGCCATGGGCACCAGATCTTCCGGCTCGCCCATCCGGCCCAGGGGGTGCAGCGCCGCCAGCCTTGCGCGGCGCTCCGCCGGCATGGTCGCCAGCAGCGGTGTGTTGACGAAGCCGGGACAAAGGCAGTTCACCCGTACTTTGTCGGCGGCGTAATCCAGCGCCATGTTGCGGGTCAGCGACAGGATCGCACCCTTGCTGGCGGTATAGGCGGCGCGATTGCGCGTGCCCGTGGTGGCGACTCCCGAGGACAGATGCAGGATGGCCCCGCCATGGGCCCGCATCAGCGGCAGGGCGTATTTGGATACCAGGAAGGCGCCCCGCACATTCACCGCCATGACCGCATCGAAATCTGCCATCTGGGTTTCATCCACCTTGGCCCGCCGCGCGATGCCCGCGCTGTTAACCAGCGCGTCGATGCGCGAGAGACCGGACAAAGCCTGGCTGACCTGGTCTTCGTCGGCGATGTCGCAAATGCGGCTGTCTTCAAACGGGCCGGCGGTGCGGTCCAGCGCAATGATATGTGCGCCTTCCGCGGCCGCGCCTTGCGCGATCGCAAGGCCAAGGCCCGAGGCCGCGCCCGTGACGACGACATGCTTTCCCGAAAATCGCATCGTTCCGTCATAAACGGCGGATAGGCATTGTTCAACGCGGGCGGTCGCAATTCGGCCAAATTGACGGAGTCATCTGGCGTCCAGGACGCGGGATCATGTCATTGAGCATCAGGGTATGGAGCGGCGTGGCGCTGGCCGCGCTGACGATTTCTTCCGCAACAGGACAAACGGCAGCGCGGAAATCACAGCATCCGCCGCTGAAACCGGGGCCGTCGGCCGGCGTTCATGCTGCGCAACAGGGGATCGGTTCGGGTCTGGCGCTGGTCGGCGCCAGCGCCGTCATCGCGCTGGTCGTGGTGGTGACGGCCAACAATGGCGGTAACGGCAACAGCCAGCCCAACAGCCAGAGCGTGCCGTCGACAGTCCCGTAAAGACGCGCCGGTTACCGGCTTACGACGACCGTCACCGGACTTTGTGTCTCATTGCTGGCCACCAGCGCCAGCGATGCGCCGATAATAAGCGCCGCGCCGATAACAATTGGTGTTGCGGCCAGAGCCGCCCAACATAGCCGCTTGTGCGGCCCGTTAACCTCGTCGGGCAAGTCATATTCGGCCGGAATGAAACTGCGATTCATGAGAGCCTCCCTGAAAGCCTCTCCGGACCGCAGCAGGAGTTGTGCCAGTTAAGATGTGGGGCAGGGTAAAGATAGTTTGGCGGGCTTGGCGTAGGTGAGGCCCGCTTGGCTCCGCCAATTCCCGCTTCGAGCCCTAATGGCAAATAAGCTGCAGGCTGCTTGCAGTTCGCCGTTTGCCCGCCTGCGCTCCTCGCCCGCCTCAAGTCCCTGTCGGGCGGCGGGCTCGAACGCTTGGCTCCGCCAATTTTCCGCTGACGGTGGTGAAAGGGTGTTCCGCTGCTGGGGCGGAAAATTGGTGGAGCCAAGCGGGATCGAACCGCTGACCTCCTGCATGCCATGCAGGCGCTCTCCCAGCTGAGCTATGGCCCCGTACCAATCGAAGGAGCGGTCTGGTGGCCGATCCACGTTGCATTGCTTTAGCAATGCGACTTTTCAAAAACAATCCTGAATGTAAAGACTAGGCTTCGTCCTTGGCGATGCCGGGGTCGATGATGCCCGAGACATCGTCCTCCTCGTCTTCCACTTCGCCCAGAAGATCGTTGTCTTCCTCATCTTCGTCGTCTTCGACCTCGATGTCCTCGATGCCTTCGGCCTCGTCGGCATCCACCACCGTCATGCCCGATTCCGCCTCGGCTTCTTCTTCTTCGGCGTCCTCGTCCTCGTCTTCGCCGGTCGCCGCGATCTTCAGCGGCGCCTCGACGACAGCCTCGGCTTCTTCCTCTTCTTCCTCGGAATCGGACTCGCCATCCTCGTCCTCGTCCTCTTCTTCCTCGTCGTCTGTTTCCTGGGCTACGACCGTGCCGGCGCCAGCGGGCTCGGCGACGCGGCTGCGGCGCTGCTTGAACAGCGCTTCGGGCTCATAGCTGAAACCGCATTTGGGGCATTCGATCGGCCGCTTTGTGAGGTCGTAAAACCTCGCATTGCAGCTGGGACAAGCCCGTTTGGTTCCAAGATCTGCCTTGACCAAGATGTTCTTCCCGTGAAGAAGGGGTGGTTGGAGGGGCGCGTTTGCCACGGGTAGCCCCGCCTGTAAAGGTCTTTTGAAGCCCCTGATGGATAACGCCAATCCCGCGCCGCTCGCCGCCCGCCGGGCCGGCCCCTTGAAAGGCACGGCCCAGGTGCCGGGCGACAAATCCATTTCCCAGCGGGCCCTTATCCTGGGCGCCCTGGCGGAAGGCGAGACCCGTATTACCGGTCTGCTGGAATCCGGCGATGTCCATTCCACCGCCGGCGCCCTGCGCGGGCTGGGTGCCGAGCTGACGGCGGAAGGGCCGGGCCGCTGGCGGGTGACCGGAACCGGGGTGGGCAACTGGAAAAGCCCCAAATCGGAACTGGATTTCGGCAATTCTGGCACCGGCTCGCGCCTGGTGATGGGGGCGATGGCCACCACGCCCATTACCGCTGTGTTTACCGGCGATGCCAGTCTCAGGTCGCGTCCCATGGCGCGGGTGGTGGACCCGCTGAAGGCTTTTGGCGTGCGCTATGAGGGGCAGGGACCCAAGGCGCTGATGCCGCTCACCCTGCATGGGGCGAAGGAGGCAAAAGCCGTCACCGTCCATGTCGCCACCGCTTCTGCCCAGGTGAAGTCGGCGCTGCTGCTGGCGGCGCTGAATGCCACCGGCACCAGCCGCATCAGCCAGGGCTCGCTGACCCGCGACCATAGCGAGAAAATGCTGGCCGCATTCGGCGCAAAGGTCACCGTGTCGCCCCGCGACGAAGGCGGCGAAGTCATCACGGTCGAAGGCCCGGCGAAATTGACCGGCTGCAACGTGGAAGTGCCGCGCGATCCCTCATCGGCCGCCTTTGCCATCGTGGCGGCGCTGATCGTGCCGGACTCGGAGATCGCGCTGCCCGCCATCCTGCTCAATCCCCGCCGCACCGGCTTGATTGAGACTCTGCTGGAGATGGGCGCCCGCATCGAAATCACCAACCGGCGCACCAGCGGCGGCGAGGAAATCGGCGATCTGATCGTGCGCCATTCCGAATTGAAGGGCATAGAAGTGCCGGCGGCGCGCGCGCCATCGATGATTGACGAGTATCCGATCCTGTCCGTGGCCGCGGCCTTCGCCAGCGGCACCACCGCCATGCGGGGTTTGGAAGAGCTCCGCGTCAAGGAAAGCGATCGGCTGGAAGCGGTGGCGCGGGGTCTTGCCGCCAATGGCGTCAAATACACCATCCAAGGCGACGATCTTCTGGTCGGAGGCGGCGCGGTGCCAGGCGGCAGCACCGTCACCACCCACATGGATCACCGCATCGCCATGAGCTTTTTAACGATGGGGTTAGCGGCCGAGAAACCGGTGACGGTGGATGACGTCGCCATGATCGCCACCTCCTTTCCGGAATACCGGGATTTGATGACGGGCCTTGGCGCGGTTATGGAGACGCCATGAGCCCCGCTTCAAAGTCCTCCGCTCCACAATCAATTGTCATCGCGGTGGACGGCACGGCCGCCAGCGGCAAGGGCACCCTGGCCAAGAAGCTGGCCCAGCATTTCGGCTTTGCCCATCTGGATTCCGGGGCGCTCTATCGCCTGGCCGCCTTCAGCGTGCTGGAGGCCGGGGGCAATCCCCAGAACGAGGCCGATGCCCTGCGCGGCGCCCAGACCATCGATTTCAACCTGGCGGGCGATCCCCGCATCCGCACCGACATTATCGGCAAGGCCGCCTCCCATGTGGCCGCCATCCCGGCGGTGCGCACCGCCCTGTTCGACTTCCAGAAGAACTTCCTTACCAACCCGCCCGGGGGCGGCCCCGGCGCGGTCATGGATGGCCGCGACATCGGCACCGTCATCTGCCCCACCGCCACCGCCAAGCTCTATGTGGACGCCAGGGTCGAGGTCCGGGCCCGCCGCCGCTGGTCGGAACTCAAGGCCATGGGCATCCGCCGGGCCGAGCAGGACGTGGTGGCCGAGCTGGCGGCCCGGGACGCTGCCGACAAAAGCCGCCCGATTTCACCCCTGAAACAGGCCCCGGATGCCGACTTGCTGGATACCAGCGATTTGGGTATAGACGCGGCGTTCGCGGCAGCTCTTGCCCTGGTCTCACCCAAGGTGACCAAGGCACTGGGCAAGTCCAAGGATCGCCACAGGGGCTAAGGAGGCCCGGCGGCCTTAAGGGCACCCCCGCTTACTTCTTTCCATCCAACCCGCCCGGGTCACCGGGAAGTCCGTCCGTTGGCCATGAGGGCCCGCGGATCGGCATGAACGATTGCAGGAATTTGAATGGCTCGCGCCGCTACCAAGGAACGTCCGACCGAAAGCTCCATCGCCACCCCCAGCCGCGAAGATTTCGCCGCCATGCTGGAGCAGAGCTTTGAGACCCAGAGCCCCCAGGAGGGCGCCGTCATCAAGGGCACCATCGTCGCCATCGAGAATGACTTCGCGATGGTGGATGTGGGCCTGAAGACCGAAGGCCGCATCCCAGTCAAGGAATTCGCCATGCCGGGCGTGCCCGCCGACATCAAGGTCGGCGACACCGTCGAGGTCTATCTGGAGCGCGTCGAGAACGCCCTGGGCGAAGCCGTGCTGAGCCGCGACAAGGCCCGCCGCGAGGAAAGCTGGATCAAGCTGGAAAAGGCCTTCAACGACCAGACCCGCGTCACCGGCGTGATCTTCGGCCGCGTCAAGGGCGGCTTCACCGTGGACCTGGACGGCGCCGTGGCCTTCCTGCCCGGCTCGCAGGTTGACGTCCGCCCGATGCGCGATGTCGGCCCGCTGATGAACCAGCCGCAGCTGTTCCAGATCCTCAAGATGGACCGCCGCCGCGGCAATATCGTCGTGTCGCGCCGTGCCGTGCTGGAAGAGCGCCGTGCCGAGGAGCGCACTTCGCTGGTGGCCTCGCTGCAGGAAAAGCAGATCGTCGAAGGCGTGGTCAAGAACATCACCGACTACGGCGCCTTCGTGGATTTGGGCGGCGTGGACGGCCTGCTCCACGTCACCGACATCGCCTGGCGCCGCGTCTCGCACCCGACCGAAGTCCTGTCGGTGGGCCAGACCGTCACCGTGCAGATCATCAAGATCAACCACGAGACCCAGCGCATCAGCCTGGGCATGAAGCAGCTGCAGACCGATCCGTGGGAAGGCGTCGCCGCCAAGTATCCGGTGGGCGTGCAGTTCAAGGGCAAGGTCACCAATGTCACCGACTATGGCGCCTTCGTGGAGCTGGAGCCGGGCGTGGAAGGCCTGGTCCATGTCAGCGAAATGTCATGGGTCAAGAAGAACACCGCGCCCTCCAAGCTGGTCACCCCCGGCACGGAAGTGGATGTGGCGGTGTTGGAAGTAGATTCCAACAAGCGCCGCATCAGCCTGGGCCTCAAGCAGACCCAGGAAAATCCCTGGACCGCCTTCACCGCCAACCATCCGGCGGGCACCGTGATCGAGGGCGAGATCAAGTCCATCACCGAGTTCGGGCTGTTCATCGGCCTGGATGCGGACATGGACGGCATGGTCCACCTGTCCGATCTCTCCTGGTCCAAGCCGGGCGAGGAAGCCATCAAGGACTATCAGAAGGGCCAGGTGGTCAAGGCCAAGGTGCTGGACATCGACGTCGAGAAGGAGCGCGTCAGCCTGGGCATCAAGCAGCTGGACAGCGACCCGATGGAAAAGGCGGGCGCCGGCGGCGGAGCCCTCAGGAAGGGCCAGGTCGTCACCGGTACGGTCACGGAAGTGAATGACGGCGGCATCGAGGTGGAACTGGAGGGCGGCGTGCGCTCCTTCATCCGCCGCGCCGATCTGGCCCGCGACCGCGCCGACCAACGCCCCGAACGCTTCGGCAAGGGCGAGAAGGTGGACGCTTTGGTCACCAGCGTGGACAAGGCCAGCCGCAAGATCTCCCTCTCCATCAAGGCCCGCGAAGTGGCCGAGGAGAAGGAAGCGGTCGAGCAGTATGGCTCCTCCGACAGCGGCGCCTCGCTCGGCGACATTCTGGGTGCGGCCCTCAAGAAGAAGGGCCCCAAGAAGAAGGGTGGCGAGGAGTAGACTTCGTCCCATAGTGCACAAGAAGGCGCGCCGCGAGGCGCGCCTTTTTGTTTGCTGCTTGTTTGCCGCGAGAATCGCACTAGCTTCGCCTATCGTTTTATGAGGGAGTTGAGTGATGGCGAAGAAGAGCAAGCTGGCGGTGCGGGCCGCCGAGCTGGAAGCAGCGGTTGTGGGCCTGTTTACCGGGACACCGGCGCCCGCGGCCCCGGCCAAGAAGAAAAAGCGCCGCAAGGCCAAGAAGGCCAAGGTGGTGAAGGCCGCCAAGAGACC
>Ga0310811_10007736_pt1 | contig 13775 bp, 11 predicted proteins | sample YCmetagenome_FD_207642 | JGI IMG/M metagenome (GOLD analysis project Ga0310811, IMG submission 207642) | Soil microbial communities from experimental microcosm in Duke University, North Carolina, United States - YC | ecosystem: Engineered > Artificial ecosystem > Soil microcosm > Unclassified ... | reverse complement strand
GTCCGATGCTGGAGCGTACCGCTCTCAGCCCACGACATTGCCGCTCTGCGGTGGCTGCGGGCTCGGCGCGTCGCTCGCACCCGGGCGCGCCGTCGAGGCGCGCACGACCAGGCTCGTCGGCAACGAGGAGTGCCGGGGCTCGCCGTCCGGCTCCTCGATACGCTGCATCAGCAGGTCGACGCCGCGCGGTCCCATCAGGTCGAGCGGGATGTGCAGCGCGGTGAGCGCGGGGTGGATCGTGCGGGCCATGAACGTGTCGTCGACCGTCGCCAGGCTGAATTCCCCCGGCACCGCACGCCCCTGGCGGGCCAGGCCGCAGGCGACGCCGTGCGCCACCATCTCGTTGTGCGCGATGACCGCGGTGGCGCGGCTGGTGGGCACCAGGTCCGCCGCGGCCACGCCGTTGTCGAAGGTGAGCTCGAACGGGCCGAGCTGCTCGACGAGTTCGACCCCGTGTTCGTCGCACGCGTCCTGCACCGGCTGCCGGTGGCCTGACGTGCGCGCGGTGCGGGTGCCGTTGACGTACACGATCCGCCGGTGCCCGAGCGCCGCCAGGTGACGCACCACCTGGCGCATCCCGGTGGCGAGCTCCGCGTACGCGCTGTCGACCTGCGCCACCCGCGCGCCGATCACCGCGACCGGGCCGGCCTGGGCCAGTTCACGCACCATCTCGTCGGTCATGCGCGGTCCCGCGAGCAGCATGCCGTCGGTCTGCCGGGCCATCGCCGCGGCGAGTTCGAACCCGTCGGCCGGCTCGTCGCCGGTCTCGGCGAGGAAGAGCGCGTGGTCCTTGGCGCGCGCCCGGTGCTGCACGGACTTGATGATCTCCGCGTAGTACGGGTTGACCACGTCCGGCACCAGCAGGCCCAGTGTCCGCGTGCGGCCGCGGGCGAGCGCGCTCGCCGCGCGGTTGGGTGTGAACTCCAGCCGCCGGGCGACCTCGAGCACGCGCCGCCGGGTGTCGGCGCGCACGGTCTCAGGCAGGCTGAAGACGCGCGAGACAGTGGACTGCGACACCCCGGCCTCGCGCGCCACGTCGGCCATGGTGGCGGTCATTTGATGCTGATCACGTCGTCGATGTCCACGGCGTCGCCCCGGGCGAACGCGGTGTTGGCGGCCAGCCCGATCGCCAGCGCGTACGCCCCGTCCGCGACGGTCGCGACCGTCGCGCCGCCGCCGTCCGCCGCCTTCTCGCCGTCGAACAGCGCCCGCATCATCCGCGCGTCGCCGCCGCCGTGCCCGGCGTGGTCGAACTCCGGGATCGCAACCTCGCGCGGGGCCTGCCACAGGGGCCTGACGAGGATGCGCGCTCCGCCGGCGTTCTCCTGGGCGGTGTCGCCGTGCAGGGCGCCCTTCGCCGAGGTGAGCTTCGTGCTCGGCCGCTGCCAAGCGCTCTCCTCGACTTCCAGTTCCAGCCGGCCGCCGGTGCCGTTGAACATCACGCGGTAGCCCTCCCAGGGCGAGTATGCGGTGAGGTGGTACGACATGCTGGCGCCGGTGGCGTAGCGCACCAGGACCGCCATGTCGTCCTCGATGGTGATCCCGTCGCCGAAGACGTTCCGGTCGCGAAAGTAGCCGTCCTCCTGCTCGGCGTCGAGGTACAGGGTGCGCAGGCCCTCGTTGTCCTCCAGGTGGAGGGCGAAGGGATCGCCGGCCGCAGCGGGTGAGCCGTGGGCGCGCTCGTAGTCGCGGCGGTAGCCGGTGCGCTCGCCGTTCTCGCGGCCGTAGAAGGCGAGCCGGCCGACGCCGAACACCCGTTCCGGCCGCGCCCCGAGCCACCAGTTGACGAGGTCGAAGTGGTGGCCGGCCTTGTGCACCATCAGGCCCCCGCTGTTCTCCCGCTCGCGGTGCCAGCGGCGGAAGTAGTCGGCGCCGTGGCGCACGTCCAGCATCCATTCGAAGTGCACTGAGATGATCTCGCCGACGGCGCCGCCGCGCAGCTCCCGATGTACGAGTTCGTGGACGGGGTTGAAGCGGTAGTTGAACGCCACCGACAGGTCGCCGCCGGTCTCCTCGACGGCGTCCAGGATGCCGCGGCAGCGCTGCGCGTCCGTGGTCATGGGCTTCTCGGTCACCACCCGGCAACCGGCCCGCAGCGCCGGGACGATGTAGGTGTCGTGCAGCGCGTCGACAGTGGTGACCACGACGGTGTCGATGCGCTCGGTGCGCAGCATCTCGGCGAACGCCTCGGGGGCGTAGGTGCGCGCGGGCGGTCGGCCGGCGCCCGCGAACATGCGATTGTGGTGTGCCATCCGCACGGAGTTGGTATCGCAGAGGGCTACGACCTCGACGTGGTCGCGGCGGGCCAGGCCCTCGGTGTACAGCTGTGCGCGCATGCCGGTGCCGACGACGGCGGCGCGGGTGGTGGCGGTCATCGCATCTCCCTCATTCACACTGCTCCCTCTCCACGGTGCAACGCTTGCATGCGCATGCAGAGCTGTCAACCGTCAAAGAGCTCGAAGAAGCCGATGGACGCGGCAGAGATGCTGTGCATATATTGGTAGCGCTTTCATTCCCGTGCATCCGGCACAGTCGAGTGACGAGAAGCCGAGGAGCCTCATGGCCCTGTTCGACATGCCCCTGGACGCGCTGCGCGGCTACCGCCCCGAGCCGGCCGAGCCTGCTGACTTCGACGCCTTCTGGAAGCGGACCCGGGACGAGGCCGCGGACCACGCCCTGGAGGTGCGCCTCGAACCGCACGACGCGAATCTGACCGAGGTCGAGGTGTACGACGCCTCCTTCGCCGGCTGGTGCGGGGCCCGCGTCTCCGGATGGCTGGTCGTGCCGAAGCACGCGGTCCGCCCGATGCCCTGTGTCGTGCAGTACGTCGGCTACCACCGCGGCCGCGGCACGCCGCACGATCATCTGCTCTGGCCGGCCACCGGGCGTGCGGTGTTCGTCGTGGACGTCCGCGGACAGGGCGCCTCGGGCGGCGACCACGCGGGCGCCACACCGGACCCCGACGGCGGCGCGAATCCGCAGAGCCCTGGTTTCATGACCCGCGGAATTCTCGCGCCGGAGCACTACTACTACCGTCGGGTCTACATCGATTCGGTCCGGGCGGTGGACGTGGCGAAAGCCCATCCCGCCGTGGACCCCGACCGGGTGTGCGTCAGCGGCGCGAGCCAGGGCGGCGGCATCGCCACGGCAGTCGCAGGGCTACGCGACGATGTGGCCGGCGCGCTGGTGGACGTGCCGTTCCTGACGCACTTCCGCCGCGCCGTCGAGATGACGGACAGCGATCCGTACCAGGAGATCGTCCGCTTCCTCAAGACACAGAAGCGAACGGAGGAGCAGGTCTTCCGCACGCTGTCCTACTTCGACGGCCGTTCCTTCGCGGCCCGTGCCGACTGCCCGGCACTGTACTCGGTGGCGCTCATGGACCAGATCTGCCCGCCCTCGACCGTCTTCGCGTCCTACAACCACTGGGCGCATCCGGGCAAGGACATCGAGGTCTACCGGTGGAACGGCCACGAGGGCGGGGCGGCCGACCACCGCTCCGCGCAACTGCGCTGGATGGCGCGGACCGGCCTGTAGCAAGCGAAGGAGAGTAGTCGAAGGGGGAGATCGGAGCATGCTTCTCCGCAAATCGGGTGGCTTGCCGTCAGGCGGTAGCGGTCGCCGTCGTCCGACTGTCGAAGAGCATTGGGTTGAGTGGCGTGTCCGGTACGCTGCCGACCGGAGTGCCGGGCATCCAGGCGAGGTCGCGGATCTGCGGGGCGTTGACGGGTTCTGCGACACGGATGTCGGCGTCCATGTAGATCACGGTCATCACGCGCCGCGGTACCGTGCCGCGGTTCGGTCCTGCGTGGTGGAAGGTCCAGCCGCGGTGAAAGCTCGCGTCGCCCAGGGCGAACGGCTCCTCGACGTCCTCGAACCGCTGATCGGCCAGAACCTGATTCAACCGCGCCTCGGACTCGTCGGAGATGGGCAGGTCCCGGCCGTAGGAGAAGTTGTGGCTGCCGCGGGCGAAGGCCAGCGGGCCCATGGGGGGCGGGGTCTCCTGCAGGGGCAGCCAGATCGTCGCACAGCGGTCGGAGGACAGCGGCCAGTAGTACTCGTCGGCGTGCCAGGGGGTGATGCCGCCGCCGGGCTCCTTGTACAGGGCCTGGTCGTGGTAGAGCCGCACCGCGTGCACGCCGAGCAGTTGCGCCGCGATGCCCGCCAGCCGGCGCGAGAACACCAGTTCCCGCACCTTCTCGTTCTCCCGCCACAGATTCGACACCTGGAGAAAAGCCTTGCCATAGGTGTCGCGCTGCTCCAGCGGCAGGTGCTGGGTGTTGAGCCGGATCACCTCGGAGGTGATGGTCGGCTCGTAGTGCGCGATCGTCTCCGGCGACAGCACTCCGGAAAGGTGGACGAAGCCGTCCCGGTTGAAGTCGGCGGTCGCGGTCGGGGACAGGCCCGTATACGGCACGTCCAGTTCGGATTGCGTGGTCTGCGTCGCGCCGGTCATCGCAAGCTTGCTCCTCACGGATATCAGGGACTTCGAGTCGGGCGACTTGCCCGCTTCAACGATCTCAACGCACCGGCTGCGCCCGCCACGCCGCTGTTGTCCACTTCTGATACTGAGTTGCCGTTTAAAGCCCGTACGGCGAAGGCTGCGTATGACGCCGCGGGGGCGAGGACGGCCGCGTGAAGCCGCGATACGAGCAGCCGGGTCTCTCCGACGGGACGACGTTCACCTGCTTCACCCGTCGCGAGCGTGCGTACGAGTTCGCCTGGCACTACCACCGAGAGTACGAGCTGACGCTCATCACCGCAGGCACGGGCACCCGATACGTGGGCACCGCGGTGGAGCGGTATCAGCCCGGCGACTTGGTGCTGCTCGGCCCGGATCTGCCGCACACCTTCGCGTCCCGGCCGGGCGAGGAGTCCGCCGAGGCCGTGGTGACCCAGTTCCAGCACGCGTTCCTCGGACCGGATTTCTTCGCGCTGCCCCAGTTCAGAGCGATCGAGCGGCTGCTCGCCCGTTCCGCCCGCGGCCTGCGGTTCGCCCGCGCCTCGGGCGAGATCCGCGCGCAGATCACGCGGCTGCCGAGCCTCGACTCCGCGGCCCAGACCGTGGCGCTGCTCGATGTTCTGCAACGTCTCGCCGTCGACGTCGCGTCCACGGCTATGACAGGACCCGGATACGCGCACGCCCCCAGCACGGTCATGCGGGATCGAATCGACGCCGTATGCGGATTCCTGCAGCAGGCCCACACCGAACCGGTGCGGCTCGAGGAAGTGGCGGCGCTGGTGCACATGTCGCCGACGTCGTTCAGCCGCTTCTTCCACCGCGCCATGGGCCGCACGCTCACCGACCACCTCAACCGGCTCCGGGTGGAGACGGCCTGTTCGCTGCTGACCGCAACCTCCCTGCCCGTCATCGAGGTCGCCGCCCGCAGCGGCTACCGCAACCTCTCGAACTTCAACCGCCGGTTCCTCGAACTCAAGGGGCTGCGTCCGACGGCGTACCGGGCCGCGCACGCTCGGATCGGATAGGGCTGCTCCCCTCGAACCCATCGATACCGCACGTCGGGCCGCCCGGCCGATCTGTTCGCCCCGGGCGGCCGCCACCTTCGACGACGGATCCGGGTGAGAAACTTTCACCCGGAATTCGAGTCGCCGTCGGCGTTCAGCGCACCTCTGACGTGCGGGGACGCGCCGGAAACGGACGCTCAACGCCGGTTCGGAAACGAGATCCGTTCACCTCGCCTGACAGCGCTCTTACGCTCAGGGGGACCGATCCACCACCACCCCCTCGCCACACCATAAGGAGGGCAGGGAGCGTTGAGACGACGACGCAGAACACTGTGGTCGACCGTCGCCGCGGCGGTGACCGCGCTGGCGGCGACGGTCCTGTTCGCGGCCCCCGCGTCCGCGCACGGCGCGATGGAGTTCGCCGGCAGCCGCACGTTCCTGTGCTACGAGGACGCGCTGACCTCGACCGGGCAGCTGGTGCCGCAGAACTCCGCCTGCCAGGCGGCCGTCGCGCAGAGCGGCACCACCCCGCTGTACAACTGGTTCGCGGTCGGCAACCGCTCGGGCGCGACCAGCGGGGAGACCAGCCAGCTGATCCCCGACGGCTCACTGTGCAGCGGCGGCAGCAACTACTACGACTTCTCCGGCTTCGACCTGGCGAGATCCGACTGGCCGAAGACACACCTGACCTCCGGGGCCAACGTCCAGATCAAGTACAACAAGTGGGCGGCGCACCCCGGGACCTTCTCCCTGTTCATCACGAAGCCCGACTGGGATCCGACCAAGCCGTTGACGTGGGCCGAACTGCAGAGCGTGCCGTTCTCCACGGCGACCAACCCGCCCTCGGTGGGCGACCCGGGCAGCATCGACAGCTACTACTACTGGAACGCCACGCTGCCCTCCGGCTACACCGGCTATCAGATCATTTACTCGATGTGGGCCAGGTCGGACAGCACCGAGACCTTCTACGGCTGCTCCGACGTGGTCTTCGACGGCGGCAACGGCCAGGTGACCGGCATCGGCGACACCGCGCCACCGACGAACCCGGTGCCGTGCAACGCCACATACTCGATCACCAGCACATGGCCGGGCGGCTTCCAGGCTTCGGTGACCGTGTCCAACCCGACCACCTCCCCCATGTACGGCTGGTCGGTCGGCTGGGTGATGCCGGACGGCGAGACCGTCAACAGCGCCTGGAACGGGACGCTCTCTCAAGCCGGATCGCTGGCCACTGTGACCAACGCGAGTTGGAACGGCCAGCTCGCCGCGGGGGCGAACACCTCGTTCGGCTTCACCGCGAACTACACGGGCACGGCCGCAGTGCCCAGCAGCATCTCCTGTCAGAGTCCGTAGTCACAGGCGGGCGAAGGAGTTTCTCGTTCTCGTGGGCGGTTTCGGGTCGGGCAGCCGGGCCGGAGCCGCCCACGGCTTCTGAATCGCGACTCAGCGCCGGGGCTCGGCGCCGGGACTCGGCACCGCATTCGGAGCTACGGAGGTCTCTCAGCATGATGACCTTGCTCGCATTCGCCCGGCGATCTGCGCGGAGCCGTCGCGGCTCGGCCTTGGGCCTGGCCGCCGCGCTCGTGCTCTTCGCCGGCGGGTGTACGAACTCGTCGACCGCCGGCCCGCCGGCCGACGGCATGAGCGGGATGCCCGGCATGAGTGGCATGCCAGGGATGACGGGGATGACAGGCATGGGGGACATGCCGGGGATGGGGGACGTGACCAGTGCCCCGACCACGCCGGCGCTGGCCGCCGCGGCACCCACCGGGACGGGCCTGTCGAGCAGCGTGCACGGCTACACCTTGGTGCCGTCTGCGCGGACCGTCGTCGCCGGTGCGCCGGGCACGTACGACTTCCACATCACCGGACCGGACGGGAAGCCCGTCACGCGTTATCAGCCCTATGAGAGCGCGTTCGTGATCTGCTATGTGATTCGCTCAGATCTGACCGCGTACCACTATCTCCAGGCCGCGATGCGCAAGGACGGCACCTGGACCGTGACGATGCCGGCGCTACCCGCCGGGTCCTACCGGACCTTCGTCACCTTCGCCGCACCGGACTCGAGCCAGGGCACTCCCTTGGTGTACCAGGTCTCCAGCCCCTTCACCGTTCCGGGTCGGGCTGCCGTCGCGGCGTCGGCGCCCGCGGTGCCTGCGCCCGCTTCGAGTGCGACCGCCGACGGTTATACGGTCTCCCTGTCCGGAAATCCGAAGGCCGGTGTTTCCGCGTCGCTGAAGGTCGTCGTCACGAAGGGCGGCAAACCGGTCGAGTCGTTCCAGCGCTTTCTCGACTCCTACGTGCATCTGACCGCGTTCCACGCCGGCGATCTCGCCTTCGCGCAGATTCTCTCGCTCGGTGGAATCCAGGCCCGAACCGGTGCACTCACGACAGAAGCGTTGTTCCCGGAGCGCGGCACGTGGCAGATCTTCGCACAGTTCGACCTGGACGGTTCAGTGCACACGATCGCGCTCACGCTCGATGTCGGCTGACCGCTGATTCCCGGCCCGGCCCGGCCCGGCCGAGCTGAGCTGAGCTGAGCCGCGCCGAGTCGAGTCGAGATCGGATTGCGGGATCGTCCTCGGGCCGGCTCAGTGGCGTTGTTCAGCAGCCGATGCGGCTGGTGCCCAAGGCGATGTCGTCGAACCGGAGCGCGTCGTTGCCGCCACCGCCGTAGCTCTCCCAGCCGAACTTCAAGTCCGTCAGGCTGGGCCGCCAGGATGCGCCGTTGCCCGAGAGCCATTGGTCGCTGACGTTGGCGACCGGCGTCCCGTTCTCGCTCAGGCCCGCGACCTGTGTGCCGTTGACCCAGGTGGTGATCGCGCCGCTCGATCCGTTGACCTGCAACTCGACGCAGTTCCAGGTGCCGACGGGCAACGCAGTGCTCTGTACCACCCCGGCCTGGCTCTGGTCGGGAATTGTCTGGTCGTCGGACTGCCGGTTCCACATCAGCGCGCCGTTCTGGCCGCCGAACCGCAGATCGGTGTTGCCGGCGTTCGCGTCGTTCATGGCGACGAAGGTGACGTGTCCGGCGGGCAGAGGGGTGGTGTGCATGACCCAGAACCGCACGTCCCACACCGGACCGGCGAGTCCCATGTCGCTCGCGTCCCGGATGAGCACGTGGTTGCAGTACCCGTCGACGCCGACCACCTTGGCTGACTTGACGCCCGTGTGCGCGCCGGCGGAGTCGATCGCCGCGGTACCGGTACCGGAGCAGTCGCGGCTGTACACACTCCAGCGGCCGGAGGGAGTGGAAGTCGCCTGGTTCTCGAAGCCGTCGCAGAACACGACCCCGGTCGCTGTGCAGCCGGAGCCGCCGATCGGCGGAGTACCGGTGGCGGTGGCCGAGGGGGAAGACGTCGCGGTGGCGGTCGCGGTCGTTGTGGAGGTTGCCGTAGCCGTAGCCGTAGCCGTCGCCGTGGTGCTCGGAGTCGCCGTCGTCCCGCCTCCGCAGAACACGCCGTTCAACGCGAAGTCCGTCGGGGTGTCATCAGTGCCCGACCACGTTCCCTGGAACCCGAAACTGATCGTGCCGCCGCTCGCGACGGTGCCGTCGTAGGACTCGTTGGACGCGGAGACAGCCTGGCCCGACTGCGTTACCTGTGCGTTCCACGACGAGGTGATCTGTTGGCTGCCGTCGAAGGTCCATGTGACCGTCCACGCGGTCACCGCCGCCCCGGCATTCGTGACACTCACGTTGGCGGTGAACCCGCCAGCCCACTGATTCACCTGATAGCTGGCCGAGCACGGTGCCGTCGCCGCGGCCGCGCCGTTCCCACCGAGAGCGGTGACCGGCACCACGGCGGCCGCCATGGTCACCGTCGCCGCGACGGCCAGAACGCCTCGGCGGTGCCGCGCGCCGGCCGAACCGCCACCAGCCCCGTCGCCTCGAATTCGATGTCGTCGCATATTCGGCATGAGCCCTCCTCGTTCGCCTCCGGACGCCCGTGCGTCACACGCAGGCTGCGCCCGGACACGTCGCCCGACAAGAGCCAGTACCCGTATACGCCCGCCGCGTCGCCTCGACCTGCGGTGCCGGAATCGCCGCCGCGAATCTTCCATGGCGACGGCGGTTATCGGAGACGTGGGGAGGGCTTGGCAGCGGTGCGGTGCTTCGCTTGAATGCTTGGGCATGACCCAATTCCCGGGCAGCAACGAAGATCCGTCACCCGCGAACGATCCGAGTGCGGCCGAGATCGCGCAGCAGGTGCGCAGCGGTCTGGCACGGCCGCGCGACATCGTGCAGAAGTACTTGGTCCGGATCGCCGCCGTCGACTCCGATCTGCACGCCTTCCGCGTGGTGCGCGCCGAGCAGGCGCTGGCGGAAGCCGACGCGGTGGCACGCCGGCCGGACCTCGCCTCACTGCCGTTGGCCGGCGTTCCGATAGCCGTGAAGGACAACGTCGAGGTCGCCGGAGAGCAGCGTCGCAACGGCTCGGCCGCCTCCGCCGAGGTCGCGTGCGACGCGGACCATCCGGTCGTCGCCCGGCTGCGCGAGGCCGGGGCCGTGGTCGTGGGGCTGACCAACGTGCCCGAACTGTGCCTGGTGCCCGTGTGCGACAGCGCGTTCGGCATCGCGCGCAACCCGTGGAACCACGGCCGGACGCCCGGCGGTTCCTCGGGCGGCTCGGCCGCGGCGGTCGCGGCCGGGATGGTGCCGCTCGCGCACGGCAACGACGGGCTCGGCTCGATCCGGATCCCCGCGGCCTGCTGCGGTCTGGTCGGCATCAAGCCGGGAACCGGCGTCGTGCCCGCCGCGGTGGACGGTGCCGAGCTGTGGCACGGCATGTCGGAGAACGGCCCGTTGGCGACGACCGTGCGCGACGCCGCGCTGGGCCTGTCGGTCATGGCCGCCGACCCCGCCCTGGCCGAGCTCGGTGATCCCGGACGGCTACGGGTGGGGGTCTCCACACGTCCGGTGCAGGTGGGCTTCCCGGTTGACGCGCGGTACATCGCGGCCGTCACCTCCGTCGCGACGACGCTCACAGACCTCGGACATCGAGTGGCGAAGCATCGCGGCCGCTATCCGGCTTGGCTGGGGACGGGACTGCTCTTCGGGTGGTACGCCTTCGCGCACGAGGACGTCGCGGTCCTCGAGCGTGGCCGCCTCCAGCGGCGTACCCGCAGCATGGCGACGGCAGGGGCCGTGCTCAGCGCCGTGCACGCGGACGGCGGATGGTCCAGGGACAGGTGGCGCAACGGCGCGGCCGAGCGGTTCTTCGGCGACGACGTCGACGTCCTCGTGCTGCCCGCGCTCGCACAGCCCACCCAGGCCGCGGCGCGCTGGGGCGATCGCGGCCTGCTGCCCACGACGCTCGCCAGCACCCGGATCGCGGGCCTGTTCGGTCCCTGGAACGCGGCGGGCTGGCCCGCGATGAGCCTTCCCGCCGGAACCGACGCCGACGGCATGCCGATCGGCGTCCAGCTCGTCGCCCGCCCCGGCGGCGAACGCCTCCTCCTCGAGCTCGCCGCGCACATCGAGCAGGATCGGCCCTGGGCCCGTCACGCGCCGGGCTATCCGCCGGCCGCCGCGCGGTGATCCCGCGGCCCGCGGCCGGGGTGCGTGCGCGGGATGAAGGCCCGAGGATGGACGCATGACGAACGTATCGAATTCGCACGTTGAGCTCGACATGACGATGTTGCGCGTCGGCGGCATGCTGGCGGGCGCCGGCATGCTCCTCGCGTCGGCCGGCACGGCCCTGGTCGGCATCACGATGGCGAGGGCCGCACGGGACTGGATGCGCCAGCTCGAGCGGCCTCCCGGCGCGATCGCGGCCGACAAGTACCACCAGGCCAGGGACGCGTCGAACGCGGCCATGCAGGCGTGGCGCTCCGCCGGCCGGCCGGTGAACGGCGCGGTCCCCACCCGCTGACGTCGCCGTCTCGCGCACGCACGCCAGGCGGCATCACTCCATTGGCCGAACGCCTCGACCACCCGTGCGGCGACGGGTCGAGGGCCTACTCACTCCTTCGGATGCGCTGACGGGTCGTCCGGGCCTGTCGCCACCAGAATGGCAAGGGCTGGTCTTCGTCCGCCGAGTCGGCGGGTCTGCGAAGCCCCGGCGGGAGGCTTGTCGCGCGGACTGCGGCGCCGGCCTCCCTCGTCCAAGGGAGAGGTATGACGGAGACCGACTCGGAAGCGGCCGTCGGCGCCGAGGCCGTCCACGTCGGCGCCGACGCCGCCGCGCCCGCCGACCTCCGGCGCGTCGGGGCGAACCCGGACTACTGGTATCCGGTGGCGCTGTCCAGGAACGTGCGCGCCGGGCAGCCGCGCGCGGCGGCGTTCGCCGGCGAGCGCATCGCGCTCTACCGCGGCGGCAGCGGTCTCGTCTACGCGTTGGAGGACAGGTGCGCGCACCGCCAGGTGCCGCTGAGCATGGGCGTCGTGGAGGGCGAGACGCTGCGCTGCTGCTACCACGCGTGGGCCTACCGCGGCGACGGGCGCATCTCGCAGATCCCTTATCTGTCCAAGGGCGACGGCCGTCCCCCGCGCGGGGTGCGCAGCTACCCCGTCCGTGAGGCGTACGGCCTGGTGTTCGTCTTCCCGGGTGACGCGACGAAGGCCGCTGTCACTCCGTTGCCGCAGTTGCCGGCCTTCGACTCCCCGGCGTACAAGACGATGACCTTCTCGCGGACCGTGCGCTGCCACTACTCGTTCATGCACGAGAACTTGCTCGACATGAACCACCAGTTCCTGCACCGGGGCGTCGTCGGCAAGCTCCATCCCGAACTGCTCGGCTTCCGTACCGGGCAGCGGTCGGTGGAAGCCAGGTACCGGTTCACCCACACCGGCGGCAAGTGGAACCGCGGCGCGAGCCTGCTGGCCGGCGAGGGCCGCGACGGCCGCGACTCCTGCGACGTCATGACCATCCGTACGGAGTATCCGTACCAGACGCTCGACCTGGTCCCGGAGAACGCCGAGCGCGAGGCCTTCCGCCTCTGGGTCGCGTACGTCCCCGAAGACGCCGAACAGCGCACCTGCCACGCCTACGGCCTGCTCATGATCGAGAAGCCCGCGATCCCCGGGGCGCTCGAGCTCGCCTGGCCGCTGATCAGACGTTTCACCGAGCGCGTGTTCGCCGAGGACCGCTCGGCCGTCGAGGCCGAGCAGCGGGCCTGGGACGAGCAGGGCGGGCAGGACCGCAACCACGAGGTCTTCCCGCTGATCCTGGACGTCCGCACGGTGCTGCGGCGCAACGGCGTCCCGATCCCTCCGCGGGCCGGCGCGTGCGGCGCCGGCCCGCCGCCCGCCGGCCGGGTGCGGTGGTCCGACCGCCTCCCGGCCGCGGCGGCCGCCCCCCTGTCCTTCGTCCACCGAGTCCTTCATCCTCCGAGGTGACCATGCGCCTGTTTCTCGTCCATCCCAGTGCCCTGATGTACTCGGAGATCTTCCTGCGCCTCGAACCGCTCGGTCTCGAGCGGGTGGCCGGCGCCGCCCGTGCCGCCGGCCACGAGGTCAGGATCGTGGACCTGCAGGTGAGCAGCACCAGGGAACTGGTCCGCGAGTTCGCCGAGTTCCGCCCCGACGCCCTCGGCGTGTCGCTGAACTACCTGGCCAACATCCCCGAGGCGATCAACCTCGCCCGCGCGGCCAAGCGCGCCGCCCCGCATTGCTTCGTCTTCTTCGGCGGGCACAGCGTCTCCTTCGTGGCCGAGGACGTGCTCGAGCAGGCCGAGGGCAACGTGGACGCGGTGCTGCGCGGCGAAGGCGAGCCGGCCGTGGTCCTGCTGCTGGAGGCGTTGCGGGACGGCGGGATCGACGGCGTTCCCGGCATCGTCACGCCCGGCGGCCGCGGCCCCGAGCCGAAGATGCTGCACAGCATCGACAGCCCGCTGCCGGCCCGCGACCTGATGCGCCACCGGCGCCGCTACTTCATCGGCGAACTCGACCCCTGCGCTTCGATCGAGTTCACCCGCGGCTGCCCGTGGGACTGCTCGTTCTGCTCCGCCTGGACCTTCTACGGACGCAGCTACCGCAAGGCCTCGCCGGAGGCGGCGGGCGCGGAGATGGCGAGCATCCGCGAACCCAACGTGTTCATCGTCGACGACGTCGCCTTCATCAAGCCCGAGCACGGCCACGCCATCGCCGCCGAACTCGAACGCCGCAGGATCCGCAAGCAGTACTACCTGGAGACGCGCAGCGACGTCCTGCTGCGCAACGAGGAGGTCTTCCAGCGCTGGACCAGGCTCGGCCTGCGGTACATGTTCCTCGGCATGGAGGCCATCGACGCCGAGGGCCTCGACCTGTACCGCAAGCGGGTGAGCCCGGACGACAACTTCCGCGCGCTGGAGGTGGCCCGCAAGCTCGG
>Ga0310811_10007734_pt1 | contig 13776 bp, 10 predicted proteins | sample YCmetagenome_FD_207642 | JGI IMG/M metagenome (GOLD analysis project Ga0310811, IMG submission 207642) | Soil microbial communities from experimental microcosm in Duke University, North Carolina, United States - YC | ecosystem: Engineered > Artificial ecosystem > Soil microcosm > Unclassified ... | reverse complement strand
GTCCTCGCGGATGGCACGCAAAACGCGCCCGAACGGCGACGTGCGCACCCGCTCGAGGATAATCAGGACGATTGCGAGGATGACCAGGCAGAAGACCAGGTAGACAGTGTTGAAGTCCGAGCCGAGCACGGATTTGAGCGGCTGCGGAATGCCGGAGATGCCGTCCGTCCCCCGGGTGAGCCAGATCTCGTTCTCGGCGACGATGCGCACCGCCTCGGCGAAGCCGAGCGTGACGATCGCGAGATAGTCGTCGCGCAGGCGTGCGAGCCCGAGCGTCACCAGCGCGCTCATGATGGCGGTCCCGATCATCGCCGCCGCAAAGCCGAGCGCGATCGGGGTGTGTACCTTGGTGGTGAGCAAGGCCGAGATGTACGCGCCGAATCCGTAGAAGCCGACGATGCCGAGGTTGACCATCCCGGCCATGCCCCACATCACGTTGAGGCCGAGCGCGAGGATCGCGTAGATCGACGCGAACGTCGCCATCGCGATCAGATAACTGGTCATGCGGTTTCTCTCTTGCGCATGATCTAATCCGAAAACCGGTTCCCATCCCCGATCGGGGTCGAGGACATGCTTTTCGGGATCATGCGCGCGCTCCGATCAGCCCGCGCGGGCGCAGCAGCAGGATCAGCAGGATCGCGAGGAACCCAACTGCGCCCTTGTAAGTCGGAGCCAGTACCAGCAGCGAGAGTTCTTCCGCGAGGCCGATCGCAAGGCCGCCCACCACCGCGCCCGGCACGCTGCCGAGCCCGCCGACCACGGCGGCGGCGAACACCGAGAGGATTGCGCGGAAACCGACCAGCGGATCAATCGAGGTGTCGAGCCCGACCAGCATGCCGCCGATGCCGGCGAGCCCCATGCCGATGCCGATCGCCAGCCGCGCCATGCGGTCCGGATCGATGCCCTTGGAGTCGGCGAGCATTGGGTTATCGGCGACGGCGCGCATCGCCTTGCCGGTGAGGGTGAGCCTGAGGAACAGGAACAGGAGCGCCATCGCGACCGCCGCGACGAGGAAATTCTCCACTTGCTGCGGCCCGACATGCAGGAAACCGAAATGCCAGTCGCGGCGCAGCGGGATCGCGTAGTCGCGCGGTGACCCGCCGAAGAAGAAGCGGATTCCGCTCTCGATCATGATGTTGACCGCAATCGAGGCGATCGCGAGTGTCAGCGCGCTCTGGCCGCGCAGCGGGCGCAGGCCGATGTGGTCGCTTGCGATTCCGACGGCAGCCGCGCCGATGAAGGCACCGAGGATTGCGACGACAGCGGGCAGGCCGAGCCAGGCGTTGAGCATGTAGCCGGCGAATGCGCCGACAGCCATGTGGGCTGCGACCGAGAAGTTCACGAAGCGCAGCACCGCGTAGATCATGGTCAGGCCGATGGCAGGGACCGCCAGCACGGCGCCCGCCATCAGGCCGTTGAGGATGAGCTGGAGGAGTTTGTCCAAGCTACTACGAGGTCGGCAGGGGGTTGAACTCCCATCCGCTCATGCCCGCGAAAGCAGGCATCCAGTTCTTGGCCAAAGGACTGGGTCCCCGCTTTCGCGGGGACAAGCGGTGAGTTCTCACATCTTCACCGGCACTAGCTTTCCGTCCTTCACCTGCGCGGTACGGAATGCGACCTCGATGATGTTGCCATTGTCGGCGAACTTGCAGGGGCCGGACGCGCCCGAATACCTGATCTCCTTGCCCTCGGCGATCAGTTTCAACCCGTCGAGCGCGTTGTCGACCACGACACCGGATTCGTTGTTGCCGGAGATCTTGCGGATGTTGTCGCGGATCGCGGTGCCGCTCGCTTCCTTGCCCTTCGCCATCGAGAGGATCGCGAGGTTGGCATGGTCGTAGGCCTGGCACTGGAAGGTATCGAGCTGGTCCTTCTTCACCAGCGCCTTGAGCTTCGCATAGGCGCTCGAATCGAATGCCGGCGACGGGTCGGCGATGGAATAGATGCCCTCCGCGGCCTCCTTGCCGGCGCCGTCGATGAAGGCCGGCACGATGCCGTAGGCAAAGCCCATCACCTTGCCCTTGTAGCCGGCGCGGAACACATCCTTCGCCATCACGATGTTTTCACCCACGTAGCCGCCCATCATGAAGATGTCGGGGTTCGCACGCACCATCTCGTCGATCTCGGAGCGGAACGAGGTCTTCTTGTTGTCGATGACCGCGGTCCCGACCTTCACGCCTTTCGGCTCGACCTCATCGCGGATCGTCTTGAGCACCGACTCGGTGAACGGCGTCTGCGGCATGATCAGATAGGCGCTCTTTGCCTTCTGCGCGAGAATGAACTTGGCGAATTCCTTCCCTTGCAGAACAGTGTGCGGCTGCGTGCGCACGAAGTATCCCTGGTGTGGGAGCTCGGCGAGCGTGTCCGCCGCCGAGATCGCCAGCATCATCACCTTGTTTTCCCAGCAGAGCGGCAGCACCGCGGTCCCGACCGCGGACGCCCACACGCTCATCAGCGCCTGCACCTTGTCGACGTCGATCAGCTTGCGCGCGCCGCGCACGCCGGCCTCGGCGTTGGTCTGATCGTCCTCGGAGAGATATTCGATCTTGCGGCCGAGCAGGCCGCCCGCCGCATTCACCTGATCGACCACCGCCTGGTGCGCGGCCCTGTTGTTCGGCCCGAACGGGGAGCCGGAGCCGGTGAGCGATACGAGGCCAGCGATCTTGATCGGCCCGGTCTGGCCGAAGCCGGGTGTTGTGATGACGAACGGCGCAGCGACCGCGCTGGCCCCCGTGAGCAACGCGTTGCGGCGTGTAATCAGGCGTGACGGCATGTCAGTCCCCTCTCGATGTTTGTCCGATGATAGCAGCGATCAGCCCCCAAGGAATGCATGGCGAACCTCCGCATCCGCCGCGAGGGCACTCGCGCGCCCCTCGCGCGCATTGGAGCCATCGACCAACAGGTAGCCCCGATCCGCAATCGCAAGTGCGTCGAGCGCGTTCTGTTCAACCATGATGACGGTCATGCCTTCGTGGTGCAGCCCCTTGATCAGCGCAAACAGCTCTGCCGAGGCCGCAGGCGACAGGCCGGCGGAGGGCTCGTCGAGGAGCATCAGCCGGGGCGCCGCCATCAGCGCCATCGCGACCGCGAGCATCTGGCGCTGGCCCCCCGACAGCGTGCGCGCCTCCTGCGCGCGGCGTTCGGCGAGTGCCGGAAAGCGGGTGAAATTGGCCTTGATGCGCTCTTTCGTCGCGTGGCGATCCACGTAACCGCCGATCTCGAGGTTCGCCTCGACGCTGAGCGAGGGAAAAACATTCGCCTCCTGCGGCACGAACGCGATGCCTTGACGCGTGATCTCGCGCGGCCTGAGACCGCCGATCGGCCTGCCTTCGAAGGCGATCGCGCCTTCGCGGGGTTTGAGGAAGCCCGCGATTGACTTGAGCAAGGTCGACTTGCCTGCTCCGTTCGGGCCGATCAGGACCACCATTTCGCGCTCGGCGGCGGTGAGCGTGACGCCTTTCAGCACCTCGTCATGCGCGCCGTAGCCGGCGATGACGTTGGTGACGGAGAGCATCATGCCCGATGCCCCATATAGGCTTCCTGCACGCGCGGATCGCCGCGCAGGTCCGCGAAGCGCCCCTGCGCAAAGGGTTTGCCCTGCACCAGCACCACCACGTGATCGCACAAGGCCGCGACCAGCCCCATGTTGTGCTCGATGATCAGGAACGTGATGCCGCGCGCCTTGAGCGCCAGAATATGCTCGCCGAGCTGCTTTGCCAGCGTCGGATTGATGCCGGCGGCCGGCTCATCGAGCATGACCAGTTTCGGCTCGGCCATCAGCGCGCGGCCGAGCTCGAGCAGCTTCTTCTGCCCGCCCGAAAGATCGATCGCGCGGTTGTCTCCGACCTGCAGAAGGTTGAGCTCGCGTGCCACCGCGATGGCGCGCTGGCGCAGTTCCTCTTCGCGCAAACGCACCGCCCTGGTGCGGACCACGGCGGCACAGAACGTTTCGCCCGGCTGATGCTTGCCATAGAGCATCAGGTTCTCGATCACGGTGAGAGCGCTGAGACCGCGCGCGATCTGGAAGGTGCGCGACAGCCCAACATTCGCGAGCCGGTCTGCGCGCCATCCGGTCACGTCCATTCCGTCGAATCTGACCGTGCCGTCATTCGGCCGCAGCGCCCCGGTCACCGCATTGAACAGCGTCGTCTTGCCGGCGCCGTTCGGGCCGATCAGGCCGGTGATGCGCCCCTGTTCGACGGAGAGGTCCGCGCCGTCAAGCGCAGTCACGCCGCCGAAGCGGCGCCGCAGGCCTTTGATTTCAAGCAGAGCCATCAGTGCTCCAGTCGTCATCCCGGGTGAGCGCAGCGAGACCCGGGACCCAGTAAACACAGCCTGAGCAGTATCGCACCGACGGTGTTTACTGGGTCCCGGACAGCCGCTTCGCGGCTTCCGGGATGGCGACAGCTACCCCCTGTTACCCCCGAACGATTGCACAAACAGATTGTTCGCCGCGATGCGGTCGTGGCTGAACTGGCGGAAGTCGTCCGCGACCTTGCCGGTGAGCAGCCAGCCGGCGAGTTCGCGGGCAATCGATGGCGCGATCTTGAAGCCGTGACCCGAGCCGCCCGAAAAGTCTGCGTAACCGGCGATGCCGCTGCGCGGACCGACAAACGGATACCAGTCCGGCGTCACGTCATAGAGCGCCGCATAGGCCTCGATCAGCTTCATGCCCTGGAAGGTTGGGAAGCGCCGCTCGACGCGCGTCTGGACGTCGGCGATGAAGTCCTCATCCGCGGTTGTTTTGTAATTGTACGGATCGACGTCGACATACTCCTTCGGAAAGCCGCGCCCGATGATGAAGCGTCCCTGGCCCAGCGGGCGGTAGTAGGTCGCATCGGCCCCCATGGAGATCGAGGTCTTCGGCACCGCGCGGCCGGCCGGCACCTGCCAGACCGTGTCCTGCTCGCGCACCGAACGCAGCGGCAGTTCGAGCCCGACGCTCGCCGCAAGCGGCTTGGCCCATGGGCCGGCCGCGTTCACCACATGGTTCGCGGAGACCTCGCCGCCGTCGAGCGCCACGCCAGTGATGCGATCGCCCTCGCGCAGGAGCCCGCGCACCGGCGTACGCGGGCGTAATTCGCCGCCCGCCTCCTGGAAGGCCGCGACATAAGCCTCAGTCGCCTGCACGGGATCGGCGTATCCGCCGTGGGGCTCATAGACGATGCCGGCAATGCCTTCGGGATTGATCTCGGGCAGGTGCTGAGGAAATCCCGGCCCTTCCGACCATTCGTTCACGATGCCGAGGCCGCGTTGCATCGCGACATTCTTGCGTCCGCCCTCCAGCATGTCTTTCGACAACACGAAGCAGTAGCCCGACGGCACGAAGCCGGCGTCGCGACCAAGCTCGGCCTTCGCGTTCTCGAACATCGTGATGCTGGCGCGCGCGAGCCGGACCAGCAAGGGCGTCGAGTAGCTCTGGCGGATGATCGCTGCGCTTTTTCCCGTGCCGCCGCTCGCCGGCTCGCCGCGCTCGAGGAGCAGCGTTTTCGCGCCGGCCTTTGCCAGGTGATAGGCGGTGGCGGCGCCGCTAATGCCCGCGCCGATGACGATTGCGTCGCACTTCATGCTTTCGGCTCCACGCCGTAATGCTCCTTGATGAAGCCCCGCGAGAACTTGCCCGACGCAAGATCATTCTCGACTGCAGCCGCATCACGTTCTTCCGGCTTGCCGTAGCCGCCGGCCCCGGGGGTCTCGACCACGACAGCTTCATTTTCGTTGATCAGCAGGTTCGCGGGCTTGGTCGGCAGCGGCACTTGCGCGCCGCCGGAGAGCTTCTCGAATTTTCCTGTGCCGCCGCTGTGCCCACCGAATATGCCCCAGGGCCGGTTGGTAAAGCGCTCTCCCTGGCCTGAGAACGTCATGGTGTGGCCGACCGGGCGCACGACGCGGCGCAGCCCAAGTCCGCCGCGATGTTTGCCCGCGCCGCCCGAATCCGGGACGAAGCCGTAACTCTCGACCCGCAGCGGATATTCCATTTCGATCGATTCCACCGGCAGGTTCGACGTGTTTGTGATGTGCACCTGGACGCCATCCTTGCCGTCCTTGGTGAGGCGTCCGCCGAAGCCGCCGCCGAGCGTCTCGAGATAGACGTAATCGCGGCCGTAGCGTGGGTCATGTCCGAAGAAGACGGCCGTTGTGTTCGCGCCGTTCGCGGCGCCGACCGCGGCCTCCGGAATGGCCGGCGCGAGCGCGCCGATCACCACGTCGACGATGCGCTGGGAGGTGTTGGCGCGCGCCGCGACGGCCGCCGGGAACTTCGCGTTCAGCAGCGAGCCGAGCGGCGCCGTGATGTCGACGAGGTCGATCAGCCCCTGATTGTTCGGCACATCCGGATCGAGCAGCGCCTTGAGCGAATAGAGCACGCCCGCCGACGTCGCCGACATGGTGCAGTTGATGTTGCCTCTCACCTGCGGGCCCGTGCCGGCGAAATCGAACAGCACTTTGCGGTTGCTGCCATGCGGCGGGACCGTGATCTTGAGCTTGACCGGGATGTTGGTCGTGCCGACGCCGTCGTCGTCCATCACGTCGTCGAAAGCGTATTCGCCGGGCGCGATCCGGGTCAGCGCGTCCCGGAGCCGGTCGCCGGTGCGGCGGATGATGTCGTCGAATGCGGCCTGAAGCATGGGCACGCCGCGCGCCTCGATCATCTCGGCGATGCGCCGCACGCCCAGGCGGCAGGCCGCGACCTGCGCGAAGTAGTCGCCACGCCGCTCCTCGGGGACGCGCGCGTTGAGCAGCAGCAGGTCCATGATGTCGTCCTGCAGCTTGCCTTCACGGAACAGGCGGATCAGCGGAATGCGCGTGCCTTCCTGGTAGATCTCGGTGCCGCCCGCCATGCTGCCGGGCGTGATGCCGCCGATGTCGGCGTGATGCGCGATGTCGCACATGAAGCAGACGAGCTTGCCGTTCGCGAACACCGGCATCGCCATGTTGACGTCCGGCAGATGCGTGCCGCCGGCGACGAACGGGTCGTTCGACAGGAAAATGTCGCCCTCGCGCACATCTGACAGCGGGACCTTGGCGAGCAGCGTGTTCATCAGGCCCATCATCGAGCCGAGATGGATCGCCAGCGAATTCTCCGCCTGCACGATCAGCCGCCCGCGCGGATCGATGATCGCGGTCGAGTGGTCGTGCCGCTCCTTGATATTGGTCGAGTAGGCGCTCTTCATCAGCGCGATGTATGCCTCGTCGACGATGGACTTCAGCCCGTTCGAGATGATCTCAAGCGTGATCGGATCGATGCTCATGCGGCGATGTCCACGATGAGGTTGAGGTAGGGGTCGACGGCGGCTCGATCGCCGGGGAAGAGCAGCGTGGTCGAGTCGAGCTGTTCGATGATAGCCGGGCCGATGACGGTGTCTCCCGGCTGAAGCGTTGCGCGATCATAGACCGGCGTATCCTGTGCGGCGTCTGCCGCAAACCAGACTTTTCGGTGCGATGCGGCCTCCGCCGCACCGCTCTCTCGCGCCGCGCCGGGGCGCGTGGCGGGCTGGCGCAGCTTGCCGACCGCGATCAGGCGGAAGTTCACGATCTCGACTGGATCATTCGGATTGTGGAAGCCGTAGGCACGTTCGTGCTCGGCGAAGAAGCGCTCGCTGATCGCTTCCGCTGAAGGAAGCGGGGCCGCGCTGCCGAGCCCAATCGCCAGCTCGAAGTTCTGCCCGACATAGCGTGCATCAAGGACCATATCGATGCTGCGGTTTGCGTCCGCCACGCCTTCGCTGTCGAACCAGTCGGCCGCCTGCGCTTTCAGCTCGCTGATGCGCGCACTCACGTCCGCCATCCGCACCTCGCTCAGCGGTGTCACCGCTGTGCGCACGAAGGTCTCGCGCAAATCGGACACGATCAGCCCCTGCGCGCAGAGAATGCCGGGCGCGAACGGCACCAGCGAGCGACGGATACCGAGAGCCTTCGCCACGTCGGTCGCATGCAGCGGCCCGGCGCCGCCGAAAGGCAGCAACGCAAAATTGCGCGGATCGTGCCCGCGTTCGACCGAGACCGCGCGGATCGCGCGCACCATGTTGGCGACCACGATGCCAAGCATGCCATGTGCGGTGCGCTCGACCGAAAAGCCGAGGCGCTCGGCGAGCGGTGCAATGGCTTTCCGCGCGAGGCTCTCGTCGAGCGCCATGCCGCCGCCGAGCAGGCCGCGCGGCGAAAGCCGCCCCAACACGAGGTTTGCGTCCGTGACCGTCGCCTCCTTGCCGCCGCGTCCATAGCAGGCGGGTCCCGGTTGCGCGCCGGCGCTCTGCGGGCCAACCTTCATCAGCCCGTCACGGTCGAACCAGGCGATCGAGCCGCCGCCGGCGCCGACCGCGTTGATATCGAGCGAGGCGATACGCGCCGGGTAACCCTCGATCCATTTGTTGAAGGTCGTGCCGGCCGTGAAATTGCGGATCAGCGCCACGTCCGCGCTGGTGCCGCCCATGTCGAGCGAGATCACATCCGGCACGCCCGACAGCCGCGCCATATGGATCGCGCCGACCGCGCCCGCCGCCGGTCCGGAGAGCGCGGTGCGGATCGGCACGTGCCGCGCGCGCGCGACCGACATCAGCCCGCCCGACGATTGATTGATGCCCAGCGCAGCTTTCGGCGCGGTCTTGCCGACGCCGTCGGCAAATTCGCCGAGGTAGCGGTCCATCACTGGCTGCAGGTAGGCGTTGAGCACCGTCGTGGAGAGCCGCTCGTATTCGCGGAATTCCGGCTGCACCTCGGACGAGATCGAGAGGTACATGTCCGGATAGGCCGCCGCCAGCGCGTCCCGGATCATCGCCTCATGCGCCGGGTTGAGGAACGAGAACAGGAGGCACACCGCACAGGCGTCGGGCTTCGCTTCGCCGATCTGCTTCACCAGCGTGCCAAGCGCCGCCGGATCGAGCGCGCGCACCGTGCTGCCGTCCGCCGTGATGCGCTCGGCGGCCTCGAAACGCAGCTCGCGCGGCGTCAGCGGTGCCGGATAGTCCTCCTGCAGGCTGAATACTTTTGGGCGGATCTGCCGGCCGATCTCGATCAGGTCGCGAAAGCCCTCGGTGACCACCAGCGCGACCTTGCCGCCGCGCCGCTGGATCAGCGCATTGGTTGCGACAGTGGTGCCGTGCGACAGCCGCGTGATCGCGCCGAGATCGACGCCGTGCTGGGTGAGTTCCCTCAGACCCGCAATGACCGCCTGCGCGGGATTCGCGGGCGTGGACGGCACCTTGTGCAGGACGATGCGGTCGTCTGTGTCATCGAACGCAAAGAAATCCGTGAAGGTGCCGCCGACATCGACACCGATCATCCACGCCATTTGTACTTGCCCTGCCCAATTCCACGCCGATCTTGCAGGTCGCGCGTGTGAAGATCAATCGACGCCGGGTTGTCGGACGGCTTGCGGTTGCGCGACAATGGTACGGGAGGATGCACATGGCCTGGGTCGGGCAATCGATCGAGCGCGTCGAGGACGCTGCGTTACTCACGGGGCGCGGGCGCTATATCGACGACTTGGCCGTGTCGCCGGGTACGCTGCACGCAGCTGTGCTGCGCTCGCCGCATCCGCACGCGGTCATCCGCTCGATCGACGTGAGTGCCGCCCGCGGCGCGAAGGGCGTTGTGGCGGTGATCACTGGGGAGGAAGTCAGGCGCTTCGGCGCGCCGTTGCTCGCGGGCGTGAAGGCCAACATCGAGTGCTGGCCGATCGCGGTCGCCAAGGCGCGTTACGTAGGCGAGCCAGTCGCCGTCGTGGTTGCGGCCGATCGATATCTGGCCGAAGACGCGCTGGAATTGATCGAGGTCGACTACGCGCCCTTGCCGATTACCCTGCGTCCTGCCGATGCGCTGAAGCCGAAGAGCGCGGTCCTACATGAGGGACTTCGCGGCAACATCGCGAGCGACCGGTCCTTTCGTTACGGCGATCCCGAGGCCGCATTCGCGCGTGCCGCGCATCGCGTGGCGGTGAAGGTCAATTACCCGCGCAATTCGTGCACGCCGATTGAAACCTACGGGCTCATTGCCGACTACGATCCGGGCGAGGACGCTTACGACGTGCTCGCGACGTTCCAGGGCCCTTTCAGCATTCACGCGGTGCTGTCGCGGGCGCTCAAAGTGCCGGGCAACCGGCTGCGCTTGCGCACGCCGCCCGACTCCGGCGGCAGCTTCGGCGTGAAGCAGGGCATCTTCCCCTACATCCCGCTGATGGCGATCGCGGCGCGCGTCGCGGGCCGTCCGGTGAAGTGGATCGAGGACCGGCTCGAGCATCTTGCCGCCTCGGTGTCGGCGACCAACCGGCTCATCATGCTTGACGCCGCGGTCGAGGCCGACGGCCGCGTGACGGCGCTTTCTTGGGACCAGGTCGAGGATGTTGGCGCGCATATCCGCGCGCCGGAGCCCGCCACGCTCTATCGCATGCATGGCAACCTCACCGGGGCCTACGACATTCTCAATGTCTCGGTGCGCAACCGCGTGGTGATGACCAACAAGACGCCGACCGGATTGAACCGCGGCTTCGGTGGCCCGCAGGTCTACTACGCCCTGGAGCGGCTGATGCAGCGCATCGCGGTCGAGCTGAAGCTCGACCCGCTCGATGTCATCCGCCGCAATCTCGTGCCGGGCGGCGCGTTTCCCTATCGCACCGCGACCGGCGGGCTGCTCGACTCGGGCGACTATCCAGCATGTGTCGAACAGGCGGTCGAGCAGGGCGGTCTTGCGGAACTGCGCGCGCGGCAGCAGGCGGCGCACGCCGAAGGCAGGCTCTACGGCATCGGCATGACGGCGGTGGTCGAGCCGAGCGTGTCAAACATGGGTTACATCACGACGGTGCTCACGCCGGAGGAGCGGCGCAGGGCCGGGCCGAAGAACGGCGCGCAGGCGACCGCCACGATTGCGCTCGATCCAGGTGGTGCGGTCTCGGTGCATGTCTCGTCGGTCCCGCAGGGGCAGGGGCACCGCACCGTGGTGTCGCAGGTGGTCGCGGACGCGCTCGGGCTGAAGCCTGCCGATATTCGCGTTTCGACCGACATGGACACCGCGCGCGATGCCTGGTCGATCGCGTCGGGCAACTATGCGAGCCGCTTCGGCCCGGCGGTGTGCGGCGCGGTGCAGCTTGCGGCCGAGCGCATCAAGGAAAAGCTCGCGCGCGCGGCCGCGGGCCAGCTCAACGTGGCGGCCGATGAGCTTGAATTCGCCGGTGGCCGCGTCCGCGCAAAAGGCAATCCCGACAATGCACTGCCGTTTGGTCGTGTTGCCGCGGCCGCCCACTGGGCGCCGGGCACGCTCGCAGAAGACGATCAGGCGATTCGCGAGACCGTATTCTGGACGCCGCCGGAGCTCACGGCGCCGACCGAAGAAGACGGGATCAACTCCTCGCTCTGCCACGGCTTCATCTTCGATTTCTGCGGCGTGGAAGTGGATCGCGTCACCGGCGCGGTCCGCATCGACAAGTACGTGACGATGCATGACTGCGGCCGCGTGCTGCATCCCGGCATGGTGGCCGGGCAGGTGACCGGCGGATTCGCGCAGGCCCTCGGTGCGGCCCTTTACGAAGAATATGCGTACGCTGACGACGGCAGCTTCATCTCAGGCACGCTTGCCGACTACCTGATGCCGACCACGACCGAAGTCCCGGCACCGGTCATCCTACATTTCGAGACGCCGTCGCCCTTCACGCCGCTTGGCTCGAAGGGGGTCGGCGAGGGGAACTGCATGAGCACGCCGGTGTGCATCGCCAATGCGGTTGCCGATGCGCTCGGCGTGGCCGAACTCGACCTGCCGCTGACGCCGGCGAAACTTGCGGCGCTGATCGCCGAGGCGGCATGAAGCCGGCGCCATTCGATTACGTGCGCGCCGCGACGCTGGCCGAGGCGCTTGACGTGTTGGCCGCGGAGGGTGGCGATGCCGCGGTGCTGGCCGGTGGGCAATCGCTTGTCCCACTGCTCTCCATGCGCATGGCGCGGCCGAAGGCTTTGCTCGACATCATGCACGTCGAAGAGTTTGGCGGCATTCGCCTCGTAGGCGACGCAATTCGAGTCGGTGCGAGTGTGCGGCAGGCCGATCTGCTCGCATGGCCGGAACTTGCGAAGCACCAGCCGCTGCTCGCGCAGGTACTGCCATGGGTCGGGCACTGGCAGACGCGCGCGCGGGGCACCGTCTGCGGTTCCGTGGCGCTCGCCGATCCGAGCGCGGAGCTGCCGTTGGTGCTGATCGCTTTGGGTGGCGAGATTGTCCTGTCTGCAAAAGCTGGCCGGCGGACCGTACCGGCGGCTGACTTCTTTTCCGGGATCATGTCGACCGCGCGACGGGATGACGAATTGGTCGAGGCGGTCGCATTTCCATGCCGCCGCAAGGGTGAGGGCTTCGCGTTTCGCGAATTTGCGCGCCGACATGGCGATTTCGCGATCGTCGCCTGCGCGGCGATTGCGTCGGAAAGAGGTGTTCGGCTTGCGGTCGGCGGCGTGGCTGATTGCCCTGTGGTGCATGATTTCGCTGATGCCTGCGATGACGCGCTTTCGGAGTTCGCCGAGGGTCTCGATGCGCGCGATGACCTGCACGCAACCGCCGACTATCGGCGCATGCTGGTCCGCAAGCTTGGCGCGCAGGTGATCGCGGAGGCGAAAGCATGCCGCGCCTGAGCGCCGATGTGCGTCATGTTGTGCGTTTGACTGTCAACGGCCGCGCGGTCGAGGGCGAGGCCGAGCCGCGCATGCTGCTCACGGATTTTCTGCGCCACAAGATCGGCCTCACCGGCACACATGTCGGCTGCGAGCATGGCGTGTGCGGCGCCTGCACCGTCCAAATCGACGGCGCGCCCGCGCGTGCCTGCCTCACACTCGCCGTACAGGCGGATGGCGCGAGCATCCGCACCGTCGAAGGGCTTGCGCCTGAGCCGGGCCGCCTTTCGGTACTGCAGGAGGCGTTCCGCCGCCATCACGCGCTGCAATGCGGCTTCTGCACCGCCGGCATCCTGATGTCGCTCGACTGGTATCTGCGCGGTACGCCCGATCCGGACGAAGCCAGCCTGCGCGAATTTCTCTCGGGCCACATCTGTCGCTGCACCGGCTATGTGCCGATCGTCGCGGCCGCGCTCGATGCCGCGAAGCGGCTGCGCGAGGAAAAACGGAGCGAGACATGAAGTGGTGCCGGTTTTCGGTTCGAGGCGAAACCTCGTTCGGCCTGATCGAGGGCGACAATGTGCGCAAGGCCGATGGCGTTCCGTGGGGCAAGCACACGGTCGCGGCGCAAGGCGTTCCGCTTGCGAGCGTGAAACTCGAACTGCCGGTGACCCCGAATACGTTTTTCTGCGTCGGCGTGAACTACCGTGACCACGTCGAGCGCATGGCGGCAAAGCGCGGCACCAAGCCGTCCTATCCGCCGCGCCCGGACATCGGCTATCGTGCCAACAACGCACTGATCGCGCACGAGGAGGCGATCGTGAAGCCGCGCGATGCCGGCGAGCAGTTCCAGTACGAGGGCGAGCTGGTCGCGGTATTCGGCAAGCGCTGCCGCAATGTGTCGAAGGAGCAGGCGCTCGATTACGTTTTCGGCTGGACCATCGGCAACGACGTGAGCGAGCGCACCTGGCAGGCGAACGACCGCACGCTCTGGCGCGCCAAGAACTGCGACACGTTCAAGCCGATGGGGCCGTGGATCGTCACGGACGCCGACCTCGGCGCGATGGTGACCACCATACGCATCAACGGGCAGGCGACCGAGACGTTCAAGACCAACAACATGATCTTCGATGTGCCAACCTACATTTCCGAGGTGAGCAAGTACTGCACCATCGAGCCGGGCGACGTGATG
>Ga0310811_10007733_pt1 | contig 13776 bp, 18 predicted proteins | sample YCmetagenome_FD_207642 | JGI IMG/M metagenome (GOLD analysis project Ga0310811, IMG submission 207642) | Soil microbial communities from experimental microcosm in Duke University, North Carolina, United States - YC | ecosystem: Engineered > Artificial ecosystem > Soil microcosm > Unclassified ... | reverse complement strand
CCCATCTCGCAAATCTCAACACTTCTTGGCCCTGGTTTGGGAAGGGATGTGCAGACGACGCTGATACAGCTACGGTCTGTCATAGATATCCCTACAGACAACACTCTTCCCGTGAATATCTATCACTCGTCCATTCGCGACTATGTTTCCGACCCCTCAAACTGTAGCTTCCCTCAAGTACGCGATATTGTATCACCCCACTTCCTACTCGCTATCTCTGCTCTTCGCTTGATGATAAAAGTGATGCCAGAAAGCACGGCCCTCTTAGATGTGCTCTCAGAACTGAAGAAGCAGAGCAAAGCTATGCAACCTGAGGACCCCCGTAGGTTAAAAGACTCATTAGCGTTCCTTGTTCGGCCACCAGAGCCGCTGTCGGCTGTCATATGTATGCTATGGCTTCGAGGAGATCGCACTTCAGATTGACAATCTTGGCTGGGGACTATGGACGGGCGTGCCTGGCTGCAGACCGAGGGAGGAGGAGACTGGTTGCATACTGAGGGAGGAGGGGACTGGCTGCAGACCGATGGAGGAGGAGACTGGCTGCAGACCGAGGGAGGAGGAGACTGGCTGCAGATCGAGGGAGTAAGAGACTGGCTGCAGACCCAGGGAGGACGAAAGTGGCTGCAGACCCAGGGAGGACAAAAGTGGCTGCAGACCCAGGGAGGACGAAAGTGGCTGCAGACCCAGGAAGGACGAAAGTGGCTGCAGACCCAGGGAGGAAAAAAGTGGGTGCAGACTCAGAGAGGACAAGAGTGGCTCCAGACTCAGGGAGGACGGGACTGGCTGCAGATCCCTGGAGGACGACACTGGCTGCGGACCCCTGGAGGACGGTACTGGCTGTGGGCTCCTGGAGGACGAGAGTGGCTGCAGACCGAGGGAGGACAAGAGTGGCTGCAGACCGAGGAAGGACGAGTGTGGCTGCAGACCCTGCGAGGACGAGAGTGGCTGCGGACCCTGCGAGGACAAGAGTGGCTGCAAACCGATGAAGGAGACTGGCCGCAGATCGTGAGTGGGCGAGAGTGGTTCCAGACCCAGAGAGGACAGTGGCTGCAACCCCAGGGAGGACTAAAGTGGCTACAGACCCAAGTAGGACGAAAGTGGCTGCAGACCCAGGGAGGACGAATGTGGTTGCAGACCCAAGGAGGACGAATGTGGTTGCAGACCCAAGGAGGACGAATGTGGTTGCAGACCCAGAGAGGACGAGACTGGCTGCAGATCCAGGGAGGACGCGACTGGCTGCAGACCCAGGGAGGGCGAGACTGGCTGCAAACCCAGAAAGGGCGAGACTGGCTTCGGACCCAGGGAGGGCGAGATTGGCTGCAGACCCGAGGAGGACGAGACTGGCTGCAAACTCCCCATGGTCAAGCATGGCAGTCCACTCCTGCGGCCTCTTTCTGCGTGACAATGGAAGAATTCTCGGAGGCAGCGGAGGCAATTAACGAGTACATCATTATCAACGATGTTCCCTTACTGCCAGCTTTCCAAGTAATCCAGCAGTTGAAGACCTTGCCAGATTTTTTGATGCTTCCGGTATTCCTGGCATTAAGGCACCAGCATCATTCCACCTCTGCATTACCTCAAAATCTTTTCCTACCAGACAGGGAGATACTTCATACCATGAATGACTTTCAGAGGTTCGCAAGCGAAGCAAAGAAACGAAGTCGATCAGCTTCCGACGCTCTCAAGTACGCCTGTCACAACTGGGTTGTACATCTTTCGCATGCCCCCAATCCATGGGATGACACGCTCGATCATATTCTCCAGGCTTTTTGGAATGATCATATTATCCCCTGGATGGAAATGGAGTGGTGTTTGAAGGGTCTGCGGTCTTGCCTTATCGTCTTATCTGAAGGGCAGAAATTTGTGAAGGTGAGTGTTTTAACGATTCAAGGTAACCACAACTGATGTCACCTTATGGTTCCATGATATTTAGCCCATGACGTGACGCCTTGGAAATCTCTCTCTTATCTTCAGTCCAGACTCTTGAGCAGCCGGGCGCCAGCACTCAAATCTGTCACCCCTACCTCTCGAGTTCTCTCGAGCTCTACAAATCAGCGATGAAACGCACTCGCTTGGCATTTCACAATAATCCGTTTTCGATTGACGTGTTTCGTTGTATTGCACAAGTGTTTACTTTGAGATCCAATCCATGGGGAGGTGTGTTCGGATGAATCAATATCGTGAGGTAGTCTGGAGTTTGGTCATGTGCATCTGGAGGAGCTTGCTCTGCTTCTTTGATCGAGTCCGAACTGGAGTACGATTCTGTCTCGTCTGTGTTTTTCTCGTGGTTAGCACAGGAGTTTTGGCGAGGCGAAAATGATTGTCAGGGTAAGGACTACAAATTCTTGCAAGTTATTGAGGCAACGTGCCATGCTGCATGATGTCAACATCGAAAGTGTGACTGTCCACGAATTCCGAAGGGCCTTTGGAAATTTTACCGACAACGATGACTGTAAGGAGCGCTCTTCCACTATCGGTGGGTTGCATATCCTATGAGGATATTGAAGGGGATATATAGATAAGCAGAAAGGAATTGACATACATCGACACAGTAAAGTTCTAAAGTGGCTTCTTCTGTAATCAAGCAACGCGCGCAAATAGGAGACTGCTGGGCGCACACGATAACGAGCGCTTGAGCGTTTTGAGTGCAGCACGCTCACGCAAATTGCTTCTGCGGAATCATACGTTCCGTCCTTACATATGTTAGATAAGAATATCGATGGCTCACCAGTTTACTGATGCACAGAATACACATCATCAAGTGAGGCTTGGATGAATTAAGTGTTAGAATCACCAAACGCTGGTGATAAAACACGTAAATCTGCAAATTTTAGGGAATAGGCCTGCCACAGCCGTAATAGCCTGGTCAGCACTACGAAGTTGAGCCGAAGTAAATATAAATTAGTCTAGAACATGCACAGTGAGTAAGAGCCCACCCCATGGATTCAAAACCATTTGATTTATTCGGCTTCTGCATAGACTAGGACGGTCAGTCAGCATGCTGCTGCTATGCAACACATATGTACATACAGTTAGAACTGACGAACAGATCATACCCATACAGATTGGTTGGATTGTTGGTTAATTTCAAACCGACTCATTCGAGTCGTTAGAGGCAGGATGAAGAGGTGAGCAAACAGTTGAACACGTTCAAGTTGATAAGGAAGCGAAGAGGGCGGCGGCCGAGGCGCGAGGCTCATCAGTTAAACCATCGCATGAATTATTAGAAGGAACGGAGAATTTCAGATCCGAATGATGGCACGTTCTCTATGCACCTGTCTAACCTCAAACAGGTTTAGGCATTGATACAACAAGGTACTAATACCCGGAGAGATGCGAGAAATTGAAGTATCACCAGACACCCACCATACCCTCCGGTCTAAAGTTGCACAGCTAGGGCATAATGGGCAAGCTCACCGTTTTCGGATTTCTTCGCGAACAATGGACAGAGCTCCCGATCTCCACTGCAGACGTCAGCGACCAGTCGCTGATCGTGGTCGGTACCAATGTCGGGCTTGGAAACGAAGCTGCTGTGCATTTAGCCCAGCTGAAACCCAAGAGCCTGCTTATCACCAGCAGAGACGAAGTCAAGTGCGAACTAACCAAAGCAGGTATGCATTGGAACCCTCCGAAGGTTACTATCAGGGGACTTCATGACTTGTATAGGCGTGGAGACTCGGTCTGGGATGACTGGTATCGAATCCTGGCCTCTTGAGCTAGGCTCATTTGATTCAGTGCGTTCTTTTGTGGACAAGTTTGAAGCGAAGGGCCACACAGTCAATGTTCTTATCGCCAACGCTGGAATATCAACGCTGAAGTACGCGAAAAGTCTGCATGGCTACGAAACTACGTGAGCGCGTTGCTATTATCACCATTGTCTTGCCTCGAAAATTTCCATAGATTTCAAGTGAATTACCTGTCGACCGCTCTGTTGAGCATATTAATGCTACCTCACCTCATCAAGACGGGGACTCCTGAACATGCCTCAAGACTGGTTATTGTGTCTAGCGAGGTTCATTATATAGCCAACAGACTAAAAGGGGCAGATAAATGGCCTAGTATCATCGAAAAAATCAATGATGAGGCGTATTGTACCTCTAGGCAAGTCTCATTAGCATCTTTTTTCTAAAGCAATAATAACATGCAGCAGCGTAATGTTGAATCGCTACCCCTTATCTAAGCGTGAGTAATGGAATGCATGCATTGTCATACTCATCACACCGTCTTGCGCAGTCCTCGAAGTAATGTTCATCCGTGAGCTGTCTTCTCGACTTCCCTCACCAACTTTGGTTGCTGTTTCGGCGGTCAATCCCGGTCTGTGTCACTCCCGCCTTACGCGAGAAGCCGATTCGAATATTTTCTTCAAGTTTGCCATGAGGATCTACAAAGGGCTACTGGCACGCACGACTGAGATGGGCAGTCGGGCACTTGTCCATGCGGCAATCGAGCCAGGTGAGAGGGAACGACATGGTCACTACTTGTCGAGCTGCGAGGTTACCGAAGAGAGCGATTATGTTCTCAGCGCAGAAGGAAGGGAGGTTTCGAAGCGTCTGTGGGTGCGTACCTGCTCATTTTTCACTGCCATGGTACAGGCTGATATCAACTGAATAGTATGAGACCCTCAAGATCCTCGGAGACGTCGATCCAAGAGTTAATAGAATTGTGTCTGAACACCTCACCCAGGACATAGCATAAACTGACTGTTATTCGCCATCATATGTTGTGTTGTGTTCTGATCTGTGGATGTCGGTGGTATAGAAATCAATCTATTGAATGTTCACAGTAAGCACTTGGAACACTGCAGCGGAAGCAACCTTTTGAACACAGAAAAGGCGTGACACAGGCACAAAAAATGGACAAATTTGGAATACATTTCTGTACTATGGATATGAAGCTTGATTTTAAAAAATCACGCCTTTTCTGTGTTCAAAAAGGTTGCTTCCGCTGCAGTGCTACAAGTTCAACACGGCATGTTGTCCGTTTATCGCATCATGCCCACGGTGTTGTTGCGGGTTATCTGCTATGGCGACCTCCGCTTGATCATTTCACGACGTTCATGGAATCAGATATCAGATTGACAAAAATAGTTTCTGGGGCTATGACGGATTCATCGCAACTCCAGAAATGGGAGATATTTCGAGTGAATGTGTTCACATTTGGTGCTAATGCTGCTTCTGCCGAAGACGGAATCTATTTATTGGACGCACGGACAACTATTGGTCCAACCGTTTAACGAAGGTAAATCTGCACATGCCCTTCATCTCTTTGCTAATGACGCAGATGTACGTGACTTCTTTGCCTTTATTATCTATAGTCCGTGTAGGACTCAACAACCTCTCCCTGGTTGCACTCGCGACTTTCCAACATCCATCATAGCAGGTAATAGCATCCATGTTCGATATCTTTAGCCTCCCAGTGCTCCTTCAACCACTCAAGCTTGATGCTTGAGTTGATGACTATAGTTCAGTCCATGAAATGTCCCTCGGGAATCAACAAGTGGAAAAATTTAGCGCACTCATCAAAAGTACATATATGTGCGTTTTCCTTCCTTCATATTTACATACTAACATATTTCAATACCAATTTGAAGTCCATTTAAAAGACTTTGGTCCAGGTGCCTTCTGGCTCTTACTTGGTCCGGCATGTATCCTTATCCTATGCAGTGTATAGTGTGCTCGACGGTTATGGTGTGTCGTGACAGTCTATTTAATCCTGAATAAGCCCCTAACACTCGCCCCCAGCCTGAAGTTGTCCAGCTGGGGCATCATGAGCAAGCTCAAATTTGTCAGGCTTTTTCGCGAGCAATGGACAGAGCTCTGTCCGATACAATCTATCAATCTGTACAGCATCGGAGCTCTTATCTCATTGCTACCACGATCCCCACCAATCAGCAAGCTCCATCACTGAGCCGTAAGGATTCGTAAGGCATCAAGCTAGCGAGAACTGGGGTATCTTGCAAATCTCTTGCGCCCGAAATAGAAGAATATCTGACGCTGTCATCACCGCCTCGGCAACTAGTATCAATATTTGCACCCCGCCATCGCTAAGTGTTATCTTGCTCAGAATATTGACTGCCGAGGCGGTGACGACAGCATCAGATATTCTTCTATTCTGGGCGCGCTCTCAGCTTGCCCAAGTCACTAGTACTACTGATTGGAAATACTGCTGGTAGGATGGTTTGTAGCTATTAATCCTTACAAATTAGGTACGCAGTACTATTAATATGATTGGTGCCACCCAGGTGCTCTTACTTGGTCCGGCATGTATGCTTATCCTATGCAGTGTATACCGTGCCTATATAGACCTCTAACACTCGAGCCTGAAGTTGTCCAGCTGGGGCATAATGGGCAAACTCAACTTTTTCACGTTTCTTCGCGAGCAATGGACAGAGCTACCGATCTCCACCGCGGATGTCAGCAACCAGACGCTGATCGTGGTCGGTGCTAATGTCGGCCTTGGAAATGAAGCTGCTGTGCATTTAGCCCAGCTGAAACCAAAGACCCTGTTGATCACCAGCAGAGACAAAGCCAAGTGCGAACTATCAAAAGCAGGTATGCATAAACCGCCTGAAGGTTATCAGGGGGGTTTATGATGTTTATGACTTGTATAGATGTGGAAACCCGGTCTGGGATGACTGGTATCAAATCCTGGCCTCTTGAGCTAAGTTCATTTGGTTCAGTGCGTTCTTTCGTGGGTAGTTTTGAGGCGAAGGGATACACAGCCAATGCTCTTATCGCCAACGGTGGCCTATCGACGATCAAGTACGCGAAAACTCCAGATGGCTACGAAACTGTGTGAGTGCTTTGCTATTATTGACATTGTTTTGCCTCAAGAGTTTTCATAGATTTCAAGTTAATTACCTGTCGACCGCTCTGTTGAGCATATTAATGCTGCCCCACCTCATCAAGACGGGGACTCCTGAACATGCCTCGAGACTAGTCATTGTGTCCAGCATGGCTCATTATCATATAGCTGACAGCCCAAAAGGGGCAGACGAATGGTCCAGTATCATTGGAACAATCAATGATGAGGCACATTGTACCTCTAGGCAAGTTTCATTAGCGTCTTTTCCTGCAGCAATAATAACATGCAGCAGTGTAATGAAGAACCGCTACAACCTATCCAAGCGTGAGTTAATAGAGCACATGCATTATTATACTTACTACACCGTCATGCGCAGTCCTCCAACTGATGTTCGTCCGTGAGCTGTCTTCTCGACTTCCTACACCAACCTTGGTCACTGTTTCGGCGGTCAATCCTGGTTTTTGTCACTCCCGTCTTGGGCGGGAAGTCGATCCAAATCCTTTCCTCAAGTTTACCAAGAGCGTCTACAAAGGGTTACTAGCACGTACAACTGAGATGGGCAGTCGGACGCTCGTCCACGCGGCAATCGAGTTAGGTGAGAGGGAACGGCATGGTCACTACTTGTCTAGCTGCGAAGTTACAGAAGAGAGCGATTATGTTCTCAGTGTGGAAGGAAGGGAGTTTTCCAAGCATCTGTGGGTACGTACCTGCCCATTTTTGACTGCCATGGTACAGGCTGATATCATCTGGACAGCATGAGACCCTCAAGATTCTTGGAGATATCGATCCAAGAGTTGATGCGATTGTATCTGAACACCTCACCCAGGACATAGCATAACTTGATTGTTATTCATACCAGATTGCCACCATATATCGTATTGTGTTCTGATCTGTGGACATCAGTAGAATATAATTATATCGAATGTTTACAGCAAGCGCTTGAAACAGCTTTTTGGTGGATCGCTGTTGGAGCAGCAGCTCCAGCCTTGATGCTGATGAGTGATGGTCCGAGATGATATGGATTGATTTGCCCACCGCCACGCGTCTAACGCCTCTCCCAGCCATGACCAAGCTCCCAAACCTCCGCAAACCTCCCCTCCTGCCAGGGGGTGCCCTATTCCACCGTCGTCGTCGTCTTCACTATTGTCATCAAAGTCGGTGACAAAGCTCCCACCTTCTAGCACGAACTTTGAGAACGATGGCGTGAAAGAACTTCGCGTGCTTAGTGCTATAGTAACTCTATCTACTGACTGTTGGTCTAACCTCGCTATACCCGTTTCATACGTTACATAAGCTACCTAATATTCGCACCCCGCGCTCAGCGTCAGAATGACAGTTGCCGAGGTGGTGACGACAGTGTCAGGCATACCAAGATATTCTTCTATTTTGGGCGCGCTCTCAGCTTGCCCAAGTCACTAGTACTGCTGATGTGCTGGGAATATTGCTGGTAGGGTGGTTTGTAGCTATTCCTTACGAATTAATAATAGAAATAGGTACGCAGTACTATCACTAATTACTAATATGGGTGGGTGGTGCTCTTATCAAGTTACTCCAGCATGTATTCTTATCCTATGCAGTGTATACCGTGCCTATTTAATCTTGAATAGGCCTCTAAGACTCGCCCACAGCCTGAAGTTATCCAGTTGGAGCATAATGGGCAAGCTCAGCTTTTTCAAGTTTCTCCGCGAGCAATGGACAGAACTCCCGATCTCCACCGCGGATGTCAGCAACCAGACGCTGATCGTGGTTGGTGCTAATGTCGGCCTTGGAAATGAAGCTGCTGTTCATTTAGCCCAGCTGAAACCCAAGAGCCTGTTGATCACCAGCAGAGACGAAACCAAATGTGAACTATCAAAAGCAGGTATGCATCGGAACTCTCGAAGGTTATCAGGGGAGTTTATGACTTGTATAGATGTGGAAACCCGGTCTGGGATGACTGGCATCGAATCCTTGCTTCTTGAATTAAGCTCGTTCGATTCAGTGCGTTCTTTTGTGGACAATTTTGAAGCCAAGGGATACACAGCCAATGTTCTTATCGCCAACGCCAGCTTATTGACGACCAAGTACGCGAAAACTCCAGATGGGTACGAAACTACGTGAGCGCTTTGCTATTATCGCCGTTGTGTTGCCTCAAGAATTTTCATAGATTTCAAGTTAATTACCTGTCAACCGCTCTGTTGAGCATATTAATGCTGCCTCACCTCATCAAGACGGGGACTCCTGAACGTGCCTCGAGACTAGTTATTGTGTCGAGCATGGCTCATTATGCAGCCGACAGTCCAAAAGGGGCAGACAAATGGCCTAGTATCATTGGAACAATCAACGATGAGGCATATTGTACCTCTAGGCAAGTTTTATTAGCACCTTCTTCTAAAGCAATAATAACATGCAGCAGCGTAATGAAGAATCGCTACCGCCTATCGAAGCGTAAGTTAATGGAGCAGATGCATTATTATGCTCACTACACCGTTATGCACAGTCCTCCAAGTGATGTTCATCCGTGAGCTGTCTTCTCGACTTCCCACACCAACCTTGGTTGCCGTTTCGGCAGTCAATCCCGGTTTTTGTCACTCCCGTCTTGCGCGAGAAGTCGATTCAGATCCTTTCCTCAAGTTTGCCAAGAGCGTCTCCAAAGCATTACTAGCACGCGCGACTGAGGTGGGCAGTCGGACGCTCGTACACGCAGCAATCGAGCCAGGTGAGAGGGAACGACATGGTCACTACCTGTCGAGCTGCGAAGTTACAGAAGAGAGCGATTATGTTCTTAGCGTGGAAGGAAGGCAGGTTTCGAAGCGTTTGTGGGTACGTACCTGCCCATTTTTCACTGCCATAGTACAAGCTGATGTCGACCGAACAGCATGAGACCCTCAAGATCCTTGGAGACATCGATCCAAGAGTTAATACGATTGTATCTGAACACCTCACCCAGGACATAGCATAACTTGATTGTTGTTCATGCCAGATTGCCATCATATATTGTATTGTGATCTGATCTGTGGACATCAGTAGAATGTAATTCTATCGAATATTTACGGCAAGCGCTTGAAACAGCTTTTTGCGGATCACCGTTGGAGCAGCAGCTCCAGCCATGATGCTGATGAGCGACGGTCCGAGACCATATGGATTGATTTGTCTACTCCACGCCTCTAACGCTTCTCCCAACCATGACCGACCTCCACAAACCTCTTCAAATACCACAATCAGTTCAATCTCGGCAGTTCACCACGGTTCCGTGGCCTGAGGATGAGTGAAGCCATATTCGCCGAACGGCTCAATATCGGTAGGTACACTAGTTTTCCTGTGCTGCTCCGGATGAAGCGGTGGTGAGGAGAAGGATATAGAACGAAGTGCTGTGTTCTTGGTAGCAAAAACTGTGTTCTTCGTCCATGGCAGAGATGGTGGAGTCGGTGAAACAGACCAAGCAGAGGGAGGCTCTTCTCGAGTCGGAGATCGCTCAATGTGTGGTAGGTCATCCAGATTGAGCGAGGAAATATGCGTGGTTGAAATTATCAATTGAGGTCTAGGAGGTCAGGCTATCGGCCTATTAACAAATTCCTCATTGGGAGCAGCCTTCTTCGCAAAGAGGTTTGTCACGGGCTTGAACCAGTGCAACTTGGGTTGTTCATCTTCCAGCTTTGGAAAGTCCTTGCTGTCCTCACTGTCCCCACCCTGCTTTATCTTTCTCAGAGTCGTCAAACACATCGGCCTGCTGATGGTGCGAAAAAGTATTGATGGCTGCTGCATCCGCTTGACTTTCGGCTCAAGCAATTTCAGCGGATGATTGGCAGACTGGCTGAATGGGTTAATGCTGAATGCTGAACACCGCTCAAAAAGAGGCACAAACGAACGAAGACACATCGGGCGTCTTCTCGCCCTTCTCTGCATCCTTGCTGATATATACGATGGGCGGTGCAGTAGGAAAGGCTGCTATGACATCGTCGCGTTGCTCCTTGCGTCATTTGCGCTTCTTATACGCTCGGACCCAATTTCTTGTGTAGGGATGCCAAAAAATGACAGCGAGACCCATGAGTACAACGACGCCTCAGAGAATCAGGAACAGCGAAAACAGGATTTGTTCCTGCCTGAGGGAGTCAACGTACGTCGCCACAAGTTTTCTGACAAGGCCAGCCGAGTCATTTTTTCCGCTACCAATCACGGCGGTTGCAATCGGCGGAGTGACCTCATTAACAACGAAAGCACCAAGACGGTCTCATTGACGGTCGGAAAATCGATATTCAAGTTTTCATTCAAGAAATTGAGTGCCTCCTCGAGTACATTGACCTTCGAGCCAAGCGCAATGTCCTCTAGAACGGTGCCATCGAACATCGGTGTAGAAGTTGTTCAGCGTCGTATTGAGCATTGTAGTGATGCCATTGACCCAGCTGAACCGACCGTCGTTGACGGTGGACTGAGCGGTCTCAACATGTGCATTGATGGTGCCAGCGTACGATGAGGACTGGTTGTACATTGAACTGTTCACCTCCGCGAAGATCGTGCTGGAAAGATCCTGTACATTCGCAGCCACTTGCGCAGTGTACTTTGCTCCTAAAGAGCCGACAGCAAGAAGCTGCACTTGAACAGACAGCAGAACAAAGAAACCGGATCATCAAGAAGCAAGCAAATTAAAAATATAGTGCAAAGACCATGCAGGTGAATGTGCTGTGAAGGAGACAGGCGCAGTTTACCTGAGAGGGTGTAGGCTATGCGACTAAGCGGTGGATGTTGCGCATCCGTCTGGAGCATGAGGAGATTGTGGTTGGTGAGCGTGACGGAAGGGACGCTTGTGGAACCAGTGTACACCGTAGTGGGGTCAGAAACACATGCCTCACGAGTGCGACGGAGGTGAGACCGCAAGCAGTGCCATTTGTACCACTTGAGGGCACAGTGGCCTGCTAGCAGGGCGAAGAGAAATGTGATGATGGTGCAAATCTTCGTGATGGTGAAGAGGTCATTCCCAAGATTGTCAACTGAGGAAGTGTCCAAATTGTTGTAAGGTCTTTTCATTATGAATAATATGATCACCTTGCTGACTGAGCCTCTTGCAATTGAAGGTTCGCTCAGGATTTGAAGTCATTCGAAGGAACCGAGTCAGGTCCAAATGAGAACAGTCACTTGGGCTCTATACAGCGGCCAGCGCCAGCACTTACTGTACCGCAAGGTGAGGCCCCTCGTAACAACCAGAAACACGTCGATCAGGTACATGGGAACTGCTAAGGTGATTTCAGGGCCATTTTGCTAGGGAGCTTCCGGGGGCCTTCGAATTCTATTACTGGCGTCTAATGATATATAATTGTTTCGTAGCGCAGTCTCTAAATACTAATACAATCGATCACAATTATAATCTACAGAATTCTAAGGGATCACACAATGGCGCACAACTCTCTCGAGATTTCACCTCTGAGCATCACTGATGTGGTCATGTCCGGCTGTGCCGTAAGTGCTGTGGCCGCACAGTACTGAGGCGCTTACTCGTCCTTCAACTGCTTTCCACAACCATCCAGCGAGCTTTTCATAGCAAAATATATTGAAACACCCATCCGTCCATCCCTTCTTTATCACACTTCGCGCTCTCCATCAATCGACAGCTGGATCGTTCCACGACCCAAGTCTTGTTACAACTTACAAGCTTGTACGTCGTCCCTACAGATAACTATGACCAAGATTAACTCTAACCACACCCTCGAACCCAGTTAGTACTTTCAGTTGATTCGTTGCATCTCCCATATCGCAACCTTCATCAATGAGTGATGATCAAGGTCAGGATTTTCGTCTTATCTCTCGCAAGCTCTCTAACGTCTTTGACAGTTCTTGAAGGAATTTGGGCGAAGCTGTCCGAGGTCGCTGTCAAGGGTGCCCAACACGACTCCCGTGAACGTCAGCCCCACCCGAAATGTTTGCAGGGGACCCGGGTGGATCTCCTCAAATACATCCACGAATTATTGGACGACCCAGAGAAGAATCAAATCATTTGGCTGCATGGCACGGCTGGCGTCGGAAAGTCTGCCGTTGCGTTTACAGTAGCTGAAAAGATGAGAAATCTAAAAGTAACCGAAGACACGAATGTCGAAAAGCGGCTAGCGGGAACATTCTTTTTCTCGCGCAAGCACACCAAACGCTGCACGGCCGGATATTTCTTTGCGACTCTTGTCTACCAGCTTGCCACCAATTTTCCAAGCATCCGGAAGGATGTGTGCAGAATTATCCGCAATAATCCCGCTCTACTAGATCCGGATACGTCTCTCTGCGACCAGATGGAGGCTCTCTTTCTTAAACCTCTCCGGTTGCTTCAAATCAGATTGCGCGGGTGTTCGCCTTTGTCGTTTGTCATCGATGCGCTTGATGAATGCACATCGGAACCTGAAGTTAAAGATCTCGTCCTTTCCCTTACACGGGCTCTTCGTGACCCTGATATACCCGTGACCTACATTCTCCTCACAAGTCGCTTGGAAACGTACATCAGCAAAGTCTTTCAGAACGACGAGGTGCGCCCATTGGTGCGCGAGATACCCGTGAGAACTTCTGGAGAGGGTGGTATCATTTCGTTGGACGGCGCAGACGTTGACAACGATATTTGTACTTTCTTGCGGCATTCATTCGAAGAACTGGGGTGTCGCCATCCCGACTTCCCGCAGCCATCGGAGGTTGACCTTGCGAAGCTAGCGAGCCGAGCGGGCAGACGTTTCATCGTAGCGTCTACGATGATGAAATTTATCATTGATGATGAAGACAAGGATCCTTGCGATCGATTGCAGCTGATGCTCGAGCTCACGAGCAAGCTGCTACCGGGAACGGAGGTGTACAGGCTATACGATTGTATCCTCTCCACCTGTGCTGACCCCAAGCGGGCTTACATGCACTTGTCCATTGTCGCCGCCCTCGCAGACCCTCTTCCCATCTCGCAAATCTCAACACTTCTTGGCCCTGGTTTGGGAAGGGATGTGCAGACGACGCTGATACAGCTACGGTCTGTCA
>Ga0310811_10007732_pt1 | contig 13781 bp, 9 predicted proteins | sample YCmetagenome_FD_207642 | JGI IMG/M metagenome (GOLD analysis project Ga0310811, IMG submission 207642) | Soil microbial communities from experimental microcosm in Duke University, North Carolina, United States - YC | ecosystem: Engineered > Artificial ecosystem > Soil microcosm > Unclassified ... | reverse complement strand
CATAGTAGGGCTTCACTCCAGCCATGTTGTTCGTCCCCCGACGAAGGAGAACCTTAGCGGCTGCTCTCGGTTACGTCATGCTGGAGGCCGTTGCGCGGGACCGCAGCGCGGGCCACATAGTCTTCGCCCAAGCCGAAGCTTGGAAACCGGGGAGCTGAAACACGTGACCACCCTTCGCCAACGTCTCGCCCGAGTTGTCCTCCTGGTCGTGGCGCCGCTGATCGTCGCCGGCTGCGGAATCAACACCATCCCCACCAAGGAAGAGCGGGCCAAGGCGCAGTGGGCGGAGGTTCAGAACCAGTACCAGCGCCGCTCCGACCTCATCCCCAACCTTGTCAATACTGTGAAGGGCTACGCCGCCCAGGAGCGCACCGTGCTCACCGAGGTCACCCAGGCGCGCGCCTCGGCGACCCAGGTCAAGGTCGACGCCTCCACCCTCACCGACCCGGCCAAGTTCCAGCAGTACTCGCAGGCGCAGGACCGGCTGTCGGGCGCGCTCGGCCGGCTGATGCTGATCCAGGAGCGCTATCCGGACCTGAAGTCGAACGAGAACTTCCTGGCCCTGCAGAGCCAGCTCGAGGGCACCGAGAACCGCATCGCCATCGCGCGGCGCGACTACAACGAGGCGGTCCGCGACTTCAACACGACGCTGCGGACCTTCCCGCAGGTGTTCTGGGCCAAGACCATGTACGCCTCCTCGCAGCCTATGCAGCTGTTCGCAGCCACCGCCTCGGCGCAGGGCGCGCCCACCGTCAGCTTCGACACCGCCCCGCCGGCCGGCGCCCCCGGCGCGGCGGCCCCCGCGCCGCAGGCCCTGCCGCCCGCTCAGGCGCCGAAGTAGGAGCGCGCCGATTTTCGCCTCGCTGAAGCGCCCGCCTCTCCCCCACGCGACGCGTCGAGGGGAGAGGGTCGGGGGGAGCGGGCTGCTGGCCGCGATCGTCGCGCTCTTCGCCTTCCTCGCGTTCGCCGGCGCCGCCCTCGCGGACCCGAAGTTCCCGCCGTTGACCGGCCGCGTGGTGGACGAGGCGCATCTGCTGTCGCAGCAGACGGCGCAGAAGCTCGACGCCGACCTCGCCCAGCTCGAACAGCAGACCGGTCATCAGCTGGTGGTGGCCACCGTGCCCGACCTGCAGGGCTATGAGATCGAGGACTACGGCTACCGGCTCGGCCGCGCCTGGGCGCTCGGCCGCAAGGGTCAGAACGACGGCGCCATCCTGCTGGTCGCGCCCAAGGAGCGGAAGGTGCGCATCGAGGTGGGCTACGGCCTCGAGCCGGTGCTCACCGACGCATTGTCCAACCTCATCCTGCAGCGCGAGGTGCTGCCGGCCTTCAAGGCCGGGCGGATGGAGCAGGGGGTCGTCGCCGGGACCGAGGCGCTGATCCGGCAGCTCGCCCTGCCGGACGACCAGGCCAAGGCGCAGGTCGCCCAGGCGGCGCAGACGCACGAGGCCCAGTCCCGCGACCAGCCGCCGCCGATCCCGGTGCTGATCGCGGTGGTCATCGTGTTCTTCATCCTGGCCGGGCTGTTCAGCCGGCGGCGGCGCTACGCGGGCGGCGGCAGCCTGTGGTGGCTGCTGCCGCTGATCCTTTCCTCCGGCCGGCGGGACGGCGGCGGCTGGGGCGGCGATGGCGGCGGTGGCGGCTTTTCGGGCGGCGGCGGCTCGTTCGGCGGCGGCGGATCCTCGGGGAGCTGGTGAGATGACGACGACCCTCACTCCAGCCGACCTGACGGCCATCGAGGCGGCCGTGCACGAGGCCGAGCGCCGCACCACCGGCGAGATCTACTGCGTGGTGGCCGAGCAGAGCGCGCCCTATGGCGAGACGCCGCTCGCCTGGGCGGCGGGCGTGGCGCTGCTGGCGCCGGCCATCCTGCTGCTCGGCGGCGTCCACGTGACCGTGCCCGACCTGTTCGGCGGCTGGAGCGCGGCCCAGGTCAGCCAGGCGGCGGAAATGGCGGCGCGCAGCGCGCTGACCGGCGCGATCCTGTTGCAGGCGGTGCTGTTCGCGGCCGTCGCCCTGCTGGTCGCCTGGCGGCCGGTGCGGCTGGCCCTGACCCCGCGCTGGGTGAAGCGGCACGAAGTGCGGCGGCGGGCGGGCGCGGCGTTCCTGTCGAAGAACCTGCACCTGACCCGCGAGCGCACCGGCGTGCTGATCTTCGTCTCGCTGGCCGAGCGCATGGCCGAGATCATCGCCGACGAGGGCATCGCCAGCCAGGTCGAGCCCGCCGTCTGGGAGCGGGCCATGGCGGCCCTCGCCGAAGGCTTGAAGCGGGGCGCGCCGGCGGCTGGCTTCGCCGCGGCCGTGGGGCTGTGCGGCGACCTGCTGGCCGCGCGCTTCCCGGCCAGCCCCGGCGACAATCCGAACGAGCTGCCCGACGCGGTGGTGCTGCTGCCGCACAGCTAGGCTCGGCATTTGGTGTTGTGGCCGGCGAGCGGCCACTGCATTTTGAATAACGCGGTCAGAAGGGCCTGGGGTGTCGAACCAGCGAAACCAGATCCAGGACGAGGCCCCGCCGGCGTTCGGCGACGTCGCCGCGGCGCTGGGCCTCGGCATGGCCTTCCAGCTGCTCGTCCTGCCGGACGGGGGCGGCCGGTGGTTCACCTACGTCTCGGAGAACTGTCTCGAGCTGAACGGGGTTTCCGCCGCGGAGGCGCTGGCGGATGTCCACAAGCTCTACGACCTGATCCCGCCGGAGGCGCGCGCCGCCTTCGACCGGGCGGAGGCCGAGGCCGGCCAGGGGCCCGGCCGCTTCGACGTCGTGGTGCAGATGTGCGTCCGCGGCGAGCTGCGCTGGCGCCGGGTCGCCTCGGCGCGGCGGGTCCTGGCGGACGGCTCCAGCCTGTGGGACGGGCTGATCACCGACATCACCGACGCCAAGCGCACCGCCGAGGAGGCCGAGGCGCACCGCTGGCGCCTCGCCGCGGCGGTGGAGGCCACCGGCCTCGGCTTCTGGCAATGGAACCCGCGCACCGACGCGCTCGCCTGGTCGACGCGCAACAAGGCGCTGTTCGGCCTGCCGCCGGACGCCCCGGTGACCATCCAGCACTACCTGGCGATGATCCACCCCGACGACCTGGACCGCTGCGTGGAGATCTACCGCGCGGTGCGCGACCAGGAGGGCGGCGGCGATTTCACCATGGACTACCGGGCGGTGATGCCCAACGGCCAGCTCCGCTGGATCCGCACCCAGGGCCGGATCCTCAGGGACGCGGACGGGTCGGACCTGGTGGTCGGCACCACCCTCGACAACACGGAGCGCCACGAGGCCGAGGAGCGGCGCAGCCTGGTGATGAGCGAGCTCGCCCACCGCGCCAAGAACGGGCTGCAGGTGATGATGGCGATCGTCCGGGAGACCGCCCGCTCGGCGGCCGACGTGGCGGGGTTCGAGACCGCCCTGATGGCCCGCCTGCAGGCGCTGGCCGACGCCCAGGACCTGGTGACCGCGTCCGGCGGCCGCCCGGTGCAGCTGGCCGAGCTGGCGTCGCGCGCGCTCACCCCCTTCGGCCTCAGCCGCTTCGAGATGGAGCCCCGGGTCGCCGAGGTGACGGTGCGCGGCGACGTGGCCGGCGGCCTCGCCCTGCTGCTGCACGAGATGGCGACCAACGCGGTGAAGTACGGCGCGCTGTCGCGGCCCGAGGGGCGCGTCAGCCTCAAGGCCGAGGGCGCCGGCCCTGGCATGGTGGCGCTGCACTGGTCCGAGCGCGGCGGCCCGCGGGTCGAGCCGTCGACCCGGCGCGGCTTCGGCTCCAAGCTGCTGCAGGGCGCCCTGCGCCAGCAGGGCGGCAAGGTCGAGCCCGCCTTTCTGCCGGAGGGCTTCTCGGCGCGCATGGAATTCCGCATCGCGGGGTAGATATCTGCCTGACCCGTTCAAGGGGGAGGCGTCACCCGCCCCAGCGCGGAGTCCCGCCCCTCCCACCACTCGCTCTCCGGCGAGCGGTCCCCCCTTGAATGGGGAGGGCAGTGAAAGGAGGGGCCAATTCGGGCCCCGGTCACGGCGCCGCTTCCTTTCCAGTCGATTCGCCTCAGGGTAGGATGCGCTCGCCTTTCGGGAGGAGGCGTCATGGCCTATCAGCTCAACATCAACGGCAAGGTGCTCGCGGCGGACGTGGACGCCGACACCCCGCTGCTCTGGACGCTTCGCGACACGCTCGACATCAAGGGGCCGAAGTACGGCTGCGGGGTCGGCCAGTGCGGCGCCTGCACGGTGCACCTGGACGGCCAGCCGGTGCGCTCCTGCTCGGTCCCGGTCTCGGCGATCCCGGCCGGGGCCAAGATCACCACCATCGAAGGGGTCGGCGCCGATCCCGTGGGCAAGAAGGTGCAGGCCGCCTGGGCCGAGCTCGACGTCGCCCAGTGCGGCTACTGCCAGCCGGGCCAGATCATGTCGGCCACGGCGCTGCTGAAGGCCAAGCCGAAGCCCACCGACGCCGACATCGACGCGGCGATGAGCGGCAACATCTGCCGCTGCGCCACCTACACGCGGATCCGCGCGGCCATCAAGCGCGCCTCCGGCCAGCCGGTGGAGGCCTGACGCCATGACCCTGCAGCTGACCGGCGCCTCGCGCCGCGACTTCATCAAGGCCTCGGCCTCGACCGCGGGCCTGGTGCTCGCCTTCTCGCTCGCGCCCAAGGCCGGCGCCGCCGCGCAAGGCGCGGCCCCGATCAACGCCTACGTCAAGGTGGCGCCCGACGGCGTCGTCACCATCATGGCCAAGAACCCGGAGGTCGGGCAGGGCATCAAGACCAGCCTGCCGATGATCATCGCCGAGGAGCTGGACGTGCCGTGGGAGAGCGTCCGCATCGAGCAGGCGGACAACGATCCCAAGACCTTCGGCCGCCAGTTCGCCGGCGGCTCCATGGCCACGCCGCTGCATTGGGAGGACCACCGCCGGGTCGGCGCGGTCGCCCGCGCCATGCTGGTGCAGGCCGCGGCGCTGGCCTGGAACTGCCCGGCCGGCGAATGCCGCACCGACCGCGGCATGGTCATCCACGCCGCGACCAAGCGCACGGCCTCCTACGGCTCGCTCGCCGCCCAGTGCGCCGGCGTGACCATGCCGGATCCGAAGAGCGTGCCGCTGAAGGATCCCAAGGACTACAAGATCATCGGCCACGCCAAGCCGCAGTACGACACCGCCAAGATCGTCACCGGCCAGCCGCTGTTCGGCATCGACGTGACGCGGCCGGGGATGCTCTACGCCACCTTTGAGAAGGCCCCGGTCTACGGCGCCAAGGTGGCCAGCTGCGACCTCGCCGCGGCCAAGGCGGTCAAGGGCGTCCGGCAGGCCTTCGTGGTCGACGGCGGGACCGACCTTTCCGGCCTGATGCCCGGCGTGGCGGTGCTCGGCGACAGCTGGTGGGCGGCGCGCAAGGGCCGCAACGCCCTGGCGACCAAGTGGGCGGACCACCCGACCGCGGCCCAGAGCACGGCCGGCTTCGCCAAGCGCGCCGCCGAGCTGAACGCCGGCGCGCCGCAGAAGACGGTGCGCAACGACGGCGACGTGGACCAGGCGCTGAAGGGCGCGGCCAAGACGGTGAAGGCGGCCTACGCCTATCCGTTCCTGGCGCACGCGCCGCTCGAGCCGCAGAACTGCACCGCCGAGTTCAAGGATGGCAAGCTGGAGATCTGGGCGCCGAGCCAGAACCCGGAGCCGGGCCGCCAGCTGGTGGCCAAGACGCTGGGGATCAGCCCCGACGACATCACCATCCACATGACCCGCTGCGGCGGCGGCTTCGGCCGGCGGCTCAGCAACGACTACATGGTCGAGGCGGCCTGGATCGCCCGCGAGGCCAAGGCGCCCGTGAAGCTCTTGTGGACCCGCGAGGACGACATCCGGCACGACTTCTACCGGCCGGGCGGCTTCCACTTCTTCGAGGGCGGCGTCGACGCAGCCGGCAAGGTGGTGGCCTGGAAGGATCACTTCGTGACCTTCGGCGACGCGCCCGACAAGCCGGCCTCCTCGGCCGGCATGTCGCCCAGCGAGTTCCCGGCCCGCTTCGTGCCGAACTGCAAGATCGAGGTCTCGGCGATCCCCACCGGCGTGCCGACCGGGCCGATGCGGGCGCCGGGCTCCAACGCGCTGGCCTTCGTCATGCAGTCGTTCATCGACGAGCTGGCGCACGCGGCGGGGGCCGATCCGGTGGCCTTCCGCCTGCAGCTGCTGGGCGACCAGAAGCTGGTCGGCGAGGGGCCGGGCGCCTACAACGCCGAGCGCATGCGCGGCGTCGTCGCGGCGGCCGCCGAAATGTCCGGCTGGGGCAAGGCGAAGCTGCCGGCCCGCACCGGCCGGGGCGTCGCCTTCCACTACAGCCACCTGGGCTACTTCGCCGAGGTGGTGCAGGCGCGCGTCGCCAACGACGGCCAGGTGAAGGTCGACAAGGTCTGGGTGGCGGCCGACGTCGGCAGCCAGATCGTCAACCCGTCCGGCGCCCTGAACCAGGTGCAGGGCTCGGCGATCGAGGGCCTGTCGCACGCGCTGTTCCAGAAGATGACCTTCGAGAACGGCCAGCCGGTGCAGGCGAACTTCGACACCTATCCGCTGCTGCGCATGGCCGACGCGCCGCCGGTGGAGGTCAAGTTCCTGAAGACCAGCTATCCGCCGACGGGCCTTGGCGAACCCGCCCTGCCGCCGGTCATCCCGGCGCTGGCCAACGCCATCTTCGCGGCCACCGGCGTGCGCCTGCGCGAGCTGCCGATCGATCCGAAGCTGCTGAAGGCCTAGTCGTCGCGGACGGCGGGTCGTATCCGGGGTCCCTTCTCCCGCAAGGGAGAAGGGCTCATTTCGCGATGAGATGGACTCTCGAACAAGCGTTTGCATGATGGCGCCTTGAGCGGCTGAAGCCCGCCGGGAAACGCCTGTGAAGAAGCTGCTGATCGCCAACCGCGGCGAGATCGCCGTCCGCATCGCGCGCACCGCCGCCGAGATGGGGCTCGCCACCGTGGCGGTCTATTCGGAGGACGACGCCGCCTCCCTGCACATCAAGACCGCCGATGCGGCGGTGGCGCTGACCGGCGCCGGGCCGGCGGCCTATCTCGACATCGCGCAGGTGGTGGCCGCGGCGACGGCGGCGGGCTGCGACGCCGTGCATCCGGGCTACGGCTTCCTGTCGGAGACCGCCGCCTTCGCCCGCGCCTGCGCCGCCGCCGGGCTGACCTTCGTGGGCCCGGCGCCGGAGACGCTCGAGCTGTTCGGCGACAAGGCCCGCGCCCGGGCGCTGGCGCAGTCCTGCAAGGTCCCGGTGCTGCCGGGCACGGACGGGCCGACGAGCCTGGATGAGGCCCGCGCGTTCCTCGCGGCGCTCGGCCCCGGCGGGGCGGTGATGGTCAAGGCGGTGGCCGGCGGCGGCGGCCGCGGCATGCGGCCGGCCACCTCGCCGGAGGAGCTGGCGCCGGCGTTCGAACGCTGCGCCTCGGAGGCCGCCGCTGCGTTCGGCTCCGGCGCGCTCTACGTCGAGCAGTTCCTGCCGCAGGCGCGGCATGTCGAGGTGCAGATCGTCGGCGACGGCGTGAGCGTCAGCCATCTCTGGGACCGCGAGTGCAGCCTGCAGCGCCAGCGCCAGAAGGTGGTGGAGATCGCCCCGGCCGACAGCCTGCCGGAGAGCCTGCGCGCGCAGCTGTTCGCCGCGGCGGTCAGCCTCGGCCAGGCGGCGGCCTACCGGAGCCTCGGGACCATCGAGTTCCTGGTCGACGCCGACCGGCCGGACCGCTTCGTGTTCATCGAGGGCAACGCCCGGCTGCAGGTGGAGCATACGGTGACCGAGGAGGTCACCGGCCTCGACCTCGTGCGCCTGCAGCTGCAGATCGCCGCCGGCCGCAGCCTCGCCGAGCTGGCGCTCACTCAGGACCGCGTGCCCGCGCCACGCGGCCACGCCGTGCAGGCGCGGGTCAACCTCGAGACCATGGCCGCCGACGGCTCGGCGAAGCCGGCGGGCGGCGTGCTCAGCGTCTTCGAGCCGCCGTCCGGTCCGGGGGTGCGCGTCGACAGCTTCGGCTACGCCGGCTACGCCACGTCCGACCGCTTCGACAGCCTGCTCGCCAAGCTGATCGTCCACGCCGGCGCCGGCGGCCTCTCGCGCGCCGTCGCCAAGGCCTACCGGGCGCTGTCGGAATTCCGCATCGAGGGCTCGGCCACCAACATCGCCTTCCTGCAGAACCTGCTGGCGCTGCCGGCGGTGGCGGCGGGCGATGTCCACACCCGTTTCATCGAGGCGCACATGGGCGCGCTCGCCCATCCGCCGGAGGCGCATCCGAGGCTCTACTTCGACGCCGCCACGCGGGGCGCCGCGCCGGCCGCGCCCCGGCGCGAGCCGGACGGCCCGGCGGGCACGAGGCCTTTGCGGGCGCCGCTGCAGGGCACGGTGATCGGCGTCCAGGTGGCGGTGGGCGACGCCGTGCGCCAGGGCCAGGCCGTGATGATCATGGAAGCCATGAAGATGGAGCACGTGGTCACGGCCGAGGCGGCCGGCGTGGTGCGGGCCATCGCCGTGCAGCCGGGCGACACGGTGTTCGAGGCCGATCCGCTGGCCTTCATCGAAGACGCCGACCAGCCGGACGCCCTGGCCGAAGCCGCAGAGGTCGTCGACCTCGACGCGATCCGCCCCGACCTCGCCGAGGTCATCGAGCGCCACCGGCTGACCCGCGACGCGGCGCGGCCGGACGCGGTGGCCCGGCGGCGCCGGACCGGCCAGCGGACGGCGCGCGAGAACCTCGACGACCTGTTCGATCCGGGCAGCTTCAGCGAATTCGGCGCCCTCGCCATCGCCGCCCAGCGCCGCCGCCGCGCGCTGGAGGATCTGCGCGCCAACACGCCCGCCGACGGCATCGTGGTCGGCGTCGGCGAGGTGAACGGCGCCCTGTTCGGCGAGGATCGCGCCCGCTGCGTGGGCCTCGCCTACGACTTCACCGTGCTGGCCGGCACCCAGGGCCACTTCAACCACAAGAAGACCGACCGCATCCTCGAGTTCGCCGAGCACTGGCAGGCGCCCATCGTCTGGTACACCGAGGGCGGCGGCGGGCGGCCCGGCGACGTGGACGGCGGCCAGCTGGCGGCCTCGTCGCTGGACACCACGAGCTTCACCACCTTCGCCCGGCTGTCGGGTCTCGCGCCGCGCATCGCCATCAACTCCGGCCGCTGCTTCGCCGGCAACGCGGTGTTCTTCGGCTGCGCCGACGTGACGATCGCCACCCGCTACTCCAACATCGGCCTCGGCGGCCCGGCGATGATCGAGGGCGGCGGCCTGGGCGTGTTCACGCCGGATGAGATCGGGCCCTCGGAGGTGCAGTACGCCAACGGCGCGCTCGACCTGTTGGTCGAGGACGAGGCGGCGGCGACCGCGGCGGCCAAGCAGATCCTCGGCGTCTTCCAGGGCGCCGTGCCGGAGTGGAGCTGCGCCGACCAGCGCCGGCTGCGCCACCTGATCCCGGAGAACCGGGTGCGGGCCTACGACGTGCGGGAAGTGATCCGCACCCTGGCCGACGCCGGGACCTGGCTGGAGCTGCGCGGCGGCTACGGGCGGGGGATGATCACCGGCTTCCTGCGCGTGGGGGGCCGGCCGCTCGGGCTGATCGCCAACGATCCGCGCCACCTCGGCGGGGCGATCGACTCCGAGGGCGCCGAGAAGGGCGCCCGCTTCCTGCAGCTGTGCGACGCTTTCGACGTCCCGGTGCTGTCGCTGTGCGACACGCCGGGCTTCATGGTCGGCCCGCAGAGCGAGACGACGGCGGCGGTGCGCCGCGGCTCGCGGCTCTTCGTCACCGCCACCAGCCTGACCGTGCCGCTGTTCACGGTGGTGCTGCGCAAGGGCTACGGCCTGGGCGCGCAGGCGATGGCCGGCGGCGACTTCTCGGCCCCGGCCATGATGGCCGCCTGGCCGACCGCCGAGTTCGGGCCCATGGGCCTCGAGGGCGCCGTGCGGCTGGGCTACCGCAAGGAGCTGGAGGCCGAGCCCGACGCCGCCGCCCGCCAGGCGCTGTTCGAGAAGCTGGTCGGGCGGATGTACGAGGTCGGCAAGGCGCTGTCCGTCGCCTCGGTGGTGGAGATCGACGCGGTGATCGACCCGGCCGAGACCCGCGCCTGGCTGCTGCGCGGCCTGAAGGCCTGCCCCGTGCCGCCGCGGCCGAAGGGCAAGAAGCGGCCGTTCGTCGACGTCTGGTGATCAGCCCTTCAGCGGCTCGCAGGTGGCGCTCGGCCCGGCGGCCGCGCCGGTGAGCGGCGGCGGGGTCTTGGCGGTCCAGAGGGCGGGGTCCTCGAGGCCCATGCGCCACAGGGCCACGCCGCGCACATGGGCGTCGCGCGCGATCTGCCGCTGGCGGGCGAAGTCGGCGCCGGACAGCCACCAGACCTCGTGGCGGACGCCGCCGGCCACGTAGCGGGCGTGCGGGTTGGGCAGCGGCTGGACGGCGCCGCCCGCGCGCTGCGCGGCGGCCGGCGCCGAGACCGCTGACGCACGGCGCCCGGCCGGCCAGTCGTAGCCGTAGCCGGCCAGCGCCACGATGTAGCGGCTGGGGTCGCCGCCGGCGAGCTTCGTCGTCAGGTTGGCCTGCAGCCAAGCGTCGCTGGCGATCGGGCCCGGCGTCGAGCTCGCCCAGCACTGGTCGTAGGCCATCAGCACCACGGCGTCGGCGGCCTTGCCGAGGTCGCCGTAGCCGTCCTCGTTGGTCAGGGTGGTGGTGGTCCAGACCTCGAGGCCGGCGGGGCGGAGGCGGGCGCGCAGCCGGCCGAGGAAGGCGGCGTAGCCGGCCTGGGCCCGCGGGGTGAGGTTCTCGAAGTCGACGACCACGCCGGCCAGCCGGTCGGCCTTGGCCTGCTTGATGATGTTGGCGGCGAGCGCCGCGGTGGCGGCGTCGTTGAGGACCACGCCCTCGGCGGCCGGCGCGTCCCAGACATCGTCATGGGCGTTGCTGACGATCGGCAGCACCTTCGGCCGCCGCGGCGCCGCGGCGAGCACGGCGTGCGCCTCCGGATCGTCCTCCCAGATCAGCTTGCCGGTCGGCGCGACCAGGCTGGCCCACATGGGCGAGAAGACGTCGATCTGGCCGACGTGGGCCTTCAGCGAGGCCAGCGCCGGCGCGTCCCAGGGGATGTAGAAGGCGACCAGCAGCTGCGACGGCCGGGTCGCCCGGGCCGGCTCGCGCTCCTGCGGCACGGCGGCGGTGGTCGCCGCCAGCGCCAGGACCAGGCCCAACGCCCATCGCCAGGGGTTCGTCGTCCGCATGGCGGGGCTCTTACAGCCGCGGCGGGGGGTGAGGCTAGCGAGGCCTTGCTAAGGTATTCATTTCGCCGCTCGTCCCCGCGTGGCGGGGACCCAAGCTGAATTGGCGGCCTCGTCCGCAGCCAGCGTGGCCAAAGCCGATTGGATCCCCGCCTACGCGGGGATGAGCGGCTAGTGCGGCACGTAGGTCCTGAGCACGTCCTCGACGATCCGCTCCAGCTGGCCCAGCGTGTTGCAGGTCTTGGCCACGTGGCAGAACCGCTGGTAGCGGTGCATGACGCTGTCGCCCTGCGCCCAGTAGCTCTCCGGCTCCGGGTTGAGCCAGATCACCGCCCGCGAGCGGTCGTGGATCTGCTTCATCAGGTCGAGCCGCGGGTCGGCGTAGTTGGAGCGGCCGTCGCCGAGGATGATCACCGTGGTGTGGCGGTCGAGCCGGTCGAGGTGCTGGTCGCAGAAGTCGGCCAGCGCCTGGCCGTAGTCGGTCTGCTGGAAGCCGATGGTCTGCAGCACCTTGAGGATCGCCCCCTCGACGCCGTTCTCGTCGAGGATCTCGTTGACGCTGATCAGGCGTCCGGCGAAGGCGAAGGCGTCGAGCCGCTCGACCACCTCGTTCAGCGAATAGAGGAAGGTCAGCAGGAACTGGGCGGCGGCGGCCACGGACTTCGAGACGTCGCAGATGGCGACAATCGACGGCTTCTCGACCTTCTTGACCTTCCAGGCGATCTCGAACGGCACGCCGCCGTGGGCCATGCTCTTGCGCAGCGTCTTGCGCACGTCGAGGTGGCCCTTGTGGGCGATGTGGCGGCGGCGCGCGTAGCGGGTGGCCAGCCGCTTGGCCATGCGCTTGACCAGGGCCTGCATCATGGCGAGGTCGACCGGGTCGATGCCGCCATCGGCGTTGAGCGCCTTTTTCGCCAGCATCTCCTCGCGCAGCGCCTTGGCCGAGCCGGCGGCATAGAGGCTGTGCTGACGCTCGACATAGCGTTGCGCCTCGGCGACGAGGGCGCGGCGGCGCGCGTCGAGCCGCTCGGCGAAGGCCTGGCCCTGCGCCTGGCGGCGGGCGGCGGCGATGATCTGTTCGATCTCGGCGAGGCCCATCTCGTCCAGCAGGCGCCGCGTCATGCGGCTGCGCTGGGTGGAAAGGCGGATCTCGGCGACGCCGGCCCGGCCGGCGGCTTCCTCCATCGCCTGGGCGAGGCCCGCGGCGTCGCCGGCCAGCAGCATCTGGGCGAGCGGCGAGGCTTGCGCGGCTTCGTTGGCGGTCGCGGGATCGGGCTGGGCTTCCTGTTCGACGTCGGCGGGCGGCGGCGGGCTCAGACGGTCGCGGGTGAAGAAGGTCTCGAAGGCCCGGTCGAACCGCACGACCTCGTCGGGGCTCTTGGCGAGGGTGACGCAGAGCGCGTCCTTGAAGAGCTGGCGGTCGGCGTAGCCGGTGACTGCGACCGCCCGCGCCGCATCGATCGCCTCGGCCGGCGAGACCCCGACGTCGGCGGCGCGCAGGGCGCGGATGAAGTCCTCGAGGGTGTGCTGCATCAGGACTGTCCCAATTCCCCGCTCGTACCGGCGAAGGCCGGTATCCAGGTCGAAGAGCGCGGTGTCGGGCGGCTAGATCTCCAATTCGGTGGATGGATCTGGGTCCCGGCCTTCGCCGGGATGAGCGGATTTTATTTCCTCGACAGCAGCTCGACGATCTGCGGCTCGACGGCGGCGATGTCCTGCTCGAACTTCAAGATGACGTTGAGCGTGTCGCGCACCAGGGCCGGATCGAGGCTGCCGGCGTGCAGGAGGATCAGGGCGCGGGCCCAGTCGACGGTCTCGGAGATCGACGGCGCCTTGCGCAGGTCCAGGGTGCGCAGCGCCTGGACGAAGGCCACCAGCTCGCGGGTCAGCGTGGTCTCGATGTCCGGCACGCGGGTGGCGACGATCCGCTCCTCCAGCGCCGGCTCGGGCAGCGGGATGTGCAGGTGCAGGCAGCGGCGCTTGAGGGCGTCGCCGAGGTCGCGGACATTGTTGGAGGTCAGGAAGACGAGCGGCGGCGTGCGGGCGGCGATGACGCCGAGCTCGGGGATCGACACCTGGTAGGCGGAGAGCACCTCCAGCAGGAAGGCCTCGAACGCCTCGTCCGACTTGTCGATCTCGTCGATCAGCAGGACGCAGCCCTCGTCGTGGCGCAGCGCCCGCAGCAGCGGCCGGGGCTCGAGGAAGGTCTCGGAGAAGAACAGGTCGCCGACGCCGTGCAGCCGGTCCATGGCCGCGTCCAGGGTCTTGGCCTCGGCCAGCGCCTCGCCCATCCGGTCCTTGAGGATCTGGGTGTAGAGCAGCTGCTTGCCGTACTTCCACTCGTACAGCGCCTTGGACTCGTCGAGGCCCTCGTAGCACTGCATGCGGATCAGCGGCAGGCCGAGGAGCTTGGCGGTGGACAGCGCCAGCTCGGTCTTGCCGACCCCGGCCGAGCCCTCCACCAGGATCGGCTTCTGCAGGTTCACCGACATGTAGAGCGCCGTCGCGATGCGCCGCGAGGCGATGTAGCCCACGCCGCCGAGGCCCGCGATGAGGGCGTCGACGGAGGCGAG
>Ga0310811_10007731_pt1 | contig 13782 bp, 9 predicted proteins | sample YCmetagenome_FD_207642 | JGI IMG/M metagenome (GOLD analysis project Ga0310811, IMG submission 207642) | Soil microbial communities from experimental microcosm in Duke University, North Carolina, United States - YC | ecosystem: Engineered > Artificial ecosystem > Soil microcosm > Unclassified ... | reverse complement strand
AGCAATTCAAGAAGCAGGGCATCACCGTCATGACCTCCAGCGAAGTAACCAGCGTCGATACCAAGGGCGCAGGCGTAAAGGCAAAGGTCAAGACGCCCACGGGTGAAGTCACCCTGGAAGCCGACATCGTCCTCAGCGCCGTCGGCATCATCGCCAATCTCGAAGGCATCGGGCTGGAAGAAAACGGCATCAAAACCGAAAAGGGAAAGATCGTCACCGATAAATATTGTCAGACCACTGTTCCCGGCATCTACGCCATCGGGGACTGTATCGGCGGTCAGGCCCTGGCCCACGTGGCCACCAAGGAAGGCATTTTGGCGGCCGAGGCCATCGGTTACATCGAGAAGAAGTTCGCCCACCAGCCCGAGCCCATGGACTATAATAATGTACCGGGGAATACCTATTGCAGCCCCGAAGTCGCCAGCGTCGGTTACACCGAAAAGGCCGCCAAGGACGCCGGCTATGAAGTAAAGGTGGGTAAGTTCCCCTTCCTGGCCAGCGGCAAGGCTACGGCCGCCGGCGCCACCGAGGGTTTTGTAAAGGTCATATATGACGCCAAGTACGGTGAATTCCTGGGCGCCCATATGATCGGCCACAACGTCACGGAAATGATCGCCGAGGTCTCCGTCGCCCGTAAATTGGAGACGACCTGGCACGAGATCCTGGGGGCGGTTCACCCCCACCCGACGATGAGCGAAGCCATCAAGGAGGCCACCGCCGCCGCCTATGGCGAAGCCATTGACATTTAATTAATACGACAGAAAACCTTGATAGCTAAGGGGAATGGCAACGTCCATTCCCTTTTTTTATTGGAGTTTATGTATTTAAATTTTTTTTAAGTAATATTGAGCTGTTAAGTCCAATACCGTACCTAATAGATCCACAAAATCTACATATGAAAACCAAGTACCTCTATGCACTCTTGGTAGCGTGCTTCCTCTCAACCACCCTACACGCTCAACAAGCAGGAATCAATTACCAGGCGGTTGCCAGGGCCTACGGAGGTGTAGTCGTCCCGAACAAGGACGTCACCTTGCGCTTTACCATCACTTCCGGGAATAATGGTGCCGTGCAGTACCAGGAAACCCAAAAGGTAACCACCAATTATTATGGTCAGTTCTCCTGCCAGATCGGAAAGGGAACCGTCACCCAGGGAACCTTTGCTACCATCCCCTGGTCCAATCAAAATCAATATCTTAAGGTCGAGATGATGGCCGAGGAGCTCACTGGCAACAGCTATGTTGTCCTGGGCAACAATCCCTTTACCGCCGTCCCGTATGCCCTTTACGCCCTGAATGGGGGCGCCCAGGGACCGCAAGGTCCCCAGGGTCCTCAAGGCCCCGCCGGTCCCCAAGGTCCGCAGGGTCCCCAGGGTGTTGCCGGTCCCACCGGTCCCCAGGGCGCCACGGGTACCACGGTAACCATCACATCCGCGACCGTCAATCCCGCCGGGGAGCTGGTCCTGACCTTCTCCGATGGTACCAAGGCCACCACCCCGAGCTCCATCATCGGCCCCGCCGGTCCTATAGGCGCTACCGGTCCCGCGAATGCGGTTACCGGTTCGTCCATCAACGGTTCCGGTTTGCTGACCCTGACCTTTGCCGATGGGTCTTCCACCACGACCCCGACGTCGGTGGTGGGTCCTACCGGTCCCGTCGGCCCGCAGGGCTCGATCGGTCTTACCGGTCTGACAGGCCCGTCCGGTCTGGGTATTGCCAATATCAAGATCAACCCCGATTATACCCTGACCGTCACGTATTCCGACGGGACTTCCTGGACCTCCACGCAGAGCCTTAGCGGACCTGCCGGTCCCCAGGGCCCCGCAGGTCCTGCCGGGTCAACCGGTCCCACCGGGTCGACCGGTCCTACCGGCCCGCAGGGCGTAGGTATCGTCCAGGTAAAACTGAATTCCGACTATACGCTGGCCTTCACTTATTCCGACGGCTCCGTCTCCCCGAACATCGGTCCCATCCGCGGCGCCGATGGTCCGGCCGGCCCCGCCGGTCCTGCTGGTCCCATAGGTCCTGCAGGCGCCACCGGCCCCGCCGGGGCAACCGGTCCGGCAGGTCCCACCGGCGCTACGGGCGCTACCGGAGCCTCCGGTCCCGCGAATGCCATCAGCTCGGCTTCCATCAACGGCCTCGGCCAATTGGTACTGAACTTCGCTGACGGCTCTTCCGCGACTACCACCGCTTCCGTCGTCGGCGCCCCTGGCGCTACCGGACCCCAAGGCCCCGCCGGCCCGCAAGGCGCGACTGGCGCCACTGGCGCAGACGGTCCCCAAGGCCCCGCAGGTCCCACGGGTCCCGCCGGAGCCACGGGCTCAACCGGTGCTACGGGCGCCACAGGTGCGACCGGCGCTACCGGCGCCTCCGGCCTGTCCGTAACCGCTGCCTCGATCAACGGTTCCGGTCAGCTGGTCCTGACCTTATCCGACGCTTCCACGATCACCACCACGGCTTCCGTCGTCGGTCCCCAGGGCCCCGCTGGTCCTACCGGTTCCACGGGCGCTACCGGCGCACAAGGTCCCGCTGGCCCCACGGGTTCTCAGGGTCCCGCCGGCCCGCAAGGTGCGACGGGCGCTACCGGTGCCGACGGTCCTCAAGGCCCCGCCGGTCCTGCTGGTGCAACCGGCGCCACCGGTGCAACCGGCGCCGCAGGTCCGCAAGGTCCCGCCGGCGCAACGGGCACTGCCGGCGCCGCCGGTCTGTCCGTAACCGGCGCCTCGATCAATGGTTCTAATCAACTCGTACTGACTTTATCCGACGGTTCGACGATCACCACCACGGCATCCGTCGTCGGTCCCCAGGGTCCCGCAGGTCCCGCCGGCCCGCAAGGGGCTACCGGTGCCACCGGCGCTGACGGTCCTCAAGGCCCCGCCGGTCCGCAGGGCGCCACCGGTGCTACAGGCGCCGCCGGCCCCCAAGGTCCCACCGGTTCCGCCGGTCCCCAGGGCCCTGCGGGTCCCATCGGTCCCGCCGGCGCTAACGGTACGTCTCCCACGATTTCCAGCTCCCAGATAAACTCGGATGGTACGTTGACGCTGAACTTTTCACCGAGCGGCACCACGACCACGCCGACCTCCGTCGTCGGCAAGGGCGTGCAGTCCGTCACCATCAACGCCGACTCGACGCTGGGTATAACCTATACCGACGGCACCACCTGGAACTCCACACAGAAAATCATCGCGCCTTCCGCCGGCGATTCGCTGTGGCGCCTGAACCACAACAGCAATGCGGTGGCCAGGAACTTCAACGGCAACCCGAGCAAGGTCGGCATCAACGACTCCGTACCGATGACCGCTTTCTCCGTCACCGGTACCATCAACATCAATGACTCGGCCAACGGCAACAGCGCTGGCGTATTCTTCAATAACGCGCCGCTGCTGGGCGTCTACGGGCAGGCAGGCACTTTCTCGACATCCACTTTCGGTGTCGGCGCCAACGCCGCGGCCTCGACCCAGAACGCCCTGGATGACGTCTTCATCGGCTACAACGCCGGTAAAGTCAACGGTCAGAGCCAGAACGTGATGATCGGTTCGACCGCGGGCGTGAACAACGTGGGTCAGTCCAATACTTTCATCGGCTATTCGGCTGGGTCGCAGGACAACAACGCCAGCAATACGCTGAACAGCTTCTATGGTTTCAAAGCGGGTATGAACGCCGCTCCCAACACCACTACCGGTCACGCCAACACGGGCAACTCGCTTTTTGGCGCCTCGTCCGGCCTTGGCTTACAGGGGATGTATAACACCTTTATGGGCGCCGGAGCAGCCTCACAGGCGGCCGTTGGCGACAGCAACGTCGCTATGGGCGCTCAGACCTCACTGAACCTTTTTGGTAACGGCAACACCATGCTGGGCACGAATGCCGGCAAAACCGGTGTTAGCGGTAACGGGAACACGATCCTCGGTGAGGGCGCCGCATGGCAGGCCCAGGTTACCGCCAGTTATAATACGGTCATTGGTACGGGCGCCGCCCCCAAGTTAGGGGCCAGCCAGGCCAACGTCATCATCGGTAATCAGGCCGACATAACGGCCTCGGGCGCCAATGAAAACGTAGTGATCGGTAACAACGCGGGCCCCGGGAACGGAAACGGCGCCAATAACATCGTTATCGGTTCCTGGGCCGACGTCCTGGAAGATACTACCAGTGCGGCGGTTGCACAAGCCATCGTCATCGGTACATTCGCCCATTCCCTTCGGGACAATGGGGTAGTACTGGGTACCCGCGCCAGGAACGGAGGTGTCAACTCTGTCGCGATCGGCAAGAGCGCCAACGCCGACGGGGATGATATGGTGGTGATCGGGGACAGTGCGCTGGTCAGCTCCTCATCCGATAGCTCAATCGCCATCGGGGAGAACGCCGTCGTGGACGGCTCCGGTAGCATGTCCATCGGCGCCGCCGCGCAAACGAATGGCGATGCTTGTATGGCCGTGGGTGCCGCTTCGCAAGCCTACCAGACCGGCCCTAACGGCGGTGCTATGGCTTTTGGCCGGAACGCCTGGGCGTTTGGCGACAATACCTTGTCCATGGGCTTCCTGACCTACGCCGGCGACGTCGACGTCGTTTCCATCGGTCACGCCGCTTTCGCCAACTACGGCGGTGCGGGCTCGCAGGGCGCCATCGTCCTGGGTACGAACTCCATGGCAGCCAATACCAACGCCGCCAACGGCAGCGTCGCCATGGGCTACGGCGCCGACGTAGAAGGTTCCAACTCGTTGGCCTTCGGTACCGGCACCGTTGCCAACCATGACAATTCCTATGTCTTTGGTAACGGCAGCGTCACCGCCTTTGGTTTCGGCCAGGAAGTCGACGACCCCAGCACATACGTCATGGAAATAAACACCGGCGGCAACGCCGTCCGTCTCAGCCGGACCGGGCTATGGGACTATACTTCCGACGTAAACCGCAAGGAAAATTTCGAGGCCATCGACCTCGACACCCTGCTGGCGAGGATCAACGAGATCCCCATCACGAAGTGGAACTACAAAGGAGACCAGCACCAGGTCAAGCACATCGGCCCGATGGCGCAGGACTTCTACCAGCAGTTCCACCTGGGTAACGGCAATACCACCATCTCCTCGATCGACCCCGCCGGCGTCTCGCTGGCCGCCGTACAGGGCCTCTACCGGAAACTGCAGGAAGACGAGCAGAAGATCAAGGACCTTCAAACCATCGTAGACCGCCAGCAATCACAGCAGGCCCAGATCGACGCCCTGACCGAAAGGCTCAACGAACTCGAGAAGAAACTGGCAAAACCCTAGTGTATGACAAGGATCATCCGACAAACGATCGCACTCATGGCCTCGTTGCCCGCGCTCCTGTTGTGCGCCGGGCGGACGTCGGCCCAGGTGCTGCCCGGTCCGGCCTGGTATGTGGTCGCTTCGGGCGGTGGTTCCGCGTCGATCCCTTACCAGGGTTGGGGCTGGGAAAAACGATATGATTCGGTGCTGGTATCCTACACCGTGGGAGAAACCTGCATCGCCTTCGACCACCAGGAAAAATTCGATTTCACCGAGGGCTTTCAACAGCCCGACGGTTATGGAGTAAGACCATATGATCCCTTCGGGCTCATTGGAGACCTGACGTTCTACCCGAACCCCTGCCGCCAGTTCGGCTTTGTCCGGTTCAACCTGAACGAAAGCTTCTCCTATATAGACATCAAGGTGTTCGCCGTCAGTGGCCGTTGCGGCTACCAGGACCACTTCATGTGTGGCGACGGCCCGATCACCTACCAGCTTCCGACCGCCAACCTCGCCCCCGGCCTGTACATCGTAGAGGTCGTCGGCGAAAACAAGAAGCGTTACATCGGCAAGCTGGTCGTTATCCCGTAGACTTATTCCCTGATAGGTATATTTCTCATGTGTAGTGAAACCGCCCCATTTTTGGGGCGGTTTTTAATTTGTCCTGTTCGCCGTGTAAGCCCGCCACTTATCGATCACCCCCCCAATATCCGCAGGCAACGGGCTCTCAAAGAACATCCTCTCCCCGGTGGTCGGATGCGTGAACCCCAGCGTCCGGGCATGCAGCGCATGCCGCGGACATACCTCAAAGCAATTATCGACAAACTGTTTGTACTTAGCGTACACCGTCCCCTTGACGATCTTGTCCCCGCCATAGGTATCGTCGTTAAACAACGGATGCCCCGTATACTGCATATGCACCCGGATCTGATGCGTTCGCCCCGTCTCGAGCTTACACTCGACGAGGGTCACATAATGGAACCGCTCCAGCACCCGGAAGTGCGTCACCGCTTCCTTCCCATAGTCCCCTTCGGGGTACGCCGTCATGATCTTACGGAACCGCTGGTGGCGTCCGACGTGCGCGCGCACAACCCCCGCATCCTCATCAAAATCCCCCCAAACCAGCGCGATATATAACCGGTCGACCGTATGGTTAAAGAATTGTTTGGCCAGGTGCGCGCTGGCACGCTCGTTCTTGGCCAGCACCAGCAGACCGCTGGTGTTCTTATCGATCCGGTGCACGAGCCCGAACCGCGAGAGCTGCATCTCCGTCAGGTCCGGCTGTGCCTGCTTCAAACGAAACGCCACCCCGTTCACCAACGTGCCCCTGTAGTTTCCGCAACCGGGGTGGACGACCATCCCCGCCGGTTTGTCGATCACCATCAGGTCGTCGTCCTCGTAGACGATATGGAGCGGGATATCCTCGGGGACGATGTCAAAAGACTCGGGGCTGTCCTCCGAATAGAGGACGATCTCATCCAGCGGCCTGACCTTGTAGTTCGCCTTGACCGGTTGCTGGTTGACGAGGACGAGCCCGGCGTCGATGGCCTGCTGCAGCTTGTTGCGCGTCGCGCCCTCGATCCGGGTCATGAGGAATTTGTCGATGCGCAGGAGTTCCTGGCCCTTGTCGACGTGGATGTTCCGGCGCACATAGAGCTCCTCGGAGGCATCCCCGTTGTCGAGCATCACTTCTTCGCTATCCTCTGCAGGTGAGATCATGGGCGCAAAGTTACGAAAAGGCCGCGGGGCGGCAAGCGCGCCGAATCCCGTACCTTTGCCGGATGCACCCCGTCATCTTCGAAGACCTCGGCCGAATGCCCTACCAGGAAGCCTGGGACTACCAGGAACGCCTCCTCCAGGACAACGTCCGCGCCAAGATGGAGCAAAGACCCACGACGAGCCATCTCCTTTTCGTCGAGCATCCGCCGGTATACACCCTGGGCAAAAGCGGGCACATGGAAAACGTCCTGATCGATGAGAACGAACGGGCGCAAAAAGGCATCGGATTCTATAAGATCAATAGGGGAGGGGACATCACCTTCCACGGCCCCGGCCAGCTGGTGGCCTATCCCATCCTGGACCTGGAACACTTCGGCACCGACATCGGCAAATACCTCCGCAACCTCGAAGAGGTCATCATGAGAACGCTGCAGGATTACGGGTTGAAAAGTCAGCGCAGCCCCGGCGAAACCGGCGTCTGGCTCGACCCCGACATAAAGGGCCGGGAGCGTAAGATATGCGCGATGGGGGTTCGCTGCAGCCGGTGGATCACCATGCACGGCCTGGCGCTGAACGTAAACACCGATTTGACGTACTTCGATTATATCGTGCCCTGCGGAATAAAACAAAAGGAAGTGACGTCGCTCGCAAAAGAGTTGAGCCAAAACCCGGACGAAACCGACGTAAAAGAAAGGGTCAAGCGCCACTTCGGGGAAGTCTTCGATGCCCGCCTGGAGCCTCAAACAGAGCCCAAAACAGAGCCGCAAAAGCAAATGGCCTAATTCTCTTTGCTCAGCAAAAACTTATTCTTCTCCTCGAGCTTCCCATCGACATAAAATTCAAAGTTGAACCACCCCGAGTGCAGAAAATTCGACTTGTCGATGGTGAGCGGCAAATCCCGCAAACTATCCATTCCGAACATCATATGTTGCTGGTCATCAAAGAATTTGAGGGTATACCGTTTACCGCCCGGCAGGGGATATTCCACCTTGACATTCCCATAGTCATCCGTAAATACGTGGGTCGAAGGGACCCAAACCGGCTTGCGCGGCGCTGCCGGGGTCGCGACGGCAGGCGCCGCCGCAATCGCCTTTTCCTCGATCTTTTTTACCGCCGGCGGCGGCTCGACAAAGATCATCGGGGTATCGGCATGGGTGAAGGAGTACCCGCTGGACAGCTGGATAAATATCCGGTAGTACATGTGCACATTGGGCGCCTTGGCGTCCCGGAAGGTAACCACGCCGGGCCGGGGCTCGGACAACGCGTTGACCGTGGTAAAATTATGGAGACTGTCGAACGATCGCTCTATATTGACTTGCAATGCGTTATCGAAGGGGTTATAAAAAGCCACAACGATCCTTCCTTTTGCATTGAGTACCTGGAATTTAGGTAGGGTATCCTGGGCAGAGGCTTGCAAACAAAGGGCGCATAGGATAGAGAATGTCGTTAGGATTTGGAGTCGCATGGTTCTATATATCAGCAAAAATAAGACCTGAAATCAAAACGACAGCGCCAAAGGCGGAAGAGACCGGTTCCCCTGGAGCCCCCCGGTATGTAGGAAAAGAACCCGGCTCCCGGCAGGAAAAAAGCCGGAGAGAACCAAATCGACCAGCGCGAACGCCGCCTTGGCAGTATACACAAAATCCAGCGGCACTCCATATAAAGCATGGAACTCGTTCATGAACCGGATCAGCTCCGGGGTGTGGCGTGCATACCCCCCAAAGGCGTACCCGTGCACCAATGAGGAAGCAACAGACAGCCCGAGCGAGGCATCGAACGACGAACGATCCGCCGACGGCACCGCAATTACCGGAATCCCGATAGCCGACTGGCCCGGTGACAGTGCAGCATCGAGCCCCAGCAAAGTCGTGCCCGTACCCACCGCGCAAACCACGTGCGTAAAAGGAGGCGCGCCCGCCAATATCAACGAGGCTCCTCGCACACCCAGCGGCCCCGCGCCTCCCTCCGGAATGACGGTGCAACCCGGAAAATCAAAATCGCCCCGATACGCAGCTCGCGATACGAACCGCAGCGTCATCCCATAAGCCAGACAATCCAACAAAGACGGACTGAGCACCGCCGGCTCCTCTCCCCGCACGATCCCCGTACAGGGAATCCCCTTCTCCCGGCAGGCATACGCCGTCGCCACCAGGTGATTGGAATAAGGGCCGCCAAAGGTGACGACCGGCAAACCCAAAGAAAGATAATACGTCAATTTAAACCACTTATTCCCCGACACGACCGGGTGCAGCAAATCGAGCCGCGCGACGGAGCAGGAGCAGTCGCCCCCTAGATCGAGGGGTGTAGTGGGAAAGGTCACGGGGCAAAGATGAATGCTTTTTGGACTATATTCGCACAGCTATGCAGAAACCTACCTTATTGATCCTGGCGGCCGGTATGGCGTCCAGGTACGGCGGAAGCCTGAAGCAAATCCAGAAATTCGGTCCGAGCGGGGAAACCATCATGGACTACTCCCTGTTCGACGCCATCCGCGCGGGTTTTGGAAAGGTCGTCTTTATCATCCGCAAAGAATTCGCCGAAGAGTTCAAAGCCATCTTCGAACCCAAGCTGAAAGGGAAGGTGGATGTCGAATACGTATACCAGGAGCTGACCGATATTCCCAAGGGTTTTAGCGTGCCCGAGGGCCGCACCAAGCCCTGGGGCACCGCCCACGCCATGCTGTGCGCCCGGCACAAGATCAACGAGCCGTTTATCGTCATCAACGCCGACGATTTTTATGGCAAGGACGCCTTTGAAAAAGCACACGGTTTCCTCGACAAGCAGGTCTCCCCCGGCAAATACGCCATCATCGGGTACGAGCTGATCAAGACCCTTTCGGACCACGGCACCGTGAGCCGCGGCGTGTGTACCGTCGATGCGCACAACCACCTGACCGGTATCACCGAGCGCACTAAGATATACCCGGAGAACGGGAAGATCATTTATGAGAACGCCGATGGCTCCAAGCACGAGGTGCCCACCGATTCCAAGGTCTCGATGAACTTCTGGTGCTTCCATCCCAGCGTCTTCGAGATCAGCGAGCAACAGTTCTCGGAGTTCCTCCGCCTGCACGGCGGCGAGGCCAAAAGCGAATTCTTTATCCCCCTGGTGGCCGACGAGTTCATCCGCACCGGCCAGGGTTCGGTAGACCTGGTGCCTACGTCCTCGCAGTGGTTCGGCGTCACCTATCAGGAAGACGCGCCCTTCGTAACGAACAGCATCCAGGGTTTGGTCTCCAAAGGCGAGTATCCCTCCAATCTATGGGCAAAATAAGAAATACAGCGCTGGCGCTGCTCCTGGCGTTAAGCGGGCGGGCGCAGACCGCGATCCCGATGGAAGTCGCGGCGACGGCCGTCGCCAAAACGGCGCCCGAATCGGCCGACGTCGTTCTCAAGGACGCCTGCGCCGAAGCGGCAAAAACGCACCGGAAGGTCTTTGTGATCTTTCACGCTTCCTGGTGCGGCTGGTGCCACCGCCTCGACAGCATTATGCAGGCCCCGGTCTGCAAGCCGCTTTTCGACGGACAGTACGTCGTCACCCACCTGGTCATCCTGGAGGGCAAGGAAAAGAAAGCGTTGGAGAACCCCGGCGCCCTCGAATTGTATACAAAATACGCGGGCGGCAATAACCAAGGCATACCGTTTTTCCTGATCATAGATAAGGACGGAACCGTCTTGCAGGATTCACGCATCAAACCCGAAGGGGCCGCCCCCGGGAGCGGCGGGAACAATACTGGCTGCCCCGACAGCGACGAAGAGCTCACGTACTTTATTCGTCTGCTCCACGAAACCTCGAACCTTAGCCCCAACCAGCTCGAAACCATCCGCGCGCAATTCACCCGTAAGCGGAAGGCTTGATGGAACGCCGCTTCTGGCATAACTACGCGAACCTCATCGTCCTGTTGACCGGGATCGTCACCGGCTGCATACTGGGTCTCGTATTCGGGAAAAAAATCCTCTTCCTCCAGGCCGTCGGGGACATCTTCCTGAACCTCTTGTTCACGGTGGTCGTGCCCCTGGTCTTTTTTTGCATAGCCTCCGCTATCGCGCGGATAAAGCCTTCTATGCAGATCGGTCGACTGGTTCGCGCCACGGCGGCGGTCATGATAGGGACCGTTCTGGTATCGGCTGTGGTCACGGCTTTGGCGATCTGGGCCTGGCCACTCCATCCCCCTCCCCTCGGCGGCGGGGTCGCCATAAACGATACGACACATCAAACGCCCAGCCAGGTCCTTACCCAGCTCCTGACCGTGCCGGAGTTCTTTGCGCTGTTCACCCGCAAAAGCATGCTGGCGCTGATCGTCTTTTCGGTAGGGATAGGCGTGGCCACGCTCAAGGCCGGTGAAAAAGGACACGCGTTTGCCGCCTTTCTCGTGTCGGGGAGCGAGGTCATGCAACGACTGCTTTCCCTGCTAATGTACGGCGCGCCCGTCGGGCTGGGCGCCTACTTCGCCTGCCAGGTCGCGGGTTGGGGCGGGAACGTGCTGGGCGCCTATGGACAGGCCATTGCCCTCCTGAGCGGCGTGAGCATCTTCTACTATTTCGTTTTCTTTAGCTTATTTGCCTTTATCGCCGGCGGCGCGGGAGCGCTCCGCCGATACTGGCGGTACAACATCACGCCCTCGGCCACCGCCTTTGGCACCGGCAGCAGCATCGCCACCATCCCCGCCAACCTGGAAGCCTCCGCAAGCATGGGCATCCCGCCCATTATCACCGACCTGGTCATACCCCTGGGCGGGCCGCTGCACAAGGAGGGCTCGGCCATCGCTTCGATGGTCAAGGTGTACCTCTTGTTTGCATTGTTTCACCCTCCTATAAGCCCGGTTTATGCCTTCGTGCTGTCCCTGGGTCTTGCCTGGGTAGTCAGCATCGTGGAGGGCGGCATACCCAACGGCGGGTACATAGCCGAAGTGCTCACCATTTCGGTCATGGGATTGCCGCCGGAGGCGCTGCCGCCCATCATCCTCATCGGCACGATCACCGACCCGATCTCGACGGTCGTCAACGCCACCGGGGATACGGCCACCGCCATGCTCATCGCCCGCATCACCCACGGGCGCTCCTGGCTCCGACAAAGCCAAAGTGTAAAAATTACACATTAAGGACGAAATTCCCTATTTTGCGCCCTCATTACCTCACTGATGAGAACATACAGCTTGCTATTGTCTATCGCCCTGTGGGCGACCGCGTCTGCACAGTCTACGCATCTAAGTGACCAGGCCGGCCAGGTAACCGCTACCAACGCCATCCCCGGCGGATACGCCTTCCAACTGGACAACGGCTACGCGCAAATCACCGCCTATTCCCCCACCATCGTCCGCGTGCGCGTGACCCGGAAGCCGGAAAGCAAAGATTTTTCCTACGCCATCGACGACCTGAAAACCCATGGCGACTGGCTTAAACAAGACGAGCAGGGTCTGCACACGGACTCCCTGGAGATTAAAATATCGAAATCCCCCTTTCGCATCGCCTTTTACGACAAGCAAGGCCACTACCTGAGCGGCGACGACACCGCCCTCGGCATCAGCTGGGAGGGTACCCAGGTGACCAGCTACCGGCACATGAACCCGGACGAGAAGTTCCTGGGCTGGGGCGAAAAAACCGGACCCCTCAACCGCCGCAGCCAGTACTTCGTGGATTGGAACACCGACGCGTATGGTTACGCCGAGGACCGGGACCCCATTTATGGTTCCATTCCCTTTTTTGTCGGGGTCCACGGGCAGGTCTGCTATGGCATCTTTTTCGACAACACCCGTAAGGTGTTCGCCAATTTCGGTAGCGGCGTAGACCAGGATATGTATTATTTCGGCGCCCCCGACGGGGACATGAATTATTATTTCTTTGGCGCCTCTTCTATAAAGGATATCCTCGCCGACTACACCTCCCTGACCGGTCGGACACCCATGCCGCCGCTCTGGAGCCTGGGCTACCAGCAGTGCCGCTGGGGATATATGACCGAGCAGGAGCTGCTGCAAACGGCAAAGACCTTCCGCATCAAACGGATCCCCGCCGACGTCATCTACTGCGACATCCAATACATGGACCATTACAAGGTCTTCACCTGGAACCGCGAAAGCTTCCCCCGTCCTAAATGGATGATCGATTCGTTGAAGCATATGGGCTTCGACCTGGTGACGATCATAGACCCCGGGGTCAAGATCGAGCCGGGTTATAAAGCCTGGGAGGAAGGTACGGCCAGGGGTTACTTCGCCAAATACCCGGGCGGCAAGCCCTTTGTCGCGACCGTATGGCCCGGCCGGTGCAACTTCCCCGATTTTACCCGCCCCGACGTACGCGCGTGGTGGGGCAACAACTTCAAGGAATCCCATACCGACAACGGCATCCGCGGCTTCTGGAATGACATGAACGAGCCCGCCGTGTTGGACGGCAAGGAAGTACCCACGGTTGTGGAGTTCGGCGCCGACGGCAACAAATCCACGATGGCGGAGGTGAAGAACGTATTCGGCCTGGAAATGGCGCGAGCCACCTTCGAAGGCGCCAGGAATGACATGGGCGGCAATGAGCGCCCCTTCAACCTGACCCGGGCCAGCTATGCCGGGGTGCAGAAATATTCAGCGGTATGGACCGGCGACAACCGCCCCGAGGACGCCCACATGCTCCTCGGCTACCGGTTGCTGAACAGCCTCGGGCTGAGCGGCGTGCCTTTTGTCGGGATGGACATAGCCGGTTTTGCCGGGGACGCGGACCCCGACCTGTTTGTCCGTTGGATGTCGCTGGGCGTCTACGCGCCCCTGTACCGCAACCACACGGCCATCAACAACCGCTACCATGAGCCCTGGGAATATGGCGAAGCTAACA
>Ga0310811_10007729_pt1 | contig 13784 bp, 11 predicted proteins | sample YCmetagenome_FD_207642 | JGI IMG/M metagenome (GOLD analysis project Ga0310811, IMG submission 207642) | Soil microbial communities from experimental microcosm in Duke University, North Carolina, United States - YC | ecosystem: Engineered > Artificial ecosystem > Soil microcosm > Unclassified ... | reverse complement strand
TCGGGCCGTGACCGAAGGTGATGAAGCGGTCGAAGATGCGCTGGATCCCGGCGATGTTGCGGGCGATGTCGTCCTCCGAGAGGAGCTTGCGGCTCTCGTCCTTGCCCGACGGATCGCCGACCTTGGTCGTGCCGCCGCCCATCAGCGCGATCGGCTTGTTGCCGGTCTTCTGGAACCAGCGCAGCAGCATGATCTGGACGAGGCTGCCGACGTGCAGGCTGTCGGCGGTGGCGTCGAAGCCGATGTAGGCCGTGCCCGCTCCCTTGGCGAGCTTCGCGTCCAGCGCCTCGAGGTCGGTGCACTGGTGCAGGTAGCCGCGCTCGGTGACGACGCGGAGGAACTCGGAGCGGAGCTTGGTTGCCACGGTGGCGGCCATGATCGGACTCGGGGTGCGGGGACAAAGGGTCGGCGGCGTTGCGGCCGCGGCCGTTCCTTAGCACAATTAAGTAAGTGCTTACAGGGTAAGGGCTTACACTGCGCCAAAGGCTTGCGGCACAGGGGCTTGGCCCCGCCCCAGGGGTGACAAAAGTAATGGCGAATTCGGTGTGGGCCATCGGCCTGATGAGCGGTACGTCGACCGACGGCGTCGATGCGGCCCTGATCGAGACCGACGGCATCCGGGTGACGGCGCGCGGCCCCGCGTTGACGCTTCCCTACACGTCCGAGTTCCGCAAACGGCTGCGGTCGGTGTTCGGCGACGCGGCCGATCCCGCCGTCGTCGGCGAGGTGGAGGCGGAGCTCACCGACGTTCACGCCGAGGCGGTGCGGCGTCTGCTCGGCGAGGCCGGGCGCACGGCCCGCGACATCGCGGTGGTCGGATTCCACGGCCAGACCGTGCACCACGCGCCGGCGCTCGGCGTGACCCGCCAGATCGGCGATGGCGCGCGGCTCGCCCGCGCGGTCGGCGTCAACGTCGTCACCGACTTCCGTTCGGCCGACATGGCGGCCGGCGGGGAGGGCGCGCCGCTCGCGCCGATGTATCACCTGGCGCTGTCGGCCGATCTGCCGCGCCCGCTCGCGGTGCTCAACATCGGCGGCGTTGCCAACGTGACCTGGATTGGTGCTTCCGATCCAGGTGCAGCCCTCGAAGCCGTTCCCGTTCTGGCGTTCGATACCGGCCCGGGCAACGCGCTGCTCGACGACTGGGCCGACAAGCATCTGGGCGAGCCGATCGATCGCGGTGGCAAGCTCGCGGGCGCGGGCCATGTCAACGAGGCCGTGCTCTCGGCGCTGCTCGACGACGGCTACTACGAGCGGCTGCCGCCCAAGTCGCTCGATCGCCCGTCGCTCGAAGGATTGCCGGTCGCGCGGCTGTCGGCGGCCGATGGCGCCGCGACCCTCGTCGCCTTCACCGCGGCGACCGTGGGCATCTCGGCGGCGCATTTTCCGCAGGCGCCCACGCGCTGGCTCGTCACCGGCGGCGGCCGTCACAATCCGGTGCTGATGAGCGCGCTCAAGCAGATTTTGGATTCGCCGGTTGCCAGCGTCGAGGACGCGGGCTGGGACGGCGATGCGCTCGAGGCGCAGGCGTTCGCGTTCCTTGCCGTCCGCGCGCTGCACGGCCTGCCGCTCAGCCTGCCGGCGGTCACCGGCGCCCGCCAGCCCGTCACCGGCGGCAAGATCCACCGGGTGCGGTAGTTCAGCGCGGCAGCGGCGACGGACGTTCGGCTTCGGCGAGCGGGCGCTCGGCTCGCTTCCAGTGCCGGCGCGCCGCGGCGTAGACGTCGACGGTGCGTTCGGCGATGCCGGTCCACGCCGGGATCGAGGTGCGCAGGCGCTCCATGCCGGTCGCCAGCTCGTCGAGGAGGAACGGCTCGCGGATGACGCGCTCGAGTGCGGTCGCGAGCGCGGCGTCGTCGCCGGGTGGCAGCAACAGGCCCTCGCGGCCGTCCTCGATCAGCTCGGCGAAGGCGCCGAGCCGCGACGCGATCACCGGGCGGCTGCGGGCGATGCCGGCCATCAGCACGCCGCTCGCCTCGATCTCGCGATACGGGAACACCAGCACTGTGGACTCGTCGAGCAGCGTCACCAGCTCGTCATCGGGGACGAAGCGGAAGTCGAATGTGACCGCGTCGGCGACGCCGAGCTCGTTCGCGAGGGCGAGGAGCGGTGCCGTGTCCATGTACGCCTTGCCGACAACCTTGACGCGGCACTTCGCGCGCACCGCCGCGGGCAGTCGCGCGACCGCGCGGAGCAGCACGTCGACTCCCTTGTAGGGCTTCACCTGGCCGAACAGCAGGAACGTGATCGTGCCGTCCGGCGCGGCGACGGCGCGCACCGGCGGCCGCATCGTGCTGTGGTCATGGAGCAGGCCATGGGGAATCCGCGCGATGCGCTCGGAGCGACCGACGTGGGCGGTGACCCGGGCGAGGCCCTGGTCGGTGTGGACGATCAGATGATCGAACGCGCGCAGCACGTCGAGCGCGCCGATGTTCTGAATCGACGCGCCGGGCGAGCCGTTGAACGGCATCGTGTCATGCACCGTCAGCACCAGCGGCGCGATGCGATGGAACATCGGCAGGAAGCGCGCGTCGACCGCCGGCAGCGGCAGCCACTGGAAGTGGATCGCATCGGGCGCCCAGGCGCGGAGCTTGCGGGCAAGACTCGCCATCGCACCGACGTGGCTCAGGCCCTTGGCGACCCGCAGCGCATTGCGCGGCATCCGCGCCCACAGCGACCCCGCCATGCCGCGATAGAAGTGCTGGCGGAGGAGCGGGTCACGCCCCGTCGGATCCTTCGGCCCAACCTGCTTGCCGAACAGCAGCACCTCGTGGCCGGTCGCCGTCAACCCCGTGACCAGCTCGTGGTCGTAGGGATACGTGAACAGCGACGGATCGATCAGAGCAATACGCATGGGAATATGTCCGCTCGTGAGTGCTGGGCGCGGCGGTCGAAATGCCGGCTTTGGGCTAGTAGGCGCCGGAGCGACGGAACACGACACCGACGGTGCGGAACAGGATCACGAAGTCGGTGATCAGGTTCCAGTCGCTGGCATAGCGCGAGTCGAGCGCGACACGGGTGACGTAGTCGATGTCGTTGCGTCCGCTCACCTGCCACAGACCGGTGATGCCGGGCCGGCAGCGCAGATACGCCCCGAACTGCTCGCCGTAGCGCGGAATTTCGGCGGCGACGATCGGACGCGGGCCGACCAGGCTCATGTCGCCGCGCAGCACGTTGATGAGCTGCGGCAGCTCATCGAGGCTGGTGCGGCGGAGCAGGTGACCGAGCTGGGTGATGCGCGGATCGTTCTTCAGCTTGAAGTCGCGATCCCATTCGGCGCGCGCCTCGGCGCTGGCGTCGAGGTGGTCCTTGAGCCGTTGCTCCGCGTCGACGCACATCGAGCGGAACTTCAGGCACTCGAACGACCGGCCGTTGGCGCCGATGCGACGATGCCGGAACAGCGCCGGTCCGCCGTCCATCCGCACCGCAACCGCGAGCGCGAGTAGGACCGGCGCGAGCGCGAACAGCATCGTGCTCGCCAGCGCGATGTCGACGCAACGCTTGATCAGCGAGCGTGCGGGATGAGCGCCTTGCTCAGGTTTCGGCATACGATCGCGAAACTTGAGTCGCAGCCAGCTCTTGCGCTCCGTCCCGTTGACTTTCCAGCTTCCGAGGCCTTCCGCCCACTCGTGACTTCCGTCCGCGGGCTCGGCATTCCGGAAATTGAGCAGCATATTTTCTCCTTCGGGTGGGGCCGGGAAAGGCTTCGACGTGGACCGCACGGAACGCGCAATCGGCGCTGGCGGCGTCACGTCGGCTCGAAGAGTTGGTGAATGGAATCAATCGTATTCACGCCGCTGATTCACGTGTGAGAATTGTGGGAATTTGCGGCATTTGCGTTCGCCTTCGACGTGCAACGGCAACACTTCGCTGCGAGCGGAATCGGGCTTTCCTGTGGCAATTCCCTTGAGCCCGATGTGACGCGGCGATTACACTGCACGCGTCGCGGGGGACATTAGGCGACTCGTAATCATTCGCGCCTACCGTGGCTCATCGGCTTGGACAGGAAAGCTGGAAGGCTCACGTCAAATGCTCGACACGAAGGAACGTCCTCGGGTGGCGGCTGCGGTGCGGATCGATCGCGCGGTTGGCGATCAGGGGCGGCCGGAGATGGTGGTGGTGATCGGTCTCGTCGCGCTGGTGTCGATGGCGTTCGGCTTCCTGCTCGGCCTGCTGTTCTGAGGCCCACGTGCTGCCACGGATCCGTCCGTGCGCTTCACCCGCTTCCCGCCAAGGTCCGCTGCGGTCCGGGCCATGCGCGATGACCATCGCGCGTGATCTTCGATGTCCGCGCGATGTCCGGCGACGTCACGAGAACGTTCCGGCCGTGCAACGCATCGCCGCCACGCGCCGTGTCCGCCGCGAGACCTCCGACGCCACAGCTCCGAAAAGACGAACGCCGCGGTGATGTCACCGCGGCGTCGTCGCTCCCAGACGGCGGGTGCTGGCTAGGCGGCCGCGTACCCCGCGTAGTAGGACTGCGCCACCATCGACGCCGGCACCTTCGACATCACGACGCCGGTGATCGGCTTGTTGGTGGTCTCGAAGCGATGGATCGCTTCCTCGATGACGCGCCGGTGCGTCGAGCGGTAGGCGACCACGAAAACGGTGGCGTCGACGTAGTCGGCCAGCGTGAGCGCGTCGGCCACCTGGATCACCGGCGGAGAGTCGAGGATGATCAGGTCGTAGGTCTTGCGGGCTTCGGTGAGGAAGCTTTCCCAGTGACCCGAGGACAGGAGCGACACCGGACTGTCGGTGCGCTCGTGCGCGGTCAGGCAGTGGGCACCCGTGTCGGGGTCGGCACGGACGGCTTCCGCCCAGTCGCGGCTGCCACGGAGCACGTCCTGGAGCGCAGGACCCGGCTCGGTGCGGAACATGCGGTGGAAGCGGGGGCGGCGGAGGTCGGAGTCGACCACCAGCACCCGCAGTCCGTCACGCGCCGCGATCGCCGCCATGGCGCTGGCGAACGAGGTCTTGCCCTCGCCTGGCTGCGCCGAGGTGACGAGCACCACCTGCGAGATGCCGCGCTCGGCCTGTGACCTCAGCGCCACGCGGATCCCGCGCAGCGTCTCGGCCACCGGCGAGTGCGGACCGTCGATCAGCTCCTGGCCCAGGCCGTAGCGGCGCTGGGCGCGGTTGCGGATGAACGGCAGCGTGCCGAGTACCGGCACACCGAGCGTGCCTTCGACGTCGGAGGCGTTCTCGAAGCCGCGATCGAGCTCGGAGAGGAGCAGCACCGCGGCGCTCGCGACGAGGAAGCCCAGGAACACACCGCCCAGAGCGAACAGGCTGCGCTTCGGGCTGGTCGGCTCGACCGGCGGAACGGCGCTCGAGACGATCCGCGCGTTGGTCTGGTTGATCTTGGTCGGATCGGCGGTCTGCTGTGCGGTCGCCAGGAACGTCTGGTAGACCTGACGCTTGGTGTCCGCCTCCTTGACCAGCGCATCGAGATCGACCTGGTAGGCGGCGGTCTCGGTGGCCCGGGCCTGCAGGGTGTTGATCTGCCGCACCAGAGTCTCCTCGCGGGTGCGGGCGATCGTCACCTGGTTTTGCAGCGACCGCAGGATCTTGCCGATCTCGCGCTGCAGCGAGCCCTGCAGGGTCGCGATCTCGGCGTTGACCGACTTGATCTGCGGATGATTGGGGCCGAGGCGCGAGGACATCTCGGCGCGACGCTGGAACGCCTCCGCCTCACGCTCGCGCAGACGCTGGATCAGCTCCGAGTTCAGCACCTCGAAGGCCGAGGTGGCATCGTTGCCGCGGGCGTTGCGCGCCTCGCCCTGGGCGTCGGAGAACTTGGCTTCGGCCTCGGCGCGGTCGGCGCGGGCTTTGCTCAGCGCGGTGTTGAGGTCGGAGAGCTGCTGCTCGCTGACCGTTCCACCCATCTTGGTGTCGACCAGGTTGTACTTCGAGCGGTAGGCCTGGACCTGCTTGTCCGCCTCCTGCACCTCGCCGCGCAGTTCGTTGGCACGCTGCTTGATCCACGCATTGGCCTCGAGCAGCGCTTTGCTCGACGACTCGATCTGCGCCATCAGGAAGTTTTTCATCAGCGTGTTGACGACATCCGAGCTCACGCGCGGGTGGGTGCCATCGTAGCTGGCGTAGATGACGTAGCTCTTGCCGTCGGTGTGGACGCCCAGGCGTTTCTTCATGTTGTCGATGACGGCGGCCCACACCGCGTCGCCCTCGTCGGCCTCATCGGCGGCGTCGGGCTTGGGGGCGAGACCGGTCCACATCATGAACTTGCGCGCGGAGTCCCGCGCGGCCCCGGTGATGCGGGCGAACAGGCTCGGATCCTCGAGGTAGGGATTGAGGTCCGGGTCCTCATCGAGGTGGAGCTGCTTGGCGACGGACTCGAGCAGACTGCGCGAGGTCAGGATCTGCGCCTCGCTGCGCGGAATCGACGGATCGAGCTGCTGCGGCGGCTGCGCCATGCCGAGCTGCTGGAGGTAGATCGGCCGCGTCTGGATGGCGATGATGCCCGTCGACATGAACCTCGGCGTCAGCGCAAACGACACCATGTACGCGAGCGCTCCGCACACCGCCATGGCGGCGAGAATGCGGAACTTGTGCCGCCACAGCACACCCGCCATCTGCGCCAGCGTGCGGCTGCCCGAATCGGGCGCCGCCGCGCGGGCCATATATTCATCGCCGTAGAAGTCCTCGAATTCGGGACCGGCGTAGCGTGCTGGAGCCATCCACGAGCGCGCTGCGACGGGAGCATTGCGTCCGAGCCGGCCGGAAGAATTCGGAGACGGTGGGTGGGCCATCGTATGAACCTCTCGCAATTGCGATTCTGTCTTTTGATCTGGATGTGATGTTTACGGAGGCGAACACTTTCTTCCCGCGAAGAGTGGTTCCGCGGGGATATGAAATACGCGCGCGCCCATCACTTTTGCGCGCGCTCAATTCGAACTGCGCGTACCCGTGCGAGCAAGGGGCAAGGACGGGGTTGGTCCCCGTTTAAACCCACCAAATTGTCACGGTAGGTGGCGCGCTTCGCGGCTCTAATTCCAACCGTCAGGCTCGGTTCGCGACGTCCATCGCGACCGGACCGCGGGTGGTTATTGCCTCGCGAGATTCCTGCGCCTGGAAGGGAACGAGAGGGAGAAGTTCAGTGGCCGAAACCTTGTTCATGGCGGCGGCAATATTTCTGTTTTTAGCGATTCATCCCTTCGTCACGTACCCACTCAGCCTTCGGATATTGCGCGCCTTTTATTCCGAGCCGCTGGCCGTCGAGCTGACGTCGCACAAGCCGCTGTCGTTCGCGGTGTGCCTGTGCGCGTACAACGAAGCGCCGGTGATCGGCCGGACGCTCAACAATCTGCTTGCGTTGCGCGAATCGCTCGGCGGCAACCTGCAGATTCTGCTCTACGTCGACGGTGCGACCGACGGCACGATCGAGATCGCGCAGCGCTACGCCGACCGCATCGATCTCGTGGTGTCGTCGGAAAATCACGGCAAGAGCTACGGTCTGAATCGCCTGGCGGACCGCGTCCGCGCCGACATCGTCGTCCTGATCGACGCCAACGTGGAGATCGCGGCCGACGCCTTCGACAATCTCCGCCGCTACTTCGCGGATCCGACGGTGGGGTGCGTCTGCGGTCACCTGACATTCGTCAACTCGGACGAAAGCGTAACCGCGGCGACGGGCTCGTTCTATTGGCGGCTCGAAGAGCGCATCAAGCAGCTCGAAAGCGACACCGGCTCGGCGATGGGCGCCGACGGCTCGCTTTACGCTGTCCGTCGGGAGTGCCTGCAGCCGATTCCGGCCGGGCTGGCCGATGACATGTACGTGTCGCTCACGGCGCTGTGCAAAGGGTATCGGGTAATCCGTGCCGCCGACGTGCGCGCCTTCGAGCGAGCCGCCGCGGAACCGGAGGAGGAGTTCAGGCGTAAGGTCCGTATCGGCTGCCAAGGCTTCGGCGCGCACCTCGCGCTGTGGCCGCAGATACGCTCACTCGATGGGTTGACGGTGTACAAATACATATCGCACAAGTTTTTGCGCTGGTTCAGCGCGGTCACGCTCGGCGCCGGCGCGCTGCTCGGATTCGCCTGGCTCGCCGTGGTGTCGAACCTCGCCGTGGCGCTGATCGCTGCGACGATCGTCGTTCTCATCCTGCTGGCCGGATGGCGGATGCGGCTGCGCCCGGCCATGCTGGTCGTCGACATCCTGCTGTCCTTCGTCGCGACCGCGATCGGCGCCTGGCGTGCGTACAACGGCACGCTGGTCGGGACGTGGGAGCCGGCCGGGTCCGTCCGCAAGCGCGAGGTGGGCCCGTGAATCGTGACGTCGACGTCATCATCCTGTCCTGGAATCGCGCGGACGACACCATCGCCGCGGTCGAGAGCGCGCTCGCCCAGGACGGCGTTTCGAAGGCGGTCCAGATCGTCGACCAGGGCAGCACGCCCGACAACCTCGCGCGCATCCGCGAGCTCGTCGCGCGGCATCCCGAGGTGTCGCTGAAGGAGCTCGGCGGCAATGTCGGCGTCGCCCGCGGCCGCAACATAGCGACCCGCATGGGGACGGCGCGCATCATCGTCACCCTCGACAACGATGCGATCTTCGAGGACAGCGGGACTCTCGCGCGCTCGGTGAAGCGGTTCGAGAACGACCCGAGTCTCGGCGCCGTGGCGTTCCGCATCATCAACTACTACACGCGTCTCGACGACGAGATGTGCTGGGACTATCCGCGCGTTCCGTCGTCGCAGGCGAACAGGGAGTTTCTGGTGTCGCGCTTCATCGGCGCCGGCAACGCGATCCGTCGCGAGGCCTTCATCGCCGCCGGCGAGTACGACGAGACGCTGTTCTTCGGCGGGGAGGAGCGCGACCTCAGCTACCGCATGCTGAACCTCGGGTATCACATGAAGTACGTGCCCGATCTCGCTGTGCTGCATCGGGTCGACCCCGAGGCGCGCGTGCACTGGAACGAGGGACGCTACTACTACCTCGTCCGCAACGGCCTCTACACCGACTACAAGTTCGGCATGCCGAAGTGGCGGCTGGCGCGCGCCGCCGCCGCGAGCGTGGTCAGGGGCGCCTACAACGGCCTCCTGACGCAGGCGCTGCGCGCCGTCGCAGATGCCACGATGATGAGCTTCCGGTTCTCGCGCAGCCATCAGCGAACGTCGATCTATCGCCTGCGCAAGGACGCGCGGGACTACATCGACACCTGCGAGCACCGCGGCGAGGAGAGCGTGTGGAATCGCGTCCGCCGCCAGTTCGTGAAGCTGCCCGGCAGCGTCTGAGAATCAAGACACAGAGGTCATCCATGATCACGCTCGTCGTGCCGACGCGCAACCGCGCGCACACCATTCGGCTGGTCGGTGAGAGCTTCTATGGCCAACGCCTCGTCAGCGAGATCATCTTCGTCGACGACGGCGGCTCCGACGACACCCATGGCGTCGTCGCCGATCTCGCGGCGCGTTTCCCCGAGACGCGGACCGTGATGCTGCGCAACGAGCGGCGTATGGGGGCGGCCTACAGCCGCATCCGTGGCTACGAAAACGCGACCAACGACTACATCATGTACACCGACGACGACATCCACATCGCGCCGGGGTACGCCGCGACCTGTCTCGCCAAAATGGAGGCGACGGGGGCGGGGATCGTCTCGGGCCGCCGCGCCGTGTTCAAGCGCGCCGATCAGAGCCCGGACGAGGCGATCGCCTCGTTCGGCAACGGCCTGTCGAAGCTGCCGCCGTTCCGCACGCTGGTGTGCGAGTTCCGCGAGGATGCACGCTTCGACGGCGACGTCGAGCTGCCGCTCACCAACCCGGTGATCCTCACCCGCAAGGCGCTGCTGCAGGAGCTGAGCTACGACCCGTTCTATTCGAAGGGGAACGGCTTCCGCGAGGAGTCCGATTTCCAGATGAACGCCTTCGTCAACGGTCACAAGATCGTCGTGACCAACGAGGCCCACTGCGTCGAACTCAGCCGCCAGGAGAACAATTCCGGCGGAAACCGGGTGAACCACCTCGAGCGGGCATTCTGGAACGTCTACTACACGAACTATTTCTACCGGAAATACTGGGACCGGTACGCGGCCCGGATCGGCCTCCGGATGGGCCGGCGCACCGCCGTTGCGTTGTATGCGCTGTACCAGATCCACGCGCTGTTCGTGCGGCCGATCAAACGGCGGCTCGCGGCGCGGCTCGGTGATTTGCTGTCGACCCCGGGCCGACGCGGCGCGTCAGCCACGCCCTGACGACAGCCGCGGCCGAGAGGGCCGGCGGGGTAGGGATATCAAAGCCGAGACGAAGGGAAAGTCGGAACGGGGGCCGGCGGTCCGCCGCGACCCTGCGGCCGCAATCAGACGAACGGAAAGCCGAGAGCAATCAGCGCCACGCCGCTCAGCAGCAGGGCACCGCCCCAGCGCTCGAGCCGGGTGGTGTGCGGCGGGAAATTGCCGGCGGCGATCGCGGCGATAGCACCGATCAACGCTGCAGTCGCACCCAAAGCCATCAGCACGGTTCGCTCCTACGTGGTTCCAGAGCGGAGTTTGCCCTCCGATTCGTAAAGAAAAGCTTAAGTCCGAATGTTAACTTCCGTGGGTATCGTTACTGGAATCGAAGAGAATCCCGATAGTTAGCCGAAACAGCGCTGTTGCCCCGCCCCGTCACTTCTGAAATAATGGTTAATAGCGAAGTCGAATTGGGGCGACGAGCGGTAGGGGGAGATGCGGCAGGTTTCGCATCGGCGTTGGGGAGTCGTGTCGCTTGTCGCGGGGGGCGTGGGCTTTGGTAGCCTGGTGCTGCCGTCCGAGGCGTGGGCGCACGTCAAGTGGTTCGCCCCCTTCAATGTGGCCTCCGCTCTGCGCCCGCTGGAGCTGGTACTTTCCTTTAATTTCTGGGCACTTAATGCCCTTGCCGCAGCTCTGTTGTGGGGCGCGTGCATCCTCGAGCGCACCCCCGTCGGCGCCGCGTTGACGCAGACGCTCGACCGCGTCAGCGAGTTGTTGTGGGCCCGCACCGAGGAGATCATGCGCGCCTGCGGCGCGGTGTTCTTTGTCGCCCTGTGGGTCCTGGGCACGGCCATCCTGACGCCGGAGCTCAAGACCTCGTCCGAATGGATCCACTGGTTCCAACTGGCGATCGCCGCCGGGCTGTTCTGGCGTCGGACCATGGTCTTGTCCGGCCTCGGAATCGTCGTTCTGTACGGGATCGGGGTCGCCGGTTACGGGGTGTTCCACCTCCTCGACTATCCGATTTTCCTGGCCCTGGCCGCCTATTACATCCTCGCCGGCCTGGAGCTGAAGCCGTTCGGCTGGCGGCCGGTCGACGTCGTGCGGTGGGGCGCCGGCATCACCCTGTGCTGGGCGTCGGTCGAAAAATGGGCCTATCCGCAGTGGACCTACCCGGTGCTGCAGCAGCACCCGCGGCTGGCGATGGGCTGGGACCCATCGCTCTATATGACCGCGGCCGGGGTGATCGAGTTCGCCCTGGCGCTCGGGCTGCTGTGGACGCCGATGATCCGCCGGCTGTCGGCGATCCTGCTCGGCGCGATGTTCATCAGCGCGATCTTCGAATTCGGCAAGATCGACGCGATCGGCCACCTGATGATCATCGCGATCCTCGTCGCGGTGATCCTCGATGGCGAGAAGTCATTGCCGAAAAAGCATTATTTTGCCCCCGTCGCCTATGCATTCGGCCTCGCCTGCGCGATCGGCGCCTACTACGGGTTCCATTTCGCCTTCTATGGGAACTCCTGACCCGGAATGGGCGCCCGCGTCGTAGCCCCTGTTCCCGCTTCGGCCTTCGATTTCTCCGCATCCTCGCGGTGGCTCTTAACGCGATGTTAAGTCCCACTGGCGCACCCTTGCTTATAAAATTGTTAAAACAGCCTCGTCGGAGGCTTGCGGGTGTTTGATAAGTTGCCGATGCGAGTGGCGGAAATCGTGGCCACGGCAGCCCGTCGGATTCGAGCGCGAGCGCTCACGATCCGCGGGAAGATCCTGTTTGCGTTCTGCGCGCTGGCGGCGATCACCGGCATTCTCGGCGGCTACGCCGTGACGAGCGTCGGCCAGGCCGGCCGACTCGTCGTCGAGACCTACGACAAGCCGCTGATGGCGATCTCTTACGCGCGTCTCGCGCTGTCGAGCTTCACCGCCATGGAGCTCGCGATCTCCCAACGTCACGCCACCGACGACGCGGAGCGCCGCGCCGCGCTCGACAACCGCATCGCCGAACTTGAACGCTCTCTGGGCGACAGCCTCGTCGTCGCCGAGGAGCGATCGACGTCGGTGCGCGCCGGCGCCGCCGCGCGGACGACGATGCAGCTGGTCGCGGAGTGGAATGCGCTCCGGCACCGTGTCCTCGGCGGCGAGCCCGGCACCGAGGAGTACGCGTCGCTCGATCATCTGGCGACCGGCGTCGTCGACTCGCTCGACAATCTCGTCGAGCTGACCGCCGAGGACGGTTTCCGCGGACGCCAGAAGGCGCTGCTGTCGATCGCCACCTATCGCGAGTTTGTCGTCATCGCGACCGTCGTCGCGCTGCTTCTCAGCATCGTCATCGCCGTCATGCTGGCGCGCCGCATGGTGAAGCCGATTGCGGCCGCATCTCACGCCGCACGGCGCATCGCGGAGGGCGAGCTCGACGTCGAGATCGATGCCGCCGCCGACGACGAGCTGGGCCGGCTGCTCGGCTCGATGGCGGTGATGCGCGACAACATCCGCCGCATGATGGAGCGCGAGGTCGCCGCGCGGTTGTCGGCGCAGGCCCGACTGGTCAACGCCATCGAGAGCTCGGACGAAGGCGTGATCCTGCTCGACAGCGAAGGCCGCATTGTGCTGTCGAACTCCCAGGTCGTCGCGTTCTTCCCGGACCTCGCCGACCGGTTCGCCGCGGGCTGCCGCCTGCCGGACAAGGTCGCCGAGGCGCTCGGCGATCCCACGGGCGAGATCTCGCTGTTCGATGGTCGCTGGCTGCGCCTCAGCAGCAGCACGACGGCGGACGGCGGCCACGTCATCATCGGCAGCGACATCACGCTCCTCAAGGAGCGTGAGACGGTCTTGCTCGAAGCCAAGGAACAGGCCGAGTCGGCCAGCCGCTCGAAGAGCGAGTTCCTCGCCAATATGAGTCATGAACTGCGCACACCGCTCAACGCCGTGCTCGGGTTCTCCGAGATCATCCGCGACGCGATCATGGGCCCGGTCGATGCGCGCTATCAGGAATACGCCAGCGACATCTACACCGCCGGCCGCCATCTCCTCAGCCTGATCAACGACGTGCTCGACCTGTCGAAGATCGAGGTCGGGCGCCTGGAACTGCAGGACGAGAACGTCGACATCAACGACGCGATCGGCACCTGCATCCGCATCATCGAGGGGCGAGCAAAGGAAGCCGAGCTCGATATCAAGGTCGACGTGCCGACCGACATACCGCTGGTCCGCGCCGACGAGCGTCGTCTCAAGCAGATCGTGCTCAACCTGCTGTCGAACGCGGTCAAGTTCACGCCCGCGGGCGGCCGGATCATGGTGTCGTCGCGCGCGCTGCCGAGCGGCGACGTGACGATCTCGGTGGCCGACACCGGCATCGGCATGCGTCCCGAGGACGTCAAGCTCGCGCTCGAGCCCTTCCGCCAGATCGACGGCGCGCTCAACCGCCGCTACGAAGGCACCGGTCTCGGCCTGCCGCTCGTGCAGCGGCTGGTGCAGTTGCACGGCGGCTCGCTCGCCATCCAGACCGCGCCGGGAGTGGGGACGACGATCACGCTCCGTCTGCCGGCCGACCGCTGCATCCGCGAGGTCGCATGAAGCCCGCGCTGCTCCGCTGGGGCGTGG
>Ga0310811_10007727_pt1 | contig 13785 bp, 18 predicted proteins | sample YCmetagenome_FD_207642 | JGI IMG/M metagenome (GOLD analysis project Ga0310811, IMG submission 207642) | Soil microbial communities from experimental microcosm in Duke University, North Carolina, United States - YC | ecosystem: Engineered > Artificial ecosystem > Soil microcosm > Unclassified ... | reverse complement strand
TGCGGCGTGAGTGCCTTTGCCGCGGATCACCGCGAGGCGCTAGCCGAACTGGATGTGAACCCCCTGATCTGCATGGCGGATGGGATGGTGGCGGTGGACGCGTTGATCGTGCCAAAGCGAAGCGGCAAACAACGGACCTGAGCCTATAATTTCTTGGACAGAGCCCCTCTACCCCGGCAATGGTCGCGGCTTGCCGTGCTCGTCCACGGCCACCAGCACAAACTCCGCCGCGGTGACGCGTGTGCGCTCGCCTTGACCGCGCCGCAGCACCCAGGCCTCGACGCCAAGCGTGATCGAGGTCCGGCCGGTGCGCGTGATGTCCGTATAGACGCAGACGACGTCGCCCACCTTTACCGGCTGGAGGAAACTCAGGTGGGAAACCGAGGCGGTCGCCACGCGTCCCTTGGCCAGCGTGCCGGCGGAAACACCCGCGGCGAGGTCCATCAGCGACATGATCCAACCACCGAAAATGTCGCCGGCCGGATTGGTGTCGGCGGGCATCGCAACAGTGCGCAGTGACAGCTCCCCGGTGGGTTCGATCGCGGCATTCGTCATGGCACGCGCTCCTGCTAGGATCGCCGGCATCGTGGAGGGTCTGCCATGAACGAGCAATCGGGCGTCACCGAAAAACCACTGCTCCGGCGCGATGCCAACAGCATCGCCTGGCTCACGCTCAATCGCCCGGCAGCGCGCAACGCGCTGTCACTGGGGCTGATGGAAGCGCTGGTGGCGGAGCTGGACGCAATCGCCTCGGACGCGGCCGTGAAAGTGGTGGTCATCGGCGGCGCCGGCCCGGCGTTCTGTGCAGGGCACGATCTGCGCGAGCTGCGCGGGCAGCCGCAGCGGCCATTTTATGAGGCGACCTTCCAGCTTTGCTCGAGGCTGATGACGCGCATCGTACGCCTGCCCAAGCCGGTGATTGCACGCGTGCACGGCGTGGCAACGGCGGCCGGCTGCCAGCTCGTCGCGACCTGCGACCTCGCGGTAGCGACGGACACCGCCCGCTTCGCCACTCCGGGCGTGAACATCGGTCTGTTCTGCTCCACGCCGATGGTCGCGCTATCGCGCGCCGTCGGGCGCAAGGCAGCGATGGAGATGCTGCTGACCGGCGATCTGATCAGTGCGCCGCGCGCCTATGAACTGGGCCTCGTGAATCGGGTCGTGCCTGAAGCCGACATGGACAGCGCCGTGGCCGCGCTCGCCGCACAGATTGTCGCCAAAAGTCCGCTGACCCTGGCGATCGGCAAGGAAGCCTTCTACCGCCAGGCGGAGATGGGGCTCGACGACGCCTACGCCTACGCCTCCGAGGTCATGACACGGAACATGCTGGCGCGCGATGCGGCCGAAGGCATCGACGCATTCCTGGGCAAGCGCGAGCCGCATTGGACCGGCACTTGATTTCGCGCACCCGTGACCACTGTTAACTGGTCCGATGAAAGACCCATACGAAATCCTCGGCGTGCAGAAGACCGATAGCGACGCGGCAATCCGCTCGGCCTATCGCAAGCTCGCCAAACGCTTCCACCCCGATGTGAACCCCGGCAAGCCCGAGGCGGCCGACCGGTTCAAGGAAATCAGCGTCGCCTACGACCTGCTCGGCGACAAGGACAAGCGCGCGCGTTATGACCGCGGCGAGATCGACGCTTCGGGCAACGAGGTCCCGCCGCAGAGGCCGTTCTATCGCGACTTCGGAGATGCGGCCGGGCGCGAGAAGTACCGCTCCGATGCGGGGTTCGACCAGGCGGATCTGGAGGACATTCTCGCCCAGGCATTCGGCGGTCGCGCGCCGGGTGGCGGCCCAGGGGGACCGGGTGGCGGCCGCCGGTTCTCGATGCGTGGCCAGGACGCCCAGTACCACCTGACACTCGATTTTCTGGATGCGGTGAACGGCACGACAAGACGGGTCACGCTACCCGATGGCCGAACGCTCGACGTGAAGATCCCCGCGGGCGTGAACGACGGCCAGGTCATCCGGCTGAAAGGTCAGGGCATGCCAGGCATCGGCGATGGCGCGCCGGGCGACGCGTTGGTGGAAGTCGCGGTCGCGCCGCACCCGGTGTTCAAGCGCGAGGGCGACGACATCATCGTCGCATTGCCGGTGACGCTGCAGGAGGCCGTCCTCGGTGCCTCCCTTGAGGTGCCGACGATCAAAGGACCGGTGCGCCTGACCATCCCACCGAACTCCGGCCGGGGCACCCGGCTGCGGCTGCGCGGGCGCGGGATCGAAGGCCGCGGCCATCAGTTTGTCGAGCTGCACCCAGTGGTGCCGCCTTCGGACGAACCCGAGCTGGCAGAGTTCCTGAAGACCTGGAAGCCGCGGCATCCTATTGATCCTCGAGCTGGGATAGAGACGTCGTGATGAACATCACCGAGGTCACCGCGCTGTTCTCCGACCTGTCGCAGGTGGAGCTGGTGCGTTGGGTCGATCAGGGCTGGGTGATCCCGGATGCCGAGGGCACAGCGTATGTGTTCCGCGAGATCGACGTTGCCCGGGTGCGCCTGATCCACGACCTGCGGCGTGACATGGACGTGGGCGAAGACGCGGTCCCCCTGGTGCTGTCTTTGCTGGACCAGATCTATGAGCTGCGCAGCCAGTTGAAGGCAGCGCTGCGGGCGGCTGGCCGCGGTTGACCTACTGGCCGCCCGAGTGACTCTGACGAAGCTGGTCGGGGTTTAACTGAAAGCCGGTGAGCAGCGTGTAGGCTGCGCCGGACTTGGTCGCGCCGACCGGCAGCGTCAGATCCAGTTCGCCCGGCGTCAGTGTGATGCGGTCGACGTTGGAAGGGAACGTCGCGTGCATCAGGTAGCCGTGCTTGTCGAGGACCGTGTCGCCCTCGGTGACCGCGACAAACAAGGGCACCGTAACGCCACTTCCTTGAATCGCCGGCCCGCGCGTCAACTCGACATTGACGGCGACGGCTACGTTCAGTTGGCGGCTGTTGGCGCCGGGTTGGCAGGTGCCGTGAATCGAGACGATCCGTCCGCTGACCACCAGATCGGTGAGATCGCGTGCCGGACCCTGGGTCGCGGACGGCCGATAGACGTTCAGGTTCGCCGCATCACCCAGGATGGCCTGGTTCGGGCAGACCGGAGCGAACTGGTTGCGGGCTGGACCGCATTCGGCCAGTAGCGGCAGCAGCGCGACGGTGAGGGCAACACGAGCGACCCATCGGGAACCAGGCAGGCAAACGTTCATCAAGGACTCCGGGGAGCGAGGCGGGTCCTTCTTGCGCCACCCCCGTCGTTGCCGGCAAGAGAGGCCGACGGCATAGTGCGGCTCAGGTGCCGGATGAACAACACGCCGCAGGAGGCTCGCATTCCCCCCCTTCCCGCCCCTTCGGCCTGATCACGCATGGCAGTCTACACCGAGGTCACCGACGAGGCGCTCGCTGCCTTCCTGACCGACTACGATATCGGCAGCATGGTGGCATTCCGCGGCATCGCCGAGGGCGTGGAGAACAGCAATTTCTCCCTCCGTACCACAGCCGGCGACTTCATCCTGACGTTGTATGAGAAGCGCGTGGACCCTGCGGAATTGCCATGGTTCCTGGGGCTTATGGAGCATCTCTCCCAGCGGGGCATCGGTTGCCCGCTGCCGGTACGCGGGCGCGATGGCGTGGCGCTCAGGCATCTGTGTGGGCGGCATTCAGCGATCACCACATTCCTGCCGGGCGTTTGGCCCCGTCGGGTTCGGCTGGAGCATTGCGCGCCATTGGGCTCGGCGCTGGCAGCGCTGCACGTCGCCGGCGCAGATTATGCGCCCACCCGGTGGAATGCGCTGGGCCCGCACGGCTGGCGACCGCTGCTGGAGCGGTGCCGGATGAGGGTCGATGAGGTGCAGGCGGGGCTGGCAGCGGAACTGGAAACGGCCCTGGATGCAATACTCACCTCCTGGCCCGTGGCGCTGCCCGTGGGGCACATCCATGCCGATCTCTTTCCTGACAACGTGTTCTTCCTCGATGGACGGCTGTCGGGACTGATCGACTTCTACTTCGCGGCGACGGATCTGCTGGCATACGACATCGCCGTGTGCCTGAACGCATGGTGTTTCGAGTCCGACTTTTCGTTCAACGTCACCAAGGCACGGGCATTGCTTCGAGCCTACGATGAGGTGCGGGCGTTGTCGGAGGCAGAACGGGCGGCATTGCCGGTGCTGTGCCAGGGTGCCGCCATCCGCTTTCTGCTGACGCGCCTCTACGATTGGCTGAACACGCCGGAAGGGGCGCTGGTGACCCGGAAAGACCCGCTGGAATACGTGCGGCGGCTGCGATTCCATCTGACAGCCCGCGATGAGCACGCCTATGGCATCTGAAGACGTCACCGTCACACCTGGACCGACGTCCGCCGACGCCGTCGAAATCTGGACTGATGGCGGCTGCAAGCCAAATCCCGGGCCAGGCGGCTGGGCGGCTGTCATGCGGTTCAAAGGTGTCGAACGGGAACTGTCGGGCGCCGACGAGGCAACCACCAACAACCGCATGGAGCTCACCGCGGCAACCGTGGCGTTGGAGACGCTGAAGCGGCCGTGCCGCGTGGTGCTCCACACGGACAGTGAATACCTCAAGAATGGGGTGACGCGTTGGCACCAGGGATGGGTGCGGCGCAACTGGCGTAACTCGGCCGGCGATCCCGTGGCAAACATGGACCTGTGGCGGCGTCTGCTGGATGCTGCAAAAGCACATGAAATCGAATGGCTCTGGGTCCGCGGACACTCCGGGAACCCCATGAACGACCGGGTCGATCGGCTGGCGACCGAGGCGCGGGAGAACGCGCTCCGACGCTGACCGCTTGTGGAATCACCTAGGGTTGCAACATACTCCGTTACATCACCCGGCTGACGACAGCGAGGGAGATGAATGCGGCGCCAGTTTCGGATCATCCTGATCAAGCCGTCCCACTACGATGATGACGGATACGTCATCCAGTGGTGGCGCTCGAACATCCCCTCGAACAGCCTGGCCTCGGTTTACGCGCTGTTCGCGGAATGCGCGAAAGACAAGACGCTGGGACCCGACACTGACATCGAGATCGAAGCCTATGACGAGACCAATGTCGTCATCGACGTAAAGCGGATGATCCGCCGCATCCGCACGGCGGGCGCCGGGTTCATCGGGTTTGTTGGCGTCCAGTCAAACCAGTTCCCCCGCGCGATGGATCTCGCGCGGCAGTTCCGTGCCGCGGATGTCCCGGTGGTGATTGGCGGTTTCCACGTCAGCGGCTGCCTGTCGATGCTGGAGGAGATGCAGCCGGACCTCCAGGAAGCGCTGGACCTCGGCATCACGCTGTTCGCCGGCGAGGCAGAGGAGCGGGTCGCCGACCTGCTGCGCGAAATCGAGGCGCAGCGGACCAAGCCAATATACAATTATCTGGACGACCTGCCTGACCTTGCGAACGCCACATGGCCGCTGTTGCCGCGCACGATCGTGACGCGGATCTTCGGCCAGTACACCAGCTTCGACGCCGGGCGCGGCTGTCCGTTCCAGTGCAGCTTCTGCACTATCATCAATGTCCAGGGCCGCAAGTCGCGCCGCCGCACGCCGGACGACATCGAGGCGATCGTGCGCGCCAATGCCAGGCAAGGCATCAAGCGCTTCTTCGTCACTGACGACAATTTTGCCCGCAACAGGGATTGGGAGCCGATCCTCGATCGCCTGATCAAGCTGCGCGAGGAAGGGCTGAAGATCAGGCTGATCCTCCAGGTGGACACGCTTTGCCACAAGATCCCGGGCTTCATCGAGAAAGCTGCGCGTGCCGGCTGCAACAACGTCTTCATCGGACTGGAGAACATCAACCCGGAGTCGCTCACCGGCGCCAAGAAGAAGCAGAACCGCATCTGGGAATACCGCGAAATGCTCCAGGCATGGAAGCGGGCGAAGGTGATGACCTGGGCAGGCTACATCCTTGGTTTTCCAGCAGATACTCCAGAGTCGATCCGGCGGGATATCGAGATCATCCAGCGTGAACTGCCGATCGATCTGGTGGAATTCCAGATGCTGACCCCGCTGCCGGGATCCGAGGACCATAAGAAGCTGTATGGACAGCAGGTTCCGATGCATCCTGACATGAACATATACGATCTTGAGCATGCCACGACCGCGCATCCTCGCATGTCCGGCGAGGAATGGATGGGCGCCTATCACGACGCGTGGCGCGACTATTACAGCGACGCGCATGTTGAGACGGTGCTGCGGCGTGCCGTGGCAATGGGCCTGAATGCAAAGAAAACTGCTCTGATGCTGACGCTGTTCTCGGGCTCAGTACAGATTGAGAACATGCACCCGCTGCAATTCGGCTTCATCCGCCGCAAGGTGCGATCACAGCGGCGGCCCACGATGCCGGTCGAGAACCCTCTCCTGTTTTATCCCAGGCGGACATTCGAGCTGGTGTCGGGTCTCGTCGCATGGGGCGCGATCGTCTGGCGCTATCAGCGGATCCTCAAGCGTGTGCTCGCCGATCCGAACGGGCGCGCCTATGTCGACGAGGCGTTGCGCGTCGGGGCTACCGAGGAAGAGGCCATGCCGGATTTCGTGCGCGACTTCGCCGGTCAGTTGTCGCCTACGCAGCGCGCATCGGTGCGGTCACTCGCCGCGGAGTGATGTCAGACGCGGCATCAGCGCGGATAGCACGCGAGCCAGGTTCTTGCCGACCTTGCCAAGCGCCTCGTCCCAGGTGAATACGCCGAAGCGGTCGAACTCCGGGACGAGCCTGCCGCTGGGCAAGGCAAATGTGGAGCGGCACGTCAGGCCGTCAGGGGACGGCAATGGCGTCTGCGTCCAGGCGAACAGCGCAAGCTCCTTGCCGCGCAGGTAGGCGTGGGTCCCGAGCGGACGCAGGTCTGCTTCGCTGGCGATGAGCCCGGTCTCCTCAGACAGTTCGCGGATTGCGGTTGCGGCGAGCGGCTCTCCGGCCTCGGCAACGCCCTTCGGGATGTCCCATCGAGGCGAGCGCGTGGCGTGCCCCAGCAGAACGCGCTCGCCGTCCGTCACGATGACCCCGCACGATGTCAGCACGGCTGCGCGACGAACCGCGTGGTCGGCGCGACGAACTCCTCTTGCGCGGCTACCGTGAGGATTTCGCGCGAACCGGCCTCGGCGGTGCGGCGCAGCAGGCCATGCACCGCCGAACCAGCCTCCTCCAACGCCTTCACCGCGCTGCCCGAGTTCAGGCGATGGAACAGGAACAGCGCGGCGATCGCGTCGCCTGCGCCATTCACCGCAACCGGCAGGCGTGGCGTGCGCAACAGGTGGAACTGTCCCCCCTCGCCCGCCAGCAGATCGAGATGGTCGCCCGGCGTGTGCTCTGTCTCCAGGCTGGTCAGCAGCACGCAGTGCAATCCGTCCGGACGCATGGTGGCCGCGAGTTGCGCCGCCGCATCCTTGGCCTCGGCCAGCGTGCGGCATGGGCGGTTGGTGAGCCGCTCAAGCTCGAAGCGGTTCGGTGTCGCTATGTCGGCCTGCGGCAGGGCGTGGTCGCGGAGGAACTCCTCGATGCCCTCACGCACGTATACACCTTCGTCTTCATCACCAATGACCGGATCGCAGCAGTAGATGGCGCGCGGGTTCTCCTCGCGCACACGGGCAACGGCGTGCAGGATCGCGTTGCCGATGCCGGCGTCACCCATGTAGCCGGAGAGCACAGCATCGCAGTGCCGCAGCACATCCCGCGCCGCGATGCCGTCAACCAGGTCGCGCACCGCGTCACCAGTATAGACCTCACCGGTCCAGTGGCCATAGCCGGTGTGGTTGGAGAACTGCACCGTGTTGATCGACCACACCTCGGCACCGAGGCGTTGCAACGGGAACACCGCGCTCGCGTTGCCGACATGGCCATAAGAAACCCAGGACTGAATCGACAGGATGTTCATGCTCAACCGATCACCCAACTGCGAATTCTCGTCACGTAGCGATACAACAATGCAACTGCCCCGCAAAACGGCCAAAGCAATGTGTCGCTGAAACGTGCAGGGAGCGAACTCTCATGATCCGACGTGTGGGCGCCTTGTTGATGCTGGCATTGTGCCTGGTTTCGTTGTCCGCCTGCGTGATCGCACCGGCGCCTGGGTATTACGGCCGCGGCGCCTGGGTGCCGGGTCATTACAACGGCTGGCACTGGGTGCCTGGCCATTGGGCCTGAGCTGAAACTGCCGCTATAAGACCCCACCTGCATGGTTTGGGGGCTATGGCGGAAACACGCTGTTCGTGGGCGGAAGGCGGCGATGCCGCCATGCTCGCCTACCATGATCGCGAATGGGGCGTCCCGCATCGCGACGATGTCGCCCTGTTTGAAATGCTGACGCTGGAAGGCGCTCAGGCCGGTTTGTCGTGGCGGACGATCCTGGCGCGGCGCGAGCAATACCATCGGGCATTTCATGGCTTCGATATCGCGCGCGTAGCGGCGATGCGCGATCCATCGCTGGAGAAGCTGCTGACATCGTCAGGGATCATTCGCAACCGGCTGAAGATCTGGTCGGTGCGTGACAATGCCCGAACAGCCCTCGATGTGATCAACGAGCACGGCAGCCTGAGCGCCTATCTGTGGTCCTTCGTTGATGGCAAGCCGTTGGTGAACCGGTGGACAACCAGCAAGGAGGTCCCGGCGAAGACCGACCTTTCCGATCGGATGAGCAAGGCGCTCGCAAAGCGGGGCTTCCGTTTCGTCGGCTCCACCATATGCTACGCCTTCATGCAGGCAACCGGCATGGTGAACGACCATCTGGTCAGTTGCTTCAGACACAAGGAGTCCGGACATGCAGAACACTGAAGAGATCTGGCGGCTGATCGACACCAAGAAGCAAGACTTCGAGGCGTTGAGCGACCGCGTCTGGGGCATGCCGGAGCTTTGTTATAGCGAATTCCAGTCCTGCGCCGAGCATACCGCGATGCTGGAGAAGCAGGGGTTCCGGGTGACCAGGGACGTCGCCGGCATCCCTACCGCGGTGATGGGAGAGGCCGGAGAAGAAGGGCCGGTCATCGCCATCCTGGGCGAGTACGATGCGCTGCCTGGGCTGAGCCAGGAGGCCGGCGTGGCCGAACCGAAGCCGCTGCCGGGCAACGGGTATGGACACGGATGTGGCCACAACCTGCTCGGTTCGGCGTCGATGCTGGCGGCAGCAGCAGTGAAGGACTACCTGGAGACGCACGGCATCAAGGGCCGCGTGCGCTATTACGGCTGCCCGGCGGAAGAAGGTGGTGCGGCGAAGGGGTTCATGGCCCGCGCCGGCGCATTCAGCGATGTCGATGTGGCGATCTCCTGGCATCCGGCCGCGTTCTCCGGCGTGAACGAGGCAGTCTCGCTGGCGAATACGCGTATCGACTTCACGTTCCACGGCCGCGCATCGCACGCCGCGGCAGCGCCGCATCTTGGACGCAGCGCGCTCGACGCCGTAGAGCTGATGAATGTCGGCGTGAACTACATGCGTGAGCACATGCCGTCGGACGCGCGCGTCCACTACGCGCTGTTGGATGCCGGCGGCATTGCCCCGAACGTGGTGCAGGCGAAGGCGACGGTGCGCTATCTCATCCGCGCCCGCGAGCTGCCCGAGCTGACCCGCCTGATCGAGCGTGTGCGCAAGATCGCCGATGGCGCGGCGCTGATGACCGAGACACGGGTCGAATCGAAGGTGGTCAGCGCGGTGTCGAACCTGCTGGCGAACACGCCACTGGAAAAGGCGATGCATGACAACCTGATGCGCCTTGGACCGCCACCCTTCGACGAAACCGACCGCGCATTCGCAGCGAAGATCCAGGCGACGCTGACTGATGAAGACATCGAAGCGGCGTACAAGCGCGTCGGTGTCCCGTTCCAGCATGATGTTCCGCTGTGCGACCAGATCGTGCCGCTGGACGCGAAGAGTGCGCCGATGATGGGGTCCACGGACGTCGGCGACGTAAGCTGGGTTGTGCCGACGGTGCAGGCGCGCGGCGCGACCTATGCGATCGGGACACCCGGCCATTCATGGCAGTTGACTGCGCAGGGCAAGATGCCGGCGGCCCACAAGGGGCTGGTGCATGTCGCGAAGGTGATGGCCGGCACCGCGGTTGATGTGATCCAGGATGAAGTCCTGCTGGCACGTGCGAAGGCAGATCATCAGGCACGCATCGGGCGAAGCCCTTACGTGTGTCCGTTGCCTGATGATCTGGAACCACCGATCAAGATGTCCGCCTGAAGGCAGCCGCCAACAGTCGGCAAATGTCATTGCGAGCGCGGCCTAGCAATCGCGCGGCGACTACCCCACTGCGCTTGCATTGACCTTATCCACCGTGGCCGCCGGTCTTGTCGTACGTATTGTACGAACCGTTGTAGTCCGGTGAATAGGCGGCGCTATAGCCATTCGGATATGTGCGGCCAACCGGATAGGGGCCGCTGTAATACCCTGGATTGGCATAGGTGTAGGAATACTCTGGCGGCGTTGATTGAGTCACACAGCCGCCCAGCGCAGACGCGGCGGTCAATGCCGCAAGGGGAAGCAAGTAGCGTCGCATCGCCCGATCCTTTTCGTCGTCCAATGTACCAAGAACAGGCGGATCGCGGCGATGGTGTGGCACCTCACGCAGATGTTTGCAGGTCCACGTCTGGCCGCACGGCGGTGTGATCCCTGATGGCCGGTTTGACCTGTTCAGCGAACAGGCGAACGGATTGCAGCGCCTCATCGCAGGTGATGTCGCCGAAGGCGAACCGGCACAGCAGGTAATTCAGTCCGCCTTCGTCGATCGAGGTCTGCAGGAATTCGCGCACATGATCGGCGGTACCGGCGACGGCACGTCCCTGCCCTTCCGCTTCCTCGAACTGCTCTGGAAACAACGCATTGGGGTTGGGCAGTTCCATGTTGTGCTTGCGCCAGAGCACCAGGAAGCTCTCGCGCCACTTATGGTAGCCACGTTTGGCGATCTCCAGCGCTTCCTTGCGCGTCTCCGCAATGACGATGTGGCGGCTGACGCCCATCAGCGGCATGTCCTCCGCAGGGTGGCCGAGCGCCGCCCACTCGGCACGATACCGGTCGGTGATGGCGCGCATGGTACTCCCGCCAAGATTCGCGACCACGTTGACCCGGTGCTGCGCCGCCCAAGGCACGCCATCCGGCCGGCCGATCCCGTACCACAGCGGTGGATGCGGTTGTTGATACGGCGTGAGCTCCATCGGCACCTTGTCATAGTTGTAATACGTGCCTTTGAAGCTCAGCTCCTTGTGGGTCATGCCGCGCAGGATGACCTCCAGCGCTTCGGCATACATCGCGGGCGCGATCGCCGGATCGATGCCGTAATACCGCAGCTCGATGGGCGATATGCCGCGTCCCACTCCCAGCAGGAATCGCCCCTGGCTGATCTGGTCGAGCATGCAGATCTCTTCCAGCAGCTTGATGGGATGATAGAGCGGCAGCAGGTAGACCAGCGGGCCAAAGCGGAGCTGCTCGGTATGCTCGGCCACGGCGGACAACCAGATACCGGGGCATGGCGCGACACCGAGCGGCGTCGAATGATGCTCAGCAACATGATAGAAGCCAGCGCGATCATAGGCTTCCACAAGCCGTAGCCGCTCCGCGTAAAATCGGTCCAGTGGTGCCGCACCACGGTCCATGTGATCGAACACGCCAAACTGCATCTTGTCGCTTCCTGCCCTGTTCCGGGCCAGCGTGCCGCAGGCGGATGGTACGGTCGAGTCCGTCCGCTGTGGTCAGGCGGCCATGCGGCCCAGTCACCATCGTTCAGGCGACGGCGAACGATAGAGAGGAGCAAGACAAGCACGCATCGGTGTCGCACGCGTCGGTCAGGATGCCTATAACGCGATGCTCGACCTGCGACCCTGCGTCAACGCCAGCAGCCTGGAAAAACCCCTGCTGGAGCTGGTGAAGGCCCGCGCGTCGCAAATCAACGCCTGTGCGTTCTGCCTGCATATGCACACGCGCGACGCCCGCAAGGCAGGCGAATCACAGGAACGGCTGGATCTGCTGGCAGCCTGGCGCGGAGCGCCCCACTTCACCAGCCGCGAGCGTGCCGCCCTGGCATGTACCTAGGCTGTAACACGCGTCGCCGACACTGATGGTGGCGTTCCCCCTACCACCGCAGTCGTCTCGTCAGTGACGCATCTCTGACGCCATTTGCTGCAAGGCGGCGCCGTTACGGATCGCGATGCTGGCGCGATTGATTGCAATGGTGTCGTCCCGGCGCAGGTGAGCAAGCACGCGGCAGACCGTCTCGATCGTCAGGCCGAGGTGGTCGGCCATGTCGGTCCGGCTCATGGGCAGGTCCAGGATATTGGCCCGGGCCTGCGGCAGGCGTTCAACCATCTCCAGCAGGAAACTGGAGATCCGCTCCGTTGCGGTCTTGCGTCCAAGCAGCACCAACCGCGCATGGGCCATGCGGAGGTTGGTCGAGATCACGTCGCGCAGGCGGCGGGACAGTCCGATATTGCACTCGGCGAGGGCATCGACCATGCGGCGCGGATAGCGACGCAGCACGACGTCGGAGACGGCCTCGGCCGCGAAATCATAGGTCTCGAGTGCATCGAAACCGAGTGTGTCGCCGGGCATCAGGAACTCGCTGATCTGGCGGCGACCATCTTCCATCAGGTTGACGACGCGGACGCAGCCACTGATGACCCGGTAGCACCAGGCGGCCTGATCGCCCTGGCCATGGATCTCGCGGTCGCGCAAAACCGAAATAGTCGAACCGAACTGCTCCAGCAGGTCGAGGGGGTCGCGGGCAGGGATCGGCCGAGGGGCTGGGATCGTGGCGACTGACTGTTCTATTGTCCGCGTCATGACCTGCATCGGTTGCTCCATCGCCACGGGGTTGTTTTGTTGAATGCAGGTCTAGCGGCCGCTAAAGCTGGGCAAAATTCGGAAACGGACGTACGTGGAAGTGCGTATGGGGATGAAGGGCTGAATGGCTGCGACGCCGCTGATCCATGTCGTCGATGACGACGAGGCGGTCCGGGACTCGCTGACGGTGCTGCTCGAGGCGGCGGGCTTTGCCGTGCGGGCGTACGAGTCGCCCACGGCACTGCTCGGTGCCTCGCTCGGAACCATAGGTTGCGTGCTGACCGACGTGCGGATGCCGGAAATGGACGGGCTCGAGCTCCAGCGGCGCCTCAGAGAGGCCGGCCGACGACTGCCCGTGATCGTCATGACCGGACATGGCGACATCCCGATCGCAGTCGAGGCGATGAAGGCAGGGGCGGCCGATTTCCTGGAGAAACCATTCGATGACGAACAACTCCTTGCATCGGTGCGCCGAGCCATCGCGGCCAGCGAACGGGTGCGCGATGAGGCGGAGGCCGCGGCCGATATCGTGACACGGCTTGCCTCCCTGACGCCGAAGGAACGCGAGGTGCTCGACAAATTGGTCGAAGGATTGCCGAACAAGACGATTGCCTACGACCTGGGGTCCAGCCCGCGGACTGTTGAAGTGCATCGCGCGCGAGTCATGGAGAAGATGGGGGCTCGTAGCCTGCCGGAACTGGTTCGGATGACAATCGCGGTATCGGGTGGCCCCGCCTCGGTCAAACCATCGCGTCGTTGACCTGGATCAAGGCACTGAGTGGCGGACTGTAGGACTGTAGCAGCAGCCCCGATGAGGCCGCGGGCCGAGACCTGGAGCTAACGGCCTGGAGTTAACGGTATGTGTGGCGAATCGCACCTCAGCGTTGCGGTGGTTGACGATGACGATGCGGTTCGTGATTCCCTTCGCTTCCTGCTGGAGGCGGCTGGGTTCTCGGTGGCGACCTTCGGTTCGGCCGCACAATTCCTGAACGAGGCATCGTTTGAGAACCTTTCGTGCCTGGTGGTGG
>Ga0310811_10007726_pt1 | contig 13786 bp, 10 predicted proteins | sample YCmetagenome_FD_207642 | JGI IMG/M metagenome (GOLD analysis project Ga0310811, IMG submission 207642) | Soil microbial communities from experimental microcosm in Duke University, North Carolina, United States - YC | ecosystem: Engineered > Artificial ecosystem > Soil microcosm > Unclassified ... | reverse complement strand
CGCCATCTGCCGGTGGTCGAGGAAGGCAAGGTGGTCGGCCTGATCTCGATCGGCGACATCGTCAAGTGGCGCGTGAAGGAATACGAGACCGAGCAGGAAGCGCTGCGCGACTACATCAAGACGGCCTGAGTAGTCTCAGGGAAGATTGGCCTTCACGGCGCCGGGGGCGGGCGGCGCAAGCACGTTGATCGCCTCCTGGATCGAATCGATGGCGCGCTCGGCGGCGCGTGCGCCATGGTCGATCAGGTCGGCGGCGCGATGGAAATCGAACCAGCCGATCTGGCCGACGCGCGGAGTGATCAGCAGGTCCGGCGGGTCGCCGGCGAGACGGGCTCGCGTGATGCGGTCCTGCATGATGTTGAAGGCGTCGACCATCACCGTCGAGATGCCGGGCCGGCCGCCGCCGCCGAAAAACTCGCGCTTCACGGTGCGCTCGGGCGAGAAGAACTTTCCGAGCCCGCGCTTGGGCGGCTTGGCCTCGATCTCGGTCGCGACAGGCTCCGGCGGCAATGCGCCGTGGGCGTAGATGGTGGTCGAATGGGTGAAGATATCGCTGGAAAGGTTGGCGGCGATGACGATTTCCGCGCCGAGCGCCCGGGCCGCTGAGACCGGCACCGGATTGACCAGCGCGCCATCGACCAGCCAGCGGTCGCCGACCAGGATGGGCTGGAAAATGCCGGGCAGGGCATAGGAGGCGCGCATTGCGTCGACCAGGCGGCCATGGGTCAGCCAGATCTCGTGTCCGGTGCGAACTTCGGTCGCTACGGTCGCGAATTTCAACGGCAAATCCTCGATCAGGGTGTCGCCGATCGAGGCCGATAGTTGCGCCGCGAGCTTTTCGCCGCCGATCAGGCCCGAGCCGTTCAGGCGGATGTCGAGATAGCCGAGGATGTTGCGCACCTGCAGGGCGCGCGCCCATTCCTCCAGGGTGTCGAGATGGCCGGCCGCATAGGCGCCGCCGACGACCGCGCCGATCGAGGTGCCGACCACGACATTGGGAACGATGCCATGGGCGATCAGGGTCCGCATGACGCCGATATGGGCAAAACCGCGCGCCGCCCCGCCGCCGAGCGCGAGCCCGATCACCGGCCGGCGGATGCTGCCGAGGCCCACTTTCTCGCTATCGGGTTCGTGGGGGACGCGTCGGGTCAAACGTTCGAGCACTCAACAATCTCTCAACAGTCTATCAGCAGTCTCTCAACACTCTCTTGGCGGAGCAGCCTAAGTCTCGCGGCTCCGCCCCGCCAGAACGTAGCGTAAGCATGGTTTATGCCGCGGTTAGGCAGGTATTATGACCGGGGTCGCAAGCACAGACACCAATTCGTGAGGTTCCGGCGAGGTTCCAAGGGCCGGCCGTCTCACCGGGAAAGGCGGGGGGCCGCAAGGCTTGAATTTGCCGCGTTTTCGGTGAAAAGCAATGGGATGGATTCAGGGGGTGACCGCATCTTCCGATGGCGGCGCGTCGAGCGGCTTTTGCCGGTGCTCGCGCTATCAGCGATTTTGCTCGCCGTTTTTGTTCCCCCCGCATCGGCCCAGCTGTTCAGCGACCATCCCCCGCCGGTGCCGCCGGCTTCCGTACCTGATCCCCGTGCGGCGGTTAGCCTCGCACCCTCCGGGTCTGGAGCGGCGCCGCCCGCGCCATCGGCCGCGCTACCGTCGAGCCTGCCGCCGGTCCTGACCCAACCATCGATTGCCGCGGTGCCTCCCGGCGGAGCCCCGGGACAGGCGGTGCTCGCGCTGTCGGCGCGCTACGGCAAGGACATGCCGGTAGTCAATGGCGGGCTGGTCTGGCGCATCTTCGCCGACCGGCCCGATGAGACCGGCACCTTCAAGATGATCCGTGAGGATCGCAACCCGACGCCGAACCTCGTGCTGCCGCCCGGCAGCTATGTGGTGCATGTCGCGCTCGGCCTTGTCAGCGCGGTGCGCGTGGTGACGCTGAAGGCGGAGACCGATCGCGAGTCCTTCATCCTTCCCGCCGGTGGCCTGCGCATCGAGGGCCGGGTCGGCACCTCCAAGATCCCGCCGAACCAGATTTCGTTTGCGATCTACAAGGGCAGCCAGTTCGAGGGGAGCGACCGCGCTCCGATCGTGCCGAATGCCCCCGCCGGCGACGTCGTCCTGCTGCCGGAGGGCACCTACTACATCGTCTCCAACTATGGCGATGCCAACTCGGTGGTGCGCTCCGACATCCGCGTGCAGGCGAGCAAGCTGACCGACGTCGTCGTCACGCACCGCGCGGCGGTCATCACGTTGAAGCTTGTGTCCGAACAGGGCGGTGAGGCGCTCGCCAACACCGCCTGGTCGGTGATCACGCCGGGCGGCGACGTGGTCAAGGAATCGATCGGCGCCTTCCCGAAGGTCGTGTTGTCCGAGGGCGAGTATCGCGCCATCGCCAAGAACGAGGGCAAGGTCTACGAGCGACCGTTCAACGTCGTGAACGGCGTCGACGGCGAAGTCGAAGTGGTAGCGCGCTGATCGATGGCGCGTCATGAAAACGTTCGACCGCTGTCATAGTCGATAACGCCCACTAACCATCAGCCGACTTTAAACTGTCATAATCGTCATATCGGCTTACGGCCCCGCGCTTTTTTACAAGCTGTTAAGCGGGGCTCTCTTGGATCACGCCCGGTGGGAAGGCCGGGGAAAGTCGTCATGGTTGCCAGCAAGTCATCCAAGAAAATCGAAGCCGAAATGTTCGAGGATCTGCCGATCCTCAAGCGCAAATGGCAGGCGGCGCTGCGTCCGGGCGAAAAGCTTCCCCGCTACGAGGATGTGATGCTGGGCAGCCTCGGGCGCCTTGCCGATCACATCATGCTGTTGAAGAACGACCACGACGCGCTCGAAGTCTCGCGCACCGGTCGTTACGTCCAGAAATGGCTGAACGACGAGCGCTGGGACATTCCCCTGAGCGCGCTGTCGCCGGATTGCGCCACTGTGCTGCATGAAGCGGTGGCGAATGCGCTTCAGAGCAGCCGTCCGCATCTGGCGTTGGCGCATTGCGTACGCGACGGGATGGTCAAGACCTACGACGTGCTGGCGATGCCGACGGCGTCGCGCTGGGGCGGCACGCTGGTCGGTACCTATGTCAACGAGCAGGGCGCGCAGTACAATCTCCTGGACGCGATCTTCGCCAACACCGATGACGGCGTGCTATCGCTCGCAACGCTGCGCGACGCGCAGCAGCGGCCGTTCGATTTCCAAATCGTGCATCACAACAAGGCGGCGTCCGCGCTGCTGAAAGTGCCGGCGGAAAGCCTGCAATGGCACCGGCTCAGCGAAGGCGGCAATCTGCTTTGCTCGGGCGACGTCACCGAACGGCTGCTCGAGGTCGTCACCACCGGGCAGCGCGACCAGTTCGAGATCGACAGCGACGATCGCGACCTCCTGCTCGGTGCGACCGCCTTCGGTGACATGCTCTCGCTGACGATTTCCGACGTCACGGCGCTGAAGCGACGCGAAGCCTCGTTCCGGCTCCTGTTCGACAACAACCCGATGCCGATGTGGGTGTTCGACTTCGAGACCACCCGCTTTCTCGGCGTCAACGACGCGGCGATCCAGCACTATGGCTATAGCCGCGGGAAATTCCTCAGCATGAAGCTGCAGGACATCTGGCCGCGCGACGAATGGTCGACCCATACGGAGGCGCTGCAGCAGATCGACGGCTCGCATTATTCCGGGCGCAACTGGCGGCATCTCAAGGCCGACGGCAGCGAGATCCAGGTTCTGACCTATGGCCGCCGCGTCGCCTTCGACGGCCGCGACGCCTTCATGGTCGCGGTGGTCGACATCACCGAGCGGCGCAAGGCGGAAGCGCGCATCGCCTACATGGCCCATCACGACGGGCTGACCAATCTCGCGAACCGCGAGCTGTTCCAGGAGCGGCTCAAGGAAGCGCTGGAGGGCGACAAGGCGATCGCCGTGCTCTGCGTCGATCTCGACCTGTTCAAGAATGTCAACGACTCGCTCGGTCACCCGATCGGCGACCATCTGCTGAAACTGGTTGCCGAACGGCTGCGCACCCAGGTTCGCGGCAACAATCTCGCCGCGCGACTGGGCGGCGACGAGTTCGCGATCATCCTTTCTTCCGATGTCTCGCCGAACGAGACCAGCGACTTTGCGTCAAGGCTGACCAAGATGCTGAGTGCGGCCTACGAGGTCGACGGCAATGAGGTCATCATCGGCGCCTCCATCGGTATCGCGCTCTCGCCGGGCGACGGTTCGACCGGCGAGGAGCTGATGCGTAACGCCGATCTTGCGCTCTACCGCGCCAAGGAAGACGGCGGCGGCGTGCACCGCTTCTTCGAGCGTGAGATGGACCGTCAGGCCCAGAAGCGCCGCGACATGGAGCTCGATCTGCGCCGCGCCTTCGCCAATGGCGAGTTCGAGCTGCACTATCAGCCGCTGGTCGATGTCGCGACCGACCGCATCAGCGGGTTCGAATCGCTGCTCCGCTGGCGCCACCCGGACAAGGGCATGATCTCGCCGGCCGAGTTCGTTCCGGTCGCCGAAGACATCGGACTGATCGTCTCGATCGGCGAATGGGTATTGCGCGAGGCCTGCAACGAGGCGGTGAAATGGCCCGCCGACGTCAAGGTCGCCGTCAACCTCTCGCCGGTTCAGTTCCGCGGCCGCAATCTGGTGCAGGTCGTGGTCTCGGCGCTGGCGAATTCGGGCCTGTCGCCGAAACGGCTCGAGCTCGAGATCACCGAATCGCTGTTCCTTGCCGAGACCGAGGCCAATCTCGCGATCCTGCATCAACTCCGCGAGCTCGGCGTCTCCATTTCCATGGACGATTTCGGCAGCGGCTATTCCTCGCTGAGCTACCTGCGCAGCTTTCCGTTCGACAAGATCAAGATCGACCGTTCCTTCGTGAAGGATATCGCCAAACGTTCCGATTGCGTCGCGATCGTGCGGGCCATCTCCGGCCTCGGCCGCAGCCTGAACATCACGACGACGGCGGAAGGCGTGGAGACGACGGATCAGCTCGACTGGCTGCGCGCCGAAGGCTGCAACCAGGTCCAGGGCTTCCTGTTCAGCGCGGCAAAGCCCGCGAACGAAATCGAAGAGCTGTTGTTCCGCTTCGGTGCGCGCGCGTCGAAGGCGGCGTAAGCGGCGTCAAAACCGCGTGACGATATCCGACAGCGATGGGCGAGGGCGATCCTCGCTTGCCTTCGACGCCGTGCCGATGTGGATCAGGCCGGCGAGCTTCTCGTCAGCCTTCAGTCCGAAACCATCGAGCACGTCGCGGTCGAAGGCGAACCAGCCGGTGAGCCAGCAGGCGCCGTAGCCGAGCGCCGTCGCTGCGGTGACGATATTCATCGCGCTCGCGCCCGCCGACAATTCCTGCTCCCACGGCGGCACCTTCGGATGCGGCTTGGTGAAGCTGACGACGCCGATCACGAGCGGCGCGTCGGTGAGCCGTTTCTTCTCGGTCTCGATCTCGGCGCTCGAAGCCTGCGGATTCTTCTTCGCGAACACCTTGGCGATGATTTCGCCGGCGCGGACGCGCGCATCGCCCTCGAACAAAATGAAGCGCCACGGCGCCAGCTTGCCGTGATCGGGCACCCGCGCGCCGATGGTCAAGATGGTGTCGATCTCGGCGGGCGAGGGGCCGGGGCCCGTCATGTCGCGCGGCTTCATCGAGCGGCGGGTCTTCAACAATTCGATCGCGTCAGGCACGGGTCAATTCTTTCGCAAGGTTGAGATTGCCACGAGATAGGTAGGCGCCGGCGCAGGCGGAAGTGACCTTAGATCGATTATGATCAGGCCGCTGCCGCCATCTTTGCCCGCTTGATATCCGGCGGCGTGGCTTCGTCGACGAGAGCGGCGATGGCCTCATCCGTCGTCATCACCTTCTGACCGTCGCTGCCGAGCCGGCGGATGGAGACCGAGTGCGTCTCGGCCTCCTTCTTGCCGACCACGAGCAGGGCCGGAATCTTCATCAGCGAGTGCTCGCGAACTTTGTAGTTGATCTTCTCGTTGCGCAGGTCGATCTCGGCGCGAAGCCCTGCGCGCCGCGCCGCGGCCAGCACCTGCTTGGCGTATTCGTCGGCCTCCGAGGTGATGGTGGTGACGACGAGCTGCGTCGGCGCCAGCCAAAGCGGGAAGTTGCCGGCATAGTGCTCGATCAGGATGCCGATGAAGCGCTCCATCGAGCCGCAGATCGCCCGATGCACCATCACCGGCGGCTTCTTTCCGCCGTCATGGTCGATGTAGAACGCGCCAAACCGCTCCGGCAGATTGAAGTCGACCTGCGTGGTGCCGCATTGCCAGTCGCGGCCGATGGCATCGCGCAGCACATATTCGAACTTCGGCCCGTAGAACGCGCCTTCGCCCGGATTGATCTCGGTCTTGATGGTCTGGTTGTGGCTGCGCGACTTGATCTCCTGCAGCACGGTCGCCATCACGCGCTCGGCGTGATCCCACATCGCATCGGTGCCGACGCGCTTTTCGGGCCGCGTAGAGAGTTTCACGGTGAGATCGCCGGTGAAGCCGAAATCGGCATAGACCGAGAGTATCAGGTCGTTGATCTTCAGGCACTCGTCGGCGAGCTGCTGTTCCGTGCAGAAGATATGCGCGTCGTCCTGGGTGAAACCGCGCACGCGCATCAGCCCGTGCATCGCGCCCGAGGGCTCGTAGCGATGCACAACGCCGAATTCGGCCAGGCGCAACGGCAAGTCGCGATAGCTCTTCAGGCCATGCTTGAAGATCTGCACATGGCCCGGACAGTTCATCGGCTTTAGCGCAAACCAGCGCTTGTCCTCGGCCTCATCGCCCGCGGACTGCGCCGCGAACATGTTTTCGCGGTACCAATCCCAATGGCCCGAGGTCTCCCACAACACCTTGTCGAGGATTTGCGGGGCGTTGACCTCGCTGTAATCGCCGGTGAGGCGGCGCCGCATATAGGCGATCACGGCCTGGAAGACGGTCCAGCCCTTCGGATGCCAGAACACGACGCCCGGGCCTTCTTCCTGGAAGTGGAAGAGGTCGAGCTCGCGGCCGAGACGGCGATGATCGCGCTTCTCCGCTTCCTCGATCTGCTTCAGGTAAGCATCGAGCTCGTCCTGCTTGGCGAAGGCGGTGCCGTAGATGCGGGTCAGCATCGGATTGTTGGAATCGCCGCGCCAATAGGCGCCCGCCACCTTCATCAATTTGAAGGCGTTACCGATCTTGCCCGTCGAGGTCATGTGCGGGCCGCGGCAGAGATCGAACCAGTCGCCCTGGAAGTAGATCTTGATCGGCTCGTTGCCGGGAATGGCGTCGACCAGCTCGACCTTGAAGCTCTCGCCCTTGTCGCGGAACACCTGCTTGGTCTTCTCGCGATCCCAGACTTCCTTGGTGAAGGGTTTGTCGCGCCCGATGATCTCGCGCATCTTCTTCTCGATCGCGGCGAAGTCTTCCGGGGTGAACGGCTCGTTGCGGAAGAAGTCGTAGTAGAAGCCGTTCTCGATCACGGGACCGATCGTCACCTGCGTGCCCGGCCACAGCGACTGCACGGCTTCCGCGAGCACGTGCGCGCAGTCGTGGCGGATCAGCTCCAGCGCGCGCGCATCGTCGCGGTTGATCAGCTCGATCTTGGCATCTGCCTGGATGGGGTCGTTGAGATCGGCAAGCGCGCCGTCGAGTGCCATCGCGACCGTACGCTTGGCGAGCGAGGGCGAAATGCCCTGGGCGATCTCGAGTCCGGTAGTGTTCGCGGGAAATTCGCGCCTGGCGCCGTCCGGGAAGGCGAGGGTGATCTTTTGCACCGGCTCGGCGGGCTTGAGATTGGAGAGGGAGTATTGGAATCCGGATTCGGATTTGTGGTCGGACATCGGGGTCTCCTTAGGCTCACTCCTGCGAACGAGCGCAGGTAAGCGGGAACGGAAGCGATATAGCAGGCGAATCGGGCGTTGCAATGTCCGGTGCGGCCAAATCCGCGGGCTCATGCATCGCATGACCAGATTTCATGCAAATGCATCAAAACCTCTGCTATAGAAGCGGCGTGAATATCCGCTTCGCTCCCACCGCATTGATGCTCGGAAACATCGTCACCGGCTGCTCGGTCATGGCGCCGGCGGGGATGCTCAACGAATTGTCAGAGAGTCTCGATGTCAGCATCCGCACCGCCGGATTATTGATCACCTTCGGCGCCATCGTGCTGTGTGTCGGCTCGCCGGTGACGGCGTGGCTGACGGGTCGGATCGAGCGGCGATTATTGCTGACAGTGACGCTGGCGGTGCTTGCGATCACGAATCTCGCTTCGGCCTTTGCGCCGAACTACGCGACCTTGCTCGTCATCCGCCTGATCATGCTGGGGATCGGGGTCATCTACACACCGCAAGCAGCAGGGACGGCCGGACTGATCGTGTCGGCGGAGAAGCGCGGCAGCACGATTGCCTATATCTTTCTCGGATGGTCGCTCGCGGCGGCCGTTGGCCTTCCGCTGATCACCTTCGTCGCCAGCCGCTATGGCTGGCAAGCGGCCTATGCCGGCATCGGCGCGGGCGGCATCCTGAGCGTTCTCTTGCTCGCCTGGCGGCTGCCCGGCGGACTCTATGCCGCGCCGGTCGAGCTTCGCACCTGGATCGATCTCGGCCGCAATCGCCTGATCGTTCTCCTGCTCGCGATCACGGTGTTGCAGATGTCGGGTCAGTTCACGATTTTCACCTTCATGGGACCGCTGCTAAAGCAGCTCACCGGCGCGGGCGCTGACGCGATCGGGTTTGTCTTCGCGCTCTATGGTGCCTTCGGCTTCGTCGGCATCCTGATCGCGACCCGCGTTGTCGATTCCTGGGGCGAGTATAGAACCTCCGTGCTCTTCACCTCGCTATTGTTTGCTGGCGTTGCGGGCTGGGCGCTCGGCACCGGCATCTATGCCCTGATGGCCTGCGGTGTGGTGTCGTGGGGGCTGGGATTTGCCTCGACCAATTCGATGCAGCAAGTCCGGCTCGTCGCGGCTGCGCCGCCGCTGGCGCCGGCCTCCGTCGCGCTCAATACCTCGGTGCTCTATATTGGGCAGGCGATCGGCTCATTCGTTGGCGGCATCTTCTACGCGCGCGACCTACTGCATGGGCAGGGCTTTGTCGGCGCGGCGTTCGTGGCGGTCGCGCTGGTGCTGGTTATCGCAAGCAAACCGAAGCTGGCAGCATAGGCCGCGTCAGCTCTCATGTCGTTTTACGTCAATAAGGGCCGCGCATTTTGCTTTGATTGGTGCTCGATTTGGCGCTAAACGGCGGCCGCACCGGTTGGCAAAGCCGGTCGGATTGGATAAGTCCGGGGCCGCAACGGATCGGCTGATCCTGCCCGCGCCGGTTTATCCCCACAGCATGAGATTAATGACATGAGAAAGATGTTGGCGTTCGTCGCGATCCTTTATTCCGCAGCCGCTTTCGCACAGACCAGCGCGCCGCCCGCCGGCCAGCCGCCGGCCGAGGCGGCCAAGCCAGCCAAGCCCGCAAAGCAGGCCAAGGCAAAACCCGCCGCCAAGGGGTCGATCGCGGTCCGTCTGCAGGCCTGTCAGGACATCGAGGACGGCACCAAGGGCCGGCTCGACTGCTATGACGAGGTGATCAAGCCGGCGCCGAACCCGAAGGCGGCCGCCGCAAAGACCGTGATGCAGTGCAAATACACCAAGGAAGAAGACGAGCGGCTCGCCTGCTACAACGGCTTCGTCGACATGATGCCGAAGCTGCCCAAATCCTGATTTTTCGGAAGCCCTGATCTTCTCTCAGGCTCAAGGCAGCGCCAGGCAATTGCAGGGTGCTGCCTTTTGCGATGTTGTGGAAGAGGAAGAGCGAGCGTCAGCGCAAAGCTGACTTAACGGCTGGATGACGTGGCCGTGCCGGCTGCGACCCGCATCGAGGGCGCGGCCATCTTCACCAGCACCTGCTCGATCGGATTCTTGGTCCAGGCCTGCGTCACGTAATCGCGATGGGTGATGCCTTCGCCGGTCTTGACGAAGACCACGCTGCCCGGACGCAGCGGCCCATCCATGCTTTCCGATACGCTGATGCCCTTGGAGCGCAGCATCGACATCAGCTCGTGGTCGCGGGGAGAGGTGTAGTGCGTGTAGGAGCTGACGAAGAAGCCGTTGCGGTGGTTCTCGATCCATGATGCGAACTTGTCGAGCTCGCCATAGACCGCATCAAGCAGGATCACGCCGCGGACGCGGTCACTGATGCCGCCGACCTCGAGGCTCCACGCGGTCGGCAGGAAGCCGCCGCTATAGCCGACGATGACGATCGGCATCTTCTCGAACTGCCTCGCGCTGGCGGGATCGCCATAGAGACGGGCGAGGTTGCTGATCGATTCATCCATGAAACGCTTGAAGCCGCCGGGCTGCCAGAACTTGCCGGCGGAGGAGTCGGCGGCGTCGACGGCCATCTGCGGAGCAAGAAGAACGGCGTTGACGCCGGAATCGGAGACCTGTTGCGGCACCAATTGACGGTCGCGCACGTCGCGCTCCAGCGTCGCGCCGTTGCCGTGGAAGAACACCACGATCACGCCGGGCTTCTGCGCGTCGAAATTCTCGGGGATGTGCACCAGCACGCGGCTGTCGCTGTAGGTCTGGTTCTGCCAGTAGACCTGGCCGGAATAACTGCGGTGACCCTTGCGGTCGCCGGAGGAGATGTTGAGGAAGGGCGCGTCGGAGGCTGGGTTATTACCGTAATAGGGGAAGGCCGAGGACTTCATGCTGACCAGCGTGGTGATCTCTTCACCGGTCGGCTGCGGTGGCTTCTTGTAGGGCACTGTCGGCTCGAGTGAGGCGACGCGATAGCTCTGCGTCTGCACCCGCTTCGGCCCGAAGTCAGCCATTTGACGCAGCGGCAAGCTTTCGGCAGCGGTGGGGAAGCGGTCTCTGAAGTCCGGCTTCGGGAAGCGATCGTCGAACGTGTCGACGGTCGAGGCAGGCGTGGAGGTGGTGGAAGCGTTGGCGGCAAGCGCACCGGGACTGGGCGCGCGTCCACATTGAACCAGGAGAAGGGAAAGGGGGACGAACACACAAGCAAGACCTGCCAGGCGCCAACCGCGGACGCGACCATTCGCATCCGGTAACGCTACCCGGCGCGCAACGTCACACGCATGGCTCTTCGGATTGGCTCCGACCATCCACCCACTGTCCCAAGTCGACCCCGCAAACGGCTCATCAAAGCCTGCGGGGCGTTTAGGCGACGTTAAGCTTCCGGAAAAACTCCCCGTCCGGAAGCGGACGAACAAGTCTCGACTACAGGCCTCAAGATCAACACGAAATCGTGTCCTGATTGTGGGTGGGGGAGCTGTCTTTCGCAACGCCGTAATGACGCGGGAAGGGGTGGAGTATTAAAATACCATAATTAACCATGTTTCTTTAGCTCATGTTAACCATTGTTGAACCGGGGATCGGCAACTTGGACGATAAGCGCAGCGGCGGGACGCCGAAGGTAGCCACATGACGGCATCAGACACGGGAAGCGCAGTACTGCCGCCGGGCCGCCTTCTCGAGGGCGGGCACGCGGTTTCCGTCGTGGTCGCGACCGCGATCGTCGTCGCCGATATGATCGGAGTCGGCGTCTTCACGAGCCTTGGCTTCCAGGTCAAGGACATGCCGTCCGGCTTTTCGATCCTGCTGCTCTGGATAATCGGCGGCGTCGTCGCGCTGTGCGGGGTGTTCTCCTACAGCGAGCTCGGCGCGATGTTTCCGCGCTCAAGCGGCGAGTACAATTTCCTGGGCCGGGCCTACCATCCGGCGTTCGGCTTTCTCGCCGGCTGGGTGTCGGCAACAGTCGGCTTTGCGGCCCCGGTCGCGCTCGCGGCGATGGCCTTCGGCGAATATGCAAAGTCCGTGGTGCCGGGCGTGTCGCCAATGGCGCTGGGGGTCGGGATGGTCTGGATCATCTCGCTGGTCCAGCTGTCCGGGATCAGGCATTCCTCGACGTTTCAATTGGCCTCGACCGTGCTCAAGGTCGTGCTGATCGTCGCCTTCCTGGCGGCGGGATTTTTCATCGGCACGCCGCAGCACGCCACGTTTGCGCCCTCCAGTGCGGCGTTCGGCCAGATCATGAGCGCGCCGTTCGCGATCAGCCTGGTGTTCGTGATGTATTCGTTCTCGGGCTGGAACGCGGCGACCTACATCGTCGGTGAGATGGACAGTCCGCACCGGAACCTGCCGCGCGCGCTGCTCACGGGCACGCTGATCGTCACCGTGCTCTACGTGGCGCTGAACGCCGTCTTCCTGCACACCGCTCCGATCGACAAGCTGGCCGGCCAGCTTGATGTTGCCACGATCTCCGGCCGCTACATCTTCGGCGACGTCGGCGGCCGCATCGTCGCGGCGATGATCTGCATCGGGCTGATCTCCTCGATCTCGGCGATGATGTGGATCGGCCCGCGCGTCATGATGACGATGGGAGAGGACATCCCGGCGATTTCCTTCTTTGCCCGGAAATCGGGCCATGGCGCGCCGGCCTATGCCATCCTGTTTCAGCTCGCGGCCGCGACCGTGATGATGCTGACGCGCTCGTTCGAGGCGGTGCTGGACTTCATCCAGTTCTCGCTGTTGTTCTGCTCCTTCTTCACCGTGCTCGGCGTCATCAAGCTCAGGATCACCAACCCCGAATTGCCGCGGCCCTATCGCACCTGGGGATACCCGATCACGCCGCTGGTTTTCCTCTTCGTGACCGGTTTCATGATGTACTATCTCTTGACGGAACGCCCGTTGCAGGCGTTCCTCGGCATGTTGATCATGATTTCCGGTCTTTTGATCTACGCGATCTTCCACAAGCGCGCCGACAATGGCGCCACAAACCCAGCCTAGGGTCGCCAGCAAGATGCTCCGCTCACTGAAAATGGCGGCTGCGGCCGCGGGCCTGCTCCTCGCCACGACGCTAGCCACACGCGCGGCAGATACCGCCACCGTCGACGACAGCGCACGCTTCCTTGCCGGCCTTGCGCCGTCCGAAGGCTCGCCGCTGGCGGCGCTGACCAAGGATCCATCCTGGCAGCGCCATGCCAGGTTCTTCGATAACGCCTTCGCCCAGCTCGAGCAGCGCCAGCTTTCCAAGGTGCGCGCCTGGGCCGACACCAATCTCGCGGCCCCGAAGCCGACCATGTTCTACTTCTTCTCGGGGCCGGACTTCCTGTACGCCAATGCGTTCTACTCGAAAGCCAACACCTATGTGATGGCGGCGCTGGAGCCGTCGGGCTCGGTGCCGGACCTGATGAAGATGCCGCGCGGCAGCGTCGATGCGGCGCTCGCCAATATCGAGCATTCGCTCGGCAACATCATGAGCTTCAGCTTCTTCATCACCAAGCACATGAAGGTCGACCTGCATGCCGGGCAGATTTCCGGCACGCTGCCGCTGTTGTTCGTGTTCATGGAGCGCTCGGGCAAGGCCATTCGTGACGTTACGCCGGTCGCGCTCGATGACGAAGGCAAGGTGCTGACCGGCAGCGAAAGCGCCGGGAAGGCGAATGCACCGCGCGGCGTGCGCATCCTGTTTGCGGGCAAGGACGGGCTCGAGAAGACGCTCTATTACTTCTCGACCGATCTCTCCAATACCGGCGTCAGGTCGAGCGGTTTCCTGAAATTCTGCGCGACGCTGGCGCCCGGTAACAGCCTGATCAAGAGTGCGTCCTATCTGTTGCACGCCGGCAGCTTCACGACCACGCGCGACTTCCTGCTTAACAACAGCGCCACCATCATCCAGGACGATTCCGGCATTCCGCTGGCCGACTACAATTCGAAGAAGTGGCGCTTCTTCCCGTTCGGCCATTATGCGGGGCCGATCAGCGAATTTCCCGGCCGCTATCAGGAATCCTATGC
>Ga0310811_10007725_pt1 | contig 13786 bp, 6 predicted proteins | sample YCmetagenome_FD_207642 | JGI IMG/M metagenome (GOLD analysis project Ga0310811, IMG submission 207642) | Soil microbial communities from experimental microcosm in Duke University, North Carolina, United States - YC | ecosystem: Engineered > Artificial ecosystem > Soil microcosm > Unclassified ... | reverse complement strand
CTACAGAGGGGGCTCACTTCTTTGAAGTTGACGTCTCCTTTCAGGGCAAAGCCGCTCTTTTTGCTGGCGTCGGGGACGCGGGTAATGCCCACGTCGATGATGATGGCGTCTTTTTTGACCATGGAGGCGTCGACGAACTCAGGCTTGCCCAGGGCGGCAACTATTATATCGCCCTGCAGGCATATTTCCCTGAGGTTGTGGGTATGGGAGTGGCAAATGGTGACGGTGCAGTTGCCGGGGTTGCTGTTTCCGCTAAGGAGGATGCTCATGGGGCGACCGACGATGTTGCTGCGGCCGACTACTACTGCGTGCTTGCCGCGGGTATCTATTTTATAGTGTTGGAGCAGGAGCATGATCCCATAGGGGGTGGCGGGGATAAAGGTTGGGAGGCCCTGGACCATTCTGCCGACGTTTTCGGGGTGGAAGCCGTCCACGTCCTTGGAGGGGTGGATGGAGTTGATCACCTTTTCGTCGGAAATATGTTTGGGCAGGGGCAGTTGTACCAGTATGCCGTCGACGTCCGGGTCGTTATTGAGTTCCTCAATAAGATGGAGTAGTCTGTTCTCGCTGGTGGTCTCTTCCAGTCGGAGAAGGGTCGATTTAAAGCCTATTTCTGCGCAGGCCTTGACTTTTGCGCCGACGTAGGTTTCGCTTGCGCCGTTGTTTCCAACCAGTACGGCGGCCAGGTGGGGGACTTTTTTTCCTTCTGTTTTAAGTTGGGCTACTTGTATTGCGAGAGCGTCTTTTATCGCCCGGGAGGCGATCTGTCCGTCTAGTAATTCCATCCCGCAAAGTTAGCATTCGGGAGAAAGAAAAAATGAATAAAGTTTCTATAAGTTAGTGTTTTGTAATATATGAAAATTTTCTAAAAATATCCGCCTCCTTTAAGAATAGCTGACTGGGATAATTTTAATTATGATTTGTTGATATTTGTTATTGGTATGAGGATAAAGAAATATTAGTTAAAAAACTACTTTTTTCGGGTATCCTTTTGGTTTAGTAAATTGTCTTTTAAAGATTTAATTTTTAATAACTTATAGATAGTAAAATAAATGATTTTTAAATTGAAGATTAAGGAATTTTAACCTTTTTGTTAAATTTTGTTAACAAATTTTTTTGTTGGCAAAAAAAGTTAATATAAATTACGGTTTCTACTACAAAACTTAACAGTCACATGAGAAAACTTCTATCACTGCTTGCGGTGTTGTTTGTGCTATGCACGACAGCTTCCGCCCAGACAAAAATTCCCGTTAAAGGTAAGGTGCTGGATGAGCTTGGCCAGCCTGTGTCTTTCGCTTCTGTACGAATCAAGGGCGAAAAACAGGGTGTCAGTGCCGACGCCGACGGAAATTTTAGCATCAAGGTCACGAAAGGCGCTGTTCTGCAGGTAAATGCGGTAGGCTTTGCCGGCGCCGATATGGTCGCGGATGGCGGCGACCTTTCATTCAGGCTGAAGCGCACCAGTCAGTCGCTGTCCGAAGTCGTGGTTAGTACGGCTTTCGGTGTGAAGAAAAGCGAGCGGACTACTCCTTACAGTGCGCAGGTAATCAAGGCAGATGCGGTAAATATCATTCCCCAGACCAATGTGGCGGATGCATTGGCGGGTAAGGTGGCCGGGGTACAGTTTCGTACCCAGTCGCCTTCGAAGCTGAACAGCCAGTCTTTTGCCCGTATTCGGGGTGGTCTTTTGCTATCGGGGGATGTGAGTCCGATCTTTGTGGTGGATGGGACGATCATCGGCAATGATGGTGACAATGACGGCAGTTTCGATATCGATCCGTCGAACATCGAGTCTGTCACTGTCCTCAAGGGCGCCAATGCTACTGCTCTGTTCGGGAGCAAGGCGATCAACGGCGCTATCGTCATCACTACCAAGAAGGGTTCTGCGAATGGCAGGTCTTCTGTCCAGGTAAACCAGGGCGTGCTTTTTGAAAGGGTATTTCACCTGATGCACGCGCAGAACCGGTATGCCGGCGGTGCGGTCAATTCGCTAACTACCTATCACTGGAAGGCAGGTGATCCGGTCGAGTGGAAGACGCTGGATGGGGTAGGGTTCCCTGATTTTACGGATGACTCCAGCTGGGGGCCGGAGATGGATGGACAGTCATATGCGCCCTGGTACGCCTGGGTTCCGGGAACGGAATATACCGGCAAGGCACAGAAGCTGGTGGCTCAGCCCAATAATATCAAGCAGTTCTTCAATACCGGCGTGACGAACAATACGAACGTCAATTTTACCAAGTCGGGGCAGGGTTATCAGACCCGTATCTCGTACTCCAAGCAGTATATCCATGGTCTTATTCCCGACACCAAGTCAGACAGGGACATCCTTAGCGCTACGGCTACGGTTGACCTGAACAAGTTCATTACGGCCGGCTATGCCAATAATACGTCCGGGAACTTTGGTCAGTGGAACCACCGCGACCTGGACCTGAAGCTGATGAAGAAATTCAGGGGGTTGATGACGCCTGCGGGTACGCTGGCGTCCTGGAACTGGGCGAGCAATCCGGATGGCTATGATGCTTCGAATCCGGCGGCGTTCTTTTCCGGCAACTACTGGTATAATTTCTATTCCTATCAGGACAATCTTTCGCAGCAGACGCGGCGTGAGCGGTTATATGGGGATGCCTGGCTGAAGTTCAATCTTTTTGACGGTTTCAGCGTGAAGGGTACGGTTCGTAAGGACCAGTTCAATTTCTGGAAGGAGAATATCACAAAGTCTATACTGGAGAAGAGTGGCTATCAGACTGGTCTGCTGGGCAGCTATCTGACGGGTCAGCGTTATCAGAACGAGATGAACTATGAGGTGATCGCCTCTTACAATCATGCCTTGTTCCAGGACTTCAATCTGAATGTGCTGGCGGGCGGCAACGTCAACAAGTATACCCGTAAGGACATGCAGATGCAGACGGTGAATGGATTGACCATTCCGGATCTGTATTCGATCTCGAATTCCAAGTCCCAGCCGAATATTTCGAATGCCCGGCTCGGGTCGGAGATCAAGTCGGCGTTCGCCTCGGGTGATTTCGAGTACAAGCGTTTTATCAGCGCCAGTTGGGCTGTTCGTGAAGACTGGATCTCGACGCTGCCTTCCGGGAACAACCATCTTTTCTATCCTGCTGCGGGCTTTTCCTTTGTGCCGTCAGAGCTGGTCAAGACGATGCCTTCGTGGTTGTCATTTGCCAAGTTGTATGGTTCCTGGGGGCGTAAGCCGCTGGGTCTGGACATTTATGCAACGACGGTGCCCTATAGTCTGAACCAGTACCAGTGGAATGGCAATCTGATGATGAGCGCTCCGGGTCTGGTTCCGGATTCCGCGCTGAAAGGGGCGTTGATCACCACGTATGAGGCCGGTATCGACCTGCGGTTCTTCCAGAACAGGTATGGTCTGACGGTCAACTACTATAACGAAAAAGCGGCTTCGCAGCCCGTGCAGATCAGCGTCGATGCGGTCAGCGGCTATCGGGCCAAGACGGTCAATGCGGCGACGGTGGTAAGAAAGGGTTTTGAATTTACGCTGACGGGGAATATCCTGAAGACGACAAATTTCAACTGGAATGTAACGGCGACCCTCGGCTATCTGATGAACAACAAGGTGACCCAGATATTTGGTACGACTACCCGGATACAACCGACGGGCTGGATCGGTACTTTTGGTACGCACTATGCGTCGGCTTACCAGGAGTTGGGCAAGGACTGGGGCCAGTTGATCGGCGCCGGGCAGAAGAAGGGTGACGGCGGGCTGCCGCTGGTCAATCCCACTACCGGTCTTTATGTGACGGGTGATGCGAACACCCACTGGGGCAGCATTGTACCCAAGGTCACCGGCGGGTTCCAAAACCTGTTTACCTACAAACGTTTTATCCTGAACGCCAGCATCGACTATCAGGCCGGCGGTCATTTCTTCTCTCTGACGGAGAGCTGGGGGCAGTATTCCGGTATCCTCGACTATACGGCGGTCAACAACGACAAGGGTAAGAGCGTTCGTGACGATGTCGCCAGTGGCGGCGGAGTACACGTAAAAGGGGTAAGCTCGGCAGACAGCAAGACGCCTGTGGACATTTATGTGGACGGGCAGACCTATTTCCAGCAGTTCTACGGTGCCAAGATCGCCGATCCCTTTTTGCACAGTCTTTCTTTTGTAAAGCTCAGGGAGGTTAGCCTGGGGTATCAGCTACCGGTGAAGAAATGGGGATTCACTACAAAATGGATGCAGACTGCGACGGCCTCGATCGTCGGGCGGAGTCTCTGGCTGATATACAGCGGGTCGAGGAATTTCGATCCTTCGCAGATATCCAATGTTTACGGGGAGAACGGCGAGTTGCCTACGACGCGTTCGGTTGGCTTTAACCTGAGCTTTAACTTTTAAACAGGGCGCCTGAAGGGCCCTGTGGTACATATAAAATCAAGACAAATGAAACGCAAAAAAATAAATATACTTGTTGGGATGGCCGCTGTTCTGATCGTCTCGTCCACGCTGTCCTGTAAGAAGGTCGACGATTTCGGCACCCTCAATACGGATCCCAATTCGGCAACCGTCCCGGTGACGGGCGCCCTTTTTACGTCTGTGCTTTCGAATATGCATGCGCTGGCATTCGGGCCGGCTGCACCTGCGAACACGCCGTCCCTGAATGCGGACGTCGCGGGGTTGTACTGTCAGTACTATTCCGAGACGCAGTATACCGACGTCTCCATCTTCTCGAAGGAGAGCCTGAACTGGGATGATTTCTTCGGCGCCAATGTTTTCGCTCAGCCTACCCCCAATCAGTATACGCAGAATGGTATGCTGTTCGACCTTCAGACGATCATCAAGACGAACACCGACCCGAAGACGAAGGCCGCGGCCGCGAACTATGGTTCGAACGCCAACCAGATCGCCGTTGCGAGGATCATGAAGGCGTATATTTTTTCCGTGATAACCGATCTCTATGGCGATATGCCCTATTTCAATACGCTTGCGGGGGACAATGGCGCCGTGGCGTATTCGAAGCAGAAAGACATTTTTACGGATCTTTTCAAGGAGCTGAATGAGGCTGTCGCCCAGTTCGATGGCGGAGCAAATGTGTCCGGCGATATCTTTCTGAATGGGGATCCCGCGAGCTGGAAGAAGTTCGCCAATTCCATTCATGCCCTGCTGGCGCTGCACCTGACGAAGGTCGACCCTGCGACCGGAAAAACAGAGTTCGCCAAGGCGCTTGCGGGAGGATTGATCGACAAAGACCTGGTGATGGCTTATCCGGGTGGTAATTTTTTCAATCCCGTCTATCGGTATTATGATATCACCAAGCGGTTCGACTATGCGGTGTCGCAGACGATGACCGACTGGTTGTCTTCGCATACTGATCCCCGTGGTCAGGCAAATATTTATGCTACGTCGCCGGTTGGGTTCCCCTTTGGTCTGGCCAGGAATGCCGCCGTCGCATTTGCCAATAACAATACGAACTACGCCAAGGTGATGGCTGGTCAGAGCGAGAGCTCTACGGCCGGCTTCCCTATACTGGGGGTGGGAGAGATGCTGCTGGCGAGGGCCGAGGCCGCTCAGCGGGGCTGGACGGCAGAGGATCCTGTGGCGCTCTATGGTCAGGGTATCCGCGCAGCGTGGGACCTTTGGACTCCGAAGGGCACGGACGCGGCTTCGGTGGCCGAAGCTGCTAATTTTGGGAACACGCAATACACTGCCTATATGGGCAGTACGGATATCACGCTTGCTTCGGGAGACCCGCTGACCAAGATTTGTACGCAGGAATGGGTGACGCATTATCCCAATGGGGTGAGGGGCTGGACGCTTTGGAGGAGGACGGGTGTTCCTGCGCTGGTTGGTGGTCCTGCGGCGGTGACCGCGAATAAGGCCATTCCCCGCCGGTTTGCCTATGGTCCCAACGAGTACAGCACTAATTCGGCGAATGTTGCGCCTGTCGCCACGCAGTATACGGTGGCGGGAGATGCCGACTCGCAGTTGGCCCGTATGTGGTGGGACGCGCAATAGGATGGGTAGGCCGGGTCAGGCGGCGGTCGCCAGTAATAATTTTCTGTGTAAAAGAGACCCAGGTGGTCTCTTTTACTTTTGGAGGGAATTGTACCAGGCGACGAGTGCTGTCCATCCTTCTTCGTCGTTAAAGGAGATCGTTTTCTCTTTGGCGTAGGCGGCAATTTCTGTCCATTTGCCGGCCATTTCTTTTTCGAGCGTTTTCCTGTTGAGCCGGACCGGTGTGCTCTGAATACCGTTGCGGACCAGGTAGTAGTAGTCCTGTCCGATGAAGGATCTCGTGGTAGACAGTACGCCTTCGTCGTGTATGTCCTTTATTACGACGGTCCGGTATTTGGCGAGGGTCAGCCGGCCGTCGGCCAGCACCTGGACGAATTTGCCTGGTTCTATACCGTTGATGAGCAGGCCCTTGTAGAAAGTGTAGCTAACCGCTGTATCCGCTGGCGAGGAGTAGAGGACGCAACGGGTGAAGGGGGTGCTGCTAAGGTCATAGACGGTATCGTGGTAGTTTGCGTAGAATTTGTTGCGGTACCAGTCGAATTTCAGCCTGAGCCCGGAGAGCCGCTGGCCCGCCGGGTTGATCGCGGTGCCGGGCAGCCACTGTTCGTTGAAGAAAGGATTGCCTTTGACGTCGGTGTAGAGGTTGTCGATGTCTACCGGAAGACTGGTCATGGCGGTTATCCGAAGGAGCTCGGACTCGTTGTAATTCAATCGCTGAGCGCTTGTTTGGATATAATAAACGTCCGATAAAAGGAGGAGTAGGATCAGCTTTCTCATGTGCAGTATAGTTGTAATTTGACAATTTCGGTTGTCCTTCCCATTAAGTTAGTAAAATTTCACCACTGACAATATATTGCGGTTAAATTTAATTAACCACCGGTTAACAAACCTGCGATTAGGGGTGAGTGTGGAGCGAAACTCCATTGATATGAGGATTTTGTTTAAAAAGATTTTTTTTAATATATGGATTAACATTGTCAACTTTTTAAATCTTTTAAAAATTTTTAGGTTGAATGAGAGAATTTGTTAATTTAGGTTTCTTTAACGTTTTTTTTTGACAGTTTGAAGACTGCTTAAAACCAAAACAAAATAGAGTCACATGAGAAAATGTCTATCGTTGATAGCAATACTGCTATTATGCATGTCAGTATTTGCTCAGACCAAAACGACAACGGGTAGAATCACTGACCAGCAGGGTCAGCCCGTTCCCTTCGCAACCATCCTCATCAAAGGAACCAAGACAGCCGCCAGTGCAGATGCAGACGGCAATTTTACCATCAAAGCAAAGCCGGGAGATATCTTAGTCGTGAGCGGGGCCGGTATGACCGCCAAGGAGGCATCCGTTACGGGGTCTGGTCCGGTGAATGTGCAGGTATCGCGTAAGGAGTCGAATATGACGGAGGTCGTCGTTACGGCTCTTGGTATTCAGCGGCAGGCCAAGGAGTTGGGTTATTCTACGGCTAAGGTTTCGGGTAAGGAACTGACCCAGGCGAAGCCGATCAGTGCGGTGAATGGTCTTACCGGTAAGGTTTCGGGTTTGCAGGTCAGCACTACCAACAACGGTGTATTTGCACCCACGCGTGTAACGCTGCGGGGCAACCGTTCGCTGACCGGAAACAACCAGCCGCTGATCATCGTAGACGGGGCCATCTACTACAATGACCTCAGCACGATCAATGCGGATGACATTTCGGATATTACCGTTCTGAAGGGGTCCAGCGCCTCTGCGGTGTATGGTTCCGATGCTTCCAACGGGGTTATCCTGGTAACGACCAAGAAAGGGGTACGCGGGAAGCCCCAGTTGATGTTCTCGTCGACGGTGCAGGGGGAGTCGGTCGCGTATATCCCCAAGTACCAGACCCGTTTTGGCTCCAATGGCGGTGAATTGTGGGTCAATGATTTCAATGATCTTTCGACGATGGTTCCTTATGAGAACCAGGCTTATGGTCCGGAGTATCGCAGCGGCGCAATGGTGCCAATCGGTCGCGCCCAGCCGGACGGGAGCTATCAGCTGGTGCCTTATGTAAACAATCCCAACCAGAAGAAGGACTTTTTCGACCATGCGATCACTACGCAGAACGACCTGTCCTATGCCGCCGGCGACGACAACAGCCGGTTCTATCTTAGCGCGCAGGACGTCAATACAAAGGGTGTCATGCCCGGTGATCTGGGTCGCAGGGATGCGTTCCGGGTTTCCGGCAGCCGTACTTACGGCATTTTTTCCGGTGATTATACTTTGGCATACACGTACAAGAACACGAATGTCACCAACCAGGCGACTACGTATGACAACCTGCTGAACACGCCTTCTTTCATTCCGCTGTCACAGCTGAAGGACTGGCAGAACAACAAGTTTGCGAATATCAACGGTTTTTTTAACGACTATTACGACAATCCCTACTGGACGATCGGGAATGTCCGTTATAAGACGAGGGATAATGCCCTCTCCGGTAATATGCATCTTCAGCTGAAGCCTACTTCCTGGCTGAGCTTCTCCTATCGGCTTGCGCTGACCAATCTGAACCGGAAGTATGAGAATACCAATGCGGACAAGACGTATTCCAACTATTCGCAGACCAATACGCATTTGTATTTCTCCAACTACGACGGAACGGGTGTAGTTCTTGACAGTTCGCAGGGGACGAAGTATAATGCAGCGCACGGCGGCCAGGCCTCGTATTACATGTATAATTTCTCGAACTTCCTTATCACCCAGGATCTTTTGGCCACTTTCGACCATAGTCTGAACAAGGATCTCGGTCTGAAGGTGACGGTGGGTACAACGTATATCGACAACCAGATCAACAATACGTATATCAATGCCGGTTCGCTATTCTTTCCGGTATACAATGTCAACAACCTGACGGGTTCTGCCGGTCTGGGCGGCACCAACAATACGACCACGCAGAGCAACTATACGGAAGAGGCCCGTCGCCTGGGTTATTTTGGCGAGGCTACGCTCGGGTTCAGGAACTGGGCGTTCCTGCACGGGTCTTATCGCACGGATATCGACTCCCGTCTTTCGAAGGACAACCGGTATATTCCATACTATGACGGAGATGCGTCTGTCGTGATCAGCGATATGATCCCTTCCATCGCCAATGGTAAGATCGTCAACTTCATCAAGCTGCGGGGTGCGCACTCGCTGACGGGTAACGTTTCGGCGCTGGCCAGCGGTTCTCCCTATATTGCCGACGGCGCCTACAAGACGGTAGGTTCGCTGGTTGGTGTCAACGGCGCTGCGGTGGGTGCTGCCGGTTCCAACGGAAATTCTGTGGGCTTCCCGTACAATGGTCTCGGCGGCTTCCAGCTGAATACGACGATCGCCAATCCGAATATCAAGCCTGAGAAGGTGACGGAGAATGAGATCGGTCTGGAAATAGGCTTCCTGCAGAACAGGATATCCCTTGTGTCAGCGATCTATGAGTCGAAGTTGAAAGACGGTATCGTATACGCCACTATCCCCAATTCCAGCGGCTTCACGCAGGCTCTGGTCAATGCTGCCAATACGCGCAACAGGGGTATCGAGGCTGAAGTGAAGGCGACGCTTTTGAAGACTTCCAATCTGACCTGGAACCTGGGTGTCAACTATACCTATAACGAGAGCAAGGTTATTTCTATCAATGGCGGCCAGAAATCGCTGGGTCTTGGGACGAATGGCAACCAGAACACGAATGCTTATGCTGTGCTTGGCCAGCCCTTCCCGGTGGTCGAGGCTTACGACTGGGTACGTGACTCTGCGACAGGAAAAGTGATCGTCGATGCGGCCAGCGGCAATCCTTCGCGGGACCCCAATTTGAAAGTGATGGGTCAGGCCACTCCGAAGCATATTCTGGGCTTTACTACAACGGTCATTTACAAGAACTGGACGTTCAGCGCTACGGCTGACTACCGCACCGGATACAAGATCCTGAATCAGATCGGCTCGAGCATGGACTTCTCCGGAAATGGCTGGACTACGGCGCTCACGGGCCGTCAGCGATTTGTATTCCCGAATTCAGTGGTCATGCAGGGTGGGAAATATGTCGACAATACAAATATCACAGTCAGCGACGCCAACTTCAATTTTTGGCCCAGCCTGTATAATTCCGTCAATGCCAACTACGTAACCAGTGCGGCTGCGTGGAAGTTGCGTGAAGTGGCTGTCAGCTATGATTTCCCGAGGAAATGGATCGCGCCGACGCGCATCGTACAGCACGCTACTTTGACGGTGTCCGGAAGGAACCTGCTGATGATCAGGCCGAAGACCAATATCTGGACCGATCCTGAGTATAGTGAAGACACCAGCAATGCAGTTGGCCGTACCGGTGAAGGACAGACGCCTCCTACCCGTATCCTGAGTGCTACCCTGGCTATTCAGTTCTAATCCCATTTGAATTCGTAAAAAAAGACATTTTATGTTGAAGAAATCATATAATTACCTTGTTGTTTTGCCGGTGTTGCTTCTGATGGCGGCGGGGTGTAAGAAAGGAACTTTCGATATCAATAACGTCAACCCGAACCTGCCGCTGGCGGTATCTTCCCAGTTCACCCTGTCTGCGGCGCTGACCAATGTGGCCAATGAGACCTATAATTCGGGATATCCGGATTTTGTCAACCGGTATATGGGGTATTGGGCATTCAGCGGAGACTATGGCGGTTATGGTACGGAGGCGACGTACAATACGAATACGAGTTTTGCGATCTACAATTGGGACAACGTCTATCTGACGCTGGAGAACTTTAAGAATATCGCCGATCAGTCCCGGGTCAAGGGTGAGGAGTACTATCTGGGTATTTCGAAGATCATGCAGTCTTTTATGTTCCAGCGGCTGGTAGACCTGTATAACAATGTTCCTTATACGGACGCATTGACCGGAGGCAAGGCCAACTACTATCCGAAGTATGATGATGCAAAGACAGTTTATAAGGCGCTTGTCGCGCAATTGGACAGCGCCGTGGCAATTCTGAAGGGTGCAGACTCTGTAACTGCCGACAATCCCGGTAAATATGACGTTATGTTCGGCGGGAAGAGATACAAGTGGATCGCTTTCGCGAATTCAGTGAAGCTGAAGATACTGTTGAACATGACCCAGGTCTCCGATGGGCCGGCCTTTATCACCGCGGAGCTGAATGGGCTTACGACCGCCAGCTTTATGGGCGCCGGACTTGATGCGGCGGTAAATCCAGGTTATTCGAATGCGGCACTCAACCAGCAGAACCCTATGTGGCAGAATGTTGGGTTTGCAACTAATGGTACGAGTCCTACGACGGGTAATTCCTTTAACAGGGCTTGCAGCTACTCTGTCAATTTTTATAAGAATACGAATGACCCCCGTCTTCCTCTGTTCTATGCCCTCAATAATAACGGTGTGGTTAAGGGGCGTGCGCTGGGCAGCCAGGACGGGACTGAGCACAATACGGTGATCTCCGCCGTTGGACCTGGCATTCTCGCTTCCCCTACCCAGTCGGCATTGATCATGCCTGCCTGTGAGAGTCTTTTCCTGCAGGCCGAGGCGGTTCAGCGGGGGTATCTTGCGGGGAATGCGAGCAGCCTGTATCAGTCGGCGGTCAGCGAGTCGTTCCGGATCATGGGTGTGAGCGCACCCGCGACTGCAGCGGCCACTTATACTGCGCAGCCTGATACCCGGGTCAATTTTACTTCTGCGCCGGACAAGATACAGTTGATCGTTCTGCAGGCATGGGCGGCATATAATATGATCGATCCGATAGAGTCCTGGAACAACTGGAGGAGGCTCGGCGTGCCTGCCGATCTGCCGGTATCCATTTATCCCGGAACGACCGCCACGCATATTCCTTACCGGCTGCTGTATCCGCTGAGCGAATACAACAGCAACAGTGCGAATGTGAACGCCCAGGGGGCGATCAACAATATGACCTCGAAGATCTTCTGGATGCCCTAAAAACTTAAAAGAACAATCATGAAAAAATTATCAATATCAATACCGGTTATTTTATTGCTTTTCCTGTCGGGTTGTCTGAAAGATAAGCCCAATGTGGACCTTTCCAATATAGGGTATGTAGCGGAGATCTCGACGGCCAGCACGAATGGTACGACCGATGCACCTAGTGGAGGGCTTACGTTTTTTGACGGTGCGACGCTCGACGGCAGTATTGCGGGGCTGGACAGCGTGATGTTCACGGTGAATATTGCCTCGGACTACCCTCCCACGAAGGATGTGCCTGTAACGGTAGCTGTGAATGATGCTGCGCGTACGGCCTATATCTCGAATCCAGCCAAGGTTCAGTTCAAGGCATTCCCGAGCGATGCGTTCGCTTTTCCGGTGACGACGGGGACGATCAAGTCGGGACACCGGCTGGATACGTTCTGGGTTGTTTTCAACCATGCCAATCTGGACCCGACGCAGAGCTATATGCTGCCGATCACTATCACGGCTGCTCCGGGTGTGACGATCAGCGGCAATATGAATACGATCTATTTTCATATCATCGGCAATCCGCTGGCGGGGAGTTATTCCAGTGAGTGGATCCGGTATAATCAGGGTACAGCGACGGGTACTCCGGATTATGACGAACTTGACAATACGACCTTTATTCCTGTCTCTCCGACCACGGTCAGTATTCCGAGCGGAACGGGGGTCAATTATCAGCTGAGCTTTGTCAACACCAATGGCGTACTGAGCAATTTCACGGTAGCGTTCCCGGATTCGGGACCGGGGTCTGCCAGCGACAACAGTATCACGATCACGAGTGGTCCGACTATCATTACGGCTGATCCTGTCAATAAAGTGTTCGAGTTCAATTTCACCTATAACAACTCAGCCGGGGCGGCAAGAAACATTACCGATAAATTCAATAAATAGGTCTTTGTTTAATATTTAGATGTATAAGGCTGGTTCATCCCTGGTGAACCAGCCTTAATTTTAAGATGTACCAGGAAAAACCTTCTTTATGAAAAATGTTATTTTTCTGCTTTTGGTGGTTGGATTGGTGCCTGCTGTGGGGCGGGGACAAAAGATCTTTGGGCTTTCGGGGACGGTAAGGGACGGTCAGGGTAAGCCGGTGAATGCGGCTTCGGTCCAGGTATTGGGTCGCCGGGCGGGTGTCCCGGCGGATTCGCTCGGCAATTTCAGGATCAGGGTGAGGCCGGGTGATGTTATTTGTGTAAATTCAATTGGATATCAAGGAGATACGGTGAAAATTCAGGATACAACCAGCCGACTTGTCGTAGTACTGCAGCCGAGGGTGAGTTCGCTGGAGGGGATTGTGGTTACGGGTGTCGACTCCAAAACGGTTACGAACGACCCGATGCATATTATGGTAACGCATTCGGCGGGAGCTGTGCTGGACGAGTTTATGCAGAAGGAGATCATGTACAGCGGGCAGACGATGGTCACGCCCTATAATTTTACGGAGCATGGGCATGTGCGGGACGCTTCCCAGGCATATGTGACGAATGTTCCGGCCAATACTTTTTACCGGATGACGGCGCTGCCTTCTTTTTCTATTAAGGAGGATACCAAAGGGAACCGTTATCTGCTGGGAGACCGTTGGGGGCAGGGAGTTGTGGTGACGGCGGCAGACAGTCTGGTAGACAACAGGGCGCTGAAGTTCAATTTCGATAAGATTCAGCAGAAGTTATACGCAACCAGGGACTTAACGACTGTTATCGAGCTGGATAATCAGAATATTAAGGCCTTTGCGATAAAGGACGGGGATTCGCTGATGATATTTGACAGAGTAGCGGCGATAGACTCCTCCAGATATTTTTTGGTTATTGTTCCTGCGGTTGGGGGCAAGTATTCGTTGTACCGGGACATCCGGACGAAATTTGTGAAG
>Ga0310811_10007724_pt1 | contig 13787 bp, 21 predicted proteins | sample YCmetagenome_FD_207642 | JGI IMG/M metagenome (GOLD analysis project Ga0310811, IMG submission 207642) | Soil microbial communities from experimental microcosm in Duke University, North Carolina, United States - YC | ecosystem: Engineered > Artificial ecosystem > Soil microcosm > Unclassified ... | reverse complement strand
CGTCATACCATTCATTCTTGATAACGTAGAGGCTGGGTTCCACCCTGCTATCAGAGAAGATGTTGACGCCGCGGTGGTATAAATCGGTATCCCAGGATCCGTTGGTGGTTTCCACGTCGACCGAAATATTGTGCAAGCGGAGATAATCAGACACTGTGATGACTGCATGTGTCTCACGCAGATGGGTCAAGTTGAACATGAGAGACACGGGTATTCTCCAGGCCATTTGTTTTTCTATGGGGAGTTGGCGCCATTCATCGTTGCCGGTTGCGTCCCCCCTATTAACCATAGTAGCATATGCAGCGCATACGGAGCTGGGAAAAATATTAAAATGTGGGAGTCGGTACATGAATAGCACGTACTTGTCGAATTCGCAAGCACGAGCGTAGACATAAGAGGGTATGATTGTAGTACGGTTTAGAATACGTCCGTGGAGGACAGCTGCCTCGATGATGTATCGCATCTATCGAGAATTAGCCATGACCTGCATAATTCAGAAAAGAATCTGGGACGCACATTATTCCAGCCTAACCAGAGGCTATAGTCGCGTGCATAAAACCCTTTGGATTGAGAAACTATATGGCGGAGAGCGTCGAGCTCAAGATCGACCTCTGGAGACCCGCCCTGTTCTGAGGTGATGTTGGAGGGAGACTGCGAGTCGTCCAATGTTGTGTGCGCAAATAAAACCGGATATGAGGCGATTCTCAGCATCTTCAGTGCTAAGCCCGCCAGGATGCTGAACACGATCAACGCGCCGACAAGTGCCGGAATGGAAGGACATGGTCGAGGTCGTTTCATTGTAGTGAACTGAACTGTAGCTTTCGCGTGAATTAGAACGAATGGTAGAATAAAATAGGCTGTGGTAAATAGTGCTGAACAGGTTGCAATTGGCTCGGCGCATCAAACATAGGAGATGTTCAAGTTTCGTCACTCACCTCAGAATACATTTCCTTTCTGGTCATTGGTATTCAGTACAACTTAGGGATAGGTCCATATCGATAGTGTCGCGGCGTCCCCCACTTGTTACCTCAGCTGTGTGCTCTGTTCAGGTACAATTTTGCAGTTCTAAATTAAAAGAGTATACCATATAGTGACCGTTGCTAATTGTACAGGCTGATGTGTCTGCGGGACTGTTATGACAAGAATCCGGTTAGTGGGAGTGAATTCGGGTTTTGTATGAGCAGACACCTGTACGCTGAACTGCAAGGAAATGTAGACAGGTTTCTACGTATGCAGTACGGATCACTTTCCGTGACCAAGCAACATATGGCTAGCTTCGCCCTGAAGGCTAGCGCTACAACTTATATGTTATTTTGGCCGCCATCGAGAATGTGGTTCACTTGCAGCCGATAGCTAAGCGGAATGTTTTCGTATAAGCCTTTGACAGACTGAACATAGCAGTGCCGAAATCGCCCGAGGCATCAGTAGGTGCCGGAAGTTTAACACGTAGGAATGGACACTGACCTTCACTGACACTAGCACTGCCGCAACACAATGACGGTAGCATCCTATGGCCCGGATCTAACAGTGGCAGACTCATCGCCCAGGTCCAATGATCGTTTTAAACTACATATTGACGAGGGGAGGCGTGGTTGAAGGCGCCAGCCTGTGCCATGATGGTATGGCTACCAACTTGGTTAAGCTCAGGCCCATCTATGGTGCGAATCACTTAGAGGCCGCTTACTTTGTGCAGATATTTTTACCCTTCAAAAAAAGTCAGAATTTTAATCCCTCTTGGGAAAACACTCCTTTTGAAGGTAGGAACAAAATCCTAAGACGGATTTTTCATTGGGTCAAAACTGAGCGAGCAAAATATTTTGGTCAGGTCCAATTTGGCGCATGGGTACTATTGCTACCGAATACTTAGTCAAAAGCGCTCGCAACACCGTCTGGAATGCGTCTATGTGATTTATACGTCGTGGAACTGAATTTACGGACTTGTAGTTGAGCATCTTTGGTACCCAGTCCTGACCGGTAAGCCTCCATCCAACGGTACATCCGGTGTTCCCACCTACGAATCGTTTGAACAGGCACTGAGGCCAATGCTTTTGGCATGTTCTCCTTCAGCGTGTCAAACGTATAGTCACAATTATCACGAAGATATTTTTTTACCATACCCCAAAAGAACTCAATGAAATTGAGTTCACAATGGAATTTCGGCAAGAAAAGGCATAAGTGACCAGCTGCTTCGATTACTTCTTGTACCAGAGACCTTTGTTCACGAAAATCTTCTTGAAGTTCCAAGATGCGTTTGTTGCAACAATTGGTTGCATTGGCATTGCACTTGCTTTCGCACTTACCACGAAGCTGTGGCTGATATAGACCCCGTTCCGTGAGGACTGCTTTAATTCCTTTTGGCTGATTTGGGTATTTCGGATGTCCGTCGGGAAAAATCATTGACTGAATGACTTTGTCCTGTCCATTCAAGTACCATCCACTGCGCATATAGGCCTGTTTGCCACCTGGTTTCACATTCATCCGTGTGGCAAGCAGTGCATCTTCTGAATATGCTGAGTGGCCTTGTGAGTTATCAATGAGGAATAGTGCTTGATGACCTGCACCATGCACCCTTTCGAAGGCCGGAATTATTTTTTCGGTCAACTGTGACATTGTATATATGGTTACTAATGATAGGGTAAAGGTTAGAATTAATATCATACCTGTTTCACGAAAAGCTCCCCTGTCCAGTACCCTTCATAATTTTTCCCATATTCAAGAGTCTGACTTGCTTCCTTCAGCCAGCCAGTAGTTGAGCAGATTACATCGCTCTTATGGATGCCACGACCAACACCTTTCTTTCGTAGACGATGTTCATCACCAAAAACCCAGCTCTTGCCATTTGAATCATTTGCTTGTGCTGTCATTTCGTCATGTGCAACAAGAACAAGTCGCTGCTCGACATAATTTGCAGGTTTCACCTCCAACTCTTTCTCCACATCGCCAATAGTGTAATGAATCAGTCTGGGTTCGTGTTTCTTCATAGTTGGCAGAAAGTGGTCCTGGCGGTATGAAACGACATCTGGTCTGTCATGACCATCAAAATATAGGCCTTTTTTGTGGGAGATATATCGGAAACCTTCACACCGCAACCAGCGACGAGCAGTGTTCAATGAAACACCACGGCCAACTTTGACATGAATGCGTGGAAACAGCTCGAGTTCCATGTATTGTTTGAGTCCGAGCGGCATCTCCTTGTGTGTTATTTGGTGCAGATACTCATTTGCAGCAGAGGGAATAAGTGTATTTTGCGAAAACTGGGCAAGTTTCTCTGGGTTCATGGCCCATTTGTTTGAGCGAATATATGCCCTAAGTTCAGCAGCAATAGTCGGGTCACTAAGCAAGCTGTAGACTTTTGAATGATGCCCTTGCATTGATCTTGGTAATTCTCTTGTCTTCATCCATTGACAGGTCCAACTGCGCACCTGACGGCCACCCCAGGCTGCTGCGAAACCATGTGTCTCTGCAGCCTGTTTCGAAGCGCTTGTGAACTGCTGAGCATTCTTGACGACAAGCCTAAGATGGCTTTCCATTGTGCGCACACGGCGAGCCTGAAGCCCTTGCATTCCTCCAACAAACTTCGTCTTTTTTGCTTTCAACAGCTTCTCCAAATCCCTGAATGCATTCTCCAGATCCTCCTGTTGTTTTTTCTGTTTGTGCTCTCGTTGCACACGATATGGGACTTCAAGCTTCTGCCGCTTGCGAAGTGGAACTGCTGGCTGGCGGCAACTTGGACTCGCAGAGTTTTCCATATATGTCACGGTATCTTCGACTTCATTATCGTCTGTCATGGTATCTTCATCATTTGAAAGATCAGAAGGATAATTGACCAGTTCAGCAAGATTCTGATTTTCAGTGGCAGGTTCCATTGTAATGGCATTCGCAGGAGGCCCGGGGCCTGTCGAAGTTTGTCTCATAACATCTGCACCCTTCAACTCGTCAGAAGTGGCCTTGAAAAAGTTGCGCATCATGGATATTTGAGGATCTTTACTGAGTGCATTGTCAGTATTGATATTTTGATATTGAAACGAACCACTCACGAGCTTTTAGCCTCCTCACGAATTGTCGCTCGATCCTGCGCCTCCTTTGCTCTCCGTTGTTGTGTCCGCTGCGAGTTGCCTGTGTAACCCAATGTACGGTTTTTCTCTGCTTTCTTCCATTCTACAGCTGATTTCTTCATCACAATTTGAGCATATTTTGGGAATTCCTCAAGGGCTTTATCATGAGCTTTCTTCCTGAGCTCGTGTAAATTTGCATCAAGTTCGTCTCCTTCCAGTTCGACCACACTATCCTCATCACTTCCTGACCCATTGGACCACTCTGACTCCGTCGCCGAATCGTATTCAGTGTCGGAGAATCGATAGTTCACACCTCCAGTGTATCCACAGTCCTGTTCACTGGGGGAGTCATAATCAATCTCGATCACTGCAGGGTTGGATGCGGTAGGCGCAGTATTAGAGTTGCAGGTTGCTCGAGCAGCGCGGGGCCATCTTGCAGCTCTTGCCCGAGCGGCAGCAGCCCTCTGTTGTTTAGTGACCATAGCGCTACCACGCCGACTCAATAAATGCACTGTTTCTATCAGTATTTTCATTAAAAATTTCTGCTTGTTGAGCTAGTACATTTTTGAAGCATGCTGACTTCATTTCCGAATTTTTCGCCTCCAATTTGGCGCTTGCACAAAGTAAGCGGCCTCTAAGTGATTCGCACCATAAATTCCGAGACCTAAGTCTGATTAAGGCTTAGTCATTTATGGATGATACTGTATACTATTTTTGGCCACTTGCTGTCGTCTCGGCTTGCCACCTGGAACTACTCGTTGAAATTGAACTTTGGATCTAAGGCTCATAACGCTGGGCCATGTTCGCCAAAACCGACAGAAAAGTTCAGTTCAAATCTCCACCAACTGTATTTACAGACAAGCTTATCTCCCAAGAGGCGCGTCGATCTAAGGTGAGCAAGGGACGTATCCTCATCTCTGACCATCCTTTCTAAGAATGCGTGTTGTTAGGCTTTAGAAGAACAGAAACGCGTGTGTGTGATAGATATTTCCGCATTTCTCTCGAATATTTAATATCGTCTTACAGAGGCGAGCACAAAAGTTTGAATCCTCCAGGCAACTCGATGCTTTCGCCGATCTCAATCTTGGGAACTCTGATGATGACGGTGACCTTGAAGATGAGCCAGAGATAATGCGTGAAGGGGTTTCCAGTTTTGTGCAGATGGTGTCACAACCTGTGGAGACCCAATCTTTGTCCTCCGATGCGCACAATCACGAGACAGTGCAGTCGGGGAAGCGACGAGGAAAAACCCGACGTAAACGCATCAAGGCCAAACCGTCTAAATGGGCCGACAAATGCATGTACGCTGAACTCCTGGAGATGAATGAAGAAGTCCACATGTGGGACAACCAGTCTAGTGATGTAATCGATGGCCTTCCACGCGATCTAGAGGCAGCCTGGGTAGCGGTGGCACCTGTTCCTACTGGGAAACGATGCTTGGCTGTTACTCATCAGTCGGCCGGAATAGTTGGCATATGTATGCAATAGATTCTCGGACGAGCCTTTCACTTAATCATATTCTGATAGCGCCGAATACGACTCTTCGATCTCGTGTATTGGGCAAAATGCTTCTTCCTAGATTTCCATCCTCCCTCCCACCTCTTACAGTGCTCGATTGTATCCTCGATGTCAATTGGAGAGACAACGGCATCATTCATGTTCTGGACGTACTCAAGTGGAAGGGTCAAGATGTCGGCGACTGCGAGACTCCTTTCAGGTGGGCATGCATTACACGCGAACGATCCACTTCTTGACATTTTATACGTAGGTTTTGGTGGAGAGATACCCGCTTAGCAGAACTTCCAAAGCCCCCTTTACCCTCTGGAAATTTTTCATTTACAGCCCCTTTCACGACAGTGGACACTTCATCTCAAAATGCCGGGTCATCTTCAAATATGCCTACTTCTGGGCGTGAGCGCTACCGCTTTCCTTATCCAACGTCTTTTATCCCAATACCATATCACACTGATACGACATTGACTTCCCTCTCTTCGTTTGTCATCCCAATGGCGCGATCAGCACGAGAAATTAGTGTTGATATCCCCGTACATGTTTCACCACCAGAACTCACTTTGCATGATATGGCCATCGATGGCACTCATGATTCAGTGGCCTCACGATCTACTACATCAGTGATTGCGCGCGTGGACTCTGATGGGTTATTGCTGTATGTATCTCACGCAAGCTATGAGGAAGGAACCAGTCCCTTGAGCTGTTGGGTACCCAACAAGGCGATCACAAAACGCCCGGAACTTCATAGTAGTTCTGAAGGCCACGACAGCCCACTTGATGTATTCCAGCGGTACGTGATGTGTTCCTCCATAATGTTTTTGAACACTTACAGTATATCAGTCTGGTTCAGCGGCGCACTGTGAGGAACCTCCATGTAGTTCTCGGGTTACAAGACTCTATGGACATATAAATACACGTTTTATCACGAATTGTCTTACGCGCTATTCATTACCAATCTATCATGAGATTAACTTGAACATAAAATAGACCATTATTCATCCATGCAAACTGCCCGGCCCTACTGCAACAAATGACATTTACTTTGTGCTACTACTGTTGATAAGAAATGAAATGAACAATACTTCAGACGAGCGGATTTCTTGTAAGTTAAAACTATGAAATAGATGACCGTAAGAGGTGTGATGATCCATTTTCCTCTGCCTGGTTTGCGTTCTTGTTCTCAACAGCAAGCCTATCTGAAACTTTTTTCACCTCTCTTTGCCAGTCGGTTGTCATACACAGATAGGTGCCCCAGCCAGAGCAATAAATGAGGGAGATCGTGATTCCCACCCATAGTCCCACTAGTCCCATGCCCATTTTAAAAGTCAACCAAACACCAAAGGGAATGCCAATGACGTAGTAAGCACTGCAAAAAAAACGTTATCAGGGGAACCATGGCTGGTGTAAGTAGACCTTACCTGAGATTGAGAAGTGCGCCTACGAGCTGCAAGAGAACTTAATCAAAGGGTACAATAAAATAACCTGGTACTTACTTGTTTGCCCCGTGCTCGCAAAATACCACTAGTAACAGCGGCGATCCCATCGAAGACCTGATACATAGCAACAAGTGGAAGAATTGAGGCCACCAGCGTTACCACCTCTGAGACTAGATGAATATCAGAGCACACACTACACTGAAATCCTACCGGGGTCATCATTGACGATATACGCCCATGACCGCCTGAACGATATAAACATGGTGCTAAAAAGTTTATCTGTCAGTCAAACATTGCTTTGACCTGAAACTGGCACATATGTACCTCCATATTGCTGAAATCGCAACTGCAAGAGCAATTGCGGCGTATGCGGAAACACCGGCGCGCCTCGCTTGCTTCTCGCCCAGAAGATTCCCAATCCTCCTGGACATCAGCAGAGACATCAGTTAAATGTGACACAACATACCGCACAGACACAGCCAAGGAGAGGGCGAAGGGAGCTTGAAATGTACAGGAACTTGAGACGAGCAATACGGATTGAGTGGCTAAGGCAGCGGGCCCGAGCCTATGAGTGAACGTTAGCGAGGGGTTGCCTACTTATGCATTTGGTCTCATACAAACTGGCGGCCACTGTCAAAGCGCAGATCAACATCTAGATTCTTAAGTTGCATACCAATATACGCACAGTTATTAAGCTCCCATGACCACCATTCAGACGCAGTTTGGCCGACGCCAGCGAGACCCAGCTTGACAAGACAGCCCAAGCCAGTGAAGCTCCGCATTGAGATAGGATGCCAGGCGGTTCTCTCGACAAAAAAAATGCCATATATTACTGATGAAATCGAAATCAGATTGAAAGATATGGAAGTCGCGATTGGAGCTCCAATAAAACCAATCCTGACAGGTTCAGGACCCCACACTAGAAGGCTGTATGAGCTTCCAATCGAACCGTAAAAAACAAGAGTATTACCAAAAACGTAATTCAAGAGTGCGTTGATCGGGGCCACGACCAATATTATCTTAGTTGGCACAGCGAACAATCCTTAGCAAGTAATCGACGATTAGTATGTGACCCTTCTAGTGGTGTGACATTCATTACCTTGAGATTGAAAATAACGGCTGAAATCCTCAGAAAGTCAGGAATAAATTTGCTAATAGTGTGTATACTATCGCACCGCGAAATGTAATTGAAAGAATATGCTGGAAGCCCAAAAGACGACCATTTTAAGTAGACAGCAGCTAGGTGCGCAACTTCAGGATCCTGCCTGAGCAGGAGTAAAATGGATTCAGCATTGAACCAAATTATAAAAACAGGCTGAAAATATATCAATCAGAGATTGGTAGGGATAAGTGACAAACATACGATAAGAGTTGCGGCCGTCACGACAACTGCGAAAATGATTAGATGTAGGGATACACATAAGAGTCATACTTGCGCATGCGTTGGCTCCATAAGCCGACTAATTGCGGATGACTAGATGTCCATGCCGCAGGAAGAAGTGTGTCAAGAGCAGATACTAGACCTTGTATGATTGCGTAGCCTGATACGCTCGCGGTCATGAAAGCTAATGTTGCAGCAGCAAGTGCTGTTGTAGAGATGTGCCCGATAGCCACTACGGAAGCGATATTGAAACTATACTCAAACAGGTGAGTTCTGCGATGATCGAAGATTAGTGAAAGCTACATGGGAGGCTGCAATCTGTACAAACATAAAAATGGGAAGGGTATATTTCATGAGGACGCTAAGTTCCTCTTTGAATATCACCCAGGTACTTGGACAGTCCGTTTCATTCGAACAGTGCACACCCTCTTCTATGCGAGGAATCGGAGTTGATAGTAGAGGAGTATTCTCTGTCGGCAGATTGGCCATTATTACTGGTGCTGGGGATACGAAGGAGATGCTGGGCTGTGGAGCTACCCCGTTTGTAATTTGTGTTGGAGCATTCTCGGTCCCGTTCAGGAACTTTTTCTGAGTTTGTTCCTCGAAGTTATGCCCCATGGAGGCCGCAAACTGAGCGGGAAACGTGTAGTCACAAGGTAGAGACCATGGGTCCAAAAATTTTACCGGCGGAAAAGTGGCTAGAATATTGGGGGGGTCAAAATTTTCCGCTATCTTCGTCATGGACCATCTGCCAGCCGTGAATATGTCGGAAATCTAGGGGTGTCAAAAATTTTCACTCACCTTCAATATATCAGTCAGCTGTGAATATGTCAGAAACTTGACCTTCAATTTCCTTTTCGCGCTTGCCTGAGAGCGCCGCTTTGCTAACTTGTACATGTTATATGAATCTTATGATGTTTACCGGTGCACCACTTGGCCTATGTGGAGAAATTTACGCCTTAGCTCTGCAAGAGGTCACGTGATTTCGATCGCGCGTCAATCCAGATATAGCATACGTCGGAGTTGGAATGAAAACTGGTCGTAAAATAATTAAGAGAAATAATTATCTTCTTCGAATGGCAGAGGCCTTGCATCCTCCGCTGCAGCGCACTGCGCATCCTCATGAGCCCAAGGAAGATGATCTTGAAAAACTCAAGAAGTGGCAGGAGGCTCGTCTTGAACGAAAACTCCGTGGAGAGTATGAGTCTGCTGTTTTCCACCTTGCAGAGCTTGTGAGTGACACTTTCGTCCGCATTCGCATCACCTCCGAACGGATCTACGACAGGTCAACCAAAATCTTGAGACATCACTATCAGTCACTTCAGTCCGCGTGGATGGTGCCACAAATACTAGGAAGTCTTTCTTAGGCTGGTTAATCCAGCCATGGCTTGCGCGGCATACAGACGACCGGGCGCATAAATCGAACAACCTGCAAGGTGCGCTGTATACTGCAAGGGGCATAAGCAACATTCTGCAAGAGACGGACCTGTTTCACTCTGTTGACGCAAAAATTCAGAGGAGTCGGGATCACCTTGCCGGGGATGGAGACGTCGATATCGTTGTCACTACACGTGAAAAAGGCCGATTCTACTTGAAAACTGCCACAGAATTCGGTAATAATGAGGGCAGCGTTGTAAGTATCGTGTTTTTACTAGTAACGATATGACACTTTCATGTTTCATTACCATCACAGAATGTCACGGGCAGAGTACGCAACATATTTGGTGGAGCTGAGTTCTTGGAAGGACACTACTCAGCAGGAACAAAAACGCGTCGTTCTTTCCATGGGCTTTTCTCCCTTCCTCTTTCACCATCTCTGCGCACAACGGGGCAACTTTCATTGTTCAGTCAGGAGCGAGATCTCTCGTCTTTTGCAAGTTGTTCGGAGACTTTACACGGCTTAAAGGTTGCAATAAATGTAGGTTTTATTACTTCTCCTGTGAAATGTCAAACTGAATCTGTTCTCCACAAGAGCAACTGGGGAGTTCATGGTGTCCACGAAGTTGCATATCAGGCCGTTTTGAGGCACATCAACAACTTAGCACCAAGTGCATCAGTTAGGTCAGGCTGAACACATCATATCATCGAGTCTGTATTTAAGGATTACGCAGTATTCGCGAACATGCTGGTCAAACTATCAAGTCATCAATCTCTCATTCGTGGACAAAAGATACCAGAGATGATAAGCTCGCAGCGTCGCGTGGATACTATGGCAAGCTTTTCCAAGAACTAGCTGGACTGTCAGGGGACGTGTCATTTTACAAGGCCGAGGTTGAAAGTCAAATTTCCCGGCACCTCGTTCCAGGAATGGTGAGACTCGTGCTACTGTTGGGTCAGTACGGCATAACTTCATGTTGAATATGCAGAGCCTCTCATTGGCTGCACGGTCTGGTTTCTTAAAAGCTCTTACCGGCCCTAGCCATTTTTCTGATAGGTTCCAGCTCGGTGGCCCTCTCAGTTTAAGGTCGTTCAGGGCAAACAGCATGGGCCCTCGAGATGGTGGTATTTCTCAATCTTCACGTGAAGAGAGCCTTTCTTAATCTGACTGCACTAGTTGATTCACTTGGTGGTGACATTTACTGGTCGACAGGCGTTTCTTTGGTGTCCGATATCCCGCGGAAACCTCATTGGCCCATCAAGTCACACATCTTTGTGAACGCTGGGAGGTTGGATGCAATGGACGGAAGTGCGTAAATATCTGAACCATGCCCCTCTAGAAGGATACTGATTGCACTTTTGTTCTTCGCTAACAACAGCGAAAGGACTGAGCGAGAATTTAATGGGGTGCCTAAGAAAACCCTCGATATCCGTGGGAGTTGGCCTTATATACCGCTTCGATCCTGTGAGGGTAGAGGTTAACTTTGGGGTGCCGCTTGTTGCAAGCAAGAGCGATGGTGTGCGAAAGGGCTTCCAAGTTGGTATTGGCGTAGAGTTTCTGTAAATTCTTCGTGTTCGGGAGTCCATGTCAGACTCGAATATTTGGTAGCTAGATCACTCGCAAACCTTGTCGAAAATTCAGAACAAACCTCACTTGCGACCCCTCTGCACGATAAACGATTTGTAATTGGATTGATCCCCGTGAATGTTACCTAATCCTTCAAAGCTTCACTACATAGCACTGCTTGCATCCACACTCAACCAAGGTATAGGCTATACTTAAGCTTAAGTGTCTTGTACGTTCAATTGCGCCTCACATATTTTCTGCTGACATACTTGATACAGTTGCAATGCCTTTACCATACGACCTATGCGCTCGCATGCAAAATGCCTTTCGAGCACGACACCACAAAATAGCAGTGGACCACACAACACAAAACCTCGGTATTTTAAGCATCCTCCTACGGACCGGCTTCATCTCCAACGTCACGCGCGGAACTATCGAGTCCCCCTCTCCCACTGACTTCCTCCGCGTTGGCGAAGCCCAGCGTCGTATATGGGCTGAGCTTAAATACCGCGACGACCGGCCTGTCCTTTCGGATATGGAGCTCATTAGTAGACCCAGTAGACGCATTTTCATGGACATCGGGGAGTTACGGCGGATTTGCTCCGGACGCAGGGCACAGACGATTAAACCATTGGGTATGGGTGAAATTGCAGTCGTACGGACAAAAAGCAAGGAGCATGAATGGTTGGAGGCGCGAGAGGCTTTGCAGTTAAATCTGGATGGCGAAGTGATCTGTCGAGCTCGTTGATCCGGTCGAGGGCCTTGCGTTGGTGTGCAACAGAAGTCATGGATTGTTCTGTCGTAGAAGCTAAATTCACTCTAGTTCTGTCCTACGTATCAAATAGGTTTGTCCACCACTTGACAAACACTGACTCGCGTATGTATATTTTTGATGGTTGGAACCTTCGTAATTTTGGGGAGTTGATGTCCTGATTTTAATAGCCTTGATCATTACATTCTCAGCACAAAGTGCGCTACAAATTCGTGTAGGTACGACTAGCCATAATGTGATACACAAGTTTCGGAGGTTTGTGTTAATGAATTCGTTTGACCACAAGGAAACAAGACAGTAACAGTTCCATTGCCAGACAGGAGCATCATGGTAGTTGATGGGCTTTGAAACAACTCGAACCAAAGAGCATAGTATACGGAATAAGTATCACAATACATCCTTCGTACGTATCTATTTTACATACACATTCACCTTATCATACACGTTCCATCCACGTTCACGCGCACGTTTCGTTCTCCGTTTCAACGATCCTTTAATATTCAGCATCGATACTCTTCCTTTCTCTCAGTCTTTCCAACTAAGACTGAGGTGAGCTAAGGTAGGGCTACTACAAAACCAACCAACCGTGACATGGTGTGACACTGACAACATGGGCGGTGCCACCGGCCATGCAAGGAGATAAGATGTACTATTAGATGTAAGGTAGTATAGGTACTTATGGATGTATGTAAGTAGTGAAGTGTCGAGTGAAGTCGAGTCTATGTGATCTGGTTATCGCCGAGTTCTTGTAAAATACTGTCTGGAAGAGTGTGGTGACCTCGATATTTCCTGTTTGCCCATGCTGCTTGCTTTCCATTTAGACCTTTCCGATATGCATCTAGGAACCATAAGGACCGGTTTGAAAACCTGTAACTGTGTGAGTTTGACTCTTTCGAACACCAGTAGCAGTACTTACCAACACATGCACTCAATGGGAACAGAGTCCAGTGCCTTATGAACATTGATTTCCATTTCTTCATCCTTCTTGGTGGGTGGATATAATTGGTAAAGTCTTTTAGCATATCCCCAGCATTGTTTGACGAAGTTGAGTTCACAGTGAAACTTTGGCAAGATGATTACCTTGAAGTGCCGCGCAGCGCAGTGTTCTTCCAAGAGACTTGGGACACCAATGAAATCTGGCTCATTGAAGAGGATTCTTCGACAACAACACTGAGTGGCCCCCTCTGGGCACCTGGGGAGTCTGAATAAAAAGCTGTCAATCAGCGCTCCGAAACATGTCACAAAAAGGTAGGCACTAAGCTCACATTCAAGCTCTGGTTCTCTTTGTTCACCTTGCATAGACCTGGCTCTTGACATCTGCTTCGAAGATTTGCAATGCTCACATGGTTCCTCTTGCTGCGTGGAGCCATCTTGGTGAGGGTAATGGAACTGAATGAGGTGACCGTGGAATGTAATCACCAGCCAGCGGTGATACGTAATCTTACTTTGATAAATACAGTACACTTTCTCATAATGCATCACTTTGGGCAGGTCCCGTTGCGGGACGCGGGCAATATGCATGCAAAACGCATAACGCATAACACATAAGCCTCCGGGCCGATTTATGCATTATGAGGTTGTGTTCAGGTCAGCATCAATCACTGTCAGCACCTATACTAATGTAGTTTAGACTATCTAAGTACATAGCGGTGTCAAAAATTGTCTTTGTTCTCCTCTCAAATGTCCA
>Ga0310811_10007723_pt1 | contig 13789 bp, 9 predicted proteins | sample YCmetagenome_FD_207642 | JGI IMG/M metagenome (GOLD analysis project Ga0310811, IMG submission 207642) | Soil microbial communities from experimental microcosm in Duke University, North Carolina, United States - YC | ecosystem: Engineered > Artificial ecosystem > Soil microcosm > Unclassified ... | reverse complement strand
CAAAATTATATAAAGTTTCCGAATGTAACCGAGTTATTAATGTAACTAATCCTTAACTGAATATCTCATAACATAAAGGCGGAGAGGTGAGCCTGACTATAAAAACAGTCGATTTATTTAGCAATCCTAAAAAAATGTTACACTCGATGGATTTTTTTTACATAGATAATGGCATAAGGGCATTATTTATAAGTTTTAATTATAAAGTTTTTAAAATTAGCAGAATACTCAACTTTACATAACATTCATATAGATGGATGGGAATGCTAAGCTTGTCGCGCCTGGGTGGATGTCCTAGAAATATGAATCAGCAAACTGGTCTAGTACAGGTGCAGGAGCTGACGCGATCACGTCAGCTCCGCCCCGATCCCTGGCAACTGACCAACGCGGCGATCGCAACCCGACCGGGACGGTCACTAACCAATCCCTGACCACGCTCTACGAAGCACGAGCGCCTTTTACTCTAACCCTTCATCTCTGCTTTATCTCGCTTGGCAACGGCAATCACAGATACTTTACTCATCAGGAGCGCCAATCGAAGGGAATTTATTGTGGTGATTATTGTCTTAGTTTTTTGCTACAGCGGGTACGATCGTGGCAAAAGGAGAGAACTATTTCCGGAAATAGTTCTCCCCTCGCCAGATGCGATCGGTAGCGAATGTCCCCGCCCGCGATCGTTTCCGTGACGGGGAGCGCTCCTCTGGGAGCAGATTTTTGGGACAATTCGTAAATAATTGTGCCCAGAACATCTTGAAGATCGATCGACACGGCAAAGCCAAAGTTCTTAGCTCCCAAGAAATTCAGTTATTGTTTAATCAAGGACTGACGACGCTACGCGATCGCTGCCTGTTTGGCATTTGCCTGTATACGGCTTGCCGCATCAATGAAGCCTGTACCCTACGCCGGGTCGATGTCTTTGATAAAAAACGAAACGTCCGACCCGATTTAATTCTTCGTAAAGGGAACACCAAGGGGAAGTTGGCGACTCGATGCATTCCCATCGGTGAAGATCTCAGAGCGCTGTTAACCGAATACAATCCACCCGTATCACAGCAGTTCCTATTTCCCGGTCGCTGGGGCAAAAGTTATATCAATCCGATGTCCGCATCGCGAATCCTGCGAGAAGCCTTTGAGAGAATCGGGATCGAAGGCGCGTCCACCCATTCGCTAAGAAGAACCGCGCTCACGACAATGAGTAATAATGGCATCCCGCTTCGCATCATCCAAGAAGTATCGGGTCATCGTTCGCTTGAGGTGTTGGAAGAGTACCTTGCCGTCAAGGATGAGCAGGTACGTGGTGCGATCGCGTCTTTATCGCAGATCTCATACGTCAATAAATTGCACTTTCTTGACCTAGACTCAACCTATGAGCCTACCGACCCTCCAGCACTTAACCCAAGCCATTTGATGGGTGAAGATGATTAGCCCGACATTGGCTCAAAGACGACATCCCCCTTGATACAGGGGAGAACTATACACGGCTATAGTTCTCCTATCAATTTTTGACCCACTGTTAACGCTCTTCTGTCACTCTAGGCGATCGTAAACGCTGTAACCCTGATAGGATATGCGTTTTCCCAATTGGTCTACATTTTTGAGTTTCTCTTCAGTTACTCACCGCTCAAATCGTTATGAGGGAAATCTCTCAGGCTTTGGCTTTGAGCGTGATTTTCCGAGACAGACAGAAGAGCGTTATCAACAGTTCAATTGTCTTACGTGGATTCTATTGGAGACTTGTTTCATTTGTGCCCAAGCCAAACCCAATTGGGATTAGAGTTATAAAAATATTGTTCATCACTTGTATAGTATTCATCTAAATCTGTCATCCCGTATTCATCTAAATCTGTCATCCCGTATTCATCTAAATGCGTCATCCCGTATTCATCTAAATCTGATGCAAACGACTTTTTAATCGCCCGTTCTAATTCCGCTTTCCCTTCCGCTGTAAGCCTCGTTCCCGGAGAATTGTATTTAGCCGGTTTTTCAAACATTGATAATCTATATATCCTTGTCTCCCGCGTAAATTCAAAATTGTAACATTTATCCTCTAGCTCGAAATTAACCTGGTAAGTGTTATCGGGGAACTGAATATATGTTTGCCCATACCTCAGCTCATATTTTTGCCGCTCTGTGAGGTTCACTTCAATTACACCTTTTTGAGTAACAGCAGAAACCTTGAGTTTTTCGCTTTCTGTCACACTTCCATTTATTTGAGTAGGAATGTTCATCTGCTTTTTTATTTACATTCATATTTCATGAGATGATTTTACCTTAACTTTGCTTTTTTGAAACAAATTAGGTTAGATAAATAGTCAGTGATTCAGCGTTTTTTTGTATTTGAACAGCAATACATGTCATCTTCTGAATTTAACGTTATCGAGATTAATAATAAAGTCAAGCTTCGGATATCTCTCCGCCCAAACTAAGTAAACTGTTTCCATTCAATTAGTTTTCCCAGTGAGTGAGAAAGCGCAGAGTCTAAAATCCCTCCCGCAGAAAATTCTAGTAAGGATTTTCGCAAGCCTCATTTTTAACTTCATTTGAGCCTTGATTATTGCAATATATTGGCAATTGTGAGATGCGCGCAAATTCTCAAATCTTTATCTCGTGTTGCTTTTAACATTTTTCGCGAACCTCCCCAAAATTTTGCCCTCACTTAGGTTCGCAAAATTTTTCACTGTCGAGCATTATCTGATTCTCTAAACGTTTTGCTTCCTGTCTTGAAATCTATTTTACTCACTGTTATACACACTTCAGCGTTTGCGCTCGTAACTCCTTTTATAATAGATGTGATAATTGACAGAAGCTGAACCGTTTAGCAAAACACCATGATACTCTTCCAATTTAAAATCGCATAACATCAACAGTATTCCAACAGTAAAGGAGGTTTATATAATGTCCGAGCCTATTCGGATAGTTTTTTCTTCCCCAATCACTTCTAATGAAATCTGTATGGGTTGCATTACTCAGACCCCGAAAGGATTCTGGTTACCGAAAATTCGGATAACCCGAGGGACTTATCAAAATATCAAGGATGGAGTTTCACAACTTACACAAGACCAAGCCAAAAACGTAGTCATCAGAGCTTACTACGAATATGTCGGGAAAAAGAGAAGTTGGACAACCGAAGAAGTTGAGTTACAGCTGAGCAAGGGATACCAATTCCATCAAGCAAAAGAACGAGAGAGGCTAGCCTCAGAAGCCGAAAATGAGGTGAGGAAGCAGCGAGACAGGGAACGTAATCAAGGCAACTTAGTAATCTCACACACGCAAATCATCGAGCTGAAACACTTCCAGTTGTACAGCGTTACCTTCACTGACAAAACTATTTACAAGGTGCGAATCAAAAAAATGAAAGGATGGCAGAAACTTTGTCATAAAATAGCTGCACTAAAACTAGGACAAAAGAATCAGAAACAGTGGACTTTTGACACAATGGACGCTGCTGTTAGCTTCCTTTCTCTCATTAGAACGCAAGTATGAAGTAACATCAAAAAAGGACGTTTCTCTTAGACGGCTGGACAGCCCAACGCGATCGCGTTTATCTTCCTACACTATTCGGACGAGGCTAGTGGAAGTTGCGCGACCGCCACGAATGCAATCGTGTAGCGCATGCGGCAGGCTTATCGCATTGGCATCCAGCACGGCACTGACTACTGAACTATATAGCTATCGCCAGAAGGGTTGCAGCATATATCTCGTCGTCACGGAGTCTGTTGTCAAGGATGCAGTGTCCTAATCTTTATGACGACAGGGATAGTATCCAACTTTGCCTACTACCGCGAGGAGAGAACTATCCACCGGCTATAGTTCTTCTCGGTGAAGATCTCCCAACGCTAAACTTCGCCCACAAACGGGACGGGGTCGGGTGCAGGTGCGATCGGGTAGAACTATTTCCAGAAATAGTTCTACCCGATCGCCCTTTTTGGGCTTATCACGACGCCAGCACCTCTGTTATAGCAGTCGCCACAATTGTTAGGACATTTTTTTGTTGCCTGTTCCCCGTTCTCTGTTCCCTTTACAGCTCCCTTTACAGCAAAATATAATGTCCTAACCGATATGTCCGTTGCTATATTGTTTCAATTCAGCTTACGATCGTATGTGTCGATCGCTCTTGTTTCTATAAATTTGGGTCTCTCCGACCCGACAATTCCCGTCCTCTCCAGGAATATAGAGCCTGTACGGTCGCCCCATAACTTTACTTCCTCCCCGCTGGGGAGACTAACCACAGCATTGATTCTCAGCCCGTAGGTTGTCTGGACAGGCTTACCCGCTGCAAACTTCACCCGTCCGTAGGTCAAATTCAAAGTTTGTGCCATATTACTCCTCGGTTATGCTTGGCGATCGCGTTTCATGTAACTACCCTCAGTTGATTCAATGAAATTAAGTTCAAAAACATTTCGACCTTGGCAAAAGCGCCATCAAGAAATTCCACGAGGAAGGGACCGAGCTTATCAGTGTGTGGGCAACTGTCCACGAACACGCGATCGCCAGCTTTTATCGCAGAAGTCTGAGTTCGCAAATCTTGACTGTGAGACTCCAGAGCTGACGGAGGTGATACCGTCTGTGATTGTGCCAGTTCAGACCACGCCTGCAACTGCTGCCGCCGTGACGTAGTTTGGAGCGCGATCGCATCTTCCACGATCGTTGTGGGATAACCCTCAACAACAGCAGCGAAATCAGTAGGCGACTCGCAGAACCCGAAGGCAACGGCTAACTCTTCAACTGGGTTAGACTCAGGCTCAATCACCCGTTCCCCTGGCACCTGTCCACCTTCCTCTTGGCTTATAGAGAAATTTTTGGGAAGGTGGACAGCCTCTGAGCCTTGCGGGAATTGCGTTTCAGGTGACACTCCCTCCGGATTTTGCACAACCGCATCCCAGTCGAGTGCGAGCGCATCCTCCTTAACACCATCTTTAATCCGTTGCCCCACGCATTCATAGATAGCTTGCCTAACCGGATTTTGCAGGTAATCAATATCGACGCGGTAAACTCGAACCCTCTCCCCTGAATCTGTGGCGATTTTGTCCGACTTGGTTTTGATATCGAGCTTGGACAGCACCCGCCCAATATATTCACAGGGATTGCTCTCACCTACTGAGGTGCCGATATATCGAGCATTGCGGGAATCCTTACCTTTTTCCCAGAACGCCTTGGCTTCCGCACAATCTTGCGACCATTGTGATTCTGGATTAAGGAAATACCCTATTCCCATTTCTAACAGAGTATACAGCTTGAGCCAGTCGCTCTTATAGGTCGTGAGATTGAGACGTTTGACGCAATCCGGTTCGTTTGGGTCACTAAAAACCTTGAGTTTTTTATACCAACGCTTTTGTTGCAACAATTTGGCAATTTCCGGATGCTCTAAGAGGAAGTGAAGTTCAATCTGAGAAATTAGCGTCCTGTTCTGGAACTTGACCTTACGGATAAGCTCGGAGTCAAAGATTGGCTTGGTCTGTGTTATCACAAATTTTACTTCACCCCCCTCTGGCACCTGTCCACCTTCACCCTGGCTTATAGAGAAATTCTGGGGAAGGTGGACAGCCTCTGAACGTTGTGTGGACTGTGTTTCAGGCGGCGCTTCCCCCGGATTTTGCCCAGTTTCCTGAAGGGGATTTTCAACCCGTTCACCTCCGTTCCGGTTGACATTCCCACCCTCTGGCACCCGTCCACCTTCACCCTGGCTTACAGAGAAATTCTGGGGAAGGTGGACAGCCTCTGAGCCTTGTTTAGAGGGAGTTTCAGGTAATGGAATTCCCAGTTTTTGAGCAAGTTCTAGAGACACCCTACCGTGTTCAATTTCCTTAGCTGCCTCTACTGGCAAGGAAACTATTTGGGTCTGTGTTATCACTTTTTGTTCAATACCAGGAAGCCTTGATAAAAGTCGGTGCTTAGCCACCTCCAGCTTGTCTTGCTTTGTAGCCTCGAAGTTGCTGGCTTTTTTCTTGGCTTCCTCTGGCGATATGGTTGGAGTCTCAAATAGCTCCTTGCTCTTTTTGATTTGAAGAGCTTTTTTAGCCTCATTGAGTTCCTTGTGACTTGCCTTATAGCCCGTCACCGTTTCGACTTGATAGCCAGCAGTACGAAGAGCATATTCCAGGCATTGCCGCAAGTGATTGCGCTCGAATGCTTCTCTGGCCTGAAGGTGACATTCATATTCAAAATGAGGATCGTTGGACTTTTTCACTAACTCTTCCGCTAGTGCGAGTAATCGTTGTTGTTTCTCTTCTTGCGGTAAGTCATTGAGTGATATCCGTGAACAGTCTAGAGCATACTCTACAAAGAATTTCTGCATATCAGAAGAGATTAGCTCCGGAGAGCCGCTCTTTTGATGTTTATTCTGACAGTAGACATAAATGGTGGTTTTTGGGTCACGCAACCGAGCGAGAAACTGAGTCTGTTCGTTGGTTGTCACTACTCCGAAAAAGAAGAAATAGCACCTCTTGAAATAGCCCGTCAAGTTGATGCTTAGCCCCGATTCAGCTGTGGGACTGTAAAGCACAACTTGAATTTTATTTTCAAGTATGTAGTTCTTCGGATTTCTCAGAAAATTCTTAGCTGCCGGAGTGTTGGAGCTTGTCCCATCTAATCTGAACGTTTTTATTCCTTTAGCTTTTAAGAGTTCATCCCAAGCCTCTAGCCTTTCTTGAGAATCGCTTCCACAAATGAATGGTTCAGTATCCTCCATCATCATTTTGTGGAGCAAGCTGTAGTCGTTTAGCTTCCTTTCTGTAACTACAAATTCCCCAGTTTCTTCATGTTTTTTAGCCTTTAAAGTTCCGGTATATAAGAAAACTTTACCTCGATTTCCTTTATAAAGATTCTCAACTTTGGTAAATCTTTTACCGCTAATTCGTTCGAGATGGGCAACTGTTAGGTCTGTTAGGTTGCCGTCTAGAGCTGCTATAGCCTCAGAGTTGGCAATAGCTTGTGCTGCTCTTTCCTTGCAAAGCTGCCGATGGAAACTTACAGCCGTATTACTTTCATATAAATGCTTAAAACTCCCCTCAATTTCGTCTAAAATTAATCGCTTATCTTGAAAATAATGAGGCTGAAAGTAGGGAAGGCTGTCAAAGCAAGAAGCAACTCTTGCTTTGGGGTCAGCTAGTAATAATAAAGCCTCTTTTGATTGCTTTAAATCTTGTTGTAAGTGATACCAACTTTTGATTTTATCTGTGTCCTCAGCCCCCTCACAAAACTGAATTAAAAGTGCGTTTCTGTACCCAAAAGCGTTGGCACCAATGTCGTCATCAGCCAAAAATTTATTGTGGACATAGAAAGTTTTGCCCGTTCCCAGCCCGCTTCTAACAGCTAAATTGACCACTGGGGTGTCCGATTCCCAATCAAAATATTGGGAATTAATAGTGTGGTCTGGCGTAAATTTCCGCATCTTCAGCCAGTCTTGACCCGGCTCAGACTCTAATTCTGGGAAGGTTTTTAACAACTCATCCAAGGACTTGCGAATAGTTCTAAAGCGAATTCCGCTTTCGTTGTAGAGAGCAACTTCCTGGAAGATTTCTGCTGTCTCAACAACCTCTACTGCCTCAAAATCCTCCCAGGTGTAACCTGCTTGTATTGCATTGCTGACATCCCAGCCTTTGACTTGGCAATCATCGGGCATGGGGACTGAGCCAATCCGCCCGCGATCGCCAAGAGCAGCGGCTAATTTCCTCGCTCCCTTCTCCCCAGCTTCGTCGCGATCGTAGAAGATTGTTACTTGACCGGGCAGACACTCTAATTCCTCCGGCTTGGGCACCGTGCCACAGCCAGCCGTTGAACAGGCAATGGCTACTTTCTCACCCCGCTGCCGTGCAAGTTCACCCAGTAGTATCGCATCCCATTCCCCCTCGCAAAACCAAGTCTGTTGAACATCTGGGGGATTGTAGGTGAACCAGATTGTCGCTGGCACTCCGGACTGTGCCCACTTGCCCAGATAGTCGGGACGCTCGTCTAGCCAAGGGCAAACTCGTTTTTTAACGTAGAATCGCCCTGCTCTGCTCGGCACTGGGATGAAGATGGCGACGCTAGAGTACTCTTCCTTGCAGTCTGGTTTGCTCGGGTCGGGAGTTATGACCCGCTTTGCCAGTCCCAACCTGTAGTGCTTGACCATCTCGCGAGTGATGCCCCGCTTTTCCAACCAAACCAAGGCTTTCGCGGCGTCACCCTTGCCAGAAAGCAACTGCTCAACCGATTGGTCAACTCGGGTTTCATCTACTGTGTAGTCTTTGGCGGCTTGCGGTTCCCTATCCTCTGGAGTTGCCTTGATAGGGGTCTTGGGTCTAGGGATAGCAGGCTGATAATCCCAGTCCGACGAACCGTCCTCATAGCGCACTAAAATATTAGCCGCTCGCGCTAAATCCAAGACGGCTTCAGCAAAACTGACCCGACCAACTTTCATAAGGAACTTAATCGTGTTCCCACCCCAATTGCAACCGAAACAATAACCGAGGTTCTTGGAAGGCGTAACGGTGAAGCTGGGAGTATTTTCGTTGTGGAACGGGCATACCCCTATATAGTCCTTCCCTTGCTTACGAAGTTCGGTGAAACCTGAAACAACCTCAACAATATCAGCTCGTTGGTTAACTTCCTCAAGGAAATCGGGGTGAAATTTCTTTTTAGGGGTATTCATTGGTTCACCCCCTTGAGAGAGATTTTGAAGATTTGGGCTTGAGCGATGAACTCAGGGATTCCAGCAAAATCTTCTACTGGGAACCCAATCAGGGCAATGATAAGCTCTTGCTTTGGGCTATAGTTTTGCAAAGCCCAGAATAAAAACGGCTTGAGGTCTGGTGTCTGTGTATTATCTATTTCGGGTAAAAGCCGATTCCTTATCTGGTCTTTATTGAAGTAGTCCCAGGAAAAATAAGTTGTTCCTTTCTCTTTGGCGGCAGTTGATGAGATTGTTGCTATGCCTACACCAGATTTACGATATAGCGCTGGAACACTTGCCCTGATTTCTGCCAGGGCTTCATCCTGTACGTACTCAAAAGCCCTAATGGGAACTTGTGTCAACAGTACTTGAGAGAGAGCTGTTTGAGCGGCTATCCTCTTTGAAAGAAACATGACAGGGCGTAGGGAGCGCCAGTGTTTCTTTATATGCGGAGTTAGGGAGTTCTTGCTTGGAGACTCGCCAAATCCTTTAGACATGGCTCACCTCCCTCTGCCCGATTAAATCCAGCAGCGTTTGCTCTGGCTCTGGCTGTGAAACATGGAAGGAGACAACTGCAACTGGCTGGCGAGGGGGAGAACTATTCCCGGAAATAGTTCTGGCCGGTCGTGGCACCCACCCGCACTTGTCGCATTTGAAAGCTTCAAGTCCTGGAATCGCGACGGGCGATTGACAGCGATGGCATTTGCCGTAAGCGGAGGATTTCATACTTCACCCCCTTTCCGTGCAATCGCGGCAAGCTCACTCGCGCTCACCCATCGGATGAACCGCTTGCAGTATCGGCAATGCAGGGATGCCTCATGTGGCTTCCTCCCCGCACCGGTGCGAAGCGCGGTGCTACCGCAGCGGTGGCATTGGGTAGGGATTGGTGATGAGAATGATTCTCGTCCCTGTGATAAAATCATGACTGCGAATTCCTAATTTTTTGAGTGGAACCCGCTAGCCATCTAGATTTTGCCTGGATTTAACTGAAGTTGATTGTGCAACTGCACTACACTGGAGTTGTATTTTATTTTGCTTTACAGGCGGCTTGCCCTATCCTGATGGTCGATTGAGTTACTAGCTCAATCAGCTGATGCAAAAGGTTTTCCAGTGTAGTCCAATTACACCGAACCTCAGTGCCAGCAGGCGATCGCGATGGCCAGCCCTTTTTTTTGGTTGAAGAAATGTGACCAAAAAGAAACATGAAAACCCCTCAACACTTCGAGTGTTGGGGGGTTTTCGATATGAATGTGAATATGCAGAATTACCCTGTCGGGGACAGGATTACGGAATTTTGATATAAAAGTCATACTTTTCCATTACTAGACAACAAGAACAAAATTTCGGAACTTTCTCCGGTTTCATGGCGTGGCTCCTATTGGTTCGGTTACATACAAGCCACATCATAGACCTGTTCGCCTGGGTATATCCAGTATTCAACAAATTGCATATAAGAGTGTATATATGCAATTTGTTGAATAGTCAGCCTAAGCATTCCTTTTTTCTGCTGAAGCAGTAGAATTCGGTTGCATCGTTTTCCACCGCAGCGGAAGAAGAGAACTATAGCCGTGTATAGTTCTCCCTACATTTGTAGTATCGCGTGTTGCATGAAGCAGCGCCAATCGCCGCCAACGCCGCCTATACGGTGATTCCTCTCCTGCACACTCACTCTCAACCCGCACATAGAGCGGCTTCTGGCTTGTAGTACGTCCTATCTTTTGGCTGCCAAGACTTGAGCGGCTGTTAGGTTTAAACCTGGAAATGTACGAGAGACAACTGGTTCGTTCCCTCGGAATTCGACAGCATCGTAAAAGCCTTCTGTCAAAGTACATACTGTTACCACTTCCTCCAATGGGTCAACAATCCAGTATTCAGAAATGCCCAGTACCGCATATTCAGAGCGTTTAGCGCGATAATCTGGGTTTTTAGTAGACTCGCTGACCACTTCTACGACAAGGATTGGAGGTGGCTCGTCTAGTTCGATGACTGCCTCTCGCCCTGCCAGCGCTTCCCACTGTTCTATCGGTAGAACGGTCACATCTGGAATTCTTGAGGTTTCCCAGCGACCTCCACGAGGTGAACGGACACCTACAGAAAATTTTTGTGCTGTCCACTCCAACTCTCTATTAGCGCTCTCGTCATCGAACACCCTTTCTAGAAACTTGGCGATCGCGCCGTGTTTTCCCGTACCAAGACTCATTGCCACTAATTCTCCGTTCACCAGCTCGTAGCGGGTATCAGTCCCGTCTGAGTAAGTCAGATACTCTCTAAAGGTCAGCTTCCTGGTTGTTAAGGTCATTGTTCCCCTTTTCCCCTCCTACTTCGCTGGTGCTGGTACTTTGTTCATGCAATCAGTTGTTTTTTCCTTTTTGCAACCTACCGGACTCGAACTCTTCAATCATTTCCTCGATTGTTTCCGTCAGCACTTCGTTCATCGATTTTTCCTTGAGAGCGCAAACAGCCTTGAATTTAGCTCTTTGCTCTGGGGTCACGTAGACGGATAGCTTCACTGTTTTGCCTTCCCTATTCTCTTCCACTTTTACCTCTTTACAGCTTTGTATATATCTTGACGCTTCAAGACATTCGCTGTATAGGGGTAAGACAGTAATCTACATTTAACACTTAGGTATATTTGACGCTTTAATGGTATAACGCTACTATACCAGTAACAGCACCAACCCACCACCCAGCCAAAATACCAAATGTCCGGAGGGTGATTGGTTACTGAGAGGGTGCTGACTGAGAGGTAGCGCAATAATAAATGTGACAATACGCACTCAGGAGATTTTAGAAACAGCATTAGCCACGCCACCAACCCGCAATCGCTGGTCGCGCCGCGCCGTGGCTCGACACCTAGCAAGCCAAGGTCTACTCGGTTCCGACAAAAACACGATCGCGAATTGGGAAAAGCTGCTACGGGTCATCAAAGATTATCGGGAGCGCATTCCCAAGGATGCCTCTGGTAACTTCCAGAGTGGTTATTCCTTCGACCAATATCAATTCGCTTGTGTGGTGAAACTCGCCTATCTCATGACCCAAATTCGAGCTGACTTAAACGGGTGTAATTACCTGCCGATAATCGCTCAAACCTTGGCTAATCCTGAGATTCAGGAGAAGTACTTCAGCTTTAAAGCTTGGGAATCCGAGCTTTACGGTATCGCCGCCTAAACCATCAACAAACAGGAGAAATAACAATGGCACGTTCTACCAGAAAATCTGCAACTCAAGAAATCGCTGAAGCCTTAAACACCCCCGTAAACCTCAATTGGTGTGACGTTGCAGAGGAATTAGGTGTTACCATCCCCGACCTGCAAGAGCGCTTTGCAACTAAGCTTAACGATGCAACCGTGTTTACTTGGGACACTATTCCAGTCGAGCATCAGAGTGTTATCGATGCGATTGCACGCGACCTGGAATCTGAAGCTAGCGTCCGTCGCCTGGAGTCAGCAAAACCCCTTCCAGAAGCCACCGAGCAGCCCTTGGAGCCGCCGATTTTAGAGGAGAAGCCCCAATCTAAGCGCAAGGGTAAAAAGTCTTCTGCCCTGACTCAACGCAAATCATCGGGACTCAAGAACTCTGACGAGAACTCCCAGCGGCTAGCCTCTACTGATTTGCAGGTGAAGGAAGTCCTACACGCTCGTAAAGGTCAGAAGTCGGGCGCACGTCTGGCAACCATCGAACTCCTAGCCGAAGATTCCACCTACCGCCCTTGCCCAGAACGATGCGATCGCATTAATTGCGTGTGGAGGTCTGTGGTGAATATCGATGAATTCCTTTCCCAAATTCTTAAACAGCAACCGCCAAACAAAGGGACTCCCCCGAAATCATCCCCGTTCACCGAAGCTGATGAGCAGTATTTACTCGAAGTGCTGACAGAATGCCGAGTGAAGCTCGATTCAGCACTGGCAACGGCTCAAGGGTACTCGCAGCAACTTCCAGACCTGGCTACGGCGCTCAGCGATGCTCTCACAGGTATCCATCAAGCCGCCGCGATTGTCATCGAATCTGAAACATATCTCGATTCTTGAGAGGAGCGATCGCATTCACCGTCCAAAGTTGTGCGATCGTCCCTCCCGTCATCCCCAATCACAAAATGAGGATTCACCAATTATTATGTCACAGCCAAAAACGACGCCAGAACAGGACTTTCAGCCGCTTCCACAATACGCCCAAACCACAGTCAAGAACGAATCTTGGGTCAATGTGACGTTGACCCGAACTAACCCAGACGGCTCAATCTCCCAGACGTTCTTCATTGCCAAGAAGTAGCCATGAACCATCGACAGAAATCAAGGCTTATGGGTCTACTGCTCGTAATCGTCATCCCTGCGATGATTGGAGCCACGCTAGGGCAGCTTTACCCCGTGCAAGTACGTATCGAAATAGTTCGGCTGAAGTGATTGCAACCATGCCCCAAAATCCGGGGCATTTTCCCTATGGACAAAGAGATTGCACAAGAAAACGAAGAACTACTAAAAATCGTTGACCAGTTCGATTTGGATGAGCATCTGGTCAACGAATTAGAGGCAATCAATAAGCTCATCCAAAAGTTTGATGTTGATTATCAATCGCTACGCAACCTAAGGAGATATTTACTCAATGGCACCCAATCTTAAGCAGGCAACAGCCAACAGACGGGCGACTAAGGCAGCTAAAGCTGTAGCAGAAAAGCTTACTGCTAGTGCAACTGGAGTTCAGGATAGTAAGGTAAGCCCTAGTAGTAATTCCCCCGCAATTACCACCACCAACACTACAACAAACCAACCAATTAGCGCCTCAATAGCTGTTCCTGGATTGTCTCGCCTCACACCGGATGCAATGGTCAAAATGGTTCCGGTATTCGATGAAAACGCTTTCAACGTTACCGACCCGTTAAATCCCAGCGATTCGATTCCTCAAATTTCCGAGGCTCAACATGACAGAAATGTCGCCATCTATTCAGGAGGAATTAGAGCCTTACAGTCTATTGGATTGGCTTACGATTTAACCCGTGAGAAATTCACAGTAATAAGTAAACGAGCCAAAGCTGTAGGTGCTGGATACAAATCCCTGACTGAGATTGAGAAAGCAACTGGCGATTACCTGGATTACCAAAATCAAACCGAAACGACGGCTCAAAAAGCGATTAGCCTAGATGTT